>Ga0208492_1000255_pt1 | contig 50587 bp, 45 predicted proteins | sample Subbioar_CSW14AB_FD_184820 | JGI IMG/M metagenome (GOLD analysis project Ga0208492, IMG submission 184820) | Serpentinite rock and fluid subsurface biosphere microbial communities from McLaughlin Reserve, California, USA - CR12Mar_CSW14AB (SPAdes) | ecosystem: Environmental > Terrestrial > Deep... | reverse complement strand
AAACAAGTTGGCGAGCCCGATTCGCTCCATGCGACGAAGTCCTGGTAGATCTCCGCCGCCAACTTGTTTGCTCGCACAAGCTTGAGCAGCGGGACACGTGAGATCTGCTCGCCGGGGATGATGAACCTGGTTCGGGGCACGGGGGCACCTTATCCCCAGGTCGCGGGGTCATCGCGGTGCAGATCCCTTGAGCCCTGTACCGGCACAAAACCGGCACAACCCGGGACCGGTCCAACCCAGGACCATCCGCAGCAACGAGAAAACCCCCGGCGAACCGGGGGTTTCAGGTGGTGGCTCCGACGGGCGTCGATCCCGTGACCTCACGATTTTCAGTCGTGCGCTCTACCAACTGAGCTACAGAGCCTCGCGAGAGGCGAACCTGTCGCGTCCTAGACGAAAGGCCTCCTTGTGAAAGAAGGCCCGTCGCTCGGAGCGACCCTGACGGGACTTGAACCCGCGACCTCCGCCGTGACAGGGCGGCACGCTAACCAACTGCGCTACAGGGCCAAACTATGGAATTGTATCAGCTCGTGTGACCCCAACGGGATTCGAACCCGTGCTACCGCCGTGAAAGGGCGGCGTCCTAGGCCGCTAAACGATGGGGCCGGGGTGAACCGCCGGGGCTCACGTGCCGACGATCAAGCATAAGCGGAGCGCTGCGGATTTTCCAATTCGGGGCGCGTCCTCCCGCATCCCGGGCGTTTCGCGGCGAGGATGAACGCGCCCTCCCGGCCCTCCCGAGCCGCGGTGTCGCGCGCCCCGGGTGTTGCAAGTGAGACGGATGTTGTTAGTGTGACGGATGTGAAACAGGCGGTGACCAGCCCGATGGACGCCCTGGAGTCCACAGCGGAAGAGTGCGACTGCGCTCCGACCGCCGCTGAGCGACGCCGCCTGTGGGTGCCGTTCTCGCGCCGCACGGCGCTCGCGCTCGCGGGCGTCGGCGCGGTCACCCTGGGAGTGGGCCTCTCGGGCGCGGGCAGCGCCTTCGCCGTGACCTACAACCCCGACGACTACCCCTCGTGGGAGGACGTCGAGCGCGCCAAGCGCAACCAGTCCGACAAGGAAGGCGAGATCCGCCGCCTCGAGGACATGATCGCGCAGCTGCAGCGCCGCGTGGAGGAGACCCGCGCCGCCGCTGAGCAGGCCGCGAACGAGTACTACGAGGCGCAGCAGGCCTTCTTCGAGGCCTCGTACCGCGCCGAGGAGCTGCAGAAGCAGGCCGACGAGCAGGCCGCGCTCGCCGACACCGCCGCCACCAACGCAGCGCGCGTCGCGTCGCAGCTGTCGCGCGCGGGCGGCGACGGCACGTCGCTCGAGGTGCTGTTCGCCGGCTCGGCCGCGAGCGCCGACGAGCTGCTCACCAAGCTCGGCCAGATGGACAAGCTCATCGCCGGCAGCGAGACGATCTACGCCGAGGCGGCCGCGGCCCGCGACTCCGCCCAGTCCCTCTCGGACCAGGCCGAGGTCGCCCGCGCCGAGCGCGACCGCCTGCAGAAGATCGCCGAAGAGAAGATGATCGCGGCGCAGAACGCGCAGATCGCCGCCGAGGAGGCGCTCGCGCAGCAGCAGGAGCACATGGTGACCCTCGAGGCCCAGCTCGCCGCGCTCCGCGACACCACCAGCAAGACGGTCGCCGACTACGAGAAGGGCGTCGCGGCCAAGAAGGCCTACGAGGAAGAGCAGCGCCGCAAGGAAGAGGAGCGCCGCAGGAAGGCCGCCGAGGAGGCCGCCCGCCGGGCGCGCGAGGCGGCGGCTGCGGCCGCCGCGGCGGCGAAGCCCAGCGGCGGGGGCGGATCGCCCGCGCCCGCGAGCAGCGGCGGCGCGCCGCAGGGCTCCGGATGGGCCCGCCCGAGTGACGGATGGCGCACCTCCGGCTACGGCTCGCGCCCCAAGATGTGCGGCCCGAGCTACTGCGGATCGACCTTCCACGCGGGCGTCGACCTCGCCGCCGGCTGCGGCGCGCCGATCTACGCGGCCGCGAACGGCACCGTCACCTACGCGGGCCTTAACGGCGGCTACGGCAACTACATCCGTCTCGACCACGGCAACGGCGTGGGCACGGGCTACGCGCACATCGGCGGCATCCTGGTCGGCTGGGGCCAGTACGTGCGCGCCGGCCAGGTCATCGCGTACGAGGGCAACACGGGCAACTCGTTCGGCTGCCACCTGCACTTCGAGGTCTACCTCGGCGGGGCGCCGACCAACCCGATCCCGTGGATGGCCGACCGCGGCGTCTACGTCTGACCCGGCGCTTCCCCGACAGAGTGTGAAAGGGGCCCGGCCGCTCGATCGAGCGGGCCGGGCCCCTTCCGCGTGTGCGGATCTGCGTCAGGCGCGCGTGTCGGGGAACTCGCCCTCGCCCTGGGTGCGGGTCTCGCCCTCGTGCTGCTCGAAGCGCTCGTAGGCCTCGGTCACCAGGCGCTCGGCCTCGGCGGCGTCGCCCCACTGGTCGACCTTGACCCACTTGTTGGGCTCGAGGTCCTTGTAGTGCTCGAAGAAGTGCTCGATCTCCTTCTTCGTGTACTCCGCCAGGTCGCCGATGTCCTGGATGTGCTCCCAGCGCGGGTCCTTCGCGAGCACCGCGATGACCTTGTCGTCGCCGCCGGCCTCGTCCTTCATCTTCAGGACCGCGACGGGGCGCACCTTGACGCCCACGCCCGGGTACACGGCGTGGTCCATGACGACCAGCACGTCCAGCGGGTCGCCGTCCTCGCCGAGCGTGTTCTCGAAGAATCCGTAGTCGGTCGGGTAGCCGAACGTCGTGTACAGCACTCGGTCGAGGAAGACGCGGCCCGTGCCGTGGTCGACCTCGTACTTCACGCGGCTGCCGCGCGGGATCTCGATGACTGCGTCGTAGGCGCCCATGCGGGTTGCTCCTTGAAATCAGTGGGATGTAGCCGCGTCAAGCCTACTGTTCCGCTCCGGGTGCCGCTGAGTGGCGCGGTTCTCAGGCCGATACCGTTGACGCGTGCTCGATCCGTCCGTCGCCGCCGTGCGTCTCGCCGTCCGCACCGCGCTGTCCGCGCTCGACGACGGCGCGAAGGTGCTGATCGCCCTCTCGGGCGGCGCGGACTCGCTCGCGCTCGCCGCGGCCGCCGCGCACGAGGCGCGCCCGCGCGGGATGCGCGTGACGAGCGTCACGGTCGACCACGGCCTGCAGGACGGCTCCGCCCGGGTCGCGGAGCGCGCGTCCGCGCAGGCCGCGGAACTGGGGATCGAGTCCCGCGTCGTGCGCGTCGAGGTGGGAACGGATGGCGGGCCCGAGGCCGCCGCGCGAGATGCCCGGTACGGCGCGCTGCGCGACGCCGCGGAAGGCGCCGCGGCCGTCCTCCTCGGCCACACGCTGGACGACCAGGCCGAGACCGTGCTGCTCGGCCTCGCGCGCGGCGCCGGCGGCACGAGCCTGGCGGGCATGGCACCCGCGCGGCGCGACGAGCGCGGCATCCTGTGGCTGCGTCCGCTGCTCGCGCTGCGGCGTTCGGTCACGCGCGAGGCGTGCGCGGCGCTCGGGCTCGAGGCATGGGAGGACCCGCACAACGCCGACGAGCGGTTCTCGCGCGTGCGCGTGCGCGAGCGGGTGCTGCCGGTGCTGGAGGCGGAGCTGGGGCCGGGCATCGCCGAGGCGCTCGCGCGCACCGCCGAGCAGTTGCGCGAGGACGCCGAGGCGTTCGCCGAGCTGATCGACGAGACCATCGAGGACATCGTCGAGCCCGCCGAGGCCGGCATCGCCGTCTCGGTGCCCGCGCTCGCCGCGAACCCGGCCGCGCTGCGGAACCGGATCATCCGGCACGTCGTGCAGAGCGAGTTCGGCGTCGCGCTGACCCGCGTGCAGACGCTCGAGGTGGCCCGGCTGGTGACCGACTGGGCGGGCCAGGGGCCGATCGACCTGCCGGTCTGCACGGCCGCGCGCCGCGGCGCCCGGATCGTGTTCGCGGCCCGTTCCGCGGGGCTCGGATGACGGGCGCGGCCGAGCGGGTCGGCGGGAGGGTCGTCGAGCCCGGGCCGGTCGGTCCGCTGCAGGCGCTGGTCTCGGGGCTCGCCACGCTGACCGTCGGCGTGTTCGCTGCCGCGCTCATCCTGTTCGGCGCGCTGCTGGTGTTCGGGATCGTGGGCGAGGAGGTGCTGTCGCTGCCGTCGGTGTTCGACGTCGCCCTGCGCGGGCTGATCGGGCCGATGGGGGCCCTGGTCGGATGCGCGATCCTCTTCGAGCTGGGGCGTCGCGCGCTGGACCGCTGGATGAGGCTGCGCGCCGCCGAGGCGCGATTCCGCGAGAACCCGGCGGCGCCGAGGCTTCCCATCGCCGAGCATCGCCGGCTGCGCAGCGACCCGTTCTGGCCGCTGCGGATCGTCGCCATGTTCCTAGTGGTGCTCGGGCCGGTGACCATGATCGTCGAGCTCGTGTCGGGCTTCGAGTTCGACGGCATCGCGCTGGTCGTCGGCGCGCTCATGACCGCCGCGGCGATCGGCCTGTTCGCGGCCGCGACGGCCGGCGGCACCGCGTGGAGCGCACGGCTCGACCGGATCCCGGGCCCCGTCGCCGCGACGACGCCGCGCCGGGCCGCGCGTCCGGGCGCGAAACGCAGCGGCGCGGCGTGGGTCGTGCTCGTCGTCGCGCTGCAGATCGGCGCGACGGTCTTCTTCGGCGGGGTGCTGATCCGCCAGCCCTGTCGCGGGTGCGACCCGATCGATTGGGGCGGCGGGCCGATGGAGGGCGTGATCGACGTGCTGGTCGGCGCGGGTGCGCTGCTCGTGGCGGTGCCCGTCGTGACGCTCCTCGCCTCCACGTTGCCGTTCCTGATCGGGCGGCTCCGCCGCGAGCGGCGCGCGGTGCGCGCGGCCCTCGCGGGCACGCTGGAGCCCGACGAGGACGCCGCCGTGCAGCTCGAGGCCACGGGGTCCGTCGAGTGGCTGGGCCACGGCCTGGCCGTGGTCGGCTTCTCGCTGCTCATGATCGGCTCGATCGCCTGGGGCGCGCTCGCGAACGAGGGAGCCGCCGACGAGGACGTCGCCGCGCTCACGGGCCTGCAGGTGCTGCTCGGCCCCGGCGCGGCGCTGGTCGCCGTGGCGCTGGCGGTGGGCGTCGCGGGCGTGGTCGAGGCGCGGCGGCGCCGCGCGCTCATCCACCGCGCGCTTCCCGGCTTCGACGTCGGAGCCGTCGAGGATCCGGGCGAGGACTGACGGGCAGGCCGACCGCCCCTGCGTGATCGCCGGAGGCCGCCGCCCGCCCGCCCGTAGACTCGACGCATGCGCGCGGCAGACATCCCGAACGACCTCACCTCCGTCCTCGTCACCGAGGAGCAGATCAACGAGAAGCTCGCGGAGCTCGCGCGTCGCGTCGAGGCCGACTACGCCGGGCGCAAGCTGCTGCTGGTCGGCGTGCTCAAGGGCGCGGTCATGGTCATGGCCGACTTCGCGCGCCACCTCACGCGGGACATCGCAATGGACTGGATGGCCGTCTCCAGCTACGGCAGCTCCACCAAGTCGAGCGGCGTCGTGCAGATCCGCAAGGACCTCGACACCGACCTGGGCGGCTGGGACGTGCTGATCGTCGAGGACATCATCGACTCGGGCCTGACGCTCAGCTGGCTGCTCGACAACTTCGCGTCGCGCGGCGCCGAGTCCATCGAGGTGCTCGCGCTGCTGCGCAAGCCCGAGGCCGCCAAGGTCGAGATCGACTGCAAGTACCTGGGCTTCGACATCCCCAACGAGTTCGTCGTCGGCTACGGCCTCGACTACGCCGAGCGCTACCGCAACCTCCGCGACGTCGCCGTGCTCGCCCCGCATGTGTATGCATAGTTTTTTCAGAAGCGCCTCGCACGCTCGCGCCGACGCTCCGCGCCGGACACTCGCGAGCGAGGACGGTCGCTGACGCTCCCGTCGGCAGCGCTTCGCGCTGCGTTCGGCCGCATCCGCGGCACGCTCGCTTCGCTCGCACGACGGCAGATCGGTTCCGCGGGGCGTCCGTACGCCATGGGCGAATCCCAGACGGCGCATAAGCGGCGCGGGGTAACGTGAAGCAACGTCGCCGGAGCGACAGCGCGCACGACAGGAGGGGCAGGGGGAGGACCCCCGAACCATGGACTTCAAGAAGCTCACCCGCAACCCGCTGATCTACGTCCTGCTGATCGGCGTGCTGCTCGTCGTCGGGTTCTCGCTCATCTCCAGCCTCACGGGCACGCGCCAGGTGACGACGCAGGAGGGCCTCGAGCTGCTCGACGGCGGCACCGTGCAGGAGGTGCTGATCACCGACGGCGACCAGCGGGTCGACCTGCACCTGTCCGAGCCGCACGAGGGCACCAGCCACGTGCAGTTCTACTACGTCGAGGCGCGTGCGTCCGAGGTGGTCGAGGCGGTCGACGCGGCCGCTCCCGCCGACGGCTACAACGACGCCGTGCCGCGCGCGACCTGGTTCGACAGCCTCCTGTCGCTGCTGCTGCCCATCCTGCTGCTCGGCGTGCTGTTCTGGTTCCTGATCTCGAGCGCCCAGGGCGGCGGCGGCAAGGTCATGCAGTTCGGCAAGTCGCGCGCCAAGCTCGCGAACAAGGAGCATCCGGACGTCACGTTCGCGGATGTCGCGGGCGCCGACGAGGCGCTCGAGGAGCTGCAGGAGATCAAGGACTTCCTGAAGGACCCGGCCAAGTACCAGGCCCTCGGCGCGCGCATCCCGAAGGGCGTGCTGCTGTACGGCCCTCCCGGCACCGGCAAGACGCTGCTTGCCCGCGCGGTCGCGGGCGAGGCCGGCGTGCCGTTCTACTCGATCTCGGGCTCGGACTTCGTCGAGATGTTCGTCGGCGTCGGCGCGAGCCGCGTGCGCGACCTGTTCAACCAGGCCAAGGAGAACGCGCCGGCCATCATCTTCATCGACGAGATCGACGCCGTCGGCCGCCACCGCGGCGCCGGCATGGGCGGCGGTCACGACGAGCGCGAGCAGACGCTGAACCAGATGCTCGTCGAGATGGACGGCTTCGACCCCAAGGCGAACGTCATCGTGATCGCGGCGACGAACCGCCCCGACATCCTCGACCCGGCGCTGCTGCGTCCCGGCCGCTTCGACCGCCAGATCGGCGTGGACGCACCGGACCTCGCCGGCCGTCGCCGCATCCTCGAGGTGCACGGCCGCGGCAAGCCGCTGGCCGACAGCGTCGATCTCGACGTCGTGGCCCGCAAGACCCCCGGCTTCACGGGCGCGGACCTGGCGAACGTCCTCAACGAGGCCGCGCTGCTCACGGCCCGCTCGAACGCGCAGCTGATCGACAACCGCGCGCTCGACGAGGCGATCGACCGCGTGATCGCCGGCCCGCAGCGCCGCACCCGCGTGATGAACGACAAGGAGAAGCTCATCACCGCGTACCACGAGGGCGGCCACGCGCTCGCCGCGGCGGCGATGAACCACACCGACCCCGTGACGAAGATCACGATCCTGCCGCGCGGCAAGGCCCTTGGCTACACGATGGTGCTGCCGCTCGAGGACAAGTACTCCGTCACCCGCAACGAGCTGCAGGACCAGCTCGCCTACGCCATGGGCGGCCGCGTCGCCGAGGAGATCGTGTTCCACGACCCGACCACGGGCGCGTCGAACGACATCGAGAAGGCCACCGGGATCGCCCGCAAGATGGTCACCGAGTACGGCATGACCACCGAGGTCGGCCCGGTCAAGCTCGCGTCCTCCAGCGGCGAGGTGTTCATGGGCCGCGACATGGGTCACGGACGCGACTACTCCGACCGGCTCGCCGAGCGGATCGACGAGCAGGTGCGCGGACTGATCGAGCAGGCGCACAACGAGGCGTACCAGGTGATCAACGAGAACCGCGACGTGCTCGACCGCCTCGCGCTCGAGCTGCTCGAGCACGAGACGCTCGACCACACGCAGCTCGAGGACATCTTCAAGGACGTCAAGAAGCTGCCGCCGCGCCCGCAGTGGCTCTCGAGTGAGGAGCGCCCCGTCTCGCCGCTGCCGCCCGTCCAGGTGCCGCGCCGCGCCGACGCCGCAGGCGTCGCCGCCTCGGCCGCCACCGAGCAGACCGCGAAGACCGCGACGCACCGCCCGGCGACCGGCCAGGCGCGCCCGGCCACCGCGTAGGAGGCGCCGTGGCCGTCGACAGGGAGCGCATCGCCGCGCTGACCCGCGAGCTGCTGATCGCGATCGGCGAGGATCCGGACCGGCCGGGCCTGCGCCAGACGCCGCAGCGCGTCGCGGATGCCGCGGTGGAGATGTACGGGGGAGTGGGACAGGATCCGGCCGAGCCGCTGTCGCACACGATCAGCGTGACGCACGGGCCGGCTCCCGACACGCTGCCGTCCGGGGTGGTGATCCTGCGCGACGTGCGCTTCCGCTCGACGTGCGAGCACCACCTGCTGCCGTTCGCGGGCCACGCGCACATCGCCTACCTGCCCGGGGAGCAGGTCGTGGGGCTCGGCGCCCTGCCGAAGGTGGTCGAGATCCTGGCGGCCCGGCCGCAGGTGCAGGAGCGGCTCGGCGAGCAGATCGCCGACACGATCGCGTCGTCGATCGATGCCCGCGGTGTGCTCGTCGTCCTGGACGCCTCCCATCAGTGCGTGACCATGCGCGGATCCCGGCAGACCGAGAGCACGACCGTCACGGTCGCCGTCCGTGGCGAGCTCACGGACGCCGCGCTGCGTGCCGAGGCCATCGCCCTGATCGGGGTGCACGGATGACGCAGGTCTGGGGCATCGTCAACGTCACGCCGGACTCGTTCAGCGACGGGGGCCGGTACCTCGATCCGGAGCGCGCGATCGCCCACGGGCGGCTGCTGCGCGCCCAGGGCGCCGACGTGCTCGACATCGGGGGCGAGTCGACTCGGCCCGGGGCGGAGCCGGTCGGCGCGGAGGAGGAGATCCGCCGCGTCCTGCCCGTGATCGAGGCGCTCGCGGCCGACGGCGCCGTCGTCAGCGTCGACACGTACCGCGCCGAGACCGCGCGGGCAGCCGTCGAGGCGGGCGCCGCGATCGTCAACGACGTGGCGGGCGGACTCGCCGACCCCGAGATCCTGCGCGTGGTGGCCGCGTCGGATGGGCTCATCGCGCTGGGGCACTGGCGCGGGCCCTCCGCGGACATGTACGCCAAGGCCGAGTACGCCGACATCGGCCGCGAGGTCGCGGCGGAGCTGACCGAGCGGGTCGATGCCGCCCTCGCGGCGGGCATCCCGCGCGAGCGGATCATCCTGGACCCGGGCGTGGGCTTCGCGAAGGCCGGCGACCAGAACTGGGCGCTGCTGCGCGAGCTCGACGCGGTTCAGCAACTGGGATTCCCCGTCCTGATCGGGACGTCGCGCAAGCGGTTCCTGGCCTCCGCCCTGGGGGACGCCCGGATCGAGCGCAAGGACCTCGCGACGGCCGTGACCAGCGCGCTCGCCGCGGCGCGCGGCATCCACGCGGTGCGGGTGCACGACGTGCAGGCCACGCGCGACGCGATCGCCGTGGTCGAGGCCTGGCAGGGCGGCGTGCCGAGCGAGCGGAGCGAGGCGAAGTGAACTTCGTGGACATGATCGAGCTGACCGGGCTGCGCGCGTTCGGGCGGCACGGGGTCTTCGACTTCGAGCGCGAGAACGGGCAGGACTTCGTGATCGATGTGCGGCTCGGTCTGTCGACCGCGCGCGCGGCCGAGACGGACGACGTGGCCGACACCGTGCACTACGGCGAGCTCGCCGAGAAGATCGTCGCGATCGTCGGCGGCGAGCCCGTCAACCTGATCGAGACCCTCGCGCACCGCATCGCGGACGCCGTCATGGAGGACGAGCGCATCTCGCACGCGGCCGTGACGGTCCACAAGCCGCAGGCGCCGATCGCGGCGCAGTTCCAGGACGTGTCGGTCACGGTCCACGCCTCGCGCGACCTTCCGCCGCACCGCGAGGGGAAGCACAAATGAGCCGCGACCTCACGAGGCCGCTCGACGGGATGCCGCCGGTCGAGCGCCGCGAGCCCGTCACGGCCGTGGTGGCGCTGGGCGCCAACCTGGGCGACCGCGCCGCGACCATCGCGCAGGCCCTCGCCGAGCTGCGCCGCCTGCCGCTCGTGGAGGACGTCGTCGCGTCGACGCCGATCGAGTCCGTCGCCCTGACGCTGGACGGCCCGGACGAGTCCGAGCCCGCGTACCTGAACGCCGTCGCGCTCGTGCGCACGCGCCTGGACGCGAGCGTGCTGCTCGGGCTGCTGCACGCCATCGAGGCCCGGCACGGGCGCGAGCGGCGCGAGCGCTGGGGCGCCCGCACGCTCGATCTCGACCTGATCGCGTACGGCGAGCTGACCTCGGACGACGAGAAGCTGAAGCTCCCGCACCCTCGCGCCGCCGAGCGCGACTTCGTGCTGGCCCCTTGGCTCGAGGTGGATCCCGACGCCGTCCTGCCCGGCCGCGGGAGGGTCGCCGACCTTCTCCGGGCCCTGCGGGAGGGCCACGGGTGACCCGCACCTCTCCGCTGGCGCTCATCGTCGCCGCCGTCCTGGGCGGCGGCGCGGGCTTCCTGGTCGACCACATGCTGACGATGGGCGGCCGCGCCACGTTCACGCCGGCGGCCGGGTTGCCCATCCTGCTCGCGCTGCTCGGCGCGCTGTGCATCGCGCTGGCGTGGCCCGTCCGGCGGTCCGTGCGCCGGTCGGACGCGCCCCGCGTGGACCCGTTCCGCGCGGTGCGGATCGCGATGCTCGCGAAGGCGGCGAGCCTCGTCGGCGCGGCCGTCGGCGGCGTCGCCGCGGGGCTGCTCCTGTACGTCGCGACCCGGCCCGTGACCCCGCCGCTAGGCTCGTTGGCGACGACCATCGCGACGATCGCGGCGGGCGTCGTGCTGGTCGTGGCGGCCCTGATCGCCGAGCAGTTCTGCAGCCTTCCCCCCGACGCTGGTGCAAAGGATCCGGATGACCGAGAGCCAGACGACGCCGAACCCGGAGCCGCCCGCGGGCGCTGACGTGCCGCCCGCGGCGCCGCCCGAGCCGTCGGTGGCGCCTCAGCCGTCGGCCGCCCCTCCCGCGCCGGAGGTCCTGGACCAGGGAACGTACACCGCGATCCGCGAGCCGCGCTCGGCCGCGCGTCTCGCGCTCGACGGTACGTGGCACCAGATCTCGCCCCGGTACGTCGCGTCGCAGACGCTGCAGAACGCCATTTTCGTGGTCGTGGTGCTGGGCCTCGCCGCCGTCCCGGCGGTCGCGCTCGGCCAGGTGTGGGCGTGGATTCCCGCCGGCGTGCTCGTGGCGATCACGCTGATCTCGCAGCTCGTGCTGCCGCGACAGGCGCGGGCCCTCGGCTACATGCTGCGCGACGATGACATCGTGTTCCGCAAGGGCATCCTGTGGCAGCGCATGGTCGCGGTGCCCTACGGGCGCCTGCAGCTCGTCGACATCACGCACGGCCCGCTCGACCGCGCGTTCGGGATCGCCAAGCTCAAGATGGTCACGGCCGCCGCGACCACGGGCGTGGAGATCCCCGGGCTGGGCCGCGAGGCCTCCGAGGCGCTGCGCGACACGCTGATCCACGTCGCCGAGACGAGGCGGACCGGGCTGTGACCGACCCGGCCCTGCCGCCGCGGCCTCTCGCGGAGCCGCCCGCGCCCGGCGCGCTGCCGAGCGGGGGCGGCGCCTCGTCGCTCGCGGACGGCGAGTGGCACCGCATGCATCCGCTCACCCCGCTGTTCAAGGGCGGGCTCGCGCTGATCATCGTCGCCGGCATCGTGATCGGCAACCTGCGCGACCAGCTCGTCTACTGGTTCGTCGCGGTGCTCGCGCCCGGGGTGGATCTCGGCGAGGACCAGCCGGACCCCGGCTCGGACCCGTTCGGTTGGATCATCCGGAACGGCCTGCTCGTGTGGGCCCTGCTCGCCCTGCTGATCGTCCTCGCCGTGCTCGTCGGAGCGTTCTGGGTGCAGTGGCGGTTCCACCAGTTCCGGATCACGGGCGACGACGTCGAGGTGCGTCGCGGCCTGCTCTTCCGCTCGCACCGCAGGGCGCCGCTCGACCGCGTGCAGGGCGTCAACCTCACGCGGCCGTTCCCTGCGCGGCTGATCGGCATGGCCAAGCTCGAGGTCGTCGGCGCGGGCGCCGACGCCAACGTCGCGCTCGAGTACCTCGCGACCGAGCGCGCGGAGCGCGTTCGCGGCGACATCCTGCGCCTCGCCTCGGGCGCCCGCGCCGCGCGGCAGGCCGCGCGCGACGCCGCCGCGGGGATCGCGCCCGCGCCGCGGGAGCGGCTCATCCAGGCGCTCAACGGCGGCGTGACCGGGATGATCGAGGGCGTCGATCACGCCGATCTCGTGCCCGAGAGCGTCGTGAAGATCCCGGCCGGCCGCCTCGTCGGCGCGCATGCGCTCTCGGCGCTCCCGTGGATCGGCTTCGCGTTCCTCGCGGTCGGGGTCGCGCTCGCGGTGGCCGCCGCGAACGTCGCCGACGATCCCGGCGGCCTGCTGCTGCTCGCGGGCACGGCCCTCGGCACCGGCCTTCCCGCGGTCCTCACGGTCTTCGCGGTGCTGTGGTCGCAGATCGCGCGGTCGCTGCGCTACTCGATCGCGCCGACGCCTGACGGCGTGCGCGTGACGTTCGGCCTGTTCACGACGGTGACCGAGACGCTGCCGCCCGGCCGCATCTTCGCGGTCGAGGTGTCGCAGGCGCTGCTGTGGCGGCCCTTCGGCTGGTGGTCCATCCGGATCAACCGGATGAGCGGCAAGAGCATGATGCAGGACCAGTCGTCCGCGGGTCAGCAGTTCAACACGGTGCTGCCCGTCGGCACGCGCGAGGACGTCGAGCGCGTGCTCGGCCTCATCCTGCCCGACATGCCGCACGCCGACCGCGCCCTGGTGTGGGAGCACGGCCTGCTGGGGCCCGCCGCCGGAGACCCGTTCCGGACCATCCCGCCCCGCGGCTGGTGGCGGCGGCCCGTGTCGTGGCGGCGTCATGGCGCCTTCGTCACGGCGTACGCGCTGCTGCTGCGGCGGGGCCGGATCTGGCGCAGGCTCGCGATCTTCCCGCTCGCGCGCCTGCAGGGCTTCTCGATCGCGCAGGGCCCGGTCGACCGGCTGCAGCGGCTCGCGTGGGCGCAGGTCCACACCGTGATGGGCCCCGTGTCGGGCCGGGTCACGGGCCTCGAGCGCGACGACGCGGTCGAGCTGCTGCAGAGCGTCAGCCGTGGCGCGGTCGCGGCCGCCGCCGAGGACCGCAGCCATCGCTGGATGCAGCACGTGGCCGCCGCGGCCCCGGAGCGCGAGGCATGAGGCGCGACGGGCGGCTGGGTGTCGGCATCATCGGCGCCGGGCGGGTGGGTCCCGTGATCGGCGCCGCGCTCGCCGGCGCGGGGCATGCGCTGACCGGCATCACGAGCGGCTCGGACGACGAGCGCGTCGAGGCCATCCTGCCCGGCGTGCCCGTGCTCGACGCGCTCGAGGTCGTGCGCCGCAGCGAGCTCGTGATCGTCGCGGTGCCGCGGGCGGAGCTCGCGGGGCTCGTGGCGGGCCTCGCGGATCTCGAGGCCTGGCAGATCGGGCAGCTCGTGCTGCACACCGACGCGGCCCACGGCATCGAGGTGCTGCGTCCCGCGGCCGAGCGCGGGGCGATCCCGCTCGCGGTGCATCCGGCCATCGCGTTCACCGGCACGAGCATGGACCTGCGTCAGCTCGCGGCCTCCTACGCCGCGGTCACGGCGCCCGCCGCCGTGCTGCCGATCGCGCAGGCGCTCGCGGTCGAGCTGGGATGCGAGCCGGTCGTCGTCGCCGAGGAGGACCGCGCGGCCTACGCGGAGGCGATCGAGACCGCATTCGAGTTCTCACGCCAGATCGTGCGCCAGGCCACCGGCATCCTGCGCGGCATCGGCTTCGACAACCCGGGCGGCTACCTCTCCGCGCTCGTCCGCTCCACGGTCGACCACGCCCTGACCGAGGGAGACCCGCCCCTCACGCCGCCGGACGAGTGACCGGTCCCGGGTCAGTGCTGTCGGGACGCACAGGATGGCCCGCGGCGCGCCCATAGACTTGAGGGCAGACTTCCGAGGAGCTTCTTCATGACCGACACCCCTGCCGAGACCCCGTCCGAGCCGACCGACGAGGACATCTTCGAGCAGAAGGCGGTGCGCCTCGCGAAGCGCGAGCGCCTGATCGCGGAGCGCGAGAGCGCTGCCGGCGGCGCCTACCCCGTGGTCGTGCCCGTCACCCACACGATCCCGGCCCTGCGCGAGCAGTACGGCGAGCTCGAGGCGGGCGCCGAGACCGGCGAGCAGGCCGCGGTCGCGGGCCGCATCGTGTTCAGCCGCAACACCGGCAAGCTCTGCTTCGCGACGCTGCAGGCCGGCGACGGATCGCGCATCCAGGCCATGGTCTCGCTCGCGAACGTGGGCGACGCGTCGCTCCAGCGCTGGAAGGAGCTCGTCGACCTGGGCGACCACGTCGCGGTGTCGGGCGAGATCATCTCCAGCCGCCGCGGCGAGCTGTCGATCATGGTGTCGGAGTGGCAGATCGCCGCCAAGGCCGTCCTGCCGCTGCCGAACATGTACACCGAGCTGAACGAGGAGACGCGGGTCCGCCAGCGCTACCTCGACCTGATCGTGCGCGAGCAGGCCCGCACCACGGTGCGCACGCGCGCCGCCGTGATGGCGAGCCTGCGTGCCACGTTCGCGGCGCACGACTTCCTCGAGGTCGAGACGCCCATGCTGCAGGTGCAGCCGGGCGGCGCGACCGCGCGTCCGTTCATCACACACTCGAACGCGTTCGACATCGACCTCTACATGCGCATCGCGCCGGAGCTGTACCTCAAGCGCGCGGTCGTGGGCGGCATCGACCGGGTGTTCGAGATCAACCGCAACTTCCGCAACGAGGGCGCCGACTCCACGCACAGCCCCGAGTTCGCGATGCTCGAGGCCTACCAGGCCTACACCGACTACAACGGCATCGCCGACCTGACGCAGGAGCTGATCCAGAACGCCGCGATCGCGGTCGCCGGATCCACCACGGTCACGTGGGCCGACGGCACCGAGTACGACCTGGGCGGCCAGTGGGACCGCATCTCGATGTACCCGTCGCTGTCCGAGGCCGCGGGCGTCGAGGTCACGCCCGAGACGTCGCTCGAGGAGCTCGTCGCGCTCGCCGAGAAGAGCGGCGTGGACGTGCCGCCGCACGCCACGCACGGCAAGCTCGTCGAGGAGCTGTGGGAGCACTTCGTCAAGACGCACCTCACCAAGCCCACGTTCGTGATGGACTTCCCCGTCGACACCAGCCCGCTGGTGCGCGAGCACCGCTCGATCCCGGGCGTGGTCGAGAAGTGGGACCTCTACATCAACGGCTACGAGCAGGGCACGGGCTACTCCGAGCTCGTCGACCCCGTGATCCAGCGCGAGCGCTTCGTCGAGCAGGCCAAGCTCGCCGACCGCGGCGACGACGAGGCCATGCGCATCGACGAGGACTTCGTGCGCGCGCTCGAGCACGGCATGCCCCCGACCGGCGGCATGGGCATGGGCATCGACCGCCTGCTCATGACGCTCACCGGTCTCGGCATCCGCGAGACGATCCTCTTCCCGCTCGTCAAGTAGCCGTCACCGGCGGCCGCGGCGCTTCGCGCGTCGGGCCCGGCCGCGCGGCACCGGGCGGTCGAACACCCACTCGGGCAGGTGCCCGGCCGCGAGCATGGTCGTCAGGATGTCGGCCAGCCCGTGATCCGGATCCAGTTCGCGCACCAGCCCTGTGAAGTGCGCCGCGTGGGTGGACCGGCCGAGCGCCCAAGACAGCCACGCGGCCGCGACCAGAGGGCCCGCGCGATGCGCGCGCGGCGCGCAGGACGCGAGGCGCTTGGCGAGCTCCAGCGCGCGCTCGAGCCGCCGGGCCTTCGGGCGCGGGCCCTCGCCGGCCAGCCGCAGCGGCCCGTCCGGCAGCGCGACGTCGCCGCGCGACCAGGCGAGCTGCCATGCCTGCGTCGCGACGCCCTCGTCGTATCCGCCGCACCACTGCGTCAGGGCGACGTCGCGCAGCGCCGGGCGGTCGAGCAGGTGGATCAGCAGCGCGAGCGCGCGGGGCGGCAGGTCGTCGGCCTCCTCCTCGATGGCGTGCTCGATCACGGCGGGAAGGGTGGCGTCGCCGAGCCTGAGGGACATGCGGCTCAGCTCCCGCGCCACGAGCTCCCGCTCGGCCAGGTCGCTGGGCGGCAGCTCGCATCCGTCGGACTGGGCCCGGCTCACATCGATCGGGCGATCGTCGTCGAACTCGAAGTCGTCGGGGCGGATGTCCGACAGCGGCCGGCCCGCGAACGGGCCGTCGGGCTCGAGGTACGCGCCCCAGCCGTCGGCCGCCACGCACAGCGCGTCGACCAGCTCGAGCCCGCACTCGTCGGCGCGGCGGATCACCTCCTGCACGAGCGACGCGCGCGCGATCCTGCCGTCGGGATCGCGGTAGGGGGAGTCCGTGTAGACCACGACCGCGACGCGCGTGGCCCCCTGCACGCGGCAGAGCATGCCGACCACCGTGGCGGCGTACTCGGCCAGGTCGCCGCCGCCGTCGGGCGAGGCTCGCGGCAGGTCGACGCGCATGGCGCCGAGCGTGCGCCGTGCGGCGAACGGCACGAGCACGAGGCTCTCGCGCGGCGTGCACTCCGCGAGGTGCGGCACGAGGGACAGGAGGTCGGCGGGCTCCGAGGTGCGGATCACGGTGGTCATGCGCCGATCGTCGCGGCCCGGCGCGATGCCGCGGCAGGGGGCGGGACGAACCGGACGCCGGAACCGGCCTGGGGACGACCGTCCGGCCCGGGCGACCTCCCAGGCCGCGCGCGTACCATGGCAGCGTGGACAGTTACTGGTCGGCCGTCGTGTGGTCGCTCCTGCCGACCCTCGTGATCTGCGTCGTGTTCTGGTACATCCTGCGCAGCATCCTGCGGTTCGATCGCACCGAGCGCCGCGCCTACGCGCGCATCGAGGCCGAGGAGCGCGCCCGTCGCGGCATGCCCCCGCGCGCCGACGACCAGGCCCAGACCACCGCCGACTGACCGGCTCCCATCGCCGCCCGGGCATGTCTCCGCGGAGCATTACGCTGGTGTCCTACCGGGGGAAGAGGTGATGCCGTGATCGACGTGATCCTCGCCACGCCGTGGTGGATCCTCGTGCTCACGGTCATCGACATCACCATCCGGATCGGGGCGATCATCGTCATCCCGCCGAACCGGCGCCCGACCGCGGGCATGGCCTGGATGCTGGCCGTCTTCTTCTTCCCGATCGCGGGCGCGCTGCTGTTCCTCCTGATCGGGAACCCGCGCCTGCCCCGTCACCGGCGGCGCCGCCAGGAGCAGATCAACCGTTACATCCACGCCGCGCGCGATCAGCTCGAGCGCGGCAGCCTGCGTCCGAACGAGCCGGCGTGGTTCACGTCGCTCGTGCGCATGAACCGCGAGCTCGGCGCCATGCCGCTCACGGGCGACAACGGCGCCCGCCTCATCAGCGACTACCAGGGCAGCCTCGCCGAGATGGCCGCGGCCATCCGCGAGGCGCGCGAGTACGTGCACGTCGAGTTCTTCATCTTCAAGTCCGACGACTCGACCGACGACTTCTTCCGCGCGCTCGAGGAGGTGCGGGCCCGCGGCATCCCCGTGCGCGTGCTGCTCGACCACTGGGCCAATCTCGTCAAGCCGTTCCACCGCCGCACGCTCAAGCGACTCGACGCCATGGGCGCGGAGTGGCGCTTCGCGCTGCCCATCCGGCCGCTCAATGGGCAGTGGCAGCGGCCCGACCTGCGCAACCACCGCAAGATCGTCGTGGTCGACGGCGACGTGGCGTTCCTCGGCTCGCAGAACATCACGGATCGCAGCTACAACCTGAAGGCGAACATCCGGCGCGGGCTGCAGTGGGTCGACGTCATGGTGCGCCTCGACGGGCCGATCGTGTCGAGCGTGAACGCGGTGTTCCTGTCCGACTGGTACAGCGAGGCCGACTCGCTGCCCGAGGGCATCGACCTCAAGCGCATGGATGCCGGCACGGGCGACCTCGACTGCCAGGTCGTGCCGTCGGGCCCCGGCTTCGAGTTCGAGAACAACCTCCGCCTGTTCCTCGGGCTGCTGTACGCGGCGCAGCGCAAGATCATCATGATCAGCCCGTACTTCGTCCCCGACGAGGCGCTGCTGCTCGCGATCACCGCCGCGACCAAGCGCGGCGTGCACGTCGAGCTGTTCGTGTCGGAGGAGGGCGACCAGGCGGTCGTGTATCACGCGCAGCGCAGCTACTACGAGGCGCTGCTGCGCGCGGGCGTGCAGATCCGGCTCTACCCGAAGCCGTACATCCTGCACACGAAGGGCCTCACGATCGACGACGAGATCGCCGTGATCGGGTCGAGCAACATGGACATGCGCTCGTTCGGCCTCAATCTCGAGATCTCGCTGCTGGTGCGCGGCGAGGAGTTCGTGCAGCAGATGCGGCAGCTCGAGGCCCAGTACCGCGAGCTCAGCCGGGAGCTCACGCTCGAGGAGTGGCTCCAGCAGCCGCTGCGCTCGACCGTGCTCGACAACCTCGCGCGCCTGACGTCCGCGCTGCAGTAGAGGCCGACCGCCGCGCCCGCATCACATCGCGGTGATCTTGTGGCCCTTCGGGACGGTGACCAGCAGGCCGCCCTTCTCGACCCGGCACGACACGCGCGTGGCCTCGCCGAACTCGTCGCCGTCGAGCTCGACCGGCTGCGGGATCGGGGTGGCCGCCTCGGCGGCGACGCCGCGCAGGTAGTGCACCGACGTGCTGCGGCCGCGGCGCTCGAGCACCGCGCGCCCGGCCCGCGTGCGCCGCAGCACCGAGTTGTCCCACCACACCTTGCGCCAGACGCCGAGCCAGCCAAGCGGCCCGGTCGGCTGCACGAGCGCGACGTCCAGCTGGCCGTCGATGATGGAGCCGTCGGGGATCAGCGAGATGCCACCCGGCAGCTCGCCGCAGTTCGCGAACAGGATGCTCTGCACCTTCGCGGAATGCAGCCGCGCCGAGGTGGGCACCGCGCGGGTGATGCCCTGGCGGGTCTTCTCCCGCACGATCTCGTACACGACGCGGAACGGCTCGGCGCCCGCGAGCGAGCGGGCGGCGCCGTCCACGTACGCGACCCATCCCATCGACTTCTTCAGGTCTTCCTTGGTGTTCGCGATCATCGCGGCGTCCAGGCCCATGCCCGCCATCACGACGAACGCGTGCTCCTCGGAGTGGCCGTCGGGCCGGCGGAGGGTCGCGACGCAGATGTCGACGTCGACGGTCTCGCCGTCGAACGTGGCGGCGACCATGGTGTCCTGGCCGTCGAGCGGCAGCAGCAGGTTCCGGGCCAGCAGGTTCCCGGTCCCGCTCGGGATGATCGTGAGGGGCACGCCGGAGCCGCGCATCGCCTCGGTCACGGCGCGCACCGTGCCGTCGCCGCCCGCGACGAGCACCGCCGTGGCGCCCTCCTCGAGGGCCTCGCGCGTGGTGTGCTGGCCGGGGTCCTCGACCGACGTCTCGAGCAGCAGCGGCGGCTCCCAGCCGGCCTCGGCCGAGTGGCGCTCCACGAGGGCGCACAGCGTCGGTCCGTCGACCTTGATGGGGTTGAACACGAGCGCCGCGCGGCGCTGGGCGGTGCTGTCATCGCTCATGCGGCAAGCCTAGGGCCGCGGCCGGGTCGCGGCGGCGGGTTGACAGCCGGCGGATAGACTCCGGACGTGACGACGACGCCACCCGATGAAGGCTTCCTGACCGGACCCGGCGAACCCGCCGGCATCACGATGTTCGGACCGGATTTCCCGTTCCCGTTCGACGACTGGATCTCGCATCCCGCCGGCCTGGGCGCGATCCCGCCGGAGGCCCACGGCCGCGAGGTGGCCGTCATCGGCGCCGGCCTGGCCGGCATGGTCGCGGCGTACGAGCTCATGAGCCTGGGCCTCACGCCCGTGATCTACGAGCCCACGCGCATCGGCGGCCGGCTGCGCACGCACCGGTTCGAGGGCGGCGACGGCGCGATCGCCGAGCTGGGCGGCATGCGCTTCCCGATCTCGGGGCGCGGGTTCTTCCACTACGCCGACGCGCTGGGGCTGACGCACCGGCCTTTCCCGAACCCGCTCACCGAGGCGGCGGGCAGCACCGTGATCGACCTCTGGGGAGAGACGCACTACGGCCGCACGCTCGACGACCTGCCCGAGTTCTTCCGCGAGGTGTCGGATGCGTGGGACGCCGCGCTCGAGGAGATCGGCTTCACGGCGCTGCAGGACGCGATCCGCGCCCGGGACGCCGTCGCGCTCAAGCGGCACTGGGACGAGCTGGTCGCCACGTGGGACGACCGCACGTTCTACGACTTCATCGCCAGCTCGCAGGCGTTCTCGAAGCTGACCTTCCGGCACCGCGAGGCGTTCGGCCAGGTCGGGTTCGGCACGGGCGGCTGGGACTCCGACTTCCCCAACTCGATGCTCGAGATCCTGCGCGTGGCCGTGCTCGAATGCGACACCGACCAGCGCCTGATCGAGGGCGGCGTCGAGCAGCTGCCCCGCGGCCTGTGGGACCTGCCCGCGCGGGCCGGCAGCCCGTGGCCCGAGGGCACGACGCTGGCGTCGCTGCACGGCGGGGCGACCCTGCCGGCCGCGGCCGCGATCTCGCGCGCCGACGACGGCCGGTTCGTCGTGCGCGACCGCTGGGGCACCGAGCGCACGCACGACGCGGTCGTCGCAACGTGCCAGAGCTGGCTGCTGACCACCGAGATCGACTGCGACGAGAGCCTGTTCTCGCAGGACATGTGGATGGCGCTCGACCGCACGCGCTACATGCAGTCGACCAAGACCTTCGTGATGGTCGACGAGCCGTTCTGGAAGCGCACGGATCCGGAGACCGGGCGCGACGTCATGAGCATGACCCTCACCGACCGCCTGACGCGCGGCACCTACCTGTTCGACAACGGACCGGGCCGCCCCGCGGTGATCTGCCTGTCGTACTCGTGGATGTCCGACTCGCTCAAGATGCTTCCGCACTCGGTGGACCGCCGCGTGGACCTGGCCCTGAACGCGCTCGCCAAGATCTATCCGGATGTCGACATCCGCGCGCACATCGTGGGCGACCCCGTCACGGTCACGTGGGAGGACGATCCGTACTTCCTTGGGGCGTTCAAGGGCGCGCTGCCGGGGCACTACCGGTACAACCACCGCATGTACACGCACTTCATGCAGGATGACGCGTCCGCGGACGAGCGCGGCATCTTCATCGCGGGCGACGACGTGTCGTTCACCCCGGCGTGGGCCGAGGGCGCGGTGCAGACGGCGCTCAACGCGGTGTGGGGCGTGATGCACCACTTCGGCGGCGCGAGCCACCCCGACAACCCCGGCCCGGGCGACCGGTTCGACGAGCTCGCGCCCGTGGCGCTGCCGGAGTGATCGGATGACCCCGCTGCGCGTCGCGGTCTGGCAGTGCGCCTCGCTGCCGGGAGACGTCGCAGGCAACCTGACGCGGCTCGAGGCGGCGTGCGAGCGTGCGGCGGCCGAGGGCGCGGACGTTCTCGTCACGCCCGAGATGTTCGTCACGGGATACGACATCGGCGCTGAGCGGACGCGCGCGCTCGCCGAGCCGGCGGACGGGCCGATCGCCGCCGCCGTCGCCGAGATCACGCGGCGCACCGGGGTCGCGGTCGCGTACGGGTACCCCGAGCTGCTGCTCGACGGCGCGGTGGCCAACGCCGCGCAGCTGATCGACGGCGGGCGCGTGGTCGGCGCTCACCGCAAGGCGCACCTGTTCGGCGGGCTCGACACCGAGCGTTTCGCGCCCGCGACCGAGCGGCCCGCGGCGTTCGAGTTCCGCGGACGCCGGATCGGGATGCTGATCTGCTACGACGTGGAGTTCCCCGAGGCCGTGCGGTCGCTCGCGCTGGACGGCGCCGAGGCCGTGCTCGTCCCGACCGCGAACATGGTGCCCTACGAGATCGTGTCGACCGTGCTCGTGCGGGCCCGCGCCTACGAGAACGGCGTCGCGCTCGCCTACGCCAACTACTGCGGCACGGAGTCTTTCGAAGGCGGGGGCGAGCAGGTCTACGCGGGCCTCAGCACGGTGTGCGGCGCCGACGGTTCGGTGCTCGCGCTCGCCGCGGCCGAGGGCGAGGAGCTGCTGATCGCCGACCTCACGGGCGCCCCGCAGCCGTACCTCCGCGACCGGCGCGGCGACCTGTTCGGGTGAGTCGCTGCCGTTTCGACTCGCTTCGCTCGCTCAACGATCACAAGGGGACCCGTGGTCGTTGAGCGAGGGAGCGAAGCGACCGAGTCGAAACGCCCCGAAGCCCTCCGCGACGCCTACCGGAACGCCTCGAGCCCCGTGATGTGGCGGCCGAGCACGAGCGTGTGGACCTCGTCCGTGCCCTCGTAGGTGCGCACCGACTCGAGGTTGTTCGCGTGGCGCAGGGGCGAGTACTCGGCCGAGATGCCGTTGCCGCCGAGGATCGTGCGGGCCTCGCGTGCGATCGCGATCGCGTCGCGCGTGTTGGCGAGCTTGCCGACCGAGATGTGGTGCGGCTCGAGCTTGCCGGCCTCCTTGAGGCGGCCCAGGCGCAGGGCGACGAGCTGCCCCTGCGTGATCTTCACGGCCATGTCCGTGAGCTTGGCCTGCGTGAGCTGGAACGACGCGATCGGGCGGTCGAACTGGCGGCGCTCCTGGGCGTAGTGCAGCGCCGTCAGGTAGCTGTCGCGCGCGGCGCCGAGCACGCCCCACGCGATGCCGTAGCGGGCCTCGTTGAGGCACGAGAACGGGGCGCGCAGGCCGCGCGCCTCGGGCAGCCGGGCCGACTCGGGCAGGCGCACGTCCTCGAGCGTGATGTCGCACTGGATCGACGCGCGCATCGACATCTTGGGCTGGATGGGCATGGCCGAGAAGCCGGGGGTGTCGGTCGGCACCGCGAAGCCGCGCACGCCCTCGTCGGTCTGCGCCCAGATCACGGCGACGCCTGCGATCGACGCCAGGCCGATCCAGCGCTTCGCGCCGTTGAGCACCCAGTCGTCGCCGTCGCGACGGGCGAACGTCTTCATGCTGCCGGGGTCGGATCCGGCGGTCGGCTCGGTCAGACCGAAGCAGCCGACGAGCTCGCCCTTCGCCATCCGCGGCAGGTACTCGTTCTTCTGCTCCTCGGAGCCGAACTTGTGGATCGCCGACATCGCGAGCGATCCCTGCACCGACACGAACGTCCGCAGACCCGAGTCGCCGGCCTCGAGCTCGAGGGCCGTGAGGCCGTACTCGACCGCGCCGCGGCCGGGGCATCCGTAGCCGGAGTAGATCATGCCGAGCGCGCCGAGACGGCCGAGCTCGGGGATGATCTCGGTCGGGAAGTGCGCGCGGTCGTACCAGTCGGCGATGTTCGGACGGATGTGCTCGTCGACGAACGCACGGACGGCATCGCGGGTGGCGAGCTCCGTCTCGGTGAGCAGATCGTCGAGGTCGAGCAGGTCGGCGGGGCCGCTCATGGGGCCATCTCCTTCGGTGGCGGGGGTGTCGATCTCACGCTATCCGACGGCGTCGCCATCGGCCGTTTCGGGGGCGTCGAGCCACGCGCGCACGTCGTCGCCGTGCTCGTCGAGCGCGGGCGCCGCGCGGCGCGGCGGCTCGAACGCCGGGTGCCACAGCACCGGATGGCGCACCTGCCGCCCGTGCGAGACGCCCGCGTCGTCGACCACCTCGATCGTGGGCTCGAGGCCGATGCGCTCGGCGAACGCGAGCCCGTCGGCGATGTCGCCCGCCTGTCCCGCGGGCACGCCCGCCGCCGTGAGGCGCTCCTGCCACTCGGCCGCGGTCGCCGTCGCGAGCGCCGCCTCGAGCGCGTCGCGCATCTCGGCGCGGTGGGCGACGCGATCCGAGTTCGTGCGGAAGCGGTCGTCCTGCGCCAGCTCGGGGATCCCGAGCGTCTGGACGAGCTTCGCGAACTGGGCGTCGTTGCCCGCCGCGATCGCGAGGGGCCCGTCGGCGCAGCGCAGCAGCTCGTACGGCGCGATCGACGGATGCACGTTGCCCAGGCGGGTGGGGGAGACGCCCGCGCCGAGGTACGCCGACGCCTGGTTCGCGAGCGCTCCCTGCAGGCTCGAGAGCAGCGACACCTCGATGCGCGATCCGAGGCCCGTGTGCTCCCGCCGCCGCAGGGCCGCGAGCACGCCGATCACGGCGTCCTTGCCCGTGAGGACGTCCACGAGCGCGACGCCGACCTTCATGGGGTCGCCGTCGGGCTCGCCCGTGATGTGCATGAGGCCGCCGAGCGCCTGGACCACGAAGTCGTAGCCGGGCATCCGCGCGCCCCCCGCCGAGCCGAACCCCGTGACGGACACGTAGATCACGCCGGGGTTGTCGCGCGCGACGTCGTCGTAGCCGATCCCGAGGCGGTCGAGCGTGCCGGGGAGGAAGTTCTCGATCACGACGTCGGCGCGGGCCGCGAGGCGCCGCGCGCGGTGCACGTCGGCGGGGTCCTTCAGGTCGAGCGCGACCGACTCCTTGTTGCGGTTCACGCCCTCGAAGTAGGTGGCGGCGTGCGGGCTGTAGGGCGGGCCCCACGCGCGGGTGTCGTCGCCCGCGCCGGGCCGCTCGACCTTGATCACCCGGGCGCCGAGGTCGGCAAGGGTCATTGTCGCCAGGGGGCCGGCGAGCACGCGCGAGAAGTCGGCGACCAGGACGCCCTCGAGCGGCGCCGGGGCGGAGGGCTGGGACGTCTCTGTCACTGCGCCAGCCTATGCGGGCGGCAGGCGCTCAGCCGCGCCACTCCTCGGCGAGCAGGCCGTAGTTCATGCCGTCCATCCACTCGCCCGAGCGGTGCAGGCCGGTCTTGCGGCTGTGCTCCTCCCGGCGCATGCCGAGGCGCTCCATGACCCGCCACGACGGCTCGTTCGCGGCGAAGCATCCGGCGTGGACCCGGCGCAGGCCGAGCTGCGTGAAGCAGGCGCCGGTCACGGCGCGCAGGGCCTCCGTGGCGTAGCCGCGCCCCTGGTGGGCGGGGTCGAGGGTCCATCCGAGCTCGGCCTGCACGCCGCGGCCCTGCTCGGCGACCTCGGCCTGCGCCCAGCCGTCCTCGATCCGGAGCATGACGTCGCCGATCAGCTGGTCCTCGCGCTCGATCACGAGCTGGTCTGAGGGAGGTATGGCCTCTTGTAGCCGACGAGTACGTCAGGATCTGGGATCTCCCAGGTCTCCGAAATACTTCGGTTGACGAGCGATAGCTGAGTGTTAACCGCGCGCGCAGTTTGACGCGAGAATTCAGTCATGCCTCCCCACATGATCCCCGCCCGCCCCCGCAAGGGCGCGAACGGATCCGAGCGGCGGGTGTTCGACGCGTTCGCCGCGATCCGCGGGCATGACGACTGGATCGTGATCCACAGCCTGCAGCTGCGACGGCACGCCACGCAGTTCCAGGGAGAGGCGGACTTCCTCGTCCTCGTGCCCGGGCGCGGGATCGTGGTGATCGAGGCCAAGAGCCCCGAGTACGTCTCGTACCGCGATGGGGAGTGGATGCTGGACCGGGTGCCGAACCCGGGCAAGAGCCCGTTCGATCAGGTCGACGGGGCGATCCGGAGCCTGCGCGGGTTCCTGGCCCGGCGCGAGATCCTCGTCGGATCCGAGCCGATCGCGCGGCTCGTGTGGTTCACCTCGCTCGGGCGCCACCAGTTCGAGACGCACGGCGACATGCAGTTCTTCGAGTGGGAGCTCGCGTTCCGCGACGACCTGCGCCGCCCGGAGGCGCTGATCGAGAAGGTGCTCGCCGAGCACGACGCCTGGTACCGCACGGTCGACGGGGTCGCGCACGACCCGGCCGCGATGACCGGCGATCACGTCTCGACCATCGCACGGGCCCTGCTCGGCGACCTCGAGGGCGGGCGCACGCTCGCCGACCGCAAGCTCGAGCGGCTCGACGACGAGCAGCGACTGCTGAAGTCGCAGGCGCGCATCCTCGACGCGGTCGCCCGCAACGACCGGATCTACTTCGAGGGCCCCGCGGGCACCGGCAAGAGCCACCTCGTGATGAGCGCCGCGAAGCGCCACGCGGGGCAGGGCGCGCGCGTGCTCGCCGCGTGCTGGAACGAGCTCATGGCCGACGAGCTGCGCGAGCGTCTCGGTCGCCACGCGGCCATCCACGCCACCAGCCTGAACGCGCTCATGCTTCGGATCGCCGGGCTCGAGGCCAACCCCGTCGACGCGGACAACGCGTGGTACACCGGGCGCCTGCCGCAGCTCGCGATCGAGGCATTTCGCGCGGCGCCCGACCGGCACGCGTACGACGTCGTGTGCATCGACGAGTTCCAGGATGTCGCGGGCCTGCCGGGCGTCCTCGCCTTCCTCGACGAACTGGTCGCGGATGACGCGAAGCTGGTGCTCGCCGGCGATCGGCGACAGCAGATCCTGAGGCCGTCGACCACGCACGTCGATCCGTTCGCGGTCGCGCGCGAGCACTTCCCGGGGCTGATGCACGTCTCGGTGGACCAGGGTGTGCGCCAGGTCGCGGCGCTCGCATCCGGTGCCGAGGAGCTGCTCAGCCGCCGGTTCGGATACTCCAGCCACCGCCTCGTCACGAACGACCCGGGCGCCCTGTCGATCGTCCCCGTCGGGACCGACAACGCGGGCGCCGAGCTCGCCCGCTCCCTCCGCGAGCTGCTCGAGCATCATCAGGCGCACGACGTCGTGATCCTCAGCCCGTTCGGCGAGCGGCACTCGCTCGTCGGTCGCCTGCTCGCCGCGCAGAACTTCACGAAGGACGAGAAGTGGCTGCGTGCTCAGCTGCGGCCGCTCGTGGGCGCGGCGGACGGCGACGCGCATGGACGTGTGCGCTGGGGATCCATCGGCAAGTTCAAGGGTCTCGACGCCGAGGCGGTCATCCTGACCGACGTCGGCGACGCGGGCATCGCGTTCGCGCGGGAGCACGGACTGTCGTGGTTCGACCTGCTCTACGTCGGGCTCACGCGGGCGCGCTACCGCTGCGTCGTCGTCGCGGGGTAGGCGTCATCGCGCCCAGCTAGAACGGGGGATCCCCGTCCGCCGCGGCGGTGGCGACGAAGCGGACCGTGGGCGGGGGCTGTTCGTGGAGCACCTGGCCCGTGGGGGTGGTCCAGATCATCACGCCGTTGTCGTTGCGGCAGCCCCAGCGGCCGTGGTGCTTGAGCACGTGGTGGGCTCGGCAGAGCGCGGCCAGGTTGCGCACGTCGGTAGCGCCGCCCTCGCTGTAGGGCACCGTGTGGTCTATGTCGCATCGGCGGATCGGGCGGCGGCATCCGGGGAAGCGGCAGTGCTCGTCGCGCGCGGTGAGGAACCGGCGCTGCTCGGCCGTGGGGGTGTAGGTGTCGACGGCCGTGAGGGCGCCGGTCTGCGGGTCGCGGAAGAGCCTCGCCCAGGTGTGGGCCCGGCCGGCCAGGCGGCGGGCGGTCTCGGGGGCGACGGTGCCGACGCGCGTCGCGTGCGCGGGCTGGTCGTCGGCCCCGGCGATCACCTCGGCGGGCACGGTCACGTGCACGACCGCGCGGATCTCGTCGAGGCCCTCGCCCGCCGCGGTCGGCGTCGCGGTGAGGAGCATGTCGGTGACGACGTCCGCCCGGATCTGCGCGAGCGTCCGCGGATCCTCGTCCCCCTCGCCGCTGCCCGCCTTCACCTGGCGGGCGATCGCGTTCGACCGGTCGTCGATGCCGGCCGCGAGCGCCGCGTCGACGAGCAGCTGGATCAGCGCCATGCCGTCCTGCTCGGGCGTCACCCACATCCCCCGGCGCTCGTTCGCCGCCTCGTGGCGCTCCGCGATCGTCTGCGGCTGCAGCCGTTCGGCGATCGCCTGGCAGATCGGGCGCAGCCTGCCGGCGGTGGTGTCGGTGAACTGGAGCGCGATCTCCTCGTACCGGGCGCGGAGCTCGCCGTCGTCGAACCGGCCTCCCTCGTCGCAGACGACGCGGGCCTGAGCGGCCGTGATCCGGGACTCCGCCAGGGCCGTGAACGTCGCCGGGAAGCGCTCGATCATGATCGCGGCATCGTCCATCTTCGCGCGCATCGAGGTGTCCGGCACGCGCGTGACGGCCGCGAGATCGGCCGCCATCGACCGGATCGGCACCTGGTACGAGGACGGGCGGCCCGGCATCGCCGACATCACGTCCTGCGCGATCGCGTAGGCCTGGGCTTGGAGGGTCGCCTCCATCGCCGCCAGGCCCGCCTTGGCGCTCTCGACATAAGCGAGGCCCGCCTTGATGGCCAGCACCTGTTCGCGCTGCGCGTCGGAGAGATCCCAGCGCTGGTCGAACGGGTTGGTGGCCATGGATCCAGTATAGAACGGATGTTCGAATGTCGCAAGAGATCTTGTGGGCAAGTTCGGTCGGTTTCGACTCGCTTCGCTCGCTCAACCAGCACAGAGGGGCTCGCTCAACCAGCACAGGAGGGCTCGCTCGACCAGCACAGAGGGGCTCGCTCAACCAGCACAGAGAGGAGGAGGGAGGCGGATCAGTCCACGGCCTCGCCGGCGAGCACCTTCGCCGCCAGGCGCTCCTCCTCGCTGACCTCCCAGACCTCCCACGCGGAGTGCAGCGCCAGAAGGATGATCAGGCAGCCCAGGATGAGGTCGGGCCATCCGGACGACGTCCAGGCCGTGATCGCCGCCATCGCGATGATCGCGACGTTCACGAGCACGTCGTTGCGCGCGGACAGGAACGCGGCGCGGCTGAGGGACCCGCCGTGATGCCGGACCCGGGCGAGCAGGACGGCGCTCAGCCCGTTCACGACGATCGCCCCGATCGAGGCGAGCACCACAGGCAGCACCTCGGGAGCCTCGGGCGCAAGGAAGCGCTGCACGGCCTCCCACGTCGCGAACCCCGCCGGCGCCAGGATCAGCACCGCCATGACCTTGCCCATCAGCGCGCGACGGGCGAGGGCCCAGCCGAGCGCGATGAAGATCAGGAGGTTGATCGAGGTGTCCTCAAGGAAGTCGACGCTGTCCGCGAGCAGCGATACCGAGCGGGCCTGCAGCGCGACGACGAACTCGACGAAGAAGTAGGCGAGGTTCAGCAGCGCGACCGTCAGCACCGCGCGGCGGATGCGGCGGCGGAGGTCGGCCCCGTCGTCGGCAGCGGGCGTCATGGTTCGACGGTAGTGGGGCGGGGGATGCCGTGACCGGGCTCCGGGGGTTTCGACTCGCTTCGCTCGCTCAACCAGCAGAGGAGGAGGGTCGCTCACCCTGCACCGGGTGAGAGGAGCTCCCGCGTCCGCGAGACCTAGACTGGGCGGGTGATCGATCCCGCTCTGCTCCGCGACAACCCCGACCTCGTGACCCGCTCGCAGGTGGCCCGCGGGCACTCGCCCGAGACCGTGACCGCCGCGGTCGAGGCCGAGAAGGCGCGTCGCGCCGCGATCGCCGCGTTCGAGGAGCTGCGCGCAGAGCAGAACGCGTTCGGCAAGCAGGTCGCGAAGGCCCCCAAGGACGAGAAGGCCGCGCTCGTCGCACAGGCCAAGGACCTCGCGAACCGGGTCAAGGACGCGCAGCAGGCCGTGACCGAGGCCGAGGCCGCGTTCGCCGAGGCGGCCGCCCGGATCGAGAACATCGTGCTGGATGGCGTTCCGGCCGGCGGCGAGGACGACTACGTCGTGCTGCGCGAGGTCGGCGACGTGCCGGCGTTCGACCCGGCCGAGTTCCCCGACGGCCCGCTCGACCACCTGGCCCTGGGCGAGAAGCTCGGCGCGATCGACATGGAGCGCGGCGCGAAGGTGTCGGGCGCGCGGTTCTACTTCCTCAAGGGCGTCGGCGCGCGGCTCGAGATCGCGCTCATGAACTACGCGCTCAGCAAGGCGCTCGAGGCCGGCTTCACGCCGATGATCACGCCCACGCTGGTGCGCCCCGACATCATGGCCGGCACCGGCTTCCTCGGCGCGCACGCCGACGAGATCTACCGCCTCGAGGCCGACGACATGTACCTGGTCGGCACGAGCGAGGTCGCGCTCGCCGGGTACCACAAGGACGAGATCCTCGACCTGTCGGACGGTCCGCTGCGCTACGCCGGATGGTCCACCTGCTACCGCCGCGAGGCGGGTTCGCACGGCAAGGACACCCGCGGCATCATCCGCGTGCACCAGTTCAACAAGCTCGAGATGTTCGTCTACACGACGCCCGAGGACGCGGCCGCCGAGCACGAGCGCCTGCTCGCGCTCGAGGAGGAGATGCTGCGCTCGCTCGGCCTCGCGTACCGCGTGATCGACACGGCCGCGGGCGACCTCGGCTCGAGCGCCGCGCGCAAGTACGACACCGAGGCGTGGGTCCCGACGCAGGGCGCGTACCGCGAGCTCACGTCCACCTCGAACTGCACCACGTTCCAGGCGCGCCGCCTCGACATCCGGCACCGCCCGGAGGGCGCCGCGAAGACGGAGCACGTCGCGACCCTCAACGGCACGCTCGCCACGACGCGCTGGATCGTCGCGCTGCTCGAGACGCACCAGCGCCCCGACGGCTCGGTCGTCGTGCCCGAGCCGCTGCGTCCGTACCTCGGCCTCGACGTCCTGGAGCCGATCGCGTGACGGACGAGCGCGTGGCGGGTCGCCGGCTCCTCGTGGCGCTCGACCTCGACGGCACCGTCATCCTCGAGGACGAGTCGTTCAGCCCGCGCGTCGAGGAGGCCGTGCGCCGCACGGTCGACGCGGGCCACATCGTGACGATCGCGACCGGCCGTAGCTGGGAGGCGACGTCGTACATCCTGCACGCGCTCGGAATCCTTCCCGAGTTCGTGGTGTGCTCGAACGGCGCCGCCATCCTGTCGCGCGACACCACGCAGGAGACCGGCTACGCGCGGCACACGACCGAGACGTTCGACCCGACCGAGGTGCTGACGCTGCTCGAGAAGCACCTGCCCGACGCCAAGTACCTCGTCGAGCTCGCCGACGGATCGCGCCTCTACACGCACTACGTGGACGACTGGGGCCTGGAGCGCGACACCGCGAAGCGCGTCGAGATCGACGACATGAAGGGCCGCCAGGTCGCCCGCGTCGTGGTCGTATCGCCCGAGCACTCCGAGGACGAGTTCATCAGCCTGGTCGAACAGATCGGCCTGCATCACGTGTCGTACTCCGTGGGCTGGACCGCGTGGCTGGACATCGCTCCGCAGGGCGTCGACAAGAGCACCGCGCTCGAGCAGGTGCGCGAGTGGGAGGGCGTCGCCCCGTCGGATGTCGTGGTGATCGGCGACGGACGCAACGACATCGGGATGTTCCGCTGGGCGGCCCAGCACGGCGGCCGCGCGTTCGCGATGGGCCAGGCCCCGGATGAGGTCATCGCCGTCTCGACGGACCTCACGGGAACGGTCTACGAGGGCGGCGTCGCGCAGGCGCTCGACGCGCTGCTGGAGGCGGCGGCCGCGCCGAGCTGAGCGGCGGCACGTTACCTGGGTTTCGACTCGCGCTGGCGCGCTCGCTCAACCAACATGTGGGCGGGACTGCCCGTGCTGCTCGAGCGAGCGAAGCGAGTCGAAACCGTTGAAGCAACCCAAGCGTCAGAGGGCGATCTCGGCCAGGCGGGTGCGGAAGCGCTCGAGGCGCTCGGGGTCGATCTCGACGCCGAATCCCGGGCCGGTCGGCACGTCGACGACGCCGTCGTGCATCCGGATCGGCTCGGTCGTGATGTCCTCGGCGTAGAAGCGGTCGGATCCGGAGATGTCGCCCGGCAGCGTGAAGCCGGGCATCGCGGCCAGTGCGGCGTTCGCGGCGCGCCCGATGCCGGTCTCCAGCATGCCGCCGCACCACACCGCGATTCCGTGCGCGCGGGCGAGGTCGTGGATGCGGCGCGCCTCGAGATAGCCGCCCACGCGCCCCGGCTTGATGTTGATGACGGCGGCGGCGCGCAGCGCGATGGCGTCGGCGGCCGCCTCGGCGGACACGACCGACTCGTCGAGGCAGATCGGGGTGTGCAGCAGCCTCGCCAGTTCCGCGTGCTGCCGGATGTCCGCCTCGCCGAGCGGCTGCTCGATCAGCAGCAGCCCGAACTCGTCGAGCCGGCGCAGGTGCGCGGCGTCGACGAGCGTGTAGGCCGCGTTCGCGTCGACCTGGAAGGGCAGGTCGTCGCCGAACGCGCGCCGCACGGCCGCGACGTGCGCGACATCCGCGCCCGGCCGGATCTTGAGCTTGATGCGCGCATAGCCCTGCTCGATGTATCCGCCGATCACGCGCACGGTCGCGTCGACCGAGTCCTGGATGCCCACCGAGACACCCGACGGCACGGATGAGCGCACCGCGCCGAGGTACGACGCGAGCGACCGGCCCTCGGCGCGCAGCTGCGCGTCGAGCACCGCCATCTCGACTGACGCCTTCGCCATCTGGTGCCCCACGATGTGCCGCAGGTGATGCGCCACGGTCTCGGCCGTGAGGTCGTCCACGGCGGCGAGCAGGGGAGCGAGCCAGCGCTCGATCACGTCGGCGGCGCCGTCCAGGTACTCGGGGGAGTAGATCGGCCGGTCGAGCGCGACGTTCTCGCCCCATCCGGTCACGAGCTCGCCCGAGGCGGTCTCGAGCTGCGCCTCGACCAGGAAGCAGTGCTTGACGGTCTGCGTGCCGAACGACGTGGTGAACGGCGCGACGAGCGGCATCTCGAGGTGGTGCAGCCGGATGGCGCGGAGCTTCATGGGGTTCCTTCCGTGGGCTGGTCGGCGCGGCGCAGCACGTACTGCCCCGCGTCGGTGAAGCCGTCGACGCCCCATCCGGTCGCGAGCAGGTCGGTGAACGCGGCGCGGGTCTCGGAGCGCCAGCGGCGGGCCGCCTCCGGATCCGTGCGCCGCAGCGCCTCGATGTCGGTGGGCGTGGCGAGGAGCGCGGGCCCGTCGCCGCTCGGCCGCGCGTAGGCGGACGGGACGTCGCCCTCGTCGGCGATCGCGTGCGCCCCGTCGACCTCGACCGCGCCGCCCCGCTCGGGCGGCGTGCGCGTCAGATCCCAGCGCACGAGCATGCGGTCGGAGTCCTGGCCCGCGTTGATCGCGTCGCGCATCTCGCCGTAGAGCGACGGCAGGTACTCGACCGGGCGCGCGCCGAGCGTGCGGATGTTGAAGTGCGCGTTGCGCCGGACGAGCGGATCGAACGTCCACGTCATGGCGTCGATCCCGCGCTCGAGGCACCACGCGCGCTGCGCGAGCTTGATCGCGCGGCCCGCCCCACGGCCGGCGGCCTCGGGCAGCAGGCCCACGATGTGCGAGTGGAACGGCGTGCCGGGCGGCCCGCAGAAGCCCATCGCGGCGCCGACCGGCCCGTCCTCGCGCAGGGCGAGCGTGACGGGGTTGCCGGCGTGGGCGAGCGCGACCAGCAGCGCGGGGTCGAGCATCTCGGCGCCCGTGCGCCCCCACACCTGGCCGAGCACCTCCGACACGCTTCGGCACGCGGCGGCGTCGTGCGCCTCCTCGAGCAGGATGCCCGCCTGCGCGAGCGCCTCGTCCGCGAGGGCGCGGGCCGCGGCGGCGACGTCGGCGGGCGGATGCATATCCCCAGCTTCCCACTCCCGCCCTGGCTCCATGACGCTGCGAGCCGCCCCGGTTCACGCGCCCGGCGTGCGGCGGATATCGTCGGTAGGACACCCTGACGCGCACCGAGGAGAGGCGACACATGACGGATCGCGACACCGCCCTCGCCCGTCGGGCGCCCGCTGAGGTCGACGGGCTGCTGGAGTGGGCGCGCGACAGCCTGCCGCAGATGCTCACCGACATGGAGCACCTCATCCTGTGCGAGTCGCCCACCGGCGACCGGGAGGCGATCGCGCGATCGGCCGATCTCGTCTCGGCGATCGGCACGCGCATCCTGGGCTTCGGGCCCGAGCGTCTCGTGATCGACGGGTTCACCCACCTGCGCTGGCACATCGGATCGCCGGCCCCCGAGGCGCCGCGCGTGCTCGTGCTCGCGCACCACGACACGGTGTGGCCGCTCGGATCCATCGAGACGCACCCGTTCTCGATCCAGGACGGCGTCATGCGCGGGCCCGGGTGCTACGACATGATCGCGGGCCTGGTGATGGGCCTGCACGGCATCGCGGCGCTCGGGCACATGGACGAGGCGGCGGTGACGCTGCTCGTGACGGGCGACGAGGAGATCGGATCGCCGTCGTCGCGCGACCTGATCGAGCAGGAGGCGCTGGGCTGCGTCGCGTCGCTCGTGCTCGAGTCGGCCGAGGGCCGCGCGCTCAAGATCGGCCGCAAGGGCGTGTCGCGCTACCGCATCGACATCACGGGCCGCGCCGCGCACGCCGGGCTCGAGCCCGAGAAGGGCATCAACGCGACCGTCGAGATGGCGCACCAGATCGGCGCCGTCACTGCGATCGCCGATGCGGCGGCCGGCACCTCGGTCGTCCCCACGGTCGCCAAGGCCGGCACCACGACCAACACCGTCGCGGCGCACGCCTCGTTCGAGGTGGACGCGCGCGCCTTCACGGCCGCCGAGCAGCACCGCGTCGACGAGGCCATCCGGTCGCTGACACCCGTCACCGGCGCGGTCATCCACGTGCACGGCGGCGTGAACCGCCCCCCGATGGAGAGGTCCTCGGCCGAGGGGGTGTGGGCGCGGGCGCTCGAGGTGTCGCACCGGCTCGGGCTGCATCTGCCCGAGGCGGTCGTGGTGGGCGGTGCCTCCGACGGCAACTTCACGGCCGGCATCGGCGTGCCGACGCTCGACGGGCTCGGCGCCGTGGGCGGCGGCTCGCACGCGGACCACGAGCACGTGATGGTCGGCGAGATCCCCGAGCGCACCGCGCTGCTCGTGGCGCTGATGCGGGATCTGCTGCGCGTCGACGCGTGATCGCCCGGCATCCGCTCGTCCACAGCGGATGCCCGTGCGCCGTTCAGGGCCCGCCCAGAGCTCGCGGGCACAATGACGAGAAGGCCTGTCGGATAGACTCGACGCCTGTTCGGCAGGGGAGACCCTGCTCCAGGAGGGTTGTCCGAGCGGCCGAAGGATCTGGTCTTGAAAACCAGTGGGCAGCAATGTCCCGTGGGTTCGAATCCCACACCCTCCGCGGAATGACGGCGGCGGGGTGCGAGCACTCGGGGGAGCCGCCGGCAGGATCACCGCGCCCCAGCGGTGCGATGAGAGGAACACCCGAGTGAGCGAGACGTCCCCGCGACGCCCCGGCCGCCGCACCATCGCGCGCCACGGACACCTCTCCCAGCCCAGCCTGCTGAGCCGCGTGATGCGCTGGCTCGGCATCGCCATGGCGTGCGTGCTGGTCGCCGGCGTCGGCGTCGCCGCCTACGCCGCCTGGGACTTCTCGGCCACGTTCGCGGCCGACGCGCAGGAGCTCGAGGGCCAGGACACCTCGCCGCCCGACATCGGCCAGCTCGTGAACGACGAGGGCGTCGACCTGCTGCTCACCGGCATCGACATCTGCGAGTGGGACTCGCACGAGAAGTTCGGCGACCGCTGCCCGACCGAGCGCTCGGCCTACGGCGACGATGGGCGGCAGCTCGAGGCCGGCCTCAACGACGTCAACCTGCTCGTGCACATCTCGCCCGAGCCGCGCAAGGTCTCGGTCGTGGCGTTCCCCCGCGACCTCATGGGCCCCATGCCGGAGTGCACCAACTCGGAGACCGGCGAGGTCACGCCCGCGTCGGATCGCCGCATGCTCAACGAGGCCTACGCGGCCGGCGGCCTCGCGTGCGTCGCGAAGTCGATCGACAGCATCACGACGCAGTATGACCCCGAGCTCGCGATCGACTACGCCGCGACCGTGACGTGGAACGGCGTGATCGAGATCACGAACGCGCTCGGCGGTGTGGAGGTCTGCGTCGACCAGACGATCAACGACGTGGACGCCGGGATGCTCTACCTCGAGCCGGGCACGCACACGCTGGTGGGTGAGCAGGCGCTCGCCTTCCTGCGTTCGCGCCACGGCGTCGGCGGCGGCGACCTCGCGCGCATCAGCAACCAGCAGGTCTACATGTCCTCGCTGGCGCGCAAGCTCATGAGCGCCGAGACGCTCACGAACCCGGGCACGCTCCTGAGCCTCGCGCGGACGACCGTGAGCAACGTCGACCCCAGCGCCCAGCTCACCCCCATCACGCTCGTCCAGATCGCCATGGCGGCGAGCTCGGTGCCGCTGTCGGACATCGAGTTCCTGCAGTACCCGGTGCTCGAGGACCCGCTCGACCGCAACCGCGTGGTGTCGGACGAGGCCGCCGCGGCGCAGCTGTTCGGCCTGATCTCGGCCAACCAGTCGGTGATCCCGGACGAGCAGGTCGCCGCGTCGCCGGAGCCCACCGAGCCCGAGGCGCCGGTCGAGTCGGAGACGCCGACGCCCGAGGTCAGCGAGACTCCGACCGCCACGGCCGCGCCCGCCCCGGGCCGCACCGCCGAGGACACCAGCTGCTCCAACCCCATCGGCTGAGACCCCCGTTTTCGCGCTCGTCCGGCGAGCGGTTACTATGGAGGGACTGCGTCCGCGAGGGCGCGCGGTCCTTCGGGAGCTCCCGAAGGCCAGGAGACGTCGCATAGTCAGGCCTAGTGCACCACCCTGCTAAGGTGGAGTCCCCTTAATGGGGACCGAGGGTTCAAATCCCTCCGTCTCCGCGGAAAAGCCCCGGTCATCCGGGGCTTTCTCGTTGGCGCGCTACCCGGTCCATGATCTGCACAACAAAGGACGATCTCGCACGCGAATCTGCTGAACCGTGCAGATCTCCTCGCCTCATGTCGGCCGCGTCCTGCAGATCGATGCGATGTCCGACGCCGGGCCTGCAATGGACGGGCCCCGCGAGCCACTGCCAGCCCTCGCCCCTCCCGCGCAACCCCTTGGCCAAGGCCATGTCCCGGGGACAGAGTGGGAGCGAGTCGGAGCTCCTTCGCCGGCTCGGAGGGACGGCAGATGGCGAGCGAGACATCGTTCTGGGTCGAGGGCCCCGGGCGGGGTCGGCTCCGCACCGCGGAAGTGCGGGAGCCCGGCGACGGCGAGGTCCGCGTGCGCACGTGGTTCACCGGCATCAGCCGCGGGACCGAGGCGACGGTGTTCCGGGGCGAGGTGCCCGAGCGGGAGCGCGAGCGCATGCGCGCGCCGTTCCAGGAGGGCGACTTCCCGGTGCCCGTCAAGTACGGCTATCTGAACGTCGGCGTCGTCGAGCACGGGCCCGCGGCGCTCAGGGGCAGGACCGTGTTCACGCTCTTCCCGCACCAGTCGGTCTTCGTCGTGCCCGAGACGGCCGTCACCCCGGTCCCCGACGGCGTGCCGCCGCGGCGGGCAGTGCTTGCGGGCGCCGTGGAGACGGCCGTCAACGTGCTGTGGGACGCCGCTCCGCTCGTCGGCGACCGGATCACGGTGATCGGCGCCGGCATGATCGGCTGCGCGGTCGCGCGGCTGGCGCGCGGCATCCCGGGCGCCGACGTGGTCGTGGTGGACCGCGACACCGCGAAGGCCGACGTCTGCGCCGCCCTGGAGGTCCCGTTCCGGACGCCCGATGACGCGCCTGAGGAGCGCGACATCGTGATCGACACCAGCGCGTCGGAGGACGGGCTGCGGCTCGCCCTGCGGACGGCCGCGACCGAGGGGGAGATCATCGAGGCCAGCTGGTTCGGCGCGCGCGAGGTGCGCCTGCCGCTCGGCGAGGACTTCCACTCGCGACGGCTCACGATCCGCTCGAGCCAGGTCGGCCTCGTGGCCCCGCGCCGCCGTGCGACGCGGACGCCCGCGACACGGCTCGCGCTGGCGCTCGAGCTGCTGCGAGACCCGGCGTTCGACGCGCTCCTCACCGGCGAATCGCCATGGACGAGCCTGCCCGACGTCATGGCGGGCATCGCGGACGGCAGCCTTCCGGGGCTCTGCCACACGATCACCTGGACAGACGGCGACCGGAGGGACGCCGGATGACCTACACGCTCACGGTCCGCGATCACATGATGGTCGCGCACAGCTTCACCGGTGACATGTTCGGGCCGGCGCAGCGACTGCATGGCGCCACGTTCGTCGTGGACGCCGCCTTCCGCGCCGCGGCGCTGGACGAGAACGGCGTCGTGGTCGACATCGGCCGCGCGTCCGACGTGCTGCGCGGCATCCTGTCGTCGCTGACGTACCGCAACCTCGACGACGATCCGCGCTTCGTCGGCGTCAACACGACGACCGAACGGCTGTGCGCGTTCATCGCGGAGCAGCTCGCGACCGCGGCGCGCACGGGAACGCTCGGAAGGGATGCCGGCGACCTGCACGGGATCGCGGTCACGCTCCACGAGTCGCACGTCGCGTGGGCGTCGTACGAGCTGGAGCTGTGATGCCGACCATGACCTTCGTGGTGCCGACCGGCATCGACGATCCGGCGCGGGTGAGCGGCGGGAACGTCTACGACCGCCACGTGCGGGACGGTCTGGCGAACGCGGGCTGGGACGTGCGGATGGCCGAGGTCGCGCCGGGCGCGGATCGGGACGTGCGTCGCGCCCTCGCGACGGTGCCGGACGGCGGGGTCGCGCTGGTGGACGGCCTGATCGCCGGGGTGTCGGCGAGCGCGATCGACGACGGGGCCCGTCGCGTGCGCGTGGTCATCCTGGCGCACATGGTCGTCGACGCGTTCCCCGACGCCGATCCCGCCGCGGTCGACGGTCAGTGGCGCGCGCTGCGCGCGGCGCACCGGGTGATCGCCGTGAGCGAGTGGGCGGCGGCGCAGTTCGCCGCGGGCGGGATCCGCGACGTCGTCGTGGCGACGCCGGGCGGCGCCCGGGCCGAGGTGGCGGGCGGCGCGGAGGGAGGGGGAGAGCTCCTGTGCGTGGGCGTGCTCGCGCCGCACAAGGGCCAGGATGTGCTGCTCGACGCCCTCGCGCGCCTCGCCGACGTGGCCGGCTGGCGGTGCACTCTGGCGGGTGCCGCCGACGTGGAGCCGGACTTCGCCGAGGCGCTGAGGGCACGCTCGCGCGCGGCCGGCGTCGCCGAGCGCGTCGAGTTCGCCGGCGTCCAGGCCGCCGCGGGGCTCGACCGGATCTACGGGCGCAGCGACGTGCTCGTGGCGCCCTCGCGCACCGAGGCCTACGGCATGGCGATCACCGAGGCGCAGGGCCGGGGCATCCCCGTCATCGCCAGCAGGACGGGCGGGATCCCGGAGGCGGTCGACCCGGCCGCCGCGATCCTCGTGCCGCCGGGCGACGTCGACGCGCTCGCCGAGGCCTTGGAGCGGTGGATGTCGGATCCGGCGCTGCGGCGCACGCTCAAGGCGGGGGCCGTGCGCGCGCGGTCGCGCCTGCGCGGCTGGAGGGACACGGTGACGCGGATCTCGTCCGCGCTCGGGGAGGAGGCCCCATGACCGGAGCACACGAGGCGGGCCGCCGCGCCCGCCCCTACGTCACGCTCAGCTGCGCCATGTCGCTCGACGGCTGCGTCGACACCGCCGCGCCCCATCGCCTGGCGCTGTCGAACGAGGCCGACTTCGACCGCGTGGACCAGCTGCGGGCGGACAGCGACGCCATCATGGTGGGCGCCTCCACGGTGCGACGCGACAATCCGCGGCTGCTCGTGCGCAGCGAGGAGCGGCGCCGCGCCCGAGTCGAGCGCGGCCTGACGGAGTCACCCGTGAAGGTCACCGTGACCGCGACCGGCGATCTGCCGGCCGACTCCTCGTTCTTCACGGCGGGTGACGTCGAGAAGCTGGTCTACTGCCCGGCCGGAAAGGCGGCGCGCATCTCGCGCACTCTGGGTTCGCGGGCGACAGTGGTCGGGGTCGGCGCCGACGTGTCGATGACGCTCGTGCTGGAGGACCTCGCGCAGCGGGGCATCGGCCGGCTCATGGTCGAGGGGGGCGGGCGGCTCCACACCCAGTTCCTCGTCGAGCGGCTCGCCGACGAGCTCCAGCTCGTGGTCGCCCCGTTCTTCGTGGGCGAGCCCGGTGCGCCCCGGTTCGTGCAGCCCGGCCGGTTCCCGTGGGACGAGGGCCACCGCGCGCGGCTGCTCGACACCCGGCCCATCGGCGACGTGGTCCTGCTGCGCTACGCGCTCTCCGCGCGCTGCCCGGCGAGCGTCGCGGATGAGGTCGCACGCGCCGCGGCCCCGCCCTCCGTCGAGTAGGACGCGCGCCGAGTGGGCGCGCTCAGCAGGCGGATGGCGGCGTGGGAGCGGTTTTACCGCGCCGACACGTGCGGCTGACTCCGGGGTAACGGCCGGCTCCTAGCGTCGCGGGTGTCGGGGTCGACGAGGGACCCGGCAGAGAGGAAGCTGCGATGGAACACGAAGGCCGACAGGCGGCGGAGACGATCGAGCGGGGCATCGGCCGGCGCGGGCTCCTGCAGGCGGCGGCGGCCGTCGGTGCGGGCACCGCCCTCGCGCTGGGGGCGACTCGGCCCGCGGCGGCCGCACCGGTCACCGGACGGGCGGACGCGTACACCGGCGTCCTCCAGCCGGGTCGGGGCCGCATCGACGGGGACGTGTACCTCGGCTCGGAGCCGGACGAGGTGCTGTGGGGCTACGTCCCCTCCGTGCACGCGTCGCCGACGGCGCGCATCCGGTCGGGGCAGACCGTGACGATCGACGCCGTCTCGCACGAGGGCATCCTGGAGGATCAGGGGCGCGACCCGGTCGCCTACTTCGCGGAGCACGGCTTCTCGCGCCGCGAGGTGCTCGACGACGCGGTCGCGATCGCCTCCGGGTACACGCGCACCCCGCGCGACTTCGACCGCGACGGGCCCCACGTCGTCACCGGGCCGGTGTTCGTGGAGGGCGCCCAGCCGGGCGACGTGCTCAAGATCGAGACGCTCGAGGCGCGCCCGCGCGTGCCCTACGGCGTGATCTCGTCCCGGCACGGAAAGGGATCGCTCGCCGTCACGTCGAACGGGGCGCCCGCCGGCATCACGCTCGACGAGGTCATGCCGCCGGTCGAGACCGACGGGCGGTCGACGGGCATCCCGACCGAGTACGGCAACGTGTCGGTGCTCGCCAGCGTGCAGGGAACCAGCGCGGTGGTCGGCTCGGGCGCGAGCCGCGCGAAGTTCCCGTTGCGCCCGTTCTTCGGGATGATGGGCGTCGCGTTCTCGCAGAACACCGAGCCGACCGCGCCGGAGGCGAACTCCATCCCGCCGACGCTCGGCGGCGGCAACATCGACATCAGCCTGCTCGGACCGGGGTCCACGTTCTACGTCCCCGTGAGCGCCGAGGGCGCCCTGTTCTACGTCGGCGACCCGCACATGGCGATGGGCGACGGCGAGGTCGCGCTCACGGCGATGGAGGGATCGCTGCGCGGGACCTTCCGGCTCACGGTCTGCAAGCCCGGTTCGGGCGACGCGCCGTCCGTCGCGTTCACGTACCCGTTCGCCGAGACCGAGGACGTGTGGATCCCGATCGGCCTGTCGGATCCGAACGGCTCGGTCGACGGGCAGATCAACGACCTCGACATCGCCATGCGCCGTGCGGTCGTGAACGCGCTGGACTTCCTGCAGCACGACCGGGGGATGGACCGCGCGATCGCGTACGCGTACCTGTCGGCCGCCGCCGACTTCGTCGTGTCGCAGGTCGTCGACCGCACGGTCGGCGTGCACGGCAAGATCCGCAAGTCCGACATCGGCTGAGCGAGCCGCGACGAGAAGCGGGCCCCCGCCATCCGGCGAGGGCCCGCTTTGGCGGTTGCGGCTGCTACAGCGTCGCGGCGAAGGGGTCGAAGTCGGCGCCCAGCGAGCCGACCTCGGCGAGCGTGCTCTGCACCTGGACGAAGCCGCGGGCCTCGGCCGATTCCTCGATCGCCAGCAGCGTGTCGAGCACGTGGAAGCCGAACTCGCCCGTGGCGACGTGGGGGCGGTCGTCGCGGATCGCGCGGACCATGTCGAGCAGGCCCAGGCCGCGTCCGGTCAGGACGCCCTCCTGCTGCACTTCGACGACCTCCTGCACGACGGGCTCCGGCGGCACCACGTGGCGCTCCAGCTTGCGCGTGATCGTGATCGGGCCGCCGAACGTGTTCGGGTCGGGGATCACCAGGGTGCCCTCCGTGCCGGTGACCTCGACGATGCCGTGGCGCAGCAGGGGCGAGTCGGTGCTGTACAGGCTCTGCGCCTGACCGCCCTGCTCGAACTCCATCAGCACCTGCAGTGTCGAGGGGATCTCGACCGGGAACTCGTGTCCCGCGTACTCGCCGACCTGCACGAAGCGGGTCGGGGTGCCCTGCAGGCCGAGCGCGGCGACGGATGCGACCGGGCCGAACACGTGCACGAGCGTCGAGACGTAGTACGGACCCATGTCGAGCAGCGGGCCCGCGCCCTTCGCGTACAGGAACGCGGGGTTGGGGTGGAAGATCTCCGGCCCCTGCCACTGGAACGTCGTCTGCGCGAACAGCGGGCGGCCGATGTCGCCGCGCGCGATCGCGCGCTTGGCCGTCTGCACGCCCGGGCCGAGCACGGTGTCCGGCGCGACGCCGACGCGCCTGCCGGCCGCGGCGGCCTTCTCGAGCAGGCGCTGCGACTCCTCGCGGTTCACGCCGATCGGCTTCTCGGTCCAGACGTGCTTGCCCGCGGCCACGATGGCTTCGGAGACCTCGACGTGCACGGCCGGGATCGTGAGATTGACGACGATCTCGATGTCGGGATCGTTCAGCACGAGGTCGGGCGTGCCCGCGCGCGGCACGCCGTACCTGTCGGCCTGGGCGCGGGCGCGCTCCTCCACGAGGTCGCCGACCGCGAGGACGCGCACATCCGGGAACTTCGTGAGGTTCGTCAGGTACTGGTCGCTGATGTTGCCGGCGCCGATGATGCCGACGCCCACCGGGGCGGCCATCAGGCGTCGACCTTCTCGTCGAGGCCGAGACCGCTCAGGAACGCCCGGCTCTGCTCGATCGCGTCGTAGATGTCGCCGCCGCGGGCTTCGGCGTCGTAGTGGTCGAACTCGACGATCGCGACCTCGAGCGCGGTCGCCGCGGCGATCGCCTCCTCGAGCGGCACCACGCCCTGACCGGCGGGCACCTGGTCGGCCGGGGGATAGGCGGCGACCTGCTCGGGGTCGAGCGTGCCGTCCTTGACGTGCACGGCGATCACGCGGTCGCCGAGCGTGCGCAGCAGCGTGGGGGAGTCGACGCCGGCGCGCGCGACCCAGTACAGGTCGACCTCGAGCACGACGCGCTCGTCGAGCAGGTCGGCGAGCACCTCAAGGCCCGTCCTGCCGTCGAACGTCGCCTCGAGCTCGTGTGCATGGTTGTGGTAGCCGACGCGGATGCCATGCTGCGCGCCGATCTCGGCGGCTGCGTTGAGCAGGCGCGCGGTCTCCTCGATCTGCTCCCGGCTCTCCCAGCGCGCGGGCTCGGTGTACGGGTCGATGACCGTGTGCATGCCGAGCACCTTCGCGGCCTCGAACACCGTCTCGGGCGAGGGGACCGGCACGGTCGTGCCGCTGCCGTCGGGGTTCACGAACGAGGTCGAGGCCAGGAACGCGTGGCCCGTCGGCGCCGCGAGGCCGTGGGCCTGCAGCGCGGCGGCGAGCGGCTCGGCGCGTCGCACGAAGTCGTAGGGCTCGACCGCCGTGAAGCCGCGCGCGGCGACCCGGGCGAGCGTGCCCTCGAGGTCGGCCTCGAGCGCGGCATTGACGGTGAACAGCTGGATGGACGTCTGGACCGGCATCGGTCGCGCTCCTTCGGGGTCGTCTTCGACAGGGGCCCTGGGCCCCGGATGGCATCACGGTAGCAGAAAAACCTCCACATGGAGGATTTGGGTTCGCTAGCATGACGACGTGACCGACGAGCAGCTCGCATCCGCCGCGCGCGGCCCCTATCCGAAGGGGATCGCGCGCCGCCAAGAGATCCTGGACCGGGCGATCGAGGTCTTCGCGCGGCGCGGCTCGAAGCGCACCAGCCTGCGGGCCATCGCCGAGGAGGTCGGCGTCACGCACGCCGCGCTGAAGCACTACTTCGGCTCGCTCGACGAGCTGCTGGTCGAGGTCTATCGGGCCTCCGAATCGGGCGGCGCGCGCCCGCGCCATCCCGAGGGGGCGACCCCTGTCGAGGTGATGCGCGACGCCGCCACCCGCAACCGCGAGGTCCCCGGGCTCGTGCAGCTCTACTCGACCCTCGTCGCCTCCGCCCTGGAGGAGGAGCACCCCGCGGCCCGGGAGTTCGCGACCGAGCGCTTCGCGCGGCAGCGCGAGACCCTCGCCGAGAGGGTCCGCCGCAACCAGGCGGCCGGGCGCATCCGGCCCGACGTCGATCCGGTCGCGGTCGCGGCGCTCGCGATCGCCGCGTCGGACGGCCTGCAGACCCAGTGGCTGCTGGATCCGGATGCGCCGCAGGAGGCCGCGCTCGCGCTGCTCGACGAGCTGCTCGCGCCGCCGGCGGATCCGTCCTGACGCGTTCCCAGCAACCTCCCGCCGCGATCCGAACCGCGTCGCCTAGCGTGAGAGGCACCCGGCGAGAGGAACGTGACGCGTGAACCTGATCGACATCGTCGTGATCGCGCTGCTGATCGGCGCGCTCGTGGTCGGCGCGCGCGTCGGCTTCTTCGCGGGCCTCGGCGGGCTCGCAGGACTGTTCCTCGGCGGGCTCGCGACCCCCTGGGTCGTGCCCCTCGTGAACGACGCCGTCACGAACCGCGAGTGGCGCGGCACCGCCGTTCTCGTCGCGGTGGTCGGGCTGCTCGTGGTCGGCGCGGCGCTCGGCACCGCGGTCGGCCGGCTGCTGCGGCACGGCGCCGACAAGATCAAGCTCAAGGCGGTCGAGCGCCTGCTCGGCGGTGCGCTCGGCGTGCTCGTGACCGCGCTCGCGCTCGCCGCCGCCGGCACCGCGATCGGCACCGCCGGCATCCCGGTGATCTCGTCGTCCGTGGCGTCCTCGAGCGTGCTGCGCGCGATCGACCGCGCGACCCCTCCGGCCCTCGCGAGTGCGTTCGCCGAGTTCCGCTCGGTCGTGCTGGACGACACGATCCCGACGATCGGCGGCCTCGTGGACCCGGGGCAGGACGTGCCCGAGCCGACGGTCGATCCGGGAAGCGGCGCGCTCGCCGCGGCATCCGGATCCGTCGCCCGCATCTCGGGCGTCGCGTACGCGTGCGGCGTGAGCTCGACCGGATCGGGCTTCGTCGTCGCCGAGGACCGGATCGTGACGAACGCGCACGTGGTCGCGGGCGTCGAGTCCGTGCTCGTGGAGCTGCCGAACGAGCCGGCCCGTGACGGCGTGGTCGTGTACTTCGACCCGGCCGACGACCTCGCGGTGATCGCGGTCGACGTCGACGCGGCGGCGCTGCCCGTGGTCGACCCGCTCGCTGAGGGCGACTCGGCCGCCGTGCAGGGATACCCGCACGGCGGCCCGTTCGAGACCGAGCCCGCGTCGGTCGTCTCGGTCGGCACCATCACGGCCCAGGACATCTACGGCGGCGGCGGATCGGACCGCGAGATCTACGCGCTCGCCGCGGAGGTCGTGCCGGGCAACTCGGGAGGCCCGCTGCTCACGCCTGAGGGCGAGGTCGCGGGCGTGGTCTTCGCGCGCGACGAGGCCCGCGCCGACATCGGCTATGCCATGACCACGACCGAGCTCGGCCCCGTGCTCGACGGCATGGCCGGGTTCGACGCCCCGGTGGCGACGGGGGAGTGCACCGCCTGACGTCGGTGCGCCGGCGCTCGCTCCGCTCGAGGACCGGGGGTGGTCCGCGCGCTGCGGGCGGGGCAGGATGGCCGCATGCCCGAATCGCCCGAGGTGGATGCGCTCGCCGGGTTCCTGCGCGCGACCGCGACCGGCCGCGTGATCGCCGGGATCGAGCTGGAGGAGTTCCGCGCGTGGAAGTCGCGGGAGAGGCGCCCCGAGCAGCTGCACGGTCGCAGGGTCACCGGCGTGCGGCGGTTCGGCAAGCATGTAGCGCTCGACACCGATGGGCCGAGCCTGCTGATCGGGTTCGGCCGCGCGGGCTGGGCCCGCTGGCGCGAGGACGGCGATCCCGAGCCCGACGACGCGCCGCCGGCGATCGCCCGGATCGGGTTCGAGGACGGCGCGGAGCTGGCCGTGAGCGACGCGGGGGAGTGGCTGTCGCTGAGCCTCACGGTGACCGATGACCCCACGCGCGAGGCGCCCATCGCGAAGCTCGGACCTGATCCGGTGAGCGACGCCTTCACGCGCGAGGCGTTCGACCGGATCACGGGCCGCCGCCGCAAGCAGCTCAAGGCGCTGCTGCAGGAGCAGGAGTCGCTCTCGGGCATCGGCAACGCGTACTCGGACGAGATCCTGCACGTCGCGAAGCTCGCCCCCACGGCGCACGCCGCGGCGCTCACCGAGGACGAGCGCGTGCGCCTCTTCGCCGCGATCCGCGAGGTGCTCGGCAGCGCCTTCGTCGCACGCCGGGACATCCCGATCGACCGGCAGAAGGCCGAGAAGGTCGCGGCGATGCGCGTGCACGGGCGCACGGGCGAGCCTTGCCCCGTGTGCGGCGACGAGGTGCGTGACGTGCCGGGCTCCAAGGGCAACGCGCAGTACTGCGCCACGTGCCAGAACGGCGGGGTCCCGCTCGAGCGGTGACCCGGGGTCGTCCGGTGCCGTCCGGCCCTTATGAGCGCCCGGAAGGGCCGATCCGCACCGATTCTCGATCGCGGGGCGCGTGAGGCAGACTCGACGGGATGCCCTCCACCCTTCTCGAGTCCGTGCGCGCGACGGACGGCGACCCCGACGGGATCTACGACGCGTTCGTGCAGTGGGCCGAGGGCGAGGGGCTGAGCCTCTATCCGGCCCAGGACGAGGCCGTGATCGAACTGGTGTCGGGCGCGAACGTGATCCTCGCCACCCCCACCGGAACGGGCAAGTCGCTGGTCGCGATCGCGGCGCACGCCGTGGCGCTCGCGCGCGGCGGCCGGACGTACTACACCGCGCCCATCAAGGCCCTCGTGAGCGAGAAGTTCTTCGCGCTCGTCGACATCTTCGGGCCCGAGAACGTCGGCATGGTGACGGGCGACTCGTCGGTCAATCCGGATGCGCCCATCGTGTGCTGCACGGCCGAGATCCTCGCGAACCTCGCGCTGCGGCAGGGCGCCGACGCCGAGGTCGACCAGGTCGTGATGGACGAGTTCCACTACTACGGCGACACGGACCGCGGATGGGCGTGGCAGGTTCCGCTGCTGCTCCTGACCCGCGCGCAGTTCCTGCTGATGAGTGCCACGCTCGGCGACACCACGGAGATCCGCGCCGACCTCAGCCGCCGCACCGGCCGGACGACCGCCCTCGTCGCGGGCGCCGAGCGCCCCGTGCCGCTGCACTTCTCGTACGAGAAGCGCGCCGCGCACGAGCTGGTCGAGAGCCTGCTCGAGGAGCGCGAGACGCCCGTGTACATCGTGCACTTCGCGCAGGCCGCCGCCATGGAGCGCGCTCAGGCGCTCGCGAACGTCAAGGTCGCCACGCGCGAGCAGCGCGACGCGATCGCGGAGGCGATCGGCGGGTTCCGCTTCACCACGAACTTCGGCAAGACGCTCTCGCGTCTCGTGCGCGCGGGCATCGGCGTGCACCACGCGGGCATGCTGCCGCGCTACCGCCGCCTGGTGGAGACGCTCGCGCAGCGCGGCCTGCTGCGGGTGATCTGCGGCACGGACACGCTCGGCGTCGGCATCAACGTGCCCATCCGCACCGTGCTGATCTCGGCGCTGTCCAAGTACGACGGGACCCGGATGCGGCGCCTGTCGGCGCGCGAGTTCCACCAGATCGCGGGCCGGGCCGGCCGTGCCGGCTACGACACGCACGGCAACGTCGTCGTGATGGCGCCGGACCACGAGATCGAGAACGAGCAGGCGCTGCGGAAGGCCGGCGACGACCCTGCCAAGCGCAAGCGGATCCAGCGGAAGAAGGCGCCCGCCGGCTTCGTGTCGTGGAGCGAGGCGACGTTCGACAAGCTCGTCGATGCCGAGCCCGAGCCCCTCACGCCGCAGCTGCAGATCACGTCGGCCATGATCATCAACGTCATCGGACGCGGCGGCGACGTGTTCGCGAACGTGCGGTCGCTGGTGTTCGACAACCACGAGCCGCGCGCCCGCAAGTACGCGCTCGCGCGCCGCGCCATCGCGATCTTCCGCACCCTCCGCGACGCGGGCATCGTCGAGGTGACGGGCGCGGGCGACATCCGACTCGTCGTCGAGCTGCAGCCGAACTTCGCCCTCAACCAGCCGCTGTCGCCGTTCGCGCTCGCCGCGATCGAGCTGCTGGATCCCGAGGACGCGCCCGGATCCGCCGGCACCGGCCACTACGCGCTCGATGTGGTCAGCGTGATCGAGGCGACGCTCGACGACCCGCGCGCGATCCTGTCGCAGCAGGAGTTCAAGGCGCGCGGCGAGGCCGTCGGCGCCATGAAGCGCGAGGGCATCGAGTACGACGAGCGGATGGCGCTGCTCGAGGAAGTCACGTACCCCAAGCCGCTCGCGGAGCTGCTCGCGCAGGCGTTCGAGGTGTTCGCGACCAGCCAGCCGTGGGTGCGCGACTTCGAGCTGAGGCCCAAGTCGGTCGTGCGGGACATGTTCGAGCGGGCCATGAGCTTCGCGGAGTTCGTGTCCTGGTACCAGCTCGGCCGCAGCGAGGGGCTCGTGCTGCGCTACCTCAGCGACGCGTATCGCGCCATCCGGCAGACCGTGCCCGCCGAGGCGCGCACGGAGGAGCTGCTCGACATCATCGAGTGGCTGGGCGAGCTGGTGCGGCAGGTCGACTCGAGCCTCGTGGACGAGTGGGAGGCCCTGGTCTCGGAGCAGGACGCCCACGGATCGGACGAGCCGGTGGTGCCGCCCGCGCCGCCGTCGCTCACGTCGAACCGCCGCGCGTTCACGGTGCTGGTGCGCAACGAGATGTTCCGGCGCGTGCAGCTCGCGGCCCGGGAGGCCGACGACGAGCTGGTCGAGCTGGACCCGGATGCCGGCTGGCCCGAGGCGCTGGACGCGTACTTCGCCGAGCACGACTCGATCGGCATCTCGGGCGCCGCGCGCTCGCCGCAGCTGTGCCGGATCACGGAGGCCCCCGGCACGTGGACCGTCGAGCAGGTCATCGACGACCCCGAGGGGAACCACGACTGGCGCATCCGCGCCGAGGTCGACCTGGCGGAGTCGGATGAGGTGGGCGCGGCCGTGGTGCGCGTGACCGAGGTCGCGCGGCTGTAGCCCGTCGGCGGCTTCGACGCGTTTCGACTCCGCTTCGCTCCGCTCAACGTCCGGAGCGTCAGCCGACGAGGCGGTAGCCCATGCCCTGCTCGGTGAGGAGGTGGCGCGGGCGGGCCGGATCGGCCTCGAGCTTCTTGCGCAGCTGCGAGATGTAGAGGCGCAGGTAGCCCGAGTCGGCGACCTGATCCGTGCCCCAGATGTCCTTGAGCAGGGTCTGGCGGGTCACGAGCGCGCCGGGGTTGCGGGCGAGGAACTCGAGCATGCGCCACTCGGTCGGCGTGAGGTGGACGGGCTCGCCGCCGCGCGTCACGGTCTTCGCCACCAGGTCGACCACCACCTCGCCGAAGGTCACCACCGGTTCGCCGGTCGGCGTGCCCATCCGCCGCGCGAGGGCCCGCAGGCGCGCCAGGAGCTCGTCGATCTGGAACGGCTTGGTGACGTAGTCGTCGGCGCCCGCGTCGAGCGCGTCGACCTTGTCGCCCGATCCGGTGCGGCCGGACACGACCAGGATCGGCACGTCGCTCCAGCCGCGCAGCGCCTGGATCACCTCGACGCCGTCCAGGCGCGGCATGCCGAGGTCGAGCAGCACGACGTCGGGCTTCGTCTGCGCCGCGACCGCGATCGCCTCGGCGCCGTCGGCCGCCGTGACCACGTCGTATCCATGCGCGCCCAGCGTGATGCGCATCGCGCGGATGAGCTGCGGGTCGTCGTCGGCGATCAGGATCTTCACTCGTCGGCTCCAGGCTCGGTCGCGGCCGCGGGGTGCCGCGGGCGGGGCTCGGCGAGCGGAAGCTCGACCGTCATCGTGAGGCCGCCGCGGGGCGTGTCCGACGGCGTGAGCGTTCCGCCCATCCCCTCGGTGAAGCCGCGGGACAGCGCGAGGCCCAGGCCGAGGCCGGCGGAGTTGTCGGTGTCGCCCATCCGCTGGAACGGCGCGAACATCTCGTCCTGCTTGCCGGCGGGCACGCCCGGGCCGTGGTCGACCACGCGGATCCGCCCGCACCGCCCCGACGCGTACGTCTCGATGCGCACGGGTGAGCCGGCGGGGGAGTGCCGGTCGGCGTTCGCGAGCAGGTTCACGATCACGCGCTGCAGCAGCACCGGGTCGGCGGACAGCGGCGGCATGTGCGGATCGAGCGCCAGGTCGAGGCGCTCGGGCGGCAGCTTGAGCTCGTCCGCGGCCGCGAGCACGACCTCCTCGGCGTCGAGCGGCGCGGCCGACACCGCCAGCACGCCCGCCTCGATGCGGCTCACGTCGAGCAGATCGGCCACCAGCGTCGACAGCGTGCGGAGGCTCTCGTCGGCCGTGGCCAGAAGCTCGGTGCGATCGGCCTCGGACAGCGTGCTGCCCGGAGCGCGCAATCCGCCCACCGCCGCCACCGCGGACGCGAGCGGGCGGCGCAGGTCGTGGCTCACGGCGGAGAGCAGCGCGGTGCGCACGGAGTCGGCCGCGGCCAGGGCGTCGGCCTCGCGGGCGGCCTCGGTGAGGCGCTGGTGCTCGAGCGCGGCGCCCAGCTGGGCCGAGACCACGGTGAGCAGGCGGCGCTCGGACTCGCCCAGCCGCGTGCCGTGCAGCTCGAGCGTCGCACGAGGCGTGCGCGCCGCGCCCACCGTGACGGAGTACGGCGCGCGGCCGTCGCGGGGCGGCTCGCCGTCGGCCGCGATCATCCGGCTGTCCAGGT
>Ga0208492_1000254_pt1 | contig 50597 bp, 50 predicted proteins | sample Subbioar_CSW14AB_FD_184820 | JGI IMG/M metagenome (GOLD analysis project Ga0208492, IMG submission 184820) | Serpentinite rock and fluid subsurface biosphere microbial communities from McLaughlin Reserve, California, USA - CR12Mar_CSW14AB (SPAdes) | ecosystem: Environmental > Terrestrial > Deep... | reverse complement strand
AAACCATGCCGAGCTGCTAAGGGCAGGCGGATTCTATGCCCGTTTACATGAAATGCAGTTTGGGAAAAAGAAAGCCGTTTTGCAATAAATATACACCATCTACCCTTATCTTTGCCGCAAATTTAGAGATGGGTATGGCCTCAAAAAGCTTAAAATCTTTACTAGTAGCCGCTTTCAGCGTGTTCAGCTTGTTATTTTCTGTGAACACTTTCGCCAGCGAAACACCTGCGGACGGTGCGAAACACGAAGAAACTGCTTTTGATCCTTCGAAGCTGATTATGGAGCATATCATGGATGCCCATGAATACCATTTTGCTACCATTGGCGAAAAGCATGTAAGCATTCCATTGCCTGTTATTTTATATTCTCCTCAGCGTGGATGGACTATGTTTAATTACGCTAAATTCAACCATGGTCATGATGCATACCAAGGGTATAAATCAGAAGAAGGACATATTGTTGCTGTGAATGAAGCCGGTGAGCACGATGCAACTGTTATAGTTTATGATTTAAGTTTAACCCGCAATGTGGTGCAGATGTTTATTGGTGTATTCTTACTTTGTTTCCTAATGATTAAAGTGGCCAATAAGTACAAGCGTAATGGTTCAAAAGTAGCTCCTTCTGGTTTCCAGAATGCGGTTGAGCCAGTAATTACTTTTGTTAGAGACGAAGTAGGTAAACCTAATTTAGGACATGCGTATGAAAAATACATGCCTTATTTATTGACTGTATTTTTCTTTATTCTAATCAACAACTTATTGGGACTAATCCCAGGATCTGCCAATGTTACAGGTAATATTGCTTTCACTATCGTATTAGGATTCATTAGTTTCCTAGTTATCGTGTTTAGTACCAACAAGCATTTCTGGGGACATATTTTTAACCCTCCGGTACCTGGATTTGTTAAACCCATTTTGGTTCCTGTAGAATTCTTCGGAATATTCACCAAGCCTTTTGCATTGATTGTCCGTTTGTTTGCCAATATGGTGGCCGGGCACATTGTAATCACTTGTTTTGTGATGTTGATTTTCATTTTCGGTGCTATGAGCAAAGTTGCCGGTTGGGGATTTGCTCCGGTATCACTTGCTTTTACCATTTTCATTTATTTCATAGAGATATTGGTTGCCTTTATTCAAGCGTTCATCTTCACAAACTTGACGGCTGTTTTCATTGGACAGTCTATGGAAGGTGCACACCACGATGAAGCGCATCATTAATTTTTTTCATCATTAAAACAAACAATATGTCAGTTCTAAACACTTTGTTGGATGTAAGCATGAGCCACTTTGGTGGTGCTATTGGCGCAGGATTAGCTGCCATCGGTGCTGGTATCGGTATCGGTCAAATTGGTAAGAGTGCTGTTGAAAGCATCGCTCGTCAGCCAGAAGCTTCTAACGACATCCGTGCAAACATGATCTTGACTGCCGCTTTCGTAGAGGGTGTTGCCCTTTTCGCGGTAATCGCAGGTATCTTGGCTGTATTGAAAGCCTAGTTGCACAAACTCATTACTGCATCGTACGCAAAGGGCAAGCGATGCAGTAATCTTTATCTTAACTATTAGTATTAAAACGATAATATGGAATTGTTAAACCCCGGATTAGGATTGTTGGTATGGACTTTATTTGCATTCCTAGTTGTATTCTTCCTTTTGAAAGGCTTAGCCTGGAAACCCATCCTTTCTTCTTTGAAGGAAAGAGAGACAGGCATCGCGGACGCAATTGCATCTGCTGATAAAGTAAAGGCTGAAATGGCTGCTTTGAAAAATGAGAATGAAGTAATGATGGCGAAAGCTCGTGAGGAAAGAGCGGTGATGATTAAAGAAGCAAAAGAAACTGCTGATAAAATGGTAGCCGATGCGAAAGAAAAAGCAAAAGCTGAATTTGATCGTATTGTAGCAGACGCACAAAACGCCATTACACAACAAAAAAATGCAGCTTTAACCGATGTAAAAAATCAGGTTGGCGCATTGGTAATTGAAGTGGCTGAAAAAGTGTTGAGCAGAGAGTTGAGCAATAAAGCAGAGCAGGAAAATTATATTAAACAATTAGCTGAAGGCGTTAAATTGAACTAAGCATGTCAAACCCAAGATTAGCAGACCGTTATGCAAAAAGCCTAGTTGATCTCTCTATTGAGAAAAATCAATTAGATGCTGTGCGTGCTGATATGCTATACATACAGGCTGTATGTAAAATTAGCCGGGATTTTCTGAACATGTTGAGAAGCCCCATTATTAAAGCTGATCAGAAAGAGAAAATTATTTCTGCGGTTATTAATGGTAAAGTTTCTGAATTAACTTCTTTGTTCAGCAATCTTTTGGTAAAGAAAGGACGCGAAAGCGACCTTCCTGAAATTGCCAATGCATTTATTCAGCAGTATAATAAGTTAAAAGGAATTCATCAGGTGAAGTTAATAACTGCTGCACCTGTTTCAGAGGAGTTGAAAAAATCCATTGAAGCCAACGTTCAAAAAGCAAATAATTTTGCAACCGTTGAACTAGAGGCTCTCGTGGATGAGAAATTGATTGGCGGTTTTGTACTAGAGTTTGATAACAAGCAGGTAGATGCAAGCATTGCAAGCGACTTACGAGCTATCAGAAAGCAGTTCACAGACAATCACTACGTTCCCAATATTAGATAACCTTATACATTAAGATCAACTTTTAAATCATACAAAATGGTAGATATTAAACCAGATGAAATATCAGCGATACTGAGACAGCAACTCAGCAATTTCAATGCTTCTGCCGAACTGGAAGAAGTAGGAACCGTATTGCAGGTGGGTGATGGTATTGCCCGCGTGTACGGCCTTAACGGTGTACGAAGCGGTGAGCTGGTAGTATTTGAGAATGGTGTTAAAGCAATTGCACTTAACCTAGAAGAAGATAATGTTGGTGTGGTATTGATGGGTGAAAGTGGAAGCATTAAAGAAGGTGCCAAAGTAAAAAGAACCGGTCAGATTGCTTCTATCAAAGTAGGAGAAGGAGTAGTTGGTCGTGTAATTAATACTTTAGGTGAACCTATTGACGGTAAAGGTCCAATCAGCGGAGATTTATATGAAATGCCATTGGAGCGTAAAGCGCCAGGTGTTATTTATCGTGAGCCAGTTAAAGAACCATTACAAACCGGTATCAAAGCAATTGATGCAATGATTCCTGTAGGTCGTGGTCAGCGTGAATTGGTAATTGGTGACCGTCAGACTGGTAAAACTGCCATTTGTATTGACACCATCATTAACCAAAAAGAATTCTACGATGCAGGTAAGCCTGTATATTGTATATATGTTGCCATTGGTCAGAAAGCATCTACTGTTGCTGGGGTTATGAAAACTTTAGAAGACAATGGTGCAATGGCATATACTACTATCGTATCTGCTTCTGCTTCTGATCCTGCTCCTTTGCAGTTCTACGCTCCTTTTGCTGGTGCAGCTATTGGTGAGTTTTTCAGAGATACCGGTAGACCTGCATTGATTGTATTTGATGACTTATCTAAACAGGCGGTTGCTTACCGTGAAGTTTCATTGTTATTGAGAAGACCTCCGGGACGTGAAGCTTATCCTGGTGACGTATTCTATTTGCATAGCCGTTTATTGGAAAGAGCTGCAAAAGTAATTGCCAACGATGATGTTGCTAAGAACATGAATGATTTACCAGAATCTATCAAGCATTTGGTAAAAGGTGGTGGATCTTTAACTGCATTGCCAATTATTGAAACGCAAGCGGGTGACGTATCTGCTTATATTCCTACCAACGTAATTTCTATCACCGACGGTCAGATCTTCTTAGAAGGTAACTTGTTCAACGCAGGTATCCGTCCGGCGATCAACGTAGGTATTTCTGTAAGTCGTGTGGGTGGTAACGCGCAGATCAAATCCATGAAAAAAGTAGCAGGTACCCTAAAACTAGATCAGGCATTATATCGTGAGTTAGAAGCCTTCTCAAAGTTTGGTGGAGACCTGGATGCTGCTACCAAGTCTGTAATTGACAAGGGTGCAAGAAACGTGGAAGTATTGAAGCAAGCTCAGTACACTCCTTTCACTGTAGAAAAGCAGGTAGCTATTATTTACTTAGGTACACAGGGCTTACTACGTGAAGTAGCCGTTAAGAAAGTGAAGGAATTTGAAGCTCATTTCTTAATGGAAATGGAGAACAAATTACCAGATGTGCTGGCAGAGTTCAAGAAAGGTAATTTACCTGAAGACGGATTGAAGAAAATGACTGATTTGGCTAAAGGAATTGCTGAACAGTACAAATAATAAAGTTGATTGAATTGAAAAGGTCGCCCCTCGGGCGGCCTTTTTTTTTGCGTACTACGACCTTTTGTATTAAAAATGCCTAAAAATTGATAAAATCTATAAAATAATTTGGTTTATAAAATAAACCAGTTTATGTTTGTTTTGCAAATCAATACAATGAAAGCAATTCTTTTATTTATAGCCGGGATGATTTTGGCCAGCTTGTTAAAGGGGCAGGTTTTGGTAAGAGGGAGCGTGAAAGATCTGAAAGGTCGCATTTTGGCGGGCGCAAATATTGTCATTAAGGATAGTTATGATGGAACAGTTTCTGATTCTACAGGCGCTTTTTCTTTTAAAACCACTGAGAAAGGAAAGGTTATCATGGTCGTGAGCAATATTGGCTATAAAACCCTGGAACAGGGACTAGACTTGGGAATGGACACAATGGTCTTAGCTTTTATTTTAAAAGAAGAAATCAACGAACTGAAAGCAGTAATTATAACAGCTGGATCATACGAAGCAAGTGACAAAAAAAAAGGTACAGTATTAAAAGCACTGGATATTGCAACCACTGCCGGCGCCAACGCGGATATTTCTGCTACCATACAAACATTACCAGGGGCACAAAAAGTAGGAGAACAAGAAGGGTTATTTATTAGAGGTGGTTCTTCAGAAGAAGCTAAAATCATCATTGATGGAACTGTAGTTAATAATTTCTTTTATAGCAGCGTGCCGGGAATAGCACAAAGAGGAAGATTTTCTCCATTTTTATTTAGTGGTACCGTGTTCAGCAGCGGGGGATACTCTGCCTTGTATGGTCAGGCGTTAAGTAGTGTGTTGAATCTGGAAAGCCTGGATATACCAGAAAAATCCGAATTGCAATTGGGGCTTTCTCCATTGTTTGCATCCCTGGGTTTACAGCAAGTGGCGGCAAATAAAAAGTCCAGTTATGGGTTCAGCTACAACTGGACTAATTTAGCTGTATACCAGAAATTGGTACCGCAGGCTCCTGACTTTTTTAAAGTTCCCGATTTTCATACCGCGGATGCCAACTATCGATTTAAGACCAAAAAGAATGGTGTATTTAAAATATACGCTTATTACAATGCAGGTTCATTGGGAGTAAGAAATCCATCGTTGGATAGTCTTGGATTGTGGAATGCATTTAAACTGAATAATCAGAATCTTTTCACTAATATCAGTTTCAGACAGTTTTTAGGAAATGGCTGGAAGCTCAATTTGGCGGGCAGTGTCAGTTACAACAAAGATCAGATAGCAAGCCAGGTTCAGAATCAACAATATAAGCCTGTGTTGCCAACACAAATTGCGGTGATTGATCAGGCATCATTTACCAATAATGCTAGTCAATGGATGTTTCAGTTGAGGGCTGTGGCTGAAAAAAGATTTGGCGCCATCAACACACTGCGATTTGGAGCGGAAGTCTGGAATAACCGCGACAGCGCCCGTTTTCAGAATATATTGGGTTTGTTTCCTTCACTAGTAAAAGATAGATATACCGCTGCTTTTGGAGAATCAGATTTATATATTACAAATGAACTGGCATTTCGTCCTGGTGTTCGCATTGAATATAGCAGTTTGCTCAATAAAATGAATATAGCTCCCCGGGCTGCGTTGTCTTACAAACTTTCAAAGAACAGTCAATTGTCTGCCGATTATGGAATTTTCTATCAATCACCTGAAAGAAGATATTTAATTAATCAACCCTCTGTAGCTTTCTTAAGGGCAGACCATTACATTTTAACTTACCAGCACATATCGTCCAGTTACACATTCAGGGCACAGGCTTTTTATAAGGACTATGTTAGTTTATTGAAAACATCGAGCGGATACCCGGTTTCTGTAAATAACAATGGATATGGATACGCAAAAGGAATTGAATTATTCTGGAGAGACCGCAAAACTTTTAAAAATTTGGACTACTGGATCAGCTATTCTTATCTGGATACCAAAAGAGATTTTAATAATTATCCTGCATTTGTACAACCAGGTTTTGCAGCAACACATAGTGGCAGTGTAGTATTGAAGAAATTCTGGGTCAAAAAGATGTTTGGTGTAAACTGGAGTTATAACTGGAGTACAGGCAGACCTTATTTTAATCCCAACAAATCGCCAAAAGAATTTTTATCGGATAAAACCATTGCCTACAGTACCAATAATTTCAGTTTGAATTGGTTACCTAAAATCGGGAAAGCCAATGCAGTTGTTGTAATGGGTATTAATAATGTTTTTAATGAGCGACAGATTTTTGGATACAATTACAGTAATAGATTAAGGGACGCGGATGGAATGTTGATTCGGACGGAAATTAATCCCCCTGCATCTCGTAGTTTTTTCCTAGGCATTTTTCTGAGCTGGGGTGTAGACAGAACCCAACAAAATATCAATAGTAATTTATAAAATTCTTAAACCAAACAAAATGAACCAACTTACTGAAAACAAGGACGAAATACTATGGCAGATTGCCAAGGAAAGGGTAGGCTTTAGATGGAGCTTATTCAGTTATTGTATTGTCAATCTTTTTCTTATTGGAATTTGGTATTATTCCTCAGGGAACCTTAATCATTTCTGGCCTATCTGGCCCATTTTAGGCTGGGGCATTGGTCTTGCATTTCAATATGCAAAAGCCTATCATGGCAATAGAATCAATAGTGTAGAAAAAGAATATCAGAAACTAAAAAATCAACAGTAATCATTTAAAAAAATACATCATGAAAAAAATATTTTCAATTATTGCCATTTTTTCTGTTTTAGTATTAAATGCACAAACTAAGTATGAATCTGCCATGCAAAATGGTTTTGCTAAATTGAAAGAAACCAAAGGGGCTGATGATCTGCAGGCCTTAGGCGCTTATTATGAGCGTATTGCAGAGGCAGAAAAAAATCAGTGGTTACCCTATTATTATGCGGCCAGACATTATACTATTGCAGCCTTTATGAATACGGCCGCTGATAAAGACAAAGCAGCTACCAAGGTTGTTGAATTAATAGCAAAAGCCGAAGCCATTGAGCCTGCCAATGCAGAAATCTATTGTTTGAAACAACAGGTGGCAGTTATGCAATTATTGGTAGATCCCATGTCGCGCTGGCAAACTTATGGTGCACTGGCGTCAGAAGCCATTGCCAAAGCAAAGCAGCTAGATCCAAGCAATCCTAGACCGTATTTACTAGAAGGACAATATCTAATGAATGTGCCAGAAGCTTTTGGTGGCGGCAAATCAGTAGCGAAAAAACTTTTTGAAAAATCCTTGGAATTATTTGCCGGTTTTAAACCATTAAGCGCTTTTCATCCAAACTGGGGAAAAGAACAGGCAGAACAATTGTTAGCCGCATGTCAGTAATTTGTGTGCCTATTCTACAGCATCATCCATACAGTTGGGTATCTTTAACTTAATTTAGTAATACCAATGAATCAGACAGAAAAATTTTCTGCTGTTGAAAGTCTGGCTCTCATTGAGAGTATGATTAACAAGGCGCAAAACAAATATTCCGAAAACGGAACATTGTATTTGCTCTGGGGATGGATTGTTTTCATTTGTTCCCTTCTGCATTACGGACTCTTAACTTTTACCCAGATGGGTAAATCAGCAAGTTCGGTTTGGATATTAACTGTTTTTGCGATGATTTACCAAATTTATTATATCGCAAAGAAGCAGCGTAACGCTCAAGTGAAGAATTATACAGATGAAATAATTGGATATGTATGGATGGTCTTTGGAATCTGCATGGGATTGGTAACTTTTATCCTTTCACAATTAGGCACTTGGCAGTTATTGTACGCTTTTATTTTGTTGTTCTATGGAATGCCTACTTTTTTAACGGGAGCCATAATGCGTTTCAATCCATTGAAAATTGGAGGCGTAATTTGTTGGGTATTGGCCGCTTGCTCCGTCTTTGTTCAGAGTCGTGAAATCATTTTATTATTAATACCAGCGGTACTTAGCGCCTGGATAATACCAGGGTATCTTTTAAGAGCAAAATTTAAAAATTCAATCCATGTCTAAGGAGTCTACTTTCTCGGAACAAGAGAGTTTACAGTTGATTGCTGAAATGATTAAAAAAGCAAAAGGAAGTTACCATGATACAGGTATTGGATCCTTGTTGTGGGGAGCTGTAGTTGCTATTGCTTCCGGTGTGAATTTTTTACAAAGAGAATATGATTTTAAACTGGGTTTCGATATTTGGTGGCTGGTACTAGCTGCCATTATTCCTCAGATTTATATTTCTATCCGAGAAAAAAAAATACAGAAGGCCAAGCAATACGATGATGATCTGATCAACGCTGTCTGGTTGGTTTTCGGCATTAGTATTTTTGCTATGGGTTTTTATCAGAATATAGTGCCGGGGCAAACTGAGAAGTTTATAGCAGAAGAAGGCTGGACTTTAATGAAACACTACGCGGATGGAAGACCTGATGAAGTTATGAAACCCTTTACGCCTTCTTTATATTCAGTTTATATTTTATTATATGCTTTTCCAACCATGGTAACCGGAATGGTAAAGAAATTTGCCCCTATGAAAATAGGTGCAATTGTTACATATGGGTTGTTCATACTGAGTTTGTTTACTGAAAGCCGATATGATATGTTGCTTGGCTCCATTGCAGCCTTGGTCTGCTGGTTTATTCCAGGCATTATTTTACGAAAAAAATACCTTCGTCAGGCGTCAGTGGATGTTTAAAGAACTAGATCCCATATTACATTCGCAGCTTAGATTGGCTATCATGAGTTTGCTCATTAGCGTAAAAGAGGCTGAATTCACTTTTATAAAGGAGAAAACCAATGCGACTGCCGGTAACCTGAGTGTTCAGGTACAGAAGCTGAAAGATGTTGGTTATATAGAAGTTATCAAGCAGTTTAAAGACAATTATCCTCAAACTACCTGTAAAGTAACTCCAGACGGAGTAAAAGCCTTTGAAGACTATGTGCAGGCACTGCAACAATACCTGAAAGTTTAAACATCTTGGGTATTTTTGCTGTTATATTAATCAATGCAACAGATAGTAAAAGTCTCTCAGCTTACGAAACAGTTTGGTTCCTTTACAGCCGTTAATCAACTCTCATTTTCTGTAGAACAAGGAGATGTCTATGGATTTTTAGGTCAGAATGGTGCTGGCAAAAGTACCACCATACGGATGCTACTGACACTAATTACTCCAACAGAAGGGGATATTGAGCTTTTTGGTCTACCATTGCAATCACACCGAAAAGATATTCTTCAGCAAATTGGTGCAGTAATTGAGAAGCCAGATGTATATAAATATTTAAGTGCATATGAAAATCTGAAACTATTTGCCAGATTAAGTGGCATCAAACCCTCTCATCAGGTTTTGATGAAACAGCTGGAAGTGGTAGGACTGGCAGACAGAGCCCATGATATTGTTAAAACATTTTCTCAGGGAATGAAACAAAGACTGGGAATTGGCATTGCATTGGTACATAATCCACAATTGATTATTCTGGATGAGCCTACTAACGGATTAGATCCTCAAGGAATAGCTGATATCAGGAATTTGATACTTTTTCTTTCCAGAGAGCAAAATAAAACGGTGATTGTGTCATCTCATCTGTTAAATGAAATTGAGCAGATTGCTACTCGGATTTTAATTATTGACAAAGGTAAAAAGCTGGTTGAAGGTGCAGCTTCAAACTTAATTAATGACGAGCTAGCCATTCTGGAAATGGAAGTTGCCAGCAAGGATTTGGCGAATCAAATTATCTTATCCTCAGAATGGGGTGACGCATTACTCCCGGAAAGAGACGGGAAAGTTCTGCTTAAATTAAGTAGAAAAGATATTCCTTCTTTTAACCGACTGCTTGCTTCTAATGGAGTCGATATTTATTCTTTGTCCTCTAGAAACAATCTGGAAGATTATTTTTTACAAGTAACAGCTGGAAAACAATATGTGGGAACATTTACAAATTGAATTGTATAAAGTCTTTAAAAGACCTAGAACCTATTTGTCTTTTGCAGCAATTACTGCATTGATTGGTGTAATTCAACTCGGTTTATGGGTGGATGGAAAAGATTATGCTGAGTTTGTGATGGCTGATTTTGCCAGCTCCTTTAGTGTAGACGGCAAAATTCTGAACGGCTATTTTATCTGCTATGTAATACTGCAACTTTTGCTGGTTCATGTTCCCCTTTTAATTGCCCTTATAGCAGCAGACATGATTTCAGGGGAGGCAAATATGGGTACGCTTCGCTTGTTGTTAACCAAACCACAATCCAGAACCTCCATAGTATTGGCAAAATTTTTAGCCTCTTCTATATATACAATTCTCTTATTGATCTGGATCGCTATTATGGGATTGTTTTTAAGTATGCTGGTATTTGGAACTGATGATTTGTTTTTAATGAAGAGCAGTTATGTAGTCATTGTTAAAGAGTCAGATGTTTTCTGGAGATATGCAGGTGCTTTTTGTTTTGCAGCATTGGCTATGGTTACAGTGGCTGCATTGGGTTTTCTTTTATCATTTTTTGCAGAGAATTCAATTGGTCCAATTGTAGCTACAATGAGCGTGATTATTGTAAGTACCATTCTGAGTACAATGAATATCCCGCTTTTTAATTTGATTAAACCTTATTTGTTCACCACGCATATGATTACCTGGAAAGAGTTTTTTGATTTTAAGGTAAATGATGCAAATGAAGCCATTATCGGGAGTATTCAAAACCCTCAAAAAATTGTTCAATCTGCCAGTATTCTCTTTATTCATATTATTTTATTTGTAGGTGCAGCCATTGCCTTATTTAGAAAAAAAGATATTCTTAGTTAGTTTATGAAAAACACAAGTGTGAATTTTTTTTTGAATTTTCTGTTTATATTTTCCGGATGGATACCTGTTCAGGCGCAGGATATGAATGCGTTGGTAATGAAGGTAAAAGCCAAATTGGACAAGGTAAAAGATTATACAGCTGATGGTAAAATGAAGACAGATGTGGCTTTTATTAAAGCACCCATTGGTAAAGTAAAAGTGTTCTTCAAAAGCCCCGATAAATTTAAGTTACAGAGGGATGGAGGCATTTCAGTTTTACCTAAAGGTGGCGTTAGCATTAATATTGGCAGCATGGTAATGCAGACCGGATTTGTTGCTATTGATGCAGGTGTAAGTACTGTTCAAAATCTCCCTGTAAGGGTTGTGAAACTGCTGCCGAATGCAGATGCGGGAGATATTATTTTATCTACATTGTATATAGACGAACAAAATTTACTAATCCGGAAATCTGTTACAACTACACGGGAAAACGGAACATATGAGATGGAATTGATGTATGGTAAGTATGGCGAATATGGCTTGCCGGACAAAGTTATTTTCAGTTTTAATGCAAAGGATTATAAACTTCCTAAAGGAATTACCCTTGAATTTGACGATACTGATAAAGCAATTAAAGATAAGATGAAAGGCAGGAAGGGCAGAGTTGAAATCAACTACAGCGCATATGCCATTAATACTGGGTTAAGTAATAGTATTTTCAACAATCAGTAAATAGCTGCATTTAGTAAACTGTAACGCTCCAGGTTCTGTTGAAAGTTTCTCCGGGTACAAGTAGATTCATTCCTTCCTTCTGTCTTAATTCTCCTGTAGTATTTACTGAATCAGCAATGCCACACCAAGGTTCTATGCATACAAATGGTGCATTTTTAGCACTCCAGATGCCCATAAAAGGAAAGTCTTTCCAGGAAAAAACAAATCCATGTTTGGAATGATTGTTTTTTAATTCAATTGAATTTGATTTCAATTGTTTAAATACTAACGCATCACCGTAGAATAGTTCTTTGGTTAATGTAATCTCATTGTTATTATTAAAAAATGGGAGCGGTTTTTCTTCTATCAATCCATCTTCAGAAATTGGCCATTTACCTTCTGTTTCCTTTTCGTTAAAAACCAATTGGTAATTGCTGAATTCAAAAGCTGCTTCCAGCGGCACTTTAAATGCAGGATGAGCGCCTATAGAAAAGTACATAGGCTTAATATCAATATTGATGACTTCGTAAGTACAGCTAAGCTGGTTTTTATTTAGTTCATAAATGATGTTGAGTCTGAAGATGAATGGATAATGTGCAAGCGTTTCCTGATTTGCATCCAGGCTTAAACAGACTCTTGCATCTTTAGATTCAGTTAGTTTAAAGTCCATATCTCTGGCGAATCCATGTCTGTTTAATGAATAATTATTGCCATTGTGATGAAAACTGTTATTCTTCAGTGTGCCAACAATTGGAAACAATACAGGGCTTTTTTTGCCCCAGTAAGTAGCGTCACCACTCCACAAATAATCAAGCTGTGTTTCTTTATTGAATATTTCCTGTAATTCTGCCCCTTTTTCTGAGATGGAAACGCGCAGGCTGTTATTTTCTAAAACTATCATAGTAATTATCCTTCGTTTTCTTCTATTCTTTCATCCACTGCATTGGCCAGCATACGGGCGCTGATTTTTCTAAGTGGATTTCTGTTTCTGTCTGCATGCCCCATCCGGTTATGAATGATATTGATGCATTCAAATGTTGCCGCCAGAAAAGAAGTATGGTCTGCTTTTCCTTTTCCAGCAATGTCAAAAGCAGTTCCATGGTCAGGACTTGTTCTTACAGCAGGAAGGCCCGCTGTATAATTTACCCCCTCACCAATGGCCAATGATTTAAACGGTATCAAGCCTTGGTCGTGGTACATGGCAAGAACGGCATCAAATTTTTCATGCATACCTCTGGCAAAGAAAGCATCAGCTGAATAGGGACCAAATACCAATGCTTTATTTTTTGCCTCTTTTATTGCAGGCTTAATGATTTCAATTTCTTCTTTGCCAATGAGTCCTTCGTCTCCGGCATGTGGATTCAATCCAAGAACAGCAATCTTAGGTTTGTCTATACCAAAATCCTTTTGCAATGACTGTTGCATAATTTGTAGTTTACTAAGGATAGACTCTTTGGTAATATGTTTTGATACTTCTTCAACTGTTACATGTTCAGTAACCAGACCTACTCTCATGTTTTCAGCAACCATAAACATGACAACATCCTTTACATTGAAAAAAGTCTTGAAATAGGGTGTGTGGCCGCTGTATTTAAAGTCCTCAGATTGGATATTTTTTTTATGAATAGGGGCCGTTACCAAACCATGGATATGCCCTTCTTGTAGCGCTTTAGTGGCTTCTTCCAAAGACTTTAGTGCATATTTTCCTCCGGTTTCATTCAATTCTCCGGGAGTAATGGTTACTTCTTCTTCCCAAACGGAATAAATATTCACCTGTTTGGGATTCAGGCGGGAAAATTGATTGATATTGGTACAGTTGAAGTTGGAATCGGGTATGCTCTTCCTATAAAAATTCAGGCATTTATTGTTGGCAAAAACAACGGGAACACAAAAGTCTAGGATTCGCTGATCCATTAATGTTTTGATGATTAGTTCCAATCCAATCCCGTTTATATCTCCACAAGTGAAGCCAATAACAGGTTTTTGTGTTTCGTTACTCATTTACCACGATTTAGGTTGCTAAAATACTACTTTTGCAGTCATGCAATATACGCTCAAAAAGTCGCTGGGACAGCATTTCCTTACCAATGAAAATATCTGTAAGCAGATTGTAGCTGTTCTGAAAGAAGGACCGGAAAACCTGCAGCAAGTATTGGAAGTGGGGCCTGGTGCAGGTGCCCTGACCAAGTATCTGCTGGAACTGCCCATTCAGCAATTTAAAGCAGTAGAGCTGGATAACGAGAAAGTACAATATTTACAGCATCAGTATCCTGCGCTTTCCACAGCCATTATAGAGGGGAGTATCTTGGATATCCCTGTGCCATTTGCAGGCTCATTTACGCTGGTGGGTAATTTCCCGTATAATATTTCAACTCAGATTGTCTTCCGGGTATTAGAATGGAAATCCCAGATTCCCGTAATGATTGGCATGTTTCAAAAAGAAGTGGCTGAAAGAATTGTTTCTAAGCCGAATACAAAAGTGTATGGTATCCTGAGTGTTCTGGTTCAGGCATTTTATGAAGTGGAATATTTATTTGATGTGCCTCCTGAATCCTTCAATCCCCCGCCCAAAGTAATGAGCGGGGTAATACAACTTAAACGAAAAGACAATCCAGTAGCTGTAAGAAGTGAAAAAGCGTTATTCACACTGGTAAAAGCTGCATTTGGTCAAAGGAGAAAAATGTTACGCAATCCAATGAAACCATTTTTTGATGCAGCTGTTTTACAGGAAGAAATATTCACAAAAAGAGCAGAGCAGTTAACTGTAGAAGACTTTGCTGCACTGACTTACAGAATGGCTTAAATAGAAGCGAATGAAAGTAATTGTTACCGCTAAGGTGCATCCCTATTTAGTAGAAACGCTTAATGCGAAAGGATACGAAGTATTCTATGAGCCAGCTATTACTTATGAACAACTATTATTACAAATAAAAGAAGCTGTTGGATTAATTGTGACCACAAGGTTACACATTGACCAACAAATTATTGATGCAGCCCCAAAGTTGAAATGGATTGGAAGACTTGGAAGCGGTATGGAGTTGATTGATGTAGCATATGCTCAAAGTAAGGGCATCCAATGTGAAAGTAGTCCGGAGGGAAACCGCAATGCAGTAGCAGAACATGCACTGGGGTTGTTGCTCAACCTGATGAATAGAATCAATCGTTCTCATAGTGAAGTTAAGAAAGGGCTTTGGTTAAGAGATGAAAACCGAGCCGACGAATTGTCTGGTAAAACAGTCGGCATAATAGGGTATGGAAATACGGGGTCTGCTTTTGCCCGCCTGCTTGAGCCCTTTCAGGTGAAAGTACTTGCTCATGATAAGTATAAGATCGGATTTGGAAATGCCTATATAGCGGAATCTAGTCTAGAGCAAATTTTACACGAGGCAGAAGTAATTAGTCTGCACCTGCCGCTGACAGCTGAAACCCATCATTTTGCGAACAATGCATTTTTTGATCAACTAAAAAAACAACCTTACTTTTTAAATACTTGCAGGGGAAAAGTAATGGATACAAGGGCTTTATTTTCTGCATTGGAAAATAAAAGCATTCGGGCGGCTGGATTAGATGTGCTCGAGAACGAAAAGTTGTCTACTTATAACGATTTTGAAAAAGACCTTTTGAACCAGTTGCTTAGCAATCCAAATGTGATTATTACACCGCATATTGCAGGCTATAGTCATGAAGCATTTTATAAAATGGCAGCTATTGTTTTGCAAAAGCTGAATATTATTTCTTAGAATTATAGGCATTTATACCTTTAAATGAATTCCCTGTTGTACTGAGAATGGCTGTTGAATCCAATGTTAGTGTATAAGTCCTAAAGTAGGCATCAGCAAGTGTTAGCTTGGCTTTATTCTTTAAGTTCATTGCTACTTTCTGTATAGTGTCTTTTGCTGATATGGTGATAGCAGATTTATTTTTGGCTGAGATATTCAAAAAATTACAAGTTAGTGCCAGGCATGTAATGGAAGAATTTTGACTGGAATTCAGTTCTAAGCTATCAGAAATAAAGTGGTGAAGCGAAATTTCCGATTCATTACTAGAAATTGAGACAAGGTTTTTGCAATAAATATTAATCATTGGAAAACTATTTTCTATGCTATCATCAGCCCTAATAAATAGCGTATCGTTTTTTACAAAATATTCATAACCAACTGGGTTATAATAATAGTAGGTAAGTTGGTTGGTATCACCCCCCTGATATATATGAATGATGGGATGAAAAGCAGTCTCTCCTTTTTTCGCGTTTTTTAATTCTTGTATATGTTGGAATGGTGGCAGGATTATTTTTTTTTGAACAGATTTTATGTTCCCTTTTTTGTATTCTGCACGCAATGTAAAATTGATGATAGATAAGCAGGAAAATACCGATGCTATGGTAATGAGCAAGATTATATTACTTTTTTTCATACGTTTAGTTATTGCTATTCTTTAAGTATTGTAAATAGAGTTCTTCTATTTCACGAAAAGTGATCTTTAATAGGTTTATTTTTTTGAAAAGAGAAGGCATATCTTTTTCCATACATTCTTTTTTCAAGTATTCAGAGGCTTTATTCATTCCATTCAAGCTTACAAAAAAACCAACCCCTCTTTTATTGTAAATAATGGCTAACTCCTGCAAATATTCATACGTGCGCATAACTGTATTGGGATTGACCTCTAAATCAATCGCCAATTCTCTTACAGAGGGAATCCTGTCCTCCTCTTTAAAGATTTGAACCAGAATCTTTTCACATATAAGATCTGCAATCTGAATGTAAATAGGTTTATTCGAGGTAAAATTCATGGATTGCGTTATTTAAATCTGCTTTTCTTTCAATTTATAATAGCTCATAACCCAACAACTTGCGTAAATAAAAAGGGGTAAGAACCAGGAAATATTTTTTTTCCAATTTTCGGGTAACGTTACAATTCCTGTTGGCTGTTGCTGTGGTCCGAGTCTAAATGAATCGGTAAAATATTTGCCATGAGGCATAATTTCTTCTGAAATCAGCAGTACTAACATTTTGTTATTTAGGAATATTAAGCCCATGAACGATATCACAAATATGATGGCTGTTTTTACATAGGCATTCCGTATAAAACTAAGTGATCCTAAATGAGCAATGGAAGTGATTATAAAGAAAAAAATCACCATTTCTTTAAATAAAAGAGTATTTGATTGAACAAGTGGTTGGGCATGGTAATACTGTTTTTCTTGCTCAATCACCCAATTTGGTATGGCTACAAATTCATTATACGTTGCGCACATGAGCCAATCAATTCCCGTGAAAATGCCTAAGTATATAATTAAATAGAAGACTTGGGTTAACAAGAATCCTACTAATAATTTTTCGCCTGTTGTGGCTGGTAGAAGTAAAAATTGAATGGTTTTCACTTCCGATTTAAAAAATCCGTAGAAACTAGAAGAAAATAAAGATCCCCCCATGAAAAGCCCGATTGCGAAAATCATTTTTCTATCACCCGAAGGAAACATAGTGTGGAAACTTGCAACTATTAGAATACCGTATGATAGAAATAAAATCCCTAATCCTGCAAGAAACATCAGTATATAACTACTCCCGTTCTCTTTACAATTTTTTCTAAGTAAGAGGAAAGCTCTCAATAAACTAAACTGGTTATTCATAATTTCTGATTAAATAGTTCCTGAATTGCCATCTTATTTGAAATGCCGGCATTAAAGAAAAGTTCAAGGTCTAGTTTGGAAATTTCATCTGCTGGTTCTCTCTTTTTAACAATGAGATTACCTGCTAAACTTGATTCATAATAAATCCAGTTTTCATTGATTGAGTGATGGCTGCTATGTTGAAATGCTATCGTTTCTAGAATAGATTCAGTGTCCGCATGTACAATAATTTCTCCCTGATCTACTAGAATAATCCGGTCAATCAAACTATCTAAATCTTTTACTTGGTGTGTACTGATAATGATACATTTTTCTTCATTCAAAACAGAGGCAATTAATTTTCTGAATTTTCTTTTGGAAGGAATGTCCAAACCATTTGTAGGTTCATCCAAAATCAATAATGATACATTAGATGCCAGCCCCAAGGCAATCCACACTTTTTTCTTCTGGCCGAAGCTCATTTTATTGAGGTGGGTAATTGGAATATCAAATTCCTCCAAATAACTTACAAATTGATTGCGATCAAAAAGTGGATAAAAGGGTTGGTATTCTGCTGCAAATTCAAGTACATGTATATTGGGAGTGTCAATTTCTTCCGGAATAAAGAATACTTGATTCAAGAAACTGGGTTCTCTTTTTGCCGGATTCGCAGCTAAAACGGATAAAAGCCCTTTTTGCGGATATACCAATCCCGCCATCAGTTTTAATAGGGTAGACTTGCCAGCGCCATTCTTTCCTAATAGGCCATACACACTGCCTGCTTCCAGGGTTAAATCAATATTCGTGTAGAGGGGTTTCTTTTTGGAATAGCCAAAGCTAATCTTGTCAAAATGAATCATAAATAGTGTATTAGTGTAGTAGTACACAATAAAAATAGAAGTTTTTTCTGAAAACCACCAAATATTTTTTTGAAAAAAGCTTATTCTGCTAGGTTAATTAAATTTCCTATCTTTGTATTTATGCAACGTCGCAGTCAAATGTGGCGTTGTATTTTTTTTTACCAATCCTAAAGCCGGAACTATGAGTGAAACCAACATGTATGTTACGAAAGAGACTTTCGATAAGATGCGCGAGGAATTGCAGAAAATGAAATCTGTAGACCGTCCTGCGGCTTCTAAAGCAATTGCTGAAGCCAGAGAGAAAGGTGATTTAAAAGAAAATGCGGAGTATGATGCGGCTAAAGAGGCCCAGGGAATGCTAGAGGCCAAAATCAAACAGTTGGAAGGCGCTATTGCCAATGCTAAAATTGTAGATACCAGTACAATTGATACCAGTAAAGTAACCATTCTAACCAAAGTAACCATAACCAATGTGGCTACCAAGAAAACGGTAACTTATCAGATTGTAGGTGAAAAGGAAGCCGATTTGAAGCAAGGAAAAATTTCAGCTTCTTCCCCCATTGGTAAAGGATTACTCGGGAAAGTAAAGGGCGAAGTAGCAGAAGTGCAGGCTCCAAATGGTATCATCAAGTTTAAGGTGGAAGACATTACTGTATAAAACGGCTACATGACTATTTTTTCTAAAATCATCTCGGGAGAAATTCCTTCTTACAAAATAGCAGAGAACGACCGGTTTTTTGCCTTTCTGGATATTTTTCCATTAGTAGAAGGCCATGTGTTGGTGATTCCCAAAACAGAAACCGATCGTTTCTTTGATTTGTCGGATGATTATCTGTCTGAAATGTTGCTATTTGCAAAACCTATTGCCAAGGCAATTGAAAAAGTATTCCCCTGCAATCGTTGTGGAATCAGTGTGGTAGGATTAGAAGTGCCGCATGCACATATGCACCTGGTTCCCATTAACAGTGCCGATGATTTGAATTTCACCAGAGGGAAATTGAAATTGACACCAGAGATGCTGAGCCAGACTCAGCAAAAAATTTTGGCGGCCTTGCAGTAATCTAAACCAGAAATACATTTTTTGTTGCAGTTTTTTTGCTTTGTTGCAGCCATGTTTTCCCGAAATCATTTTCTTACTCTATCAGGATTTTTATTGAGAAAATCATCCCAGCCTTTTAAAGCTTTGCCTTTAACAGCAAGGAGGCTATTGCTTTGATAAAAATGACAAAGTGCAACTGCTAATGCATCCGTTGCATCAAATGAAGCGGGTTTCTTTTCAATGCTTAAAGTGAGCTGTAACATTTTCCAGACCTGGTCTTTGTCTGCATTTCCATTTCCTGTAATAGATTGCTTCACTTTTTTAGGCGCGTATTCTGTAACCGGAATTTGTGATTGCATAGAAGCCGCAATAGCAACTCCCTGAGCTCTACCCAATTTGAGCATACTTTGTACGTTCTTTCCAAAAAAAGGGGCTTCAATGGCAAAACTATCGGGCTTGTATTGTTTAATTAAATCGTTGATGGTTCTATAAATAATTTCCAGACGTGCATAAATGTCTTTTTCCTTAGTTAGTTTCAATGTATCCATACGAATCAGAAAAGGTTTGCCTTTTTGTATACCTAATAATGCATAACCTAAAATTTGTGTGCCCGGATCAATTCCTAAAATGACTGAATCGTATTTCATTGCTTTGTGAAAATAGGGATAATTAATAAACGACTTACATCCTTAACTTTACAAAAACGAAGGATTGACGAAACGAACGAAAAATTTGCTGAATTATCTTGTCGGGCCCATTTTATTTATATGGCTTAGCTGGGCAATTTATAAACAGCTAAAAACACAAACAGATTTGCAGCAATCCTGGCAAACCATTCTAGATGCATTGAATGGTCCGCAAAACTGGAAAATTGTTCTTGTATTTTTTCTTATGCTAATGAATTGGGGGATTGAAGCCCGCAAGTGGCAACTCCAGGTTGCTAGCATTGAGACCATTTCATTTTTACAGTCTTTTAAAGCTATACTTGCCGGACAGGCAATGGGTTTAAATACCATCAACAGGATTGGTGAACCAGCTGCCAGATCTGCTTATTTAAAAGAGGGAAATAAAATCAGAGGGGTTGTACTTTCAATAACAGGTAGTATGGCCCAAATTATCGTTACTTTTTTAATGGGTACTTTATCTATGCTGTATATGCGTTGGTGTATACTCAATGAAGAACGTCAGCTGGAAGGACTATCTGTTTTTTGGCTTGATGGTTTTATATATATCATTGCTGCCGGCATTTTACTATTCACTTTGGTTTATTTTAAATTGTCAGGAATTATTCAACTACTCGAAAGAATTTCCTGGGTTGCCAGGTATCGTTTTTTTATAGAAAAGCTAGAGTCAGTTCAAATGAATGAATTGGTAAGATTGCTTTCGCTTTCATTAGGCAGATATTTTGTAATCCTGTTTCAGTATTTATTGATCTTTCAGGTATTTGGTATACAACTATACTGGCTGGATGCATTTGCAATGGTAGGTGTTATGTTAACTGTATTAGCTGTAATTCCTTCAATGGCACTGGCAGAATTGGGGTTTCGCGGGAAAGTAAGTTTGTTATTGTTTGGTTTACTAAGTAATAATGCCGTTGGAATTATTGCAACTGCTGCCGGTATCTGGTTAATTAACTTAATCTTGCCTGCAATTCTCGGGACTTTGTTTATATTAGGTTTAAGAATATTTAGAAACAAATAAGCGTGCTGAAAAAATCACTAATCGTTTTCATTTCATTATTGCTTACCCGGCCCTTAACAGCAGGGGATGAATTCTGCGGTATACGTAACTATGCCTTTCAGTCGGGGGAACAAATTTCATTTACGGTTTTTTACAATGTAATTGGTTTGTATGTAAATGCAGGTGCGGCCACTTTTTCTGTTAATTCGGAAAAATTGAATAATGAATCTGTATATCATTTAGTAGGTGAAGGATCATCCAATTCCAGATACGACTGGATTTTTAAAGTAAGAGATAAATATGAAAGCTATATTGATACGAGTAATCTGCAGCCTATCCGATTCATTCGCAATGTAAATGAGGGTGGATATAAAATAAACGAAAATGTAAGTTTTAATCGGCAGAACAACACGGCAACCAGTGAAAAGGGAACGGTGAAAGTGCCCAATTGTATTCAGGATGTTTTGAGTGCCATTTATTATGCCAGAAATATCAATTTCGAAAAATACAAGCCAGAAGATAAAATTCCTTTCACCATGTTTCTGGACAATGAAATTTTCAATCTGTATATCAAGTATTTAGGTAAAGAAACCATCAAGACCAGGTTTGGAAAATTCAGAGCCATCAAATTCAAACCCCTTTTAGTAAAAGGAACCTTATTTGAAGGTGGAGAGAAAATGACGGTTTGGGTAAGTGACGATGCCAATCATATACCTCTACGCATAGAAAGCCCCATTGTGGTAGGCAGTGTAAAAGTAGACATGATGGGATACAAGAATCTCCGTTACCCGTTTAGTTCAATGATTTCTGAAAGATAATACCAGCTTCTTAAAGGTCTGCCAATTGAATAGCTTCTTTCATTCTGACCCCTTTTTCTGTTTGCTGCAGGGTGCAGCATTCAATACTTGGATCATGTTCAAAGAATAAAATGTAATCCTTGTTTACGGCTTCTGTCAAGAAGGTTTTTTTCTCCTTCAGGGTAGTGAGAGGAAACATATCATAGCCCATTACATAAGGCAAGGGAATATGCGAAGCAGAAGGTAATAAATCTGCCATGTAAACTATGGTTTTTCCCCTATACTGAATCTGAGGTAACATCATGCTCCTGGTATGACCATTAACAAAACGGATACAAATGTTATTGGTAAAGGGAACTGATTCCAATAAACCATCGCTGGTAAATTCATTGGCAGGTGCGTCTATCATTTTTAATTGCCCGCTATCCTGAATGGGTAAAATATTTTCTTTTAAAAATGATGCTTTTTCTCTGTCATTGGGATTCACCGCCCAATCCCAATGTATCGGGTTGCTCCAGTATATTGCATTGGGAAATGCCGTAACCAGTTTGTCTCCTATTTTTTCTATGCTACCCCCGCAATGGTCAAAATGCAGGTGGGTATGAAATACATCTGTAATATCATTTCTGGTAAATCCAATTTGTCCCAAAGCTTCATCTATCTGCTTTGTATCAGACATACCGTAGTGTCCAAAGAATTTCGCATCTTGTTTAAAGCCCATGCCTGTATCAATCAAAATCAATCGTCCCTCGTCTTCAATTACCAAACTTCTTAATGCCCAGTTGCAAAGATTGTTTTCGTCGGCAGGATTCAATTTGTTCCAGAGTGATTTGGGAACAACTCCATACATGGCTCCGCCATCTAACTTAAAATAACTATGATTGATGCTATGCAGTTTCATGTGCCTTCTGTTTAGACTGCAATTTAGCCCCTGAAAACAGAATCAACAATCCAATCACAAAAAATATAACTAGTACTAAAACAGAATTTCTCTGTGAGCCTGATAGTTCGTTGATATAACCAAAACTAAACATGCCCACCACAATCGACACTTTTTCCGTTACATCATAGAAGCTGAAATAGGATGTAGTGTCTTTGGTCTCTGGCATAAGCTTGGCATAGGTACTTCTACTGAGAGCTTGAATACCTCCCATTACAAATCCTACCAATACCGCTAATCCATAAAATTCATAAATCCCGTTTCTGGGTAGTGTATACCCAATTACACAAAGCACAATCCAGAAAGCAATCGTAATCATCAATGCCTTAAAATTGCTTGTTATTTTAGATACCCATGCAATAGTATAAGCACCAGGTATGGCTATAAACTGAATTATCAATATGGCAATGATTAAATTCATGGTAGGAATATTCAGTTCGCTCTTGCCATATAAAGTAGCTACCAGCATAACTGTCTGAACTCCCATGTTGTAAAAGAAGAAAGAAAATAAAAATCTTTTCAGTACGGGCATAGATTGGATTTGAGTCCATACTTTGCTTAGCTCTTTATAGCCGCCAGCAAAAACTTCTTTATTGGATTTTGTTCCGCCAGCAGGTACAGATTTAGGTAGCCTTTTCAAAGCAAGCTGCCCGAATCCCCACCACCAAATACCCACCAATAAGAAAGAAAGCTGAGAAGCTTTGCCAACTGTAATACCAAAACTGTCTGGAGATAGAACAAATACAAAGCAGATCACCTGCAAAATCATACTCCCAATATAGCCCATGGCAAATCCTTTAGCACTTACTTTGTCTCTGTCTTCTGGAGCAGCAATCTCCGGAAGAAAGGAATTATAAAAAACAAGACTGCTCCAGAAACCTATGCAGGCAATGATTAAACAGGCCAGGCCAAATGCCAGATTGGTCTTGTCATAAAAATAAAGTGCTGAACAAGCTGCACTGCCGAGTGTACAAAAGAAAAACAGAAACTGTTTTTTATTGCCTTTGTAATCTGCAATGGACGATAGTATGGGAGATAGTAGGGCCACTACAATAAATGCAATTGCCAATGCATAATTGTACAGGGCGGTATTTACATATTCTCTCCCAAAAAGCGTAACGGTGTCATTCAGGGTTTGATCGTTGCCGTCTCCGGTAACGGCTTCGTAATAAGCGGGAAAAATAGTGGAAGTGATAACCAGATTGTAAGCGCTGTTGCCCCAATCGTACATTGCCCAACCATTGATGACTTTTTTACTGGCTGTAGTAACAGACATGGTGTTTATTTCAGGTGTCCTGTTAAGATAAGGATAATTAGAATTAAACCAACAATAACCCTATACCAGCCAAATAATTTAAAGCCGTATTTCTGTAAATAAGTGATGAAAAATTTAATAGCCAATAGTGCAACAAGGAAAGCAACTACATTTCCGAGACCTAATAATATTATATTGTTTCTGGTAAATATTAAATCAGGCGTTTCTGTGTATGCTTTCAATAATTTGTAACCAGTTGCAGCTGCCATCGTAGGAACTGCCAGAAAAAAAGAAAATTCAGCAGATAGTTTTCTGGTTAATCCCTGTTGCATACCGCCGATAATACTGGCTGCACTTCTGCTAACTCCTGGTATCATGGCTACACATTGCCAAAAGCCAATTACAAAAGATTTTTTATTGGAGATTTCTTCGTCAACAGAAATGGTTGGGTTCTTGAAAAAAGAATCAATAAAAATTAGAGCTACTCCGCCCAATACCATGGTAATTGATACCACCATGGGGCTTTCCAATAAAGCATCAATGGTGTCGGAGAACAAAGCCCCTAAAATTAATGCAGGTAAAACAGCAATGATCAGTTTTAAATAAAATTTCCAGCGATTTAGCGGGAAGAATTTTCCTCTGAATAAAATTACGACTGAGCAAATAGCACCCAACTGAATGGCTACTTCAAATAATTTGGTAAAATCATCCTTGGCAATTCCCATAAAGGAACTGGCAATAATCATATGACCAGTTGAAGAAATAGGGAGGAACTCTGTGATGCCTTCGATGATGGCGATGATGACAGCTTCTAGATGAGTCATTATGCAGTCTTTGGTTTCTTAAAGATAGCGTACACTTCAATCAGTAATCCAACTACAATTAAAATAGGTGCAATGGTAATTCGTGTTTTGCTATACACTTCGGTATTCGAAAACACACTTGGGTCATCACTCTTGCCACCACTCATTAAATACATACCCAAGGCAATCACAAGACCGCCAATCAGCATGAATAAAAAGTTGTCTTTTGAAAAGAGTGGAGTGGTTTTATTATTTGCGCTCATATGAATTTTTTAAAGTTTTTTGTAGTAGTTCTAATTTGAATTGAGTTAAACAATGTTGTTTAATACAAATCATCCAGTTTCATCTTTAAGTATTTCAACACGCTTCTGTGGGTGCTCAGTACTGAAATGCCTACGCCTAGCAAAATCAAACCGCCAAACAATAATAGGGTATGATTGGTATTGCGGATGGCTTTCAACTGAGGGAACTGTGCTTCTGCCCAGCCAATTAAGGAGAACATTAATACAATAGCAATTCCCGAACTAATGAGCCCATTGATAATGGCGCGGACATTAAGTGGTCGTGCAATAAAAGACTGTGTGGCTCCCACCATCTGCATCGTCTTAATCAAAAAACGATTGCTAAACATGGCCAGACGAATGGTGTTGTCGATGCTTATGATAACAATTACACAAAGGGTGATGGCTACTACCAGGAAGATCAACCCAATTTTGGAAGCTCTTTCATTTAAATTGGTTACCAAACTTTTCGGGTATTGTAAATCAGTAATCTGATTGCCATACGCTGCCATTAAATCAGCGCTGATGACGGCTAGACTGTCTTTGTTTACATATTCAGCTTTTGCATAAAAGTCAATGCTCTCCGGCAAAGGATTTACATCCAGAATTTTGGCCCAGTCCTCATTGTTTTCCTTGTTCCAGATTTCCTTGGCTGTGTTCTTATCTACGTACAAAACGTTTTTGGCGTAAGGTTTAGCCGCAATATATTGTTGAATTTGTGCAATGGTATCCTTGTTCAGTGTACGCATATAAGCACTTAAGCGAATATCTTCCTTGAAGGTATTGCCAACTGCGTTCAGATTCAGAAAGAACCAGCCCATGATTCCCATGATTAATAATACCAGGGCCACGCCAATAATGGTATAGATATAATTGGGTTTTCCCCGCTTGAGTGATGCTTTTCCTGCCTGCGCCATATTGTATTCCTTTTTTAACCGCTGCTGGTCAGCGGTGGTCTGCTTTCAAACGTTACAAATGTAGGGTTTTGACGGCTAATGACTTACATTTGCACCCTTAAACCTGCCCTGAAAATAAGCGAATATTTCTCGGCAGGCGTTAAAGAAACGCAAATAAATAAAAAGGGCAGGTAAGATGGACTATCAATTCAGAGCGATTGAACAAAAATGGCAGGAATCCTGGAAACAATCCGGGGCATACATGGTTCCCAATAACAGCAATAAACCCAAGTATTATGTACTAGACATGTTCCCTTATCCAAGTGGAGCAGGATTGCATGTGGGGCATCCTTTAGGATATATTGCCTCTGATATTTTCAGTCGCTATAAAAGACTAAAGGGGTTCAATGTGTTGCATCCTATGGGATATGATGCATTTGGATTGCCTGCTGAACAGTATGCCATTGAGCACGGCGTACATCCGGCCGTGAGTACCGTGCAGAACATTAACAATTTCAGAAAGCAATTAGACAATATTGGATTTTCCTATGACTGGAGCAGGGAAGTAAGAACCTGTGAACCAGATTACCATAAATGGACACAGTGGATTTTTCTGCAGTTGTTCAATTCCTTTTTCAACCGCCAACTTCAAAAAGCTGCACCCATCGCAGCACTTATTGCTTCTTTTGAAAAAGAAGGAAACAACGTGCATCCATGTCCTGCCAATGATCAATTGTCTTTTACCGCTGCAGGGTGGAAATCATTTTCAGAAAAGGAGCAGCAGGATATTTTAATGCAGTATCGTTTGGCTTTCTGCGGTTACGGAGAAGTAAACTGGTGTGAGGCCCTGGGTACTGTATTGGCCAACGATGAAGTGGTGAATGGTTTAAGTGAGCGGGGTGGTCATCCGGTGGTTAAGAAAAAACTGCGTCAGTGGTACCTGCGCATTACCGAATACGCGGATCGATTAATCGACGGCTTAGATCAAATTGAATTCAGTGAAGCAATGCGCGAAATGCAGACCAACTGGATTGGAAAATCTTATGGGGCGGAAATTGATTTTGCCATTGCCAATCAGGAAGCAGGGAGTAAGCTTCGCGTATACACAACAAGACCCGACACCATTTTTGGGGTAGACTTTATGGTGGTGGCACCAGAACACGAATTAATTAATCAGATAACTACACCTGAACAAAAAGAGGCAGTTGAAGCCTATATTGCTTACGTGAAAAGCCGCAGTGACAGAGAGCGTCAGGCGGAAAAGAAAATTACTGGTTGCTTCACCGGCGCTTATGCATTGAATCCTTTTAACCAAAGAAGAATACCCATCTGGATTTCTGAATATGTATTGGCTGGTTATGGAACAGGCGCCATCATGGCGGTACCTTGTGGTGACGAAAGAGATTTCAAGTTTGCCAAACATTTCAATATTCCTATCACTAATATTATTGGAGAACATTTCAACGGCGAAGAGGCCAATTCAACCAAAGAAGTGGCACTGAGCAATTCAGAATTTTTGAATGGGATTTTGTTAAAAGATGCCATTGCCATTGTGATTGACAAGTTGGTGGAAATGGGTATTGGCAAACGCAAAGTGAATTATAAAATGCGCGATGCGGCGTTTAGCAGACAACGCTATTGGGGAGAACCATTCCCAATCATCTGGAAAGATGGGATTGCTTATCCTTTGGATGAATCTAAACTGCCATTGACTTTGCCACAAGTGGATAGTTATGCGCCTGGTCCGGAAGGAGAAGGACCGCTGGCAAATATTCCGGAATGGATTCATCAGTATGATGCGGTTGTTCCGGGTGGTGCACTAGAAACCAATACCATGCCTGGCTATGCGGGCAGTAGCTGGTATTTCCTGCGTTATATGGATCCACACAACAAAGAAAATTTCTGCGATAGAAATGTAAGTGATTACTGGAATCAGGTAGATCTGTATATCGGAGGAACAGAACATGCAGTGGGACATTTGTTGTACAGCAGAATGTGGACCAAAGTATTGTTCGATTTAGGGCATATTGGTTTTGATGAGCCCTTTAGAAAATTGTTGAATCAGGGAATGATTCAGGGTAGTTCCAGATTTGTATATCGAAATAAACAGAATCCTAATGAATTTATTTCTGCGGGACTACTTAATCAATACGAAACTATACCATTGCACGTGGATGTAAATTTTGTTGATGGATTTGAATTGGATTTGGATGCTTTCAAAGCATGGAGAAATGGGGAGTATGCCAACGCCAGTTTTGTGTTGGAAAATGGCAAATACCTCTGCGGGGCTGAAGTAGAAAAAATGTCGAAGAGCAAATTCAATACCGTTAACCCGGATGTATTGGTAGAGAAATATGGCGCAGATACTTTCCGTATGTATGAAATGTTCTTAGGTCCTGTTGACCAGAGCAAACCCTGGGATACCAAAGGGATTGAAGGCGTTCACCGTTTTCTGAAGAAGCTCTGGCGTTTGTTTTATGATGAGTTAAAGGGAAAAGTCTGGAACGAAGACAGTCCCAATCCCGCTGAATTGAAAGTATTGCATAAAACCATTTTAAAAATTCAGGAAGATACAGAACGATTTAGTTTCAATACTGCTGTAAGTACATTCATGATTTGCGTGAACGAACTGTCAGAACTGAAATGCAATAAGAAAGCTATATTAGAACAGGTATTGATTCTGTTAACACCTTATGCGCCTCATATCAGTGAGGAACTCTGGCACCTGATTGGCAACGAAGGTTCCGTGTTGGATGCAACATTCCCTGTGTTTAATGCATCTTATGTTCAGGAATCTTCTAAGGATTATCCGGTAAGTATTAATGGAAGGGTAAGAACCAATATAAACTTGCCTGTAGACATGGAGTCGGATGAAGCAGAAAAAGAAGTACTGGCGAATGAGTTGGTACAAAAATGGCTGGAAGGTAAACCTGTAAAAAAATTCATTTTCGTAAAAGGTAGAATGATCAATGTCGTTATCTAAAATTTTTCTGGGCTTTGCCCTTGCAGTAAGTGTTAGCGTGAATGCCCAGGAAGCACAAGTGCCAAGCCCTAAAAAAACGTTCAGGAACTTCATCAATCCGGATTCTCTGCCTTTGATGAATTTAAGAGTAGTTCCTATTCCCATTTTTACTTCTACTCCTGAAACGGGGATACGTATTGGAGGTGCATTGGAATATTTTTTCAATGCTAAAGAAAAAGACAGTGAGGCAAGGGGGTCTTATTTGCATGGTCAGTTTACTTATAGTACGAAGGGACAAATTGAAATAAAAGGAACATGGCAGGTTTTTACCAGAGGGGAAAGATTCGTGTACCGGGGTTCTGCAGGGTACAGTACCTATAACGATCGTTTTTGGGGCATAGGTAACCATACGGTTGCAGAAGCTAATTTTTTGCCACAAGACTATAGCCGTATTTTCCTGGAATCCAGAACCTATAGGCTATTAAGAAATAAATGGTACGCAGGATTGAAGCTGGATTATAATGATGTGTACCAGGTGGTAAATAAAAGACCATTGACCCCATCAGAACAAAACGTTGCCGGTATCAATGGCAGTAAAACCCTTGGGATTGGACCCGCTATCTTGTATGAAGGCCGTGATTTTCCGTTCAGTGCACACAGCGGAAGCTTTGCGGAATTCTATTACGCAAGAAATATTTCTCTTAAAAACAATCCTTTTGATTACAATACCTGGTTCTTAGACCTTCGCAAATATTTTCCACTAAGCCCAAATAGCACGTTGGCTTTTCAGTTGAGTAGTATTCATACCACAGGCAATGTGCCTGTTCGCGAATTGCCTCGTGTAGGCGGTTCCTTGTTAATGCGCGGTTATTTTACCGGACGTTTCAGAGACAAATCCTACACAGCTTTGCAGGCTGAATATCGTTTTCCTATCTGGAAATGGATATCTGCAGCAGCTTTTGGTTCCGCAGGCTTTATTGACCAGTCTATCGGGAATTATTCAACATCCAATTTACTGAAAGCGGGAGGCATGGGCTTGCGCTTTGTAGTCAATAAGAAAAACAGAATGATACTCCGCCTCGACTATGCCAGAAACGGCACAGAGGGTGGAGCCTATTACATCAGACTCAACGAAGCATTTTAATTCAATCCACACCCGCTTACAGCAGATTCATTATATTCACGGTTCAAAAATTGTTCCATGAATAAATTGATATTTTCCATGGGGATGACGCTCCTGGTAGCTCCTTCCATGGCGCAGAACAAAATGATCAGTAAAGCTGATCTAATGGCCAATAAATTGCCGGAAAACTTTCAGAATCCACTTCCTCGCTTTATGAAATGGCTGGATGATGATCGGGTTATTCTGAATCAGAAAATCCATCCGGATTCTGCCAGCAAGAATTATGTGATGGAAGTAAAAACAGGAAAGCTGAGTATGGCAACACCTGATCAGATGAAAGGGGCAGCTCCTCCGGCTAAATCTGTTTCTGTTAAAAAAGGAGATTTGTTTTACAAAGACGGAGAGGTTGAAAAGCAAATTACTTTTGATGCTGCTGAAGAAAAAAATCCAACTTTTTCTCCTGATAGTGCTTACATAGCTTATACTAAGTCGAACGATTTGTATACGTATCATATTCCTACTTCAAAAGAGACCCGCTTAACCAATACAGGGTCAAGCACTTCCCTGAATGGGTATGCCAGCTGGGTGTACTGGGAAGAAATATTTGGAAGAGGGACCCGCTATCGTGCTTTCTGGTGGAATCCCAACAGCAAGCAATTAGCTTACATGCATTTTGATGAAAGCATGGTTCCGATGTTCCCTATCTATAGCAGTGAAGGACAGCATGGCTTTATTGAAGAAACCCGTTATCCAAAACCGGGAGATAAGAATCCGGAAGTAAAACTGGGTTTTGTTCCTGCCGACGGAGGCAATACAACCTGGGCCGATTTTAATCCCAAAGAAGACCAGTACTTTGGCTGGCCTGTTTGGAGAATTGATGGAAGCAGTTTATTGGTACAATGGATCAACAGGGGGCAGGATCATCTGAAAATATTTGATGTGAATCCTGGTTCTGGCGCAAAAAAAATCATGTACGAAGAGCAACAAAAAACCTGGGTTGATTTAGAGGACAGAGCAGGGCAACGATTTACTTTCCTAAAATCAAAGCCTGCCTTTATTTTGGAAAGTGATAAAACAGGCTGGAACCATTTATACCTGCACAACAATGATGGTAGCTTAATCAACCCGATTACTTCTGGCGAGTTTACCGTCTTAAGTACTGAATTGATAGATGAGAAAAATGGCCTTGTATATTTTACTGCCAGAGGAAAGGAAAATACTGCTCGTGTAGATTTATACAGTGTTAAATTAAATGGTGCTGAATTAAAGCGCCTCACATTCGGAGATTATGATCATTCTCAAGCAAAACTGTCTCCCAACGGTAAATATTTTGTAACTACCTATAGCAATACCACCACTCCATTCAAAATGAGTTTGGTAGATAATAAAGGTAAAATTGTTCGTGAGTTGGGCGATGCAAAGGGTTCAGCCATGGGTGAATACCAGATTGCCAAAACTGAATTCATTCGAATTAAAAGTGCGGATGGCTTATTTGAGTTACCTGCTCAGGTAACCTGGCCTGCCAATATGGACCCTAACAAGAAGTATCCTATGCTGGTAGACATTTATGGAGGTCCTAATGCAGGTAATACCTGGGACAGATGGTCCTGGAATGCAACCCGTGAAATGTATGCGCAGGAAGGATTGATTCATGTGAAATTTGACCACCGTGCCAGTGGGCATTTTGGAAAAGCAGGGGTAAATTATATGCACCGCAATTTAGGTTTCTGGGAAATGCAGGACTATATGCAAATGGCGAAATGGTTTATCCAGAAAGGCTATGCAGATCCTGCAAAAATTGCCATTACCGGATTCAGCTACGGAGGTTATATGAGTACTTATGCGTTAACCTATGGTTCTTCTGTATTCACCCATGCAATGGCAGGTGGATCAGTAGTTGACTGGAGTTTATATGATAGTCACTACACAGAAAAGTTCATGGATACTCCTGGAGAAAATCCGGATGGATACAAGAGCAGCAGTGTTTTAACTCATGTTGACAAATTCAAAGGAACTTTACAATTGGTTCATGGAACAATGGACGATAATGTTCATATGCAGAATAGCATTCAACTGGTAAGTGCCTTACAAGACAAGGGAAAAGATTTTGAATTCATGTTGTATCCTGGTGGAAGACATGGATGGGGTGGTCTTAAAGGAAACCATTTCAATAATTTGAAGACCAAGTTTATCTATAAACATTTATTGGAAAAAGAAGTACCCAAAGGAATGTTGCGATAAGCTTTAATCTGAACATATAGAAAGCCATCCATTTTTATGGGTGGCTTTTTTGTAATTTAAATAAGGTATATTGGGTATATGTATTTTGATTTTAACTGGCGGAGTGGTTTATTGTTGATTTTTTTCTTTCATGGGCTGGTTTATGCTTTCTTGTTATTCCGGAAAGCATATCAGCATGAAAGAGCATCAGACAATTGGCTGGGATTCATCCTATTAATGAGTGTGCTGTACATCTGCCCCTGGATGCTGGGATTTGCTGGCTGGTATTGGGGCTGGGAATGTATGGAGTGTAGAAATTTTATGTTCTACTTTCCTATGAATCATACGCTTTTGATGGGACCTGCTATTTTTTTCTATATCAAATCTTTGTTAAACCCTTCTTTTGTTTTTTCTAAAAAAGACAGCTATCATTTTATACCCGGAACGCTGTATATTATATGGACGATAGTAGTTGCGGTAACAGACCGACTTATTTTGAAGCGTTATTATTTAATGGATGGGCAAACTGATCCTGACTTTGACACCTGGTACCAGGTAATTGGTTTTTTTAGTTTGATGGTTTATTTGTTGCTGAGTCTTCGATATTATTTAAACTATCGTGCTTTTATTGTTCAGGAGCTTTCTTATGCAGATAATTTGCATTTTACCTGGGTTAGAAATTTTTTGATTGCCTGCTTCCTCTACTTTTTTGCTACCATTACTTTGGATGGATTACGACTGCTGGGTTTCGATATAGGGTACCAGGATACCTGGTGGTATTATTTGTTGTTTGCTTTTATTTTCTATTATATTGGAATAACCGGATATGCAAATTCCATTGAGCAAAGGAAAAAATTTGATGTTGACTTTTACCGATACCAAACAATGGATACTGAACCCGCTGACAGACCAGAATTCAATACAATTTCAGACGGTAATATACATGAAACCACGATAAGTACCCAACTAGATGGCGGTATTCAAACTCCCGACAGTTTAGTCCCGCCCGAATGGAAAGAAAAGCTGGAAAAGGCAATGGTGACGGAAAAACTATACCGGAATCCAGAACTTACTTTGAGCGATCTTGCCAGTCATATGGGGACCAATCCCTCTTTTTTATCAAAAATAATCAACCGGAGTTTTGAGAAGAACTTCAATGATTTCGTTAATCAATATCGGGTGTTGGAGGTAAAAGAACAACTATCAAATCCTGAATTGGCTCACTTAACCATAATGAGCCTTGCTTATGATGCAGGCTTTAACAGTAAAGCTACTTTTAATAGAGCCTTTAAAAAATTCACAGGTGACAATCCCAAAACGTATCAAATTAAATAATTTAACATCCTAAGTGGTTGATTTACAGTGCTTCATTTTTTGATACCTTATCAAATGGTCTCAAATAATGATATGAGGCGGGTATGGATATGTTCTGAGGCATCTTGCAGCCATAAAACAACTCCATGCGAAAAACAATTCTTTTTTGGGGACTATGGATTATCACAACGCATTTGAATGCACAAGTGCCAGTAGTGTCAGATACGCTAAAAGCAAAAACCATTAGCGCTGTTACGGTCGTATCAACCGTACCCTTTATTAAAAATCTAGTAGATAAAACTGTGATGAATGTGGCAGCAAGGCCTTCTTCTGCGGGTCAAAATGCATTGGACATTTTAAAAACAGCACCAGGTGTGGTAGTTGACCCGAATGAACAAATTCAAATGGGAGGCAAAAACGGGGTTACGGTTTTGATTGACAACCAGAATACACAACTATCATCCCAGGATCTGGCGCAATTGTTAAAAAGTATTGAATCGGACAATATTAAAGAAATCGAAATCATTGCCAATCCGTCTTCCAAATATGATGCATCAGGCAATGCTGGTATCATCAATATTATTTTGAAGAAAAGTTTAACCAATGGATTTAATGGGTCTATAAACGGGAATTTCATACAGAGTACCCATAGCCGTAAAACAATTTCAACGAATCTGAACTTTCGAAAAAACAAGTGGAATTGGTTTGGGAATGTGGGATTCAATAAAGGATATCAAGAAACCATAGCAAATAATGACCGCATGTATCCTGGTCATCAAATGGTTCAGCGTGGAATAGAGAAAGATGATTTTGGGGGCAACAATAGTAGGCTTGGCTTGGACTATGCTTTGAATAAAAAAACCACGATTGGTTTACTCTGGGTTCAAAACGCGCGGTTTACCAATATGATGAACAGCAATCTCACAACTATCCAAACCTCGGGTGCTATCGATAGCAATGTATTTACATTAAGCGATGCCCCAAGCAATATTAAGCGGAACAATTTTAATGCGAATTACAGATGGGTGAATGGACAAAAGCAAAGTTTAAATATTGATGCGGATTATACCCAGTTTTATTCTGCTTTGAACAATCTAGTCAATATTAATGCAGGTTCAGTAACTGGTTTAAACAGATTAAATAATGCGATACATAATGACGCTTCTGTGCAAATTCAAATCCGGAGTATTCGTGCAGATTATACACAACAATTAACGAACCAAATTAAGTTGGAAACTGGTTTGAAATCAGTTTATTCTCTTTCTAATAACGAATTGTTGGTTCGTCAAATATCCAATGCTCAGTGGATAGCTGATTCTGGTAAATCCAATCAGTTTGAGTTTAAAGAATTTATTCATGCTGCTTATTTCAGTGTCCAGGCAAAACTGAATAATTGGTCTTTACAGGCAGGCTTGCGTGCTGAGCAAACCCGGGTGAATGGGCTGTCTACAGCATTAAATAAAATACAATCGCAAAAGCCCGATACGAGTTATCTAAATGTATTTCCAACGGTATTTGTCCAATACCAAATTAGTCCAAACCATCAATTGGGATTTGCGTTAACCAAGCGAATTGACCGACCCAATTATCAAGACCAAAATCCATTTATCTATCAGTTAGATGCTTTTAATAGTGAACAAGGAAACCCCTATTTGATTCCGCAAATCACGTATGGTGCTGAAATCAGTTACACCTATAAATATGCAACAAATATTAAAGTACAATACGGTGTAACCAGTAATTATATGGAACAATTGACTTATCAAATAGGAAAAAAGACCGTTTTAATACCACAAAATGCAGGAACCAGAAAAATGTTAAACATCAGTATTAGCAGTCCAATTGCTGTCAATAATTGGTGGAATATGTACTTGAGTCTATCCCCCTTTTATCAATCCTATGCAGTTTTATTAAATGGTTTTGGTACGATTGAAAATCGTTCGCAAAGCAGTTGGGGTATCAATGGGTACATGAGCCAAAATTTTTCTTTAGGAAAGAATTGGAATGCGGATATCAGTGGCTGGTATAATTTTCAAAATGCCACTACTATTTATCAATCGAAGGCTTTGGGTAGCATAAATCTGGGATTTAGCAAAAAGCTATTCAACGATAGGGCCACATTGAAAATTGCCATTACAGATTTGTTGAATACACAACGCTGGGAACAGAGGGCCCTAACCAATACCTTGGATCTTACAACCTACCGTAAATGGGAGAGCAGAAATATTACCCTAGGAATTAGTATCAAATTAGGCAATAGTAAAATCAAAAGTGCTAGAGATCGAGAATCGGGTTCTAGTGCAGAATTAGATCGTATAAAACAATAAACACCCAATGAATCAACTAAAAAAAATACTATGAAAAAGTTCATCTTACTATCAGCCTGCATGCTCTCAATCCTCTTGACTGCTCAAACAACTGAACCACCCACTGTTCGTTTTTTTATTAAGAATATTAGTTTGTTACCTAAAAAAGTGACCCTGATTGCATATAGTCCCGGAATAACTGGAAATAGTACCTATGGGTATATTTTATTGCCAGGCCTTAAAAAGGCAATTACATACAGGGTGGGCACCAAATTGTATATAGCAAATGAAAAACAAGTGGGTGTTGTAATGAGCGGCAATCGAATAGATGGGGACAAACCCTTTTTAGTGGTGGGAGCCAACGATGAGAACAAAGTTTTTAAAGTGAATAATTAAATTGATTCCCCTCATTTTTATATTTGTAAACTTCATGACTTCTAAATCTAATAGATGGACTCCCATAGTTTTTATTTCTGGTTAAGTCAACAATCCCAATTAGCCATTCAGCCTGTTGTTCCGTTTGATTCCTCAAAGGAAAAACTATTGTCTTTGGATTTTACAGAGCAGAATAGTGACCTTAATTCTACTATCATTGAAAATACAGTCCTATTTTCAACTTATATAGAAAAGCTGTTACAAAAACATGCTGCCAGCTATGGCATTGGTGGATATAACGAACACAGAACAGTGTATGCAAGAAGTCGTGTCTTTGATGGGCTAAATGAAAGCGAAGCACGTTGTATTCATTTAGGTATAGATATCTGGGGTAAAGCAGGAACCCCCATAGCCGCGCCTTTGGATGCTTCTGTTCATAGCTTTGCTTTTAATGAGGCTTATGGAGATTATGGAGCAACTATTATTTTGGAGCACGCTATCAGTGGAGCGCATTTCTATACTTTGTATGGCCATCTTTCTTTACGTGATATTTCAAATTTGAAGGGAGGTGATTTTATTTCTGCTGGTAAAGAATTTGCGCATTTTGGGGAACCTGCTGAAAATGGTCAATGGCCTCCGCATTTGCATTTTCAAATTATACTTGATATGCAGGGCAAGCAGGGAGATTATCCTGGTGTATGCAGTTTAGCTGAAAGGGAAAAGTATTTGGACAACTGTCCGGATCCTGACGCTCTTTTACAAATGATGCAATGGGCGAAATTTATAGATCAGGTATAAAATCGGGTTTTTCCCACTGCTTAATGATATGCGATTGTATAATGTGAACGCCTGTTTTAGAATGACTTGCAAAATAATGCATGCTTCTAGCAATTGCTTTTGCGTGAACAGGAATATATTTTTTAAACCTTCCCTTCATGATAGGAATTGCTTTTAATGCAATGAAAATTCCTAATTCTTCTAGCCACCTAGATTCTTTCCTTGGTCCTAAAATGAAAGAAGGTTGGAAGATATAAATTGAACTATAATTGAGTTGCTTCAACGCTTCTTCTAATTTTCCTTTGGTCCGGTTATAAAATACACTTGATTTTGGATTAGCTCCTGCAGCGGTAATAACCAGAAAACGTTTGCTGCCACCAGATAACTGAAGTTTGGCAATATGAAGTGGGGCATACAAATCGATTAAGGTAAATGCTTCCCTGGTTTTTACTGTCTTGATGGTGGCGCCTAAACAGCAATACACATCGTCTGCTTCTGTCCAGGATTGAATGGTGGCAAAGTTTACCAATTGTTCCACTAGTTTGGGATGGACTCTTCCCAATGGTTTGCGCACATAAATGGTAACCTGACTGTATAACTCAGACTCTAACAGCATTTCAAGCAAATAAGACCCGGTTAATCCGCTTGCTCCTAATACCAAAGCTTTTCTTTGCACTATCCTTTAATTTTCTCAAAGATAAGGACTGCTTTATTTGTACTTTTGAAGAGTTATGTCAAATAATAACCTGAATAGCGATTTGAATGGATTAAATGCCTCTGAAAGGGAGTTTGAGAATACCATACGCCCCAGGGAGATTGATGATTTTTCCGGACAACCTCAGCTGATTGAGAATCTTGTGATTTTTATTAAAGCTGCCAAAATTCGTGGAGAAGCATTGGATCATATCTTATTTCACGGCCCCCCTGGATTGGGTAAGACCACTTTAAGCCGGATTGTGGCGAATGAATTAGGCGTAAGCATAAAAGAAACTTCTGGACCGGTTATTGAAAAGCCAGGTGATCTTGCAGGGTTATTGACCAACTTACAACCCAATGATGTTCTTTTTATTGATGAAATACATAGGTTAAGTACTGTTGTTGAAGAATATCTGTATTCGGCAATGGAAGATTTCAAGATTGATATCATGATTGATTCCGGACCAAATGCCAGAAGCATACAGATTAATCTGAATCCTTTTACACTGGTAGGGGCAACCACCCGAAGTGGTTTATTAACCGCACCGCTTCTTTCAAGATTTGGGATAAAATCTCGTCTGGAATATTATGGGGCACCTGTTCTGCAAAAAATTATAGAACGAAGTGCTGCCATTCTGGGTACTAAAATTACCCTTGATGCTGCGGCTGAAATTGCTGGTAGGAGCAGGGGGACACCCAGGATTGCCAATGGATTATTAAGGAGAGTAAGGGATTTCGCTCAGGTATTGAACGATGGGAAAATTGATTTGGGTATTACACAGCATGCCCTGAAAGCCCTGAATGTAGACGCGCATGGATTAGACGAAATGGATAACCGCATTTTATCGGCTATTATTAATAAATTCAAAGGAGGTCCTGTAGGCATTACAACAATTGCAACTGCGGTAGGTGAAGAGCCGGGCACCATTGAAGAAGTATACGAACCCTTTTTAATTCAGGAAGGCTTTTTACAAAGAACCCCCAGGGGAAGAGAAGCTACTTTGAAAGCCTATAATCACCTGGGGGTAGTTATGAAAAGAGGAGATGCAGGAGAACTGTTTAGTTAACTGCATCACAGTAGGGTAACGCTGTTATGGAGCAACCAGTCTGAAGCCATTTCCATGAATATTGACAATTTCGATATTGCTGTCTTCTTTTAAATACTTGCGAAGCTTGGCAATATAAACATCCATACTTCTTCCATTGAAATAGGTATCGCTACCCCAGATTTTTTTCAATGCTCTTTCGCGAGGCAATAAATCGTTTTTATGTTCAGCCAGCATCTTTAACAGCTCATTTTCTTTGGGAGACAGGGTCTGCATAGTTGAACCATGTTTTAGTTCTCTTAGCTTTGGATTAAAATGATAAGCGCCTAAATCAAATTCAATATTGTCATTGATTTTATTTTCTTCCTCATTTCTTTTCAGAATCGCTTTTATTTTTAATAACAATACCTCACTGTCAAATGGTTTAGTAATATAATCGTCGGCGCCCAATTTGTATCCCTGTATAATGTCGTCTTTCATGGTTTTGGCACTCAGGAAAAACAAGGGTACATCAGGATCAATATCTCTGATTTCTTCTGCCAAAGTAAAGCCATCCATATTGGGCATCATTACATCTAATAAGCAGATGTCAAATTTTTCGCGCTGAAATGCGGCTAAGCCCAATCTGCCATCACGCTCCAGGGTAACTTCGTATTCGTTTAGTTCCAGGTAGTTTTTTAATACCATACCCAGGTTTGTATCGTCTTCGCAGAGTAGAATTTTGTACTGTCTTTTGTCTTCCATCGGAATTATTTTGAGTGAAATAACAATAATTTACGAAAATTGTCCCTTAACCGGGCTGCAATCTTTTGTTAAATATAATAAGCTATTTTTTTAAAAACTGTTTATCAGTAAGCGCTTTTAGAAAATTTACCAGGTCCTTCTTGTCTTGTTGGCTTAGTTTCAGTGGTTCTTTTAAAGTGCTGTCAATATTAATCGGCTTTGGTACGAATTTGTAAGGATTGTCATAATATTCAATTACTTCTTCCAGCGTTTTAAACATCCCATTATGCATATAGGGTGCAGTAACTGCTACATTTCGGAGTCCTGGTGTTTTAAATTTGCCAAGGTCCTCTTTGTTTTTGGTGATGGCATACCGTCCCATATCTGAGAGTGATACCCCATCGTAAAGTCCAATATTTTTAAAGTCGTCATTGGTGAAGTCAGTGCCGTTATGACAATCAAAACATTTGGTTTTTTCGCTAACAAATAATTGTCTGCCTCTTTCTGCGGATTCACTCATTTGGTCGAGATCAAAATCAGACTCGTCGGTTTCTAATGTTTTCTGAAATGCAGCAAGTGCATGTCCGAGGTTTTTAGCATTGGGCTTTTGTTTATAAATCGATAGGAAAAGGTTACGATAGATTTGGTTTTGATTTAGGCGTTTAACCGCTTCCTGGATGGGTAAATTCATTTCAACCGGATTCTCAATTGGCATAATAGCCTGCGCTTCCAGTGTTGATGCCCTGCCATCCCAGAAAAAGGGTTCATGGCCACTCAGATTCATTACGCTGGGAGCGTTTCTGCTACCTGGTGTGCCTTCAACACCTAAACTAATGGCAAATGTATCTGCAAATCCATGTGCGGGAATATGACAACTGGCACAGCTGATACTATTGTCCTTGGAGAGAATGGGATCAGAAAAAAGTTTTTTGCCCAATTGGGCTTTGGTTTTTATTGGGCTGGGTTTATTAAAGCCGATGCTAAAAACAATTGCCATTCCCAATCCCCCTATGACCCACCATTTTTTCATAGTACAAAGGTACAGAATATCGATGCTATTGGTTATTTTACAATAAATCAATGGTATGAGTAATGCACAATTGTTTACTGAAGTCATGCAGAAAGGCTATCAGTTTAAAGGAGAATTTGTAAAAATTGGTTGCGGTATATGGAATGGCGAAACGGTGCCTGATGCAAGTGTGTATTTACCCTTGAAAACATTGAACCGTCATGGATTGATTGCTGGTGCAACTGGAACAGGTAAAACCAAAACGCTTCAGATGATCAGTGAATCCTTAAGCGACAATAGTGTACCAGTGATGCTAATGGATATTAAAGGTGACCTAAGTGGTATTGCTGCAGAAGGAGTAATGAACGATAAAATTCAGGAGCGAATTACAAAAATGAATCTGTCCTGGAAACCTTCGGCTTATCCTGTTGAATTGCTTACATTGACAGGAAACCATGGGGTAAGACTAAGAGCAACGGTTTCTGAATTTGGACCTGTCTTGCTTAGTAAAATTCTGGGATTGAATGATACGCAGGGTGGACTGGTATCTATGATTTTTAAGTACTGCGATGATCAGGCAATGCCATTGCTCGATTTGAAAGATTTTATTAAAGTACTTCAGTTTATTGGGAATGAAGGAAAGGCGGAAATGGAAAAAGACTATGGGAAAATTTCCACTACTTCTACAGGAACGATTCTCAGAAAAGTAATTGAATTGCAACAGCAGGGTGCTGATATATTTTTTGGAGAGAAAAGTTTTGAAGTAGATGATTTAATGCGAATTAATGATGAGGGTCGGGGGATGATTAATATTCTTAGGGTTACTGATATGCAGGATAAGCCTAAATTATTCTCTACTTTTATGTTACAGTTGCTGGCAGAACTCTATGCCAGTTGTCCTGAAGAAGGTGATTTGGATAAACCCAAGCTGGTATTGTTTATTGACGAAGCACATCTTATTTTTCAGGAAGCTTCAGATGCGTTGTTGCAACAGCTGGAGACAGTTATTAAATTAATACGTTCTAAGGGTATTGGTATTTTCTTTTGTACGCAGAATCCGCAGGATATCCCTCCTTCTATTTTAAGTCAGTTAGGTTTAAAAGTGCAACACGCCTTGCGCGCATTTACTGCAGCGGACAGAAAAACCATTAAACAGGCTGCAGAAAATTTTCCGGAATCTGAATTTTATGATATTGACGAGCTGTTAACTCAATTGGGTATAGGAGAGGCATTGGTTACCTTATTAAATGAAAAGGGCATACCCACGCCACTGGTACATACCTTGCTAAATCCGCCGCAGAGCAGGATGGATATTCTCTCAGAATCAGAAATCAATGCTATCAATTCAAAAAGTAAGTTGGTGGCTAAATACAATCAGGAGATAGATAGTTTAAGCGCTTATGAAATTTTGAATCAGAAATTAGCGGAAGCGCAGGCAATAACGGCTGAACGAGCTGCAGAAAAAGTACAGGAAAAACAATCGCAGGAAAGTGCTTCAGCTGCTGAAAACTTTTTTGATAATCCCATTGTAAAGCAGGTAGGCAGAACAGCTGCTAGTATCATCACACGCAGTTTGTTGGGGGCATTGGGGCTTGGAGGAAGATCTGGTTCTGGAAGAACAACAAGACGAAGGTAAATTAGTAAACTGTGATGAAGAAAGTGTACTGTTTTACTTCAGCCAGCGAATGATTTTCTCTTCTGAAATTTCTATTTTGGATTCGCTCTGCAGAAAGTTCAATATCTCCCAGATGCGGGTGGGATTCATGTTTCTGCATACTTTCAACAAATCCGCTATTGCAATAATCTGGTCTTTATTTTTTTGAATAGCTAAGGCTATTGTATTAAATTCTTTTTCAGATATATTTTTATTTTTTTGCCTGAGACAGATATCGCAAACGCCACAGGCTTTTGCCGTTGCATCTCCAAAATAATGACCAATAAATTGACTTCTGCATTTTTGGTTTTCTTTAGAATAAGCAATCATCTGGTTTACTCTGCTTGCGTGTAACTTTTTTCTTTCTAGATATTGTTCTTGTTGTATGTGTAAGTATTTTGCCGGAGCTCTGTTCAGTAAAAAATGAATTTGCGGCGTTTCCTTTTTGGGTAAATATTCAATAATACCCAATGCCTGTAACTGTTTAAGTGCTGCTTGTATCTGATCGAGGTTCATCCTGCAAATTCTGGCCAGTTGCTGATCGTAAACAGATACACGATTATTGAATATTCCAGGATAGGTTCTCAATAATGCTTTGATCACGGGTTCCATTGCAGGATACATTTCTTCAAATTGTGCCAGGTATTGTGTGTCTGTTGTAAAACTTACCTGAGTAGGTAAAAAGATCTGTTCATTAAATTGAATATGCCCTTCCTGTTCCAGTATTCTCAATACATTCACTACCAGCAATGGCTCCAGTGAAAATCGTTTAGTAAATGTTTCAAAATCAAAATTGTAATAAATACCCTCACCACTACCAACGGGGATTTGCAAAAAGTCGGCTATGGCCTGATATACTTGCTGGATTACAGGTATAGGTGGAAATTTTATTTCGACCTGTTCCATCAATGCAGTCAAGTCTTTTTCCTGCCATAATAATACTGCATAAGCTCTTTGCTCGTCTCTGCCTGCCCTTCCGGCTTCCTGATAATAATTTTCCAGGCATTCAGGAATATCATGATGAATAACGGTCCTGACATCTGGCTTGTCAATGCCCATACCGAAAGCATTGGTACAAACCATAATACGAATTTTGTTGTTGATCCAGTTTTGTTGTTTTTGTTCTCTTACCAATTGCTCAAGTCCGGCATGATAGAAATCGGCAGCAATACCCTGCAATACAATTGCTTCTGCTATTTTTTTACATTGCCTTCGGTTGTTGCAATAGACAATGCCCGATCCGGGTATTTTATCAATAATTTCTAGAATTTTGTTGATTTTACTTTCCGAATTAAATGCACTGTAAGAAATATTGGGCCTTAAAAAACTTTGTTTAAAAACAGCAGCTTCTTTTAGCTTTAATTGATGTTGTATATCCTCTAGTACCAGTGGAGTTGCCGATGCGGTTACTGCTATTACTGGAACCCCAGGCAACTTTTCTTTGGTGGCTGCAATTCGGCAATAAGCAGGTCTGAAATCGTATCCCCATTGTGAAATACAATGGGCTTCGTCAACTACCAGCAATTGAATGGGTATAAGAGAAAGGAATTCATTGAATAAATGACTTTCCAGCCGCTCAGGGGAACAATATAAAAATTGATAGCTTCCTTCTACAGCATCCTGTAAAATGTTTTTTACTTCATCTTTTTGCAATCCACTGTGTATGGCTGCAGCTTTGATTCCTTTTTTATTTAAGGCATCTACCTGATCCTTCATTAATGCAATCAGCGGACTGATGACAAGACTGGTTCCGCCTCTGAGTAAGCCAGGTATCTGATAGCAAACAGATTTACCTCCCCCTGTTGGCAACAGGGCAAGCGTATCCTTCCCACTTACAACAGAATGAATAATTTCTTCCTGTAAAGGCCTGAAAGCGGTATGCTTCCAATATTGATGCAATATGGAAATGGCATTTGACAATAGATTAATCCACTTTTTTAAAGTTCAGCCTTACAGAATTGATTGCCAGTACAACGTCGCTTAATCCCATTATCAATGCACCAATTGTTGGACTCAGAAATCCCATTGCGGCAACAGGAATAGCAACAATATTGTAAATGAATGCCCAGAAAAGATTTTGCTGAATGGTTTTGTAAGTATGTTTTCCCAAGCCTAGTGCCAGTGAAAGATTTTTGATTCCATGATTCATTAATACCACTTCAGCACTTTGCATGGCAATATGCGTTGCGTCACTTAATGAAACTCCAACGGTAGCTTTGGCAAGGGCCGGAGCATCATTGATGCCATCACCCACCATGGCTGTAGGAGCTATTGCAGTTAAAGCCTCAATTCTTTCGAGTTTTTGTGCCGGACTCTGGGCTGCATACACTTCACCGATGCCTAGTTTGTTCGCAACGGTTTTGCATTTTTCCTCTATATCGCCGCTAAGCAAAATGGGTTTGATGCCTTTTTGCTGAAGGGATTTGATGATCATCTCTGCTTCGGGTCTTATTTCATCCTGCAAAAGAATGGAAGCAAGTAGCTGATTGTTCTTTACCAGATAAATATTAAAACTGTCATTCTCTGTTAAATGTGAAACAGCTTTAAATGAAGCTGCCATATAAATATTCCCTTCCTTGTCTGTTGCTGTAACGCCCAATCCCTTTTCCTCACTTACATTACTAAATCTAATTTCTTCTTTTGTTTTCCAGTGCAGGGCAATGGCTTTTGCCAATGGATGTGTGGAATACTTCTCGAGTGAATAAGTAATATTTTTGCAGGTATCTTCTCCCAATAAGCTTCCAGCTTCGGTTAATTCCATTTTTTCAATACTGAATTTCCCTGTAGTTAATGTTCCTGTTTTATCAAACACTACCTGCTGAATGTCTTTAAATAATTCAAGTGTTTTAGTGTTTTTAAATAAGACGCCGTTTTTGGCTGCTCTACCCAACCCAACTGCTATGGCTGCCGGCGTAGCCAAACCCATGGCACAGGGGCAGGAAATGACCAATACAGCAATACTTCTCATTAAACTGCTGGTGAAGTCTTGAGATCCAACTGTATAATTCAAAATAAAAGTAAGCACAGCAATACTGATGACCGCAGGAACAAATATGGCGCTGATTTTATCTGCTAGTAATTGAACGGGTGGTTTTTCTGTTTGTGCATTTTTTACCATGGATAAAATATTCCCTAACACAGAGTCTTCACCTACCGCTGTAACATAGGCTTTCACGGAACCATTAACAACGGTTGAACCACCAATCAAAATGTCTTTTTGTTTTTTCTCAACAGGAATCGATTCCCCTGTAATTATGGACTCGTCTACAGAAACCTCTCCAGATAAGATTTTACAATCCATGGGAACAGCTTCCCCGTTTCTGATTAATAAAAGATCTCCTGTTTTTAAAGACGTACTTTCTACTGGAAAAATATGTTCATTCTGCTCATTGTCGTAAGCAATCATATTGGCCATGGTCTTTTGTGACTGGGCCAGTTTGCGCAATGCATTTTGTGTTTGCTCTACCGATTTGTCCTCCATCCAATAGCCTAAGAAAACCAAAGTGATGATGGTAGCAGCAGTTTCATAAAATAGATAATCGGTTGCCTGATTGGTTAGGGTGCCATATAAACTGTACACGAAAGCAGAGAGTGCACCCATGGCAATCAAAACATTCATATTGGGTACGCCTTTGAGAAGACTTTTCAATCCGCTTCTACCAAAAAAATCCATGCCTAAAATAAAAACCGGTAAGGTTAATCCCAATTGAACATAAGGATTCATTAACCAGTGAATATGAATTCCTGGTATCATATGCACCATTAACGGCAGGGTAAAAATGGCACAGAAGGCAAATCTTTGCAGGTGCGAACGGAATAGCGGCTTTCTTGTGCTGGACTCCAGTTCTGATCCCTTTACCTGATACCCCATTTCCTGTATTCCTTTTTGTAAACTTAGTTGGTCTGTATTCCCGGGCATAGTAAAACTCACATCTCCACCAATGAAATTTACTTTTACTTCTTCCATTCCCTTTTCTTTCAGGAATTTATCTATACTGAGGGCACAATTGGTGCAACTCATGCCCGTTACTTTCCAATTTACTTTTTCCATACTCAAATTTACAAAAGCCCTGCCTCCTTCATTTGCGAGATTGGAATAATATTCGCAGAAGGCTGATTATCTTTGTATCATGGATGCAATTTTCAGCCTGGATCAGATTGATACCGTTGCTACGGTTTTTCTTAAAAAATTTACTGCTTGTAAAATCTGGGCTTTCCATGCGCCGATGGGAGCGGGAAAAACCACTTTTATCAATGCGCTTTGCAAACAGCTTGGCGTGAAAGATGGATTGAGCAGTCCCACTTTTGCGATTGTGAATGAATATGCTTCCGAAAAAGGCCCTGTTTACCATATGGATTGGTATCGCCTGAAGTCCGAATCAGAAGCATTAGATGCTGGCATTGAAGATATTCTGCACAGTGGTGGATATTGTTTTGTGGAATGGCCTGAAAATGCGCCCGGATTGCTTGGGCCTGAAGTATTGCATTTATATCTTGAAGTACTGGATCCATCTACGAGACGCTTATTTAAAGAAGATACATCGGCATAATTAGTTAACTTCAACGTTCAACACAAACAATGGCAACCAGCAGACCCAGCATTAGTCCTTCACTTTTGTACGAAGCAATGGAAGAAACCCTGGATATCAAAACTCCGGGTGCAAAATTGCATATTGGTATTCCCAGAGAAATAGCTTTTCAAGAAAACAGAATTGCATTAACGCCTGACGCAGTGGGCGTTTTGGTAGCCAATGGTAACCAGGTTACCATTGAACACAAAGCAGGAGAGAGAAGCCATTATTCAGATAAAGATTATTCGGAAGCCGGTGCACAAATTGTTTACGACAGAACTGCAGTATACCAATGTCCTATTCTGGTAAAGAGCGCTCCTCCGGTAGAAGAAGATGTTCCTCTTTTACAGATGAATCAGATAATTATATCTCCCATTCATCATTCGGCTTTAAAAAAGGAAATCATTGAAACCATGATGGCCAAGAGAATTACGGCCCTTAGTTTTGAAAATTTCAAAGATGACAGTGGAACTTATCCCATAGTTAGGAGCATGAGTGAAATTGCAGGTAGTGCAGTCATGTTGATTGCCGGCCAATACCTGAGCAGCTTTAATGAGGGCAAAGGTGTTTTATTGGGTGGAATCAGTGGTATCCCCCCAACCAAAGTGGTGATTATCGGAGCAGGTATTGTTGGAGAATGTGCTACCCGAAATGCGTTGGCCATGGGAGCATCTGTAAAAGTTTTTGATAACAATATCTACCGCTTAAAGCAAATGCAGAATAATCTGGGACAACGTGTCTGGACCAGTGTGTTAGAACCTCGCATTCTTGCAAAACAATTAAAAACCTGTGAAGTAGCGGTAGGTGCACTAAGCAATGAATATGGACGTGCCCCTGTGGTAGTAACCGAAGAAATGGTGGCTGCCATGCGTCCCAATAGTATTATTATTGATGTGGCTATTGACCGTGGTGGATGTTTTGAAACCAGTGAACTTACCTCTTATGAAGAACCTACATTTGTAAAACACGGAGTAATACATTACTGTGTACCCAATATTCCCAGCGGCTTTGCCCGTACAGCTTCGCAGGCCATTAGCAATGTGCTGATGCCATTGCTTTTAGAAGTAAGTGACGAAGGTGGCCTGGAAGAAATGATCTGGCACAAATTCAATTTAAGAGAAGGCGTATACCTTTTTAAAGGAGCATTAACTGATATTTATATCAGTCAGAAATTTGATTTGAAATACACAGATCTCAATTTATTAATTGCCAGCCGACGCTAAGGGCTTGTAGTCGTTGATATGAATCCGGTCATGGCAAAAATGAATTTCTGCTTCTTCGTTGCTGCAAATAATTACCAATTTCTCTTTGCAATAATCAGTTATCAGTGCTTGGTACAATTGATAACCTTGCTTGTCTAAATTGGTGCAAGGCTCATCCAGTAAGAGTACGGGACAATCAGAAAAAACAGCCTGTGCCAGTTTCAATCGCTGTTTCATGCCACTGCTAAAACGATTGATTTGTTTATTGCCGGCTTTCTCCAGTCCTATCAGAGATAAAATTTCACTAATCTTAAGCGAAGGATTAATTAATTTGAATTGTTGATGAAAAGTCAGCAGTTCTGTGGCACTCATCTCTTCAATTAATTCCAGATAGGGAGTGCAAATGGCCAGTTGCTGAAAATGTTCCTCTTGTTTTACAGGCAGATTGATTTTGCCTTCGTTCAGTTCCATGCTACCTGCTATACATTGCAGCAACGTACTTTTTCCGGATCCATTGAAACCGGTAATGGCATATGACTTTCCTGATTCAAATGAATAGCTCAGTTTTCTGAAAATCCATTCGCGGTTGAATTTTTTACCGCAATTGTCCAAATGAATGAAATAGTTATTCTTCGTCATTGGCTCCCTTGGTAAAACGCTTGATGATACCTCTTCCACTCTCTCTGATGAAAGTAACAATTTCATCTCTCTCATCTGTGGCCGGGAGTTCTTCTTCTATGTATTCCAATGCCTGTGTTGTATTTAATCCCTTATTGTAAATGGTGCGGTATACATCTAGGATATGGTTGATTTGCTCTAATGGGAATCCTCTTCTTTTGAGTCCAATGCTGTTTACCCCACCATAACTCAACGGATTTCTAACGGCTTTAATATAGGGTGGCACGTCTTTACTTACCAAACTTCCTCCGGCAATAAATGTGTGCTGTCCAATATTCACAAATTGGTGAACGGCACTTACACCTCCAACTACTGCCCAGTCACCAATGGTAACGTGTCCAGCTACCTGAACACTGTTGCTCATGATAACATGACTGCCTATAATACAGTCATGAGCAATATGACTGTAAGCCATTATTAAGCAATGATTCCCAAGAACGGTTTTCCCCCGGTCTTCTGTTCCTCTGTTAATGGTTACAAACTCACGTATGGTGGTATGATCACCTATTTCAACTGTTGTTTTTTCTCCGACAAATTTCAAATCCTGTGGTATGGCACCCAATACAGCACCCGGAAATACCCTGCAATTTTTTCCGATGCGGGTTCCATCCATGATAGTAACATTGCTCCCAATCCAGGTGCCTTCTCCAATTTGAACGTCCCCGTGAATCACCGTGAATGGATCAATTTTCACATTCGGTGCAATTCTGGCATTGGGATCAATATAGGTATATGGATGCGTCATATTTTTCTTTTCGTATGTAAGATACTAATTTGGTTGCTTTAGTTGTCTGCTCTTCTGACTACTTGTGCAACCAGATCTGCTTCTGTGGCTACTTTTCCGCCAACATATACGGTACCTCTCATTTCACATATTCCCCTGCGGATTGGGCCTGTGAATTCCAGTTTCAATACCATGGTATCGCCCGGACGAACCATTTGTTTGAATTTGCAATTGTCAATTTTCAGGAAGTAGGTATCGTATTTTCCTTCAGGCATAGAATTGATACAAAGAATACCGCCGGTTTGTGCTAGTGCTTCTATTTGCAATACGCCCGGCATTACCGGATTTCCGGGGAAATGGCCCGGAAAGAACCATTCGTTAAACGTAACGTTTTTAATCCCTACGATATAGGTATCTGTTAATTCTATGATCTTGTCTACAAATAAGAACGGATGACGATGTGGAAGGGTCTTTTCAATCTGCTCTAAAGTATAAACTGGAGGAATGGTTGGATCATACGTAGGCACCCCTTTTACGTGCTTATTCTTCTTAATATACTGTTTGATTTTTTTAGCAAATTCCACATTAGAACTATGACCAGGTCTGTTGGCGATGATTCTTGCTTTAATAGGGTAACCTATCAAGGCAAGGTCACCAACAACATCCAGCAATTTATGTCTGGCAGGTTCATTGGGAAAGCGCAGTTCAAGGTTGTTCAGATAGCCTTCACTTTTAACAGCAATCTCATCTTTTTTGAAAATCTTGGCAAGTCTGCTCATTTCTGCATCTGAGATGGGTTTATCTACCACCACGATGGCGTTATTGATATCGCCTCCTTTAATAAGATCATTATCCAGTAACATTTCCAGCTCGTGTAGAAAACAGAATGTTCTGCAAGGGGCTATTTCCGATTTAAAATCCCTGATAGATTTAAGGCCAGCATGCTGAGTCCCTAAAACAGGACTATTGAAATCTATCAGTGTTGTTATTTGATAATCCATGGCTGGCAATGCCACCATTTCCACTCGTTTACTATCGTCGTAATGATAAATATTTTCATCCAGGCTGTACCAGATTTTGGCAGCATCCTGCTCCAGCACTCCTGTTTTTTCAATCAGGTCTATAAAAGGGGCAGAAGAGCCATCCATAATGGGAATCTCTGGACCGTTTACTTCTATCAATACATTGTCTACACCCATTCCAACCAAAGCAGCTAGAATATGTTCAACAGTACTGACTTTGGCATCACCAATTTGCAGCGTGGTTCCCCTGCTCGTATCGGTTACCAGGTCACAGTCGGCTTTAATAACAGGTTTATTGGGAAGATCAGTACGCTGAAAC
>Ga0208492_1000253_pt1 | contig 50668 bp, 57 predicted proteins | sample Subbioar_CSW14AB_FD_184820 | JGI IMG/M metagenome (GOLD analysis project Ga0208492, IMG submission 184820) | Serpentinite rock and fluid subsurface biosphere microbial communities from McLaughlin Reserve, California, USA - CR12Mar_CSW14AB (SPAdes) | ecosystem: Environmental > Terrestrial > Deep... | reverse complement strand
CCTGGTCGTGGTTGCGGGGCGGGAGGCTCCGGGCTGCGCCCGGAGGGGGGGGTCAGGCGCCGGGGAAGTGCGGCCCGGTGAACTCCTCCGGGTGGCTGGCGGGCTCGTGGCGGATCGTGCGGCCGCACTCGGGGCATCTCTCCCCTTCCGGCACCGGTCGCATCGTGACCATGCACTCGGGGCAGGCCGACTGCGCGCCGGCTGCGAGCGGATCCGGCTGAGCTCGGGTCGCCAGGGCGGCAGTGACTGCCGCTTCGTGGGATGCCCGCCATGCGGACTCCTCCTGGGCGCTGAACTCGTTGGCGATGGCCGATGAGCCGCAGACGCACGCGAGGGTCGTGAGCCCCTGGGCTCTCCGGCGAGGGACGGGTGCATGGATACGCGCTCGGGTGCCGCCGCGGCCTGCTGCGAGATCCTCCTCGAGGTCCGCGACCTGGGCGGGTGTGAGGCCGGCGTTGCGGTAGAGCTCGAGGCGGGCGGGAGGAGGGTCGGCGATGCCGCGGCCGACGAGCTCTGCGTGGGTTTCTAGCGGCCAGGGGCGCACCGGCGGGCCTTTCTCGGGGCTGGTGAACGGGTGGGCCTATATTAGATCATGTGAGATGTTCATAGATTTTGGGTTGAGGAGCTCCTGTGGAGAAAAAGACATTGGCTGTCATCGGGTACGCGTCGATCGCTAAGAAGATGGGCACGAGCGTGGAGCACGTGCGCAACCTGCGCGGCAAGGATCCTGACTTCCCCAAGCCCGTGACAGCGCCAGAGTTCCGCTCTCCGGGGTTCGACGAGGCTGAAATCGACGCGTACATGAAGGCCCGCGCGGAGCGCCCGCGCAACAGCACGGGGCGTCCGCCGAGGCAGGGCGCGGCGAGGCGGAAGCTGCCGATCGAGGTCAACCGGAAGATCGAGGCGCTCGTGCGTGAGGCCGGCACGTTGGCGGAGTTCACGCGCCTGCTCGAGGTGTCGGACATGACGTTGCGCAACCGGTTCGCCGGCACCACGACATGGCGAGAGGGCGAGCTCGCGGCGATCGCGGCGCGGCTGGGGATCTCCGAGGAGGAGCTGACGGCGCCGCCGGAGTCCGCATGACCACGCTCGAGGAGGCCTGGGACGACCGCCGGCTCGGCATCGCGCTGATGAACCGGCTGGGCGCGTTCGGTCGCGGTGGTCGGGTCGACGCGCGTGTGGCGGCCGCCATGTTCGAGGTGGCACCCGACACCGTGCGCCGGTGGATCCGGCAGGGTGTGCCCCGCGGGCGGGTGGCCCAGCTGCGTGAGCTGCTGATGCCGCCGGCTGCAGTGCTCGAGCAGGAGCGGCGAGATCTCGCGAATGCCCGTGAGGCTCTGTGGGACATCTCCGGTCGCGGGGTCCCGGTGGCCGAGGAATGGCGTAAGAACGGCTGGCTGAAGCCGCATGCGCTGGCGATCGTGAGCTTCGGCAACCGGCAGCTCTGCACCGCACGCCTGGGCCTCGTGGGCGGTGCCCGGACGATGGCACGGCTGCAAGGCGACGGCGGCGAGATCGTGGAGATCGAGGAGTTCCGCAACCGGTTCGCGGCCGTCGTGGCTCGCCTCGAGCTTCTCGAGGACCTCGGGCCGTGGCGGGTCTCGCTGCCAAACGGTGCGTTGAAGCGCGGGCACACGCAAGCGTGGCTGGCGGCCGCGCCGCGGCCGACGCTCGAGGAGCTGCGCCGGCACCCGAAGGTGAAGATTCCCGTCACCAAGCCGCGCCGGCGGAAGACAGACGAGTAAGGCCCCCACATGGACGTGGGGGCCTACTCGTTGGGTGCCGTCACGCGAGCCGCGCGGCGAGCTCGTCGATTAGGTCGGGGCGGAAACCGGACCAGTGGTCCTCGTCGGTGATGACGACGGGAGCCTGCATGTATCCGAGCGACTTGACTCGCTCGAGCGCGTCGGTGTCCGTGCTCAGGTCGATGACGTCGTACTCGATCCCCTTGGAGTCCAGAGCACGGTAGGTCGCCGTGCACTGCACGCAGCTGGGCTTGGTGTAGATAACCGGCTTGGTGGGCATGTGTTCACCTCCTCTCACAGCGCTCGTGGGTCGTCTCGATCGGCCTCGCCGAGGCCGTCGATGCGGAAGTCCTTGATCGACTCGAAGTTCCAGCCGTCGACGTACTTCTGGCTGAACAGGTCCTGCAGCACGCTCATCGCGCCGGCGTCGCCTCCCTCGGCATACGCCTGCATCACCATCTGGTGCTCCTCGGGGCTGAGCTTCTGCTGCGCCGAGCGGTTGTCGCGCTCGTAGCCCATCGGTCCCTGCTTGCCCTGCACGCGCACCTTCACGCCTCCGCGCAGCACCTTCTGGTTCGCCATGGCGCGCTTGAGGGATCGAGCACGGCCGGCCTTCGTGGTGACGGCCTGCCGGCTCTTGGTGCGCAGTTTCTTCAGAGGCTCGCCGCTGGGCTTGTGCTCACCCTTGAGCCAGCGCTGCACGGTGCGCTGTGAGACGCCGAGCCGGCGGGCGGCCTCCTTGGTGTCGACGACGTCGACGCCGCGGCGCACGGTGCCGTAGACGGTCTGCAGCATGCTCCTGACGTCCGTGTCTGCGCTGGGGCGGGTCCGCTGGCCGGTGAAGGCGGAGAACAGCAGGTCGCGCTGCTGCAGCTGCTCGGGAGTCGGCTTAGCCATCGGTCACTCCCCCTCAGAAGATGTCCATGTCGAGGTGGGCCTTGCCCTCATACCGACCGACGCCGGTGAGGAACTCGAGGTGGTCGGAGAGCAGCGCGGAGGCCTCGTACTTGAACTGGCCCAGGCCGCGGCCGTAGTTGCGCTGTTCGCCCGGCCAGGCGAGGTCCGGGTCGGCCTCGTTCGAGGTGTAGATGATGGTGTCGCGGCTGATCGCGACCGGCCACCGGCCGGTGTCAGCGCCGATCTTGTTGACCCTGCGGATGATGTTCGCCCGCGAGCGAGCCTGGATCGCGTGGTACCGCTCGGGGGCGAAGCCCTCCCGGCCCTTGTGGTGCTCGAACGAGGCCATCAGGCCCAGGCTGCGCACGTAGACCTCCTTGAGCAGGTTCCGCGCCGCGGTGTCGTCCGGGTCGCCCGTGTCCAGCGCGGTGCGCGCGTCACGGATCCGGCCATACCAGGTGTCGAGCAACCGGGTGTGTTTCTCCCAGACGTAGGCCTCGAGAATCTCGAACTCGTAGCCGAGCTCGATCGCGACGTCGAGCGTCGGGGTGGTCACCCAGGTCTCGCGTCCGGCAATGTTCTCGTCGCGGTTGCGCGGGTCGAGCGGGTTCGGTGCCAGCCACTCGGCCTTCTCCGGCATCACGACGCGCCAATAGCCCGGGGTGGTCTTGGAGAAGCTGATCGTGGATCCCGGAGGCAGGTAGCGCGCCGGGCCTACGCCCAGCTCGAGGCCAGAGACGCCGGCGAGGTAACTGCCGCCGCGATCGTAGGCGTGCACGTACCGGTGGCTGAGCTCTTCCTCGGTCGGCCGGCGGTGCCAGTCGATGTCCGCCTCGAGTGTGGCGATCTCCGATGGCGGCACCGGGTCGGACGGCGCGAACCGCTCGAGGCGTGCTTCCTTGTTCGGCGCGGTCGTCATCATCAGGTCCAGGCCGGTCGTGGAGGCGGAGATCGCGTAGGGGGCCTGCAGCGCGTCGGCGAACCGCTGCAGGCGGCGGGCGACGTCGACCGGGGCGGTCGCACCATCGAGGATCGGGGCGAAGTCGCTCTTGAGAGCCGGCAGCAGCACGAACCGTCCGCGCAGTCGCGAGTTCTCCGGGTGCCACACGCGGGTCGTGGCGTTCAGGCACGCCTCCTTTCCGCCGATGCGCCACCCAGCTGCGACCGCGTCGGCGACGAATGGGATGCCGACGGTGCGCTTCTGCAGCTCGGCGGTGAAGTCGAAGGTTCCCGGCTCCGGCAGGCCATCCACGGGGATCCCGAGGGCGCGTGCGCCCTCGAACGTGACCAGCAGCTGCCCGTCCTCGTCCTTCCACGTGTTCTTGGTGCCGAGATTCAGCTCCGCGATCAGCTCCGCGACGTCACCGAGGTGGTTCAGCGGCCGTGTGAGCGGACGTCGCTCGCCGCTGGGCATCCAGATCCCATCGGTGTGCAGCACGGCCGCGGCCGCGGCGTAGCCGCCCGTCTGGGCGGCGCTGCGGGTCCTCGCCGCCGGGTGAACCGGCGCGGGCTGCGGCACCACGGCCGCGGGCTCCTCCGCCGGGGGAGATTCGGGAAGATCCAGTGCCGGCTCGGTCTGCGGCTCTGCCGGAGCCGGCTGGTCAGGGGCGGCCGCGTCAGGGGTCGGGTCAACGTCGAACAGGCCCGGGGTACCCGGTGCCGGCGGCTCACCGTTCTCGCCGGTTGACGGGCCATCGGTGTCCCCTTCGGCGCCGTCTGTGAGCACGGAGAGGGGAATGTCCCAGACACGCTGCAGAACGCCCTCGATCCGGCGCCCGACGGCCTCTCGGCCGCCACCATCGGGGGTCAGCCAGCCATGGGCGACAAAGCTCGAGCCGATCGAGGTCGGAGTGTCGCTGAGAGACTCTCCGGCGCCCCGGGCGACGCGGGAGATCAGGTCGTACGTGACGCGCGGGTGCAGGTACAGGCGGGCGTCGGGGCCGTCGCCCTTGATCGCTCCGATGCGCGGGCCGTTGGGCTGCATGATGTCGTGGGGCGGGTTGCCGCGGCGTGTCCAGCCGAAGGACATCGCGTGCTGCGGCGCGTCGCCATCGGTCGCCGAGAGGTGGGCCATGTTCGATGCGAGCGCCTCGCGGATCAGGTCGATCGTGATCAGACCCGGGTCGCCGGCGCCGTGGTCCTGGCGGCGTAGGGCCTGGTAGATGCCCTCGATCGCCCAGGAGTAGAAGTCCGCGGCCTGCTCGCGGGTGAGAGCTCCGAGCTCCGTGAGCATGCGCAGCATCAGCTGCACGCCGTGCGTCGCGGCGACGGCGGCCTTGGTCATGCGACCCTTGGCGCCGTCTGCGTGGGGGAGATCGCGGATCTTGTCCATCCACATCTTCGAGAGCGTCAGGTTCGAGTACGGACCGGGCTCGTCCTCGTCGAAGAACTCCTCCTGCAGCTGGGCGCGGCGCTTGGCGAGCCACTGCACGAGTGCAGCGCCGAGCACAGCACGGGCTGTGCGGCGCTTCTTGCTCTCGAGGTCAGCGAACACCGCTGGGGCGTTGGCGATATCACCCGGGTTCATGCCGATCGTGAACACGCGCTGCAGTCCGGACCCGTGCACGCCGACCTGGCCGGTCGCGATCACCGAGGCGTTCAGCGGAGGCATCTCCGACGTCCCGCCACGCTGCTTGGCGACGACGCGAGGCGCGCGGTCGAAAACCGCCCGTGCGAGACCGTCGAGTTTCCCCTCGGCCTTCTTCGCGTCCTGGCTGTCCACGAAGTCGTCAGCAAGGACCGGCATGTACGCCGCCTGCGAGAGGGTGCGCAGCTGTCCGAGCATGGTGCCGCCCGCGGCGGTGGCGGACAGGATCGTCTTAGTCGCCCCCGAGGTTTCGCGGAGATCTGGGGCGAAGTAGTGCATCGCCTGACGGCCGCATGCGCTCTTGCCCGCCCCGGGAGCGCCATGCAGATAGGTGATCAATGGAACCGGCGCGAACGGCGCTTCCCATACCAGGCCCAGAAGCGGAGCGATCACCCTGCCGGGGATCTTGCCGCGCAGCGGTTCCGTCCCGATCTCCCAGGCCTCCCGCAGCGTCTGTGCCTCCTGGGTCGGCTCCGGAAGGGAGAGATTCTGCAGGCTGCTGGGCAGGCGAGTGTCGACGTCGATCTGGCCGTGCGCGGTGATCGCGCCACCGCCATGGACGAAATACGGGCCCGTGTCCGAATCCCGCCATCCGGTGGCGACGTAGACACGGTTGAACGAGCTCGGCGCGCGCCGTGCTCGATGCATCGCCGCCCAGGCGAGATCCTTCCCCCTGCGTGAGGTGTCCTCGAGCATGCCGGGCCAGCCGAGCTTGTTCGCCCACCCGCCAGTCGCGAGCATCTCCGCATCCCAGGTGACCGTCTCAGACTCGATGACCTGGTCGCCGTTGGCGTCCTTGACAAGCTTCCCCTGCTCGTCACGCGCCCAGCGGTAGAACTTCACGACCATCTCGGTCAGGGGCGCGGAGGTCTGGTCGGTGCCGTCGTCCTCCATCGACGACGACTGGATCTCCGCCCACCCGTGCAGGATCGTGTGGAACGTCGGCTTCCAGCCGTCCTCATCGCGCACGTACTTGACCTGCACGGTCTTGCCCTTGCGGACCCGGAAGTCAGTCTCGACGTTCGGCGAGCCGTCGTCGCCGGGAATGAAGTCGTCGCCTCGGAACACCGGCGGCTCGCCGCCGATCGACACCAAGCTCGGCTCCGAGATCTCGGGAGCGATCGCCTCCGGCAGATCAGCCCCGGCAAGTTCATGCGCCTGGCGGGCGAGCTCGAGGGCATCGGTAGCGACGGTCTCGGCAGCGACGACCGCGGTGAGCGCGATCGGGCTTGTCCCGGCGTGAGCCTTACGTGCTGTCGTCAGGGTGTCCTTGACGCGGTTGTAGCGGATGACGGCCTCGGCGGCCCAGGCGTCGGCGGCTTCCTGGTGCTCGGCTGCGTCCTCGCCGTCGACGTCCTTCAGGCGCATGTGCGCGGCGATCTCGTCGACGCAGATCTGCAGCTGCTTGTCTACAGTCCGGCGTGCTTCGCCCACCGCGGCGAGCAGGGCAGCTTCGTCGACGGTGATCTGCTCGAGCTCGTCGACGGTGAGGCCGGCCTCGAGGTGGTCGGTCAGATCGGCCTTATCGTCGTCGACCGCGGGCCGGTACAGGGTCACGGTGGCGTCGACGTCGGTGAGGAGCTGGTGCAGGGTGACGGCGCGCTTGTAGCCGGCTGCGTCCCGGTCGCAGACGATGTTGACGGTCGCGCCGCGGAAGGTGGTGGTCAGCTCGAGAGGCATGGAACTGGCGCCCTGCGCGTTTGTGGTCGCGATCAGGCCGGCGGCCTCGGCGTTGTCGGCGTCCTTCTCGCCTTCGACCAGCCACACCGGGTCGCCGTTGGCGATCGCGACGAGGACCTCGGGGAGTCTGTAGAGGACGGGGGCGAACCCGTCGGGCTTGCGGGTCACCATCCGGCCGGTGGCCGGGTTGAGGAACCGCTGCTTGAAACGCTTGTGCGTGACGCCGTTGACGACGGTCTGTTCGCGGATGACTTCCTGGACGACGGTGCCGCGGGCGTCGACGTACGAGTAGGTGGTGACCTTCTCCCACTTCGCGCCGTCGAGCTCGTCGCGGGTGTCGTCGACGTTCGTGATCCGGCGGGGCACCTTGTGGGCCGGGGTGAACCGGGTGGACTTCTTCCGGGCCGGGGCGGGCTTGCCGTCCTTCGGCCGCTCGGGCAGCGGGGTGTCGAACAGGTCCGTTGCGGCCAGGCCGATCGCCGCGGCGATGTCGCGGTACGAGGCCTTGCAGGTGAAGCAGTTCAGCAGCACCGCCTGACGGTTGCGGTCGTACTTCACCGAGAGCGAGGCGTGCGAGTCGCCGTGCACGGGGCACAGCGCAGAGAACGAGTCGCCCTTGCGGCGCCCGGGCTTGAACCCGCCGGCATCGAGAGCGTTCCAGACCCGGTCGATCGCGGACCCGTGCTGCGTGGGGGACTCAACCAGCGACACTGCTGCTGCCCTCCCCCGCGATCACGCGGAGGAGACGCACAACACGAGACTGATTCAGGTTCAGAAAAAGACGGAACTGCGCTAGCATGTGTCGTGATCACCTCCAAAGGGTGTGAAAGAGCCCCGGGTTCCACCCGGCGCTTGTCCCGGTCAAGGACTTACAACTTCAGATCCAGAGCCACCGCCAAGTAGCTGCTGGACCACTTCTTCCGAAGATCCCCCGAGCGCCAACTCGTGGGGATCTTCCTCGTTATGCCGATCGAGCCAGGGGTGCCCTCCTCCTCGGCGAGATGTCTGGTGTCTGATGGGCGTCGTCGAACAGTGGCGGATGCTGCCGCCTCTGCTCATCGCGCTCTGCCTTGCGCTTCTGCTCCGCTCGGGTGATCTCATCGAGGACCCACTCGGGAACGGGGAGCCCTTCCGCCTCAGCGAGACGCATGACTGCGTAGGAGCTGACAGCGATGCCGAGTTCCTCGGCACGCTGTTGGTAGACAGCCTGCTGCTCCTCCGGAGCACGCACAGCCATGTAACCGCGCTTGCCGAGATGCTTCTGGGCCATGCGGTCACCATAGCGGAAACCTGAAACAGGTTCGCGATCTCCTCGGAGGGTCGGCGTGTCGCGCTCATGACTGGCATAGGTGCCGCCGTCGACGTGGATCGGACAACTGCTCCCGAGATTCTTGTCTCTCGCGCGTGTGTGTGCATACAGATGCGCATGTGAGGTAGTTGTTTGAGGTTTCGGTAACAGACGCGAAAATTCGGCCCCTTATGGGTAAAAAAGACCTGGTCAGCAGGCAAGCCGCGGCTGTTACCAAGCTCGGCGATTGCTGGTAACAGCTAGCGCACCATCAGAAGCCCTTCAGGCATGCAAAGGCCAGATTGGCAGTCGAAAACAGCTCGTTACCGCGTGAGAGTTGAGCTCGACGGTAGTGCGGGTAACAGAGAGGCCATCTGAGCGGTCAGGCGCGCAGCAGAGCAGAAACCGAGTTGAGATCCAGATCCCAGACGCGCGTGAGCTTGCCCTCGATACGTCGCCCGACGGTGGACTTGCCATCCCGACCGACCTCGATGAGATTGAGGTCGCGCAGCCCAGCCGCGATCTCCGCGCTGGTGTGCACGAACGGTACGCCTGATCGGGCGGCCGAGCGTTGCGCCGCCTCGACGGCGAGCTTGGGTGGGAGATAGCAGCGCTCGCCCTTGAGCATCCCGCTCGCACGCAACCCGTCGAGGCCGAGGAGCTCGAGAAACTGGCGTGCCGCCGCGACAGTGCCTCGCGGTGTGGTCGTGGGCTGCTTCGGATCGTGGCTGTGGCGAGGCTGTGGCTTGTGGGTGACGGCTCTGACGAATGCAGCCAGGTCTTCGTCGAAGTCAGGGTCCCAAGAGAACTCGAGGTCCTCGAGCACGACAGTCTCGATGCTCCACACGCTCCGTGCTCGACCGTTGCGCGTTCGGATGAGGGTGCTGCGTCCCGGAGCAGATCCCTCCACGAGGCGCCGGGCGAGGAGTCCTTCCCCGATCTGGCGCACTGTGTAGGGGAAGGGTTTGCCAGCCTGGTGTGAGAGCCCGGCGGCACGGCGAACGGCCGGTCCCGGCTCGATCAGGGTCCGGTTCTTCCTGATCCAGCTGATGTCATCCAGCGGCACGATCGGCAGCAGCCGGAGGAAGGCCTCTGCAGCCGTGACAGCCGAGTACGGCGCCGCCGGGTCGTCGAGGCCCTGGTAGCGGTGCACCTGTGCTGGCGACAGGCGCAGCACCTCGGCGATCTCCCGCGGATGCCTCCCGTTCCCCGCAAGTCTGATCGCCTGAGCCATCGCGAAGTCATGGATCTCCTCGGCTCGCATGAGCAGCCGCTGAGCATCCCGCACGAGCTCTTGCGCATCCGAGAGAGTGCGCGGCTCTGGGAACTGCTCGAGCTCGTTCATCGCTACTCCCCCGATTCCTCGGCTTCTTCTCTGTCGAGCTCGCGGGTGAAGGCGTCGACGAGCGTGCTTTCGTCGGGTAGCGCGGCCGCCGCTTCGGGCTCGAGCTGGTACCGGCTGACGGCGACCGGCTGCGCGGTCGACGCGAGCGCGTAGCGGACCACGGTGTCGTTCTTGCCGGCGACGAGCAGGATCCCGACCGTGGGCTGGTGCTTGTCGGGTCTGCGGAGCTTGTCGTCGACGACCGCGACGTAGAAGCCGATCTGGCCTGTGTCCCGCGGGTCGAATTTGGTGGTCTTGAGCTCGATGACGACGTAGCGCAGCTGCTCGACGTGGAAGAACAGCAGATCGACGTAGAAGTCATCGCCGTCGAGGTCGAAGTGCACTTGGCGGCCGACGAATGCGAAGCCTGGGCCGAGCTCCTGCATGGTCTGCAAGATCCGGTCGACCATGCGCTGCTCGAGCTCGCGCTCGGAGGTGTCGCTGTCGACGGCGAGGAAATCGAGCGCGTACGGGTCCTTGGTGAGCTCCTGCGCCTGGTCGGAGTCGATGCGCTCGAGGGCGTCGGCGAAGTTCGAGGGCGCGGCGGCCTCTCGCTCGTGTAGGCGGGTCGTGATCTGGTGTGCGAGAACGGGCCGGCTCCACCCGTGGTGGGCGTCCTTGGCGGCGTACCAGTCGCGCAGCTGCTGGTCGTCGAGCTTGTCGAGCAGCTCGATCACGTGCCCCCATGGCAATTCGCCAACGGATCGTTGGCGAATTGAATCGAGGTCGGGCCATGCCTCTGCGAACCGCCGCATGTAGCGCAGGTTCTGGGGTGAGAAGCCCTTCATCGAAGGAAACTCCGCGCGCAGGTCCTTAGCGAGCCGCTCGAGGACCTGGGTGCCCCAGGCCTCGTGAGATCGTCGTGTCCGGATCGTCTGGCCTATGTGCCACCACAGTTGCAGCAGCTCGTTGTTGGCCTTGCGCTGCACCCGGAGCCGAGCGCCGTGCACCTGCCGCTTGAGCTCCTCGAGCGTGGCGGCGTAGTCGTCCGGGATCAGATCGCTCACGGTCTCACGATACGTGCGCGTACGAGGCTTCCTGGGGGGCTGTGAGCGCGAGGAGCCGCTCTGCCTTGGTCTGTTCGATCGATGAGGGGAACTCGCCCTTTCGCGCCCCGGAACGGCCGTAGAGCAGCACTTTCACGCCCGTCTTGGACGCCCCGGCGCGCTCGGCAATCGTGAGCACCGACAGACCCGCGGCCATGAGTTCGCGCACGTGCTGCCGCACGGGCTCAGCCGGCACGCGGGGCGCCTGTTCAGAGATCCCGGCTTCGCGCCGACGTCGCCGCTCCTCGGCGAGGGACGCATCCGAGCAGGAGATCTCCGCGGGGCATTTCTCGCGGTCCTTGCAGCCGAGCTGGTACCCGTACGCGGTGCCGTGGTGCTCGAGCGGAATCTGCTGCTGCCGACGGTTCGCGATCCACTCGCGGTGGTACCGCTTGCCGGCTTCGATGCACTCGGGACAGTCGCATCCACGGGCGCGGGCGGCGTAAGTGCCGTGCGGGCGCAGCTGACGCGATCCGACCGCCGCGGCACCGGTGCGGTGAAGACGCGGCTTCTGGGGAGGTACCGGGCGGGCGCCGAGCTCCTCGAGCTCTCGCTGCGGCCGCGCGGGCCCGCTCTCTCGCTGCCGCCTTGTCGGCGGCTTCCTTGGCGAGGATCTCCTCGAGGGACAGCCCGGCGTCGACGAGCTTCCTGAACCCCCAGTCGCCGCTGTAGCGGCGGTGCACGTCCCTGCAGCTGATCACGGCCGGACAGGCGGCGCTGCGGCATCCGTCTGCGTAGCCGCGTGGGGTGCCGTGAGGGAACGAGTCGTCGATGATGTCGATCGTCTTCATGGCGTCACGCACCTCCCAGAGACGTCATCGCGGCGAGGAACCGGCGGTGCGCGGGAGTGGGCCGGTCCTCTCGGAACTCGCGGGCGATCACCGGGTTGTCGTCGACGGTCCACCAGCGCCCGTCGAGGTCCTGCCCGAAGCCCACGATGCGTCCCTGGGCGTGCAGCCAGGCAAGCGAGTCAGCGACCACCTCGAGGCGCAGCCGATCGAGCAGATCGATCGTGCTGATCCCGGGCGACTGGGCGATCACGGTCAGCGCGGCCGACCGCTCAGGCTGGTTCGATGTCTCGGCGCTCATACCCCTCATAGGTCCCGGAGCGACGCGAAATCGGACACCTGTGAGGGCGCTCGGTCTTGCCCCTAGACCGGCGGCCGCCGCAGCCGCACGCCGGGTGAGAACGCGATGTGGCTCAGGGAATCCGTCTTCACGTAGGGCCGCCGGCCATCCGGCTGCACGAAGGTTCCGTACGCGATGACGTGCCGGCCGAGGAGCTTGCTCGGCTCGATGTGCAGCTGCTCGAGCTGTCGGTCCGTGAGTAGGACAGCAACTTCGTCGGCCGCGTTCTCGAGCCGCAGCATGGCGCCGTTGTGCGGCGTCGGTCGCACGCCATCGATCCGGCCCCAGAACATTGCCCGGCGCCCGGCGTAATGGCGGCTGCGCGCGGCACGTGCGGGGATGACCACCTCCGCGGTGGGTGCCGGCGCCGCAGGGGGGATCTCTACCTGGTCGGGAAGCATCCCGGAGATCGCCGCCTCGAGGAACACCGACAGCGCGTGTGAGTCGACGCCAGGTTTCCTCGGGAGGCTCCCGTCGACCCTCCCCCGCCTGGTGGTCCGTCCAGGAACGGAGTCGTCCGGTCGGTGCCGACCGTCGGGCCCCGTCGACGGACCTGATGGGCTGAACTGTGCCCGCCAGATGACGTTGCGCGGCCCCTGCACGACGGTGCGGCCGCGGTCACCGGGCTGATCCTCCGAGCGCTCGGACCCGTGGTCGCAACCGTCCCGATGGCGCCCGTGGAAATGCGGCGAATAGAAGTCGCTGTGCAGCGCCTTCACCCCGAGCTTTGCCCGGCATTCAGATCCGTCGCCAGCGGTTCCGGCACACCAGAGATCCGGAATGGAGTCCATCTGCAGGACTTCCACGATGGTCACCCGGTTACCGTGCCGGTCGACCGCGACATCGCTCATGAGCTGCCCTCCCCCAGGCCAGCATGCACCAGGCTTCGGACATCCCCTCGGGGGCTTAGTGGGCCTGTTCGTAGGCCTCGAGAATCGTCGCCGGTACCCGGCCGCGATCGCTCACCTTATGACCATTAGCCCGAGCCCATTCCCGCACCGCGTTGAGATCAGCTCGGCCGCCGCGGCTCGCCCTGCGAGTAGTCGTCGAGGCCTTGCCGACACGGCGGGCGCTCTTGGCCCAGCTCTCGAAGTCTTCACGAAGCTTCGTCGCATTCTCAGCGGACAGGTCGATCTCGTACTGTTTGCCGTCAAGCGAGAAGGAGAGCGTCTCAGCGGCCTCAGAGCCGTCGATGTCGTCGACGAGCGATGTGATGATCTTGCGAGCCAAAGGTCCTCCAACGAGATGGTCGGCTATCTGCTGTGACCTTATCGAGAGCCACGCGTTCATGCCGGGAACTGGGATGCGGATAGCGTGAGCGTGTGCCTAAGTCGTTGTCGATGAACGAGATCCGCTCACGTGCTGCGAAGTTCATTCGCGACTGGAAGGACGAGCCTGGTGACGAGCGGCAGCAGGCCCAGTCGTTCGTGCGAGATCTGCTTGGCGTGTACGGGATCACAGAGACCCGTGCGGCCTTCTATGAGAAGCGGGTCAAGCGCTCATCGACCGGATCGCGGGGCTACATCGACGCTCTGATACCGGGGCTCGCATTGATCGAGATGAAGTCCTCCGGCAAGGACCTCGAAGCCGCCGAGCAGCAGGCGCTCGACTACATCGACGACCTCCCCGACCCGGAGATGCCCCGCTGGGTGATCACCAGCGACTTCCACCGATTCCGGCTTCTCGATCTCCGCGCCGACCAGAACACGACCGCAGTCGAGTTCCCCCTCAGGGAGCTGCGCGACAACGCGAGCAAACTCGCCTTCCTTGCTGGCTACGGCGAGCGCACCTTCGGGTCGAAGGCGCAGGAGGATGCGTCGATCAAGGCGGCGAAGCTGATGGCTTCTCTGTATGAGGCGCTTGAAGGGTCCGGGTACGACGACCACGAGGCCAGCGTGTTCCTGGTGCGAACGCTGTTTGCGCTGTACGCCGACGACGCCGGCGTGTGGGACCGGGACCTGTTCCTCGAGTTCCTCGAAACGCGCACAGCCGAGGACGGCTCCGATCTCGGCCCGCAGCTGTCGTTGCTCTACCAGGTGATGGGGCGCGAGCCCGCGAGGCGGCAGTCGAATCTGGACGAGCTGATCGCCCGATTCCCTTACGTGAATGGCGGTGTGTTCGAGGAGCCGCTGTCGATTCCTTCGTTCGACTCGGGGATGAGACAGCGGCTTATCGACGCCGCGATGTTCAACTGGTCGGCGATCTCTCCGGCGATCTTCGGAAGCCTCTTCCAGGCGGTGAAGGACAAGACCGCACGTCGTGAGCTCGGCGAGCACTACACGACTGAGACGAACATCATGAAGGTCATCGGGCCGATGTTCCTCGACGAGTTGCGACAGCGATTCACCGACGGATATCACGACACCGCCAAGCTGAAGAAGCTCCGTGCGGATATGAGCCGGATGAGGTTCCTCGACCCGGCCTGCGGGTGCGGGAACTTCCTTGTGGTCGGTTACAGGCAGATGCGGGCTCTCGACCTCGAGGTGCTGTTGCGGATCCAGGAGCTGTCGGGCGAGACCGCCCGAACGATGTTCTTCACCGAAGAGCACCTGGCCGTGCGGCTGTCGAGCTTCCACGGCATCGAGCTCGAGGAGTGGCCGGCGCAGATCGCAGCTACCGCGTTGCACCTGGTGGAGCACCAGGCCAACCAGGCGATGGAGTTGGCCCTCGGCGCCGCTCCCGATCCGCTGCCGCTGGACAAGATCCGCAGCATCGTGGTGGGCAACGCGCTGCGCACGGACTGGGCCAACGTCGTCGACCCGACCGAGCACCTTTACGTGATGGGCAATCCGCCGTTCCTGGGGCACGCGACCCGGTCGCTCGAGCAGGCGCAGGAGCTGAGGGATGTATGGCGGCGTGACGATATCGGTCGGCTCGACTACGTCACCGGCTGGTACGCCAAGGCGCTTGAGCTGCTCGGCCGCCAGGGCTACGGGGGCGAGTTCGCCTTCGTGTCGACGAACTCGATCGCTCAGGGTGAGCCCGTGCCCGCTCTCTTCCGCCCTGTCTTCAATGCTGGGTGGCGGATCAAGTTCGCCCACCGCACCTTCGCGTGGACGAGTGAAGCGCCTGGGGCCGCGGCGGTGCACTGCTCGGTCATCGGATTCGACAAAGGCGCCAAGGCTCCCGCGCGGGTGTTCGACTACTCGGGCGATCTCCGTGGCGAACCGCACGAACTGCCCGTGATCGATCAGCTCAACGGGTATCTGGTCGACGGGCCGAATGTGCTCATCGAGCAGCGCCGCACGCCCCTCGCGCCGGACCTGCCGCCCATGGTCTTCGGGAACATGGCCCGCGATGACGGCAACCTCCTCGTCGAGCCCGACGACTACGACGCCGTCACCGCGGACCCCGTGGCCGCGAAGTATCTGCGACCGTTCGTCGGCGCCCGGCAGCTGATCCATAACGAGCCCCGCTGGTGTCTGTGGCTTGTTGATCTCGATCCCAGTGATATCGCCCGCTCACCCATCCTTCGTGCGCGGCTGGACGCTGTCCGAGCCTTCCGTGCGGCGTCGAAGGCCGCTTCGACCCGGCAGATGGCCGAAACGCCCCATCTGTTCGGTCAGCGGTCCCAGCCCGACACCCCATACGTGTGCGTCCCGCGTCATGCGAGCGAGACCCGGAAGTTCTTCCCGACCGCTCTGTTCGGCCCCGACGTAATCTGCGGCGACGCCAACTTCAAGGCGGACGATCCCGACGGGCTCGCCTTCGCCGCGATCTCGTCGTCAGCGTTCATCACTTGGCAGCGCACGATCGGGGGACGCCTCGAGTCGCGCCTGCGATTCTCGAACACCCTGACATGGAACACGTTCCCGCTGCCCGCTCTGACGGACGAGCAGCGGGCGGCGATCATCGACGGTGGCCGTGCCGTCCTCGAGGCTCGGGAACTGCGGCCTGATCGGTCCCTCGCGGACCACTACAACCCCCTGGCCATGGCACCCGAACTGCTGCGCGCTCACCGGCAGCTCGACGCAGCTGTCGACAAGGCGCTCGGCATCCGGACTGGCGCAGACGACGAGGCACGTCTGCGCGCACTCTTCACCAGCTACGAGAAGCTGATCACGGCGAATGAGCTGGCGATGCCAGCCAAGAAGACTCGACGCCGCGTTGCACAGAAGGTGAGCTGATGGGCATCTCCACGGCCGAGATCACGCGCCTGGCCGGCGAGCTCGGCGCCGGTCGCACGTGGACACTGATCGAGCGACTGCTGCTGCGCGAACACCACGCCCAGATCGTCGAGTCCGCTCACGCGGCCGCCCGCCGCGAGCACAGAGCAGCCAGCCGTCTCGCCTTCAGCGAGTCTCGGACAGAGCTGGACTTCGACGACTACTACCTGCAGCAGCTGCTAGGGCGTGTCTCTTAAAGCCTTGAGCCAGATGGTGATGGCGCGTAGGACGACGCCGCCGCGATAGGTCAGGGCGAGTTTGTCGTAGCGGGTGGCCAAGGCGCGCCATTGCTTGAAGATGTTGAATCCGCGCTCGACGACGTTGCGGCGCTTGTAGGCCTCGGTGTCGTAGGTGACCGGGCGACCACCCTTGGCGCCGCGGCGCTTGCGGTTGGCGATCTGATCATCGCGTTCGGGGATGACGGCCTGGATGCCGCGCCGGCGCAACAGCTTGCGGTTGGCCCGGGAAGAGTAAGCCTTGTCACCCAGCGCCCGGTCGGGCCTGGTGCGTGGCCGGCCCCCACCCAGGCGCGGTACCCGCAGGGCGTTCATCACGTGCTCGAACATCGGGGAGTCCCCGCCCTGCCCGGGCCCGAGCAGCATCACCAGCGGCCGCATGTTCCCGTCGCACAGGTGGTGGATCTTCGTCGACAGGCCGCCGCGGGAGCGGCCGATGGCGTGATCAGGCGGCTCGATGCGCAGATTCGTGTAATTCGTCAGGTCCCCCTGTGTCCCGGGGCAGGTTGGTGGCGTGCTGATGGGCGCGGTTGATCGTGGAGTCCACCGAGACTTCCCAGTCGATCAGCCCGGCGGCGTCGGCATGGGCCAGCAGGACGCTGTGGATCTTGTCCCACGTCCCATCACCGCTGAAGCGGCGGTGCCGCTTCCACACCGTCTGCCACGGCCCGAAGCACCCGGGTAAGTCCCGCCACGCGATCCCGGTCCGGTAGCGATAGATGATGCCCTCCACCACGGTGCGATGATCGGCGAACGGCCGACCACGACGCCCCTGCGAGGACGGCATCAACGGAGCAATCAGCTCCCACTGCGCATCAGTCAGCAACTCCGTTCGAGACACACACCGAGCGTTCCAGCGACCAGCCCAAACCTTTGGGAGACACGCCCTAGAGCGATGCCCCGCCGAGCTCGCTGAGAACGTCACCGAAGAGCTGCAGGCTGCCTACGGCGCATAGCCCGTCGACCAACGCTCGTCTCACTGCCACGTGATCAAAGTTCCTGCGGCCGCGGAGGGTCAGGCAGTGGCCAGGGAAGCTCGTCGATCTCAGCCCACCACTCCGCCGCGGAACGCGACTGCTCGACGTCGAGGGCGACGCCGTTGAGTGCTTCCGTCGCTGCCGCTTCGAGAAACCGGACCACGGTGACCGTCGCCTTGGCGTAATGCTCGTGGCCCCGCAGCCCGGCATCGATGATGATCGCCGCCTTCTGAACCTGTCGCACGGTGAGCGCCACCGGTAGATCATCACCGCGGTGCGCGGAGCCGACGATCTGCTGGTACTCGTCAGCGAACTCGGGGTCGAAACGGGCCATGAGATCTAAGCCTCCGGGGCTATCCGAGCAGGGTGAACATCGCCGCGGCGAGCGCCCCGGCGACCATGTAGGGGCCGAACGGCAGGCGGGGGGTTGTGCTGGTGTCCGTGCGGCGTCGTCGGACGATGAGGGCGAGCGCGTGTGGGAGTGCGAGCAGGTAGGCGAGCACGGTAGCGATGATGACGGGCTCGAGGCCGTACCAGCCGATCCAGAGCCCGATGAGGGCGCCGAGCTTGACGTCGCCCCATCCGATGCCCTTGGCGAGCCACAGGGCCGCGTACAGCGCCCACAGCGCCGCTGCGAAGGCCGTTGCGACACCGAGACGTGCCCAGTCGCCGGTGGTGGCCGTGAGAGCCAGGAGGATGCCCGCAATCGCCGCGGCGAGGGGGAAGAGGATCGCGTTGGGGATCCTGTGCTCGCGTGCGTCGTAGACGCTCAGCCAGGCGCCGCCGGTGATGAACAGCGCCAGAGCGACCCACTCGCCGACCTCGCGGCCGACGGTGAGGGTCAGGATCGTCGCGACGACGCCGGTGACGGCCGCGGTGAGCAGGTTGTTCGCCCTGGCCACCGCGGCCGGCTCGGAGTCACGCTTCGCGACGATGGACATGGTCAGCTGGCGATCGCGCGGCGGTTGCGGATGGCGGTGATGAGCTCCTGCGTCTCGTCCTCGGGCTCGTCACCGTCGTCGAGGGTGGCCTCGTGCAGTTGGACGATGCGCTCGAAGCCGTCCATGCTGCCGGCGAGGTGCTCGGCCTTCATGGCGTTGCGCCAGGAGATCTCGTTCTCTGGCATCACCAGGCAGCCGACGCGGGCGGCCAGGCGCGCGGTGCGGGCGTCGCCGGCGCGCAGCGATCGTGTGGCGAGTTCGTGTGCGGCGTCGACGATCGCGTAGAGCATGTCGTTCTGGTAGCCGCCCTCGGACACCCACTTGTAGTAGCGAGTGCTGACGCCGGAGAACGGTCGGCCTTTCACCAGGTGCATGGCCTGGATGAGGTCGGCGGTGTCGGCCTTGGTCGGATCGTCGCCGACGAGCTCGCGCCAGATCGACCAGTCCGAGCGCACGTCGGGGTGCAGGCGGTAGCCGCTGGTGCCGACCTTGGGCAGGTAGAGCTCGCCGTCGTTGTTGGCGCCGAGCCAGCCTCGTGCGCGGGAGACGTACTGGTTGAGGCGGGCGGACTGGACTTCCACGTTGGGCCAGAGGGCCTCGTGGACGCTGGTGAGCGTGCCGGGGGTCTCCTGCAGCGAGAGGAAGGCGATCAGCTCGGTGGCTCGCGCCACGTGGGAGGTCTTGGCGGTGCGGGGCTCTGGGCCGCGGGCGCCGTGGATCTCGACGTTGCCGAGCAGCTGCACGTAGGGCGTGCCGTGCAGGTGCACGATCGGGCGGAAGACCACCTCGTCGGTTTCGTCCGCGGATGCAGCGGCCGAGGGCTGCTGCTGAACGGCGGCCGCCGTGTCAGCGGGCTCCACGGACTCGGCCGGGGCGGTCGGTTCGGTGGCGACGTCGGGCACGTGGATTCGCGGCAGCACGCTGCCCAGAACGCTCTTCCACTCCTCGTCGTCGGCATCCGCGGTCTCGTCGACGGCCTCGGCCGCTGGCTGGTCGACCGTGTCCTGCTCGGTCTCCTGCAGCTGTTCCTCCTCGGCCGCGTCGACCTTGTCGTCGACGTCGGCAAGGTCGGTCTCCGAGATCTCCGCGGCCGCGGTATCGACCACTGCGGTGGGCGTCTGCTCCTCAGCGTCGACGTCGGCAGCCGAGTCGTCGACGGCGGACTCGACATCGGGCAGCTCGTCCAGCTCAACTTCGCGCTCGAAGACCGCGCTGAGGGGACCGTCCTCGGCGGGAGCCGTGGTGGTCGCGAACAGAGCCAGGATCTTGGCGAGCTCCTGCTGGTCGACCATCTGCGGAGAGACGGGAATCGCAGCTCCTGCAGCCGGCAGGGTGAGGCCGGCCTCGTCGCGGCTGGTGATGTCCAGCACCCACTCCCCCGCAAGCTGACCAGAGGAGACGGCGGCGATGCCCACTCGAGGCACGCGCGAGACGAGCTCGGCGAGCTCCGCCTGCGTCTGCTCGTCCGGTAGCTGGCCCAGCAGCACGATCTCCGGCAGCCAGGCCTCAGCCTCGGCGCCGATGGAACGGGCCTCTTCGATCGAGGAGACGCCGAGCTCAGCGAGTGTGCGCTCGGTGTCGGCAGCCTGGGCGCGCAGGTCCAGCATGAGCGCGTCGACGTCGTCGACGTGGCGGACGCGGCCGGTGTCCAACGCGGCCGGCAGGCCCGGGGCGACACCGACGAGCGTGATGCGCAGCGCCTCACCCCACTGGGCCGTGGCGAGCTCGACAGCCAGTGCGTTGAGCGCGCCGTCGACCAGGTCCTCGTCGCCGATGATGTTCAGCGCCCCGATGTGCTCGAGGTCGACCATCAGGTGCGCGTTGACGTGATCCTGGCCGACGGTCACCAGCGCCGGGTAGGGGGCGGAGGGCTCTCGCTCGAGCGGCGGCAGCAGCTCGGGGTCGATCGTCCACGAGGTGTGGTCATCGGAGACCGGCACGAACGGCTCGGGCAGCTCCGTGGCCGCGTCCAGGTACAGGGCGATCTCGGCCTCCGACAGGCGCAGCGCGTACAGCGGAGGAAGCGGGTTGCCGGTGTCCTGCGCCCACACGGCCAGGTGCCGCAGCGCGTGGTCGACGTCCTCCATGCCCATGGGGTTCTCCACGGCCCGCAGCTCGAGCTCCATCGTGGCCGCGTCACCCTGAGGCATCGCGATCCGCTGTCCGGGCTTGCGCTGACGGTGCTGCTTCATCCGGCGGATGCCGAGAACGCTCAGCAGGCCGGCTGCAGCGACCGCACCGATGCCGCCGGCGGTGCGGACGTTGAAGATCTCGTCGACCCAGTCCATGCCCGCCTCGTCCTCGTCGCCCGCGACGTCGGCCTCCTGGACCGGGGCGGGTGCCGGCTCGACGGCATCGCCCGCAGCGGGAGCCTCCTCCGCTTCCGTGGCGGCGGGCGCGTCCTCCGCGGCCTCGGGAGCCACGGTGTCGGCTGCAGGGGCGTCCTGCGGGGCAGGCGCGGCCTCCGGAGCCTCCTCGACCGCCGCGGGTGCGGGGACGGCCTCAGCGGCCTGTGTGCCCGGGATCGTGACCGTCCACCCCGGCAGGATCACGTCCGGGTTCTGAACCTGCGGACTGGCCTCGGCGATCTCGGTGTAGCGGGCACCATCGCCGAGCTCCTCCTCAGCGATGCCCCACAGCGTGTCACCGGGCTGCACAACCCGCTCCTCGGCCTGAGCCTTCTCCGCCGCTTGCACGGCGGCCGGCTGCGCCGCATCGGCGGGCAGCGTCAGCACCCACCCAGCGTTGAGCCAGTGCTCGCGAGTGAGCGAGTGCCCGTCAGGCTGCTGCTTGCCGTAGTTCAGCTGCGCGATCTCCGTCCACCGCTCACCGCTGCCGAGCGTGGCCTCCGCGATCCGCCACAGCGACTCGCCGTCCTTCACCTCGTGCGTCGGCGCCGACGGAGTGGCGGCCTCGGCCTCGGCCTCGGTTTCGGTGGAGGCCGGAGCGACCGTGGAGTCGACGGACGCGACGACGGCCGCCGGCGTCGACGAATGCGAGGTGACGGGCTCGGCAGCCATCGCCGCGCCCGGTGCGCCGATGGCGACCATCGCCACCACGGCGCCGATCAGGGCACCGGCGCTCTTCTGCTGGAAGCGCAGGCCCGGGATCTTCGGTACCCGCACCCGCCCGATCCTCGCGATCGCCTCGACGAGGAACCCGACGGCGAAAGACGCCCACAGCGCCCACGCGACGATCGGCAGCACCGATCCCATCAGGAACTGCCCGCCGTAGTCGGGGCCGGTCGCGACGCGGACCAGCTCGTCGACGGTGGGGATCGGGTTGCCGGCGAAGACGATGAGCCCGGCGGGCACGCCCACGAGCAGAACTGCGAGGGCGACAAGCGCCCCGAGACCTCGGATGACTCGCATGATGTGCTCCTATCCGTTCACCGACTGCAGCTCGTTGATCTCGAGCTGCTCATCGCTGGTCGTGGTCAGGTTGACGGTGCCGCCGGCGCCGTTGATCGAGGTCCACTCGATCGTCCATTGCGTCGTCGCGGTGATCGTGTACCGGTCGCCGGGCTGCGACTCGGACGTGCGCGTGTACCGGTGACCGCACGTCGGGCTGTCGGTCACGCCGTAGCTGTCCGCGTAGGGGGTGCCCGTGTTGCCGCACGCGACGGTGCGGCCGTCGCCCATGTTCCACAGCACGCTCGTTGCACGAGCCGTCGCGGTGATCGTCTGGCCGCCGAGCGTCGCGGTCTGCTCGTAAGGGCCCCAGGTGAGCGGCTGCGGGTTCTCGACCCAGAGCCAGATCGGGATTCCGACGTAAGAACGACGGTGGCCCCACTCAGGGTTGACCTCCGGCACCATGCCGATGTCGATGCCGCGCAACGCGAACGAGTCGATCAGACGCTGGGCGGCGACGCCGGGCGGGAGGACCGTCAGGCCGGGTGGGATCGCCTCGGACCAGTAATACTGCGGGGGCACCTCTCCGCCGACGCCACCCTGGTACCCGTACTGATCCTTAGAGCACGAGTAGTAGCCCGCATCCTGGCTGAAGTGGGCGGGCCGCTGGGGCCAGACACCGTCAACCATCCGGTTGTAGCACTGCCGGTCGTTCGACCAATACTTGGTGCCGTCACCGCACGGGATGATCACGTACCAGCGCTCCAAGGGACCATCGGCGTCGTAGACATAGATCTGGTCCGGCGAGAATCCGTAGGACAGAGCCTGCGACTTATTCGTGAGCCAGAAGCACGTGGGTGCACCGGCGGTCCAGCCGTTCGAGTCAGGGCTATACGCGGGGTCGGAGGGTGGCGCTTCAAGCGTCATGAAGCAGAATCCGGTCTCGTTGTCGCACCACATGTCGGCAGCTGCGGCCGGGGCGGCAACGGCCATCAGCGACCCCGCTGCCAGCGTGAACGCTGCAGCGAACAGTGCAAATAGCCGCTTGATCATGATCCCCCTCTGTGACCTGTCAGCAGGTCTGAGACCCCAAGTCAATGAGGTCGTAGACGAGCCAGGCCTCACGCTCTGCGTCGTAGATCACCTGGTAGTCGAACTTGACTCGCGGCTCGGGCGGGCGCATCGCCTCGCTGCCGTCGCTCGCGAAGATCTTGTAGTCGGATGCGTCCTGGCACGCGTTGATCGTGACGAGGCCGTTCTCGACGCCCTCCCACTCCTGTCCGTATGCCGCGATGGTCTCGTACTTGATCGATCCCTCAGTCGTCGCGGGGCCGTCGATGTTCTCCTGATCGACGTTCAAGATCGGCCCATTCGCGACGTGGGCAGCATCTGCCTTGGCCTTCTCTAGGGCGCTGCCGGTCGAGAGCTCTTCCAGAGGTGACGGATCTTCGCCACCTGCTGCGTTCACCTCGCCGCGCGTGATGAACCACTCGGTGAGGACGGCGTCGGCCTGCTCGATGGCCTCTTCCTCGCTCTCCGGCGGTGCGACGGGGCCACGGGTCGTCTCGGTGGGCGTGGGCGTCGCGCTGGGGCTCTCGGTGGCCTGTGGCGTGGTGGTGCATCCGGTGAGGAGGGTGAGCGCGATCGCGCCGAGAGCGATGCCGGCGGCGGTCGTCCGGTTGATGAGCTGCATGGGTTCTTCCTCCTACTGGGTGATCAGCTGCGCGTTTGCGGATCCGCGGATTGGGAGCGCGTCGACGCCGATCAAGCTGACGAATCGCGTATCGACATACGACCACACCTCCACACTGATCGTGTTTCCGGTGACGGACGCGGTGCCCTCGAAGCCGGCGGCGGCGATGTAGCTGAGGGCGGTCTGCTGGGCGAGAGTGGCGTTGAGGTTGGTGCCGCCGCGGCGGACAGTGTCGGCGCTGACGGCGGAGGTCGCGGCGCGGGCGGCGGAGGCGGCGACGTTGTAGGCGTTCTCCTCGCCGTGGTACTTGCGGGCGCTGTCGATGCTGATCCCGACGATGAGCGTGATCACGGCGAGGATCAGCACGAGGTAGACCGCCACGGAGCCCTGCTCGGGGGCGTCGCGGCGGCGGTCGATGAGGGCGCGGAGGGTGTTCACTCGCGCTCCTTGAATGGGTCCACGGGGCTGGCCTGGGTGGAGGTGATGACGCGCGTTCCGGGGATGCCGGGAACGGTGATGTCGGAGAGGTCGAGCGCGCACGTGACGGATGCGCTGACGGTGCCGACCGTGCCCAGCGGGGCATTGATGCCGCTGCTGTCGATCGTGACGCTCAGGGATGCGCAGTCGACGCCGGCGTTGGCCAGGGCGACCTGGGCCATGGCCTGGGCGTTGGTCTGGGCGCCGGTGGAGGTGCTGGCGAGGGATGCTTCGCGCGCGGCGGCGACGGCAGCGGACTGCACAGACAGTTCCGCCATCCCGGTGCGGCCGAACGCGACGGCCAGGAGGATGAGGAAGACGAACACGGGCGCGAGGATGACCATCTCCACGGACGAGGATCCGGTCTCGTTCTCGGCGCGCAGGCGGCGGAGGATCGCGCTCATCAGTCGATCCACCTTTCGACGGGCACCGTGGCGCTGCGCTCGATGTCGGTGGCGAACCAGTCGGACACGAGTGAGACGGAGCGGCCGGTGACGGTCACGGTGACGGTCGTGGCGGTGCGGGTGACGTTCACCTCCGCGTCGTACAGGTTGCTGGCGCTGTCGGCGATGAAGTCGTACCCGGCGGAAACGCCGGCGTCCGCGCTCGCCTGGTAGGCGCGAGCCTGCTGGGCTGCGATGTTCGCTGCGGCCTGCGCGGCGTTGCCGGCGTCGAACCAGATCCCGCCCTGCACGAGCCCGAAGGTGGCTGCGACGACGACGGGGAACAGCAGGACCCACTCGACGCTTGTATCCCCGCGCTCGGACTCGCCCGCGGTGAGGCGGGCGTCGAGCGCGGGGATACGGGGGCGTCGGAGCACGATCAGAACGGGTCGTTGAACTCGGCGATACGCTCGGCGATGAAGCCGGAGAAGGCTGCGTAGATCACGCCGGCGATGAGGATGCCCGCGATGATGATCAGCACCCAGGTGACCGTCTGGTCTCCCTGTTCGCGTCGGTCGCGGAGGTCGTCGATGAGGGCGCGCAGCACGATCGCTGCGCGGTTGAAGATTTCCATGTGCGCTGGTCCTTTCAAGTGATCGGTGGTGCTCCTGGTGGTCATAGGTCGAGTCTTCGGCTCAGATCGGACAACTCATCCCATGAGATTCAGGACGAGCGGCGTCACGACGATGCCGATGAACACGAAGGCCACAGCGGGACCGGCGACTGACGAGAAGTCCTCGCTGACCTTGTTGGCCCGCGTCTGTTCTTCGTTGAGGAGCTTCACGCGCATCCCCTTCCCCCTGGCTCTGAGTGTCTCATATATGGAAGAACCCGTCTCGTCCGCGGAGCGCGTGATTCGGGCGACTTCTGCGAGCTCTGGGACGTCGATGGCATCCGCGAAAGCGCTGAGCGCCTCCCAGGAGGGGACGCCTGCGAACCGTGCCCGGCGCAGCTCCTCCTGCAGGCGGATGAACACCCACGACTCGCCCTCAGCTGCGGCGCTCTCGAGCGCGACGGTCGGGGGCGCGTTGCGGCGCCGCTCGGTGGCGATCAGCTCGAGGAAGATCGCCACGCCGCGGGCGAACTCCTCACGTGCGGCGGAGGCTGCTTTCTTCAGGTCGCGGTCGGCGCCGGTCCAGCCGAGCGCTGCGAGAGGGATGCTCGCGATCAGGGCGGGGAACGTGAAGCCCGGTGCGATCACGAGGAGCACGAGCGCGAGGGCCCAGGTCGCCAGGAACAGCAGGAATGCGTCGCGGGCCTTCTGGTACAGGTACGCATTGACCGGGGTGCCGACCAGCTCGAGGTCGCGGGTGGGGATCGTGAATCCGGGCAGGTCTGGCAGGCGCCGGTGCACCCAGGCTCCGATCCGGGTTTCACGGTCGGTCTCGACGTGGTCGAGGATGGGCGTGGTCGTGCCGATCCGCTCGATCACAGCGGACAGCTTCGGCTGCTGCGGCAGCAGGGCGAAGACGAGCATCGCCGCCCCGATGCCGAGAAGCGCTCCGGGCAGGATCGCAGTGAGGTTCATGGTCAGCTCCTCGCGACGAGAGTGCGCGGCATGGGGCGCGGGCGGATGTACTGCCTCAGCAGGAACAGGACCACCACGTACACGGCGAGCCAGCCGGCCAGCAGCAGCTGCCCGAAAGGTGTGGCGTACATGGCGAAGAACGCGTTCTGGCCGGCGAACGGCAGCGCCGCGAGGATGCCGATCGTGATCAGGGTGATCAGGCGGATCGTGCGGCGGGGCTTGGCTCGGTCTGCCGCGATCTGTCGGCGCACCTTGACCTCGTCGAAGACATCGTCGGCGAGATCCGACAGGGCCGTTGCCAGGCCGGGACCGCGCTCGCGTGCCGCGAGGCGCAGCTGCATGACGATCAGGTCTCCGGTGGGATCGGCGAGGTCATCGGCGAGGGCGCGCAGCGTGTCCTCGATCGACCAGCGGCTGGTCAGGCGCGCTGCAGCTCGTTCGATCTCCGGCTTGATCTCGGGAGGGGCGGAGCGCACAGACGCCTGGATGGTCGCCTCGAGGCCAGCGCCGCCGACGAGCATCCCGGACAGCGACCGGGTGTATGCCTCGAGCGCCTGCAGCTTCTCGATGTCGTCGGTCTCTTTGCCGCTCCCCAGCAGGGTGGGGATCATCACGCTGATCACCGGAGCTGCGATCAGCGCGATGGTCCATCCCGACACGAGCCACAGGATGAGCCCGACGACCAGGCCGATGCCCAGCAGGAGCAGGTTCTTGCGCGTCAGCAGGGTCTCGCGGATCGCGAGGAAGCTGCGAGCCTTGGGCGCCTTGGCCGTGGGTGCGTCGTTGTCGGGGAAGAGCCCGAGCACGATGAGCATGACGCCCGCGAGCGCCATGCCGACGAGCAGGGCGGTGAAGACGGCGTTCATGCGGCTGCTCCCTCGCCGCGCAGGAGGTCGAGATCCAGCCCTGCGGCGGAGAGGATCTCGCGCATCTCCTGGCTGGGCAGGTTCTTGAACACCTGACGGCGTGCTCGGTCGAGACCGAACACGGTCAGCGCGATCGGGCGGTCCTGCTCCCCCGGGACGATCTCGGCGATCTCGGTGATGAGTCGTTTGACCGATCCGTCGGGCATGCCGACCTGCGCGACCTGGACGATGAAATCGATGTGACGGCCGATCTGCCGGTATGCGTAGCTGTCAGTGGCGGTGGTGCTGGACTTCATGGCGAGGTCAGCGAGGCGCTCGATCGCGTCCTGCGCGTTGGCGGCGTGGAGGGTGCTGAGCGAGCCGATACCGGCCTGCATGGCCTGGAACATCGCGTCGACCTCGCCGCCTCGGACCTCACCGACGACGATGCGACGGGAGTCGAGGCGGAGGCTGGACTCGAGCAGCTGGACGAGGGTGATCTCTCCCGGCTGGCTGCCATCGGCGGCGCGCTCCCCCAGGCCGGGGCGGTACTGCAGCGCGGTGACGATGTGGTGCCGGTCGCCCATGCGATCGAGGTGCAGCTCGCGTTCCTTCTCGATCGTGACGATCTCCTCGGACGGGTCGATCTCGTTGCACAGGGCGCGTACGAGCGTGGTCTTGCCGGCGCCCGGGTGACCGGACACGACGATGGAGCGGCCGGCGCGCACCACGGCGGTGAGCAGCTCGGCCATCGTCGGGGTGAGCGATCCGAACCGGAGCAGGTCCTTGAGGCCGATGTCGACGAACCGGTGGATTCGCATGACGACCTTCGGCCGTGGCGAGATCGGCGGGTGGATCGCCTCGAGGCGGCCGATGCCGCCGGGGAGGTCCATCGAGAGGATCGGGTGCATGCTCGAGAACGGCCGCGCGCTCTCTCCCTGGCGAGAGGCGATCGAGCGGATCTCGTCGATCAGCTCGTCGTCGGAGGACGTGATCGGCGGCATGAGGACCTTCCGGCCGTCGGCGTACTTCACCCACACGCCGTCGTGGCCGTAGATGTCGATGTTCTCGACCTCGGGCTCCTCGACGAGGGGCTGGAACCGACCCAGGCCGTAGAGGCCGTCGATGATGGCCTTCGCCATCGCCTGCTGGGTGGCGGAGCTCCACACCGCCCTGTCACCTGCCTGCGCCTGGACTGCGTCCATGCGGTCCTTGATGACCTCGAGCGCGTGGGTCTGCGCGATCGCCTTCTGGTCCTCCTCCGACATCCCGGGGTTGGCTGCCACGGAGCGGTCCAGCAGCTCGGAGACCTCCTTGCGGAGGATCTTGAGCATCGCCCAGTCGACCTGGTCTGCAGAGCCCGCGATGTCGCCGCGCGGCGCCTCCCGGCGCGCCTGACGGTTGCTGGCGGCGTCCGCGAGCAGGTGGGCGGCCGCGCCTGTGGGCGCCGTACGCAGATCGGGGACAGCTGCAGGGTCGGGGGAAGCGAACATGGGCAGGTCGACCAGCGACTCGTGGCGCTGCTCCTCTTCGGGGATCATGCGGTTGCCTCCTTCACCTGCGGGCGCAGGCCGAGCTCTTCGTCTCGCTGTGCCATGCGTTGCGTGATCGTGGCCTGAGCGGACACGATCGACCTCTGGTAGCCGGATCGCTCGAACTTGTTCGGCTTGGTCATCCCTGCGAAGTACACGGCCGCGCCGCGCGGGTCGTGCTTGATCTCCGTGGCGACGTTGACGTTGAGCACCTTGGCGATCTCGCTGCGGCTCCACGTCTCAAACGGTGCTTCGACCAGCAGCACCTCGAGGTGGTCGCGGTGGCCGGCGAGAGTGAGCGTCTCCTGCAGCGCCGGCACCTGGGCGGCCGCAGCGGCGATGTCGGGAAGCACGGGGCGCATGACCAGCAGGACGCTGTCAGCCATCTGCAGCAGCGGCGTGCGCACGTCGTTTGCCGCCAGGCGCCCCAAATCCACGATCACGTCCATGCCGGCGCCGTCCATCGTGCTGAGGGTCGTGCCGAGCTCGCCCCACAGCGCGGTGGTGCCCTGGCCGGCGACGATGTTGTTGAACCCGAGGATCACGCTCTTGCCCTCGGCCATGTCGATTCGCTGAGACATGATCTCCGCGGCGTTGAGCTGGTTGTTGCGCTGCGCGACGGCCAGGTGCGTCATCCCCCGGGAGTGGTCGTACTGCCCGCGCAGGTAGCCGGGAAGTACGGCCGACGTCTTCGAGATGTCGGCCTCCACCAGCAGCGTCGGCCTGTGCCAGGCGAAGGTCAGCGCCACTGCGGACGTGGTCACCCCCGGTGCGCCTGCGACGCTGGCCATGACGATGACCGCCATGTCACTGGCCTCCGTCGAGCACGAGAGCGGCGCGCCCGGTCGCTGCCCGCGCCGCGAGGTCGGCGGCCTCGCTCGAGGGGACGATCAGGTTGACCAGCCACTGACCGGCGTCGTCCGCGGACTGGGTGACGGTGAACACGGTGCCGCGCAGCGAGTTCGGGGTGTCCGCGGGCGGGTCTCCCTGCTGCACCGGAGTGTCGACGATGCGCACCTTGTCGCCGGCGTTCAGCGGGACCGAGGGGATCTGCGACTGAGTCAGCGCGAAGCCCACGACCGACTGCCCGTCCTCAACGGTCAGCGCGGTGTCGATCGTCGACGTGCTGATCAGAGATCCTGCCGGGATGTCGAGCGTGGCGATCTTCCCGAGGACCTCAGCGGACTGCTCGGCGCGCAGTGCGGTGGTCTCCTGGCCGCCAGCGATCTGCAGCGTGCTCAGATCCTCCTTGGCGATGGTGTCTCCGCGGGCGATGTCCCCGGACGCGACCAGCACGGTAACCGTGTCCCCTGCCTGTGAGGCGTAGAACCACGATCCGAGCGCTCCCACGATGACCAGCGCGGCGCCTCCCGCGATCAGCCCCGGGCGGCGTCGTGTCTTCGTCGGAGGAAGCACCGCGGCATCGACGGGAGCGGCACCTTCCTCCTTCTCCGTCGGCGCGGTGCGACTGCGCCGCTGCTTCGGCTCCGGTGCTGTGGTGGTCATCAGGAAAGTCCCACTCGTGTGTGGATCAGCTCTGCAGTTCAGGAAGGAAGGCGTCGTACGCGGTGACAATCAGCGCGTTGCGGTTCGGTGCGCCGAGCTCTCGCCACAGGTCCTCGAGCACGGAGAAGTTCTCCTCGCTGACGCGAACCAGGTACGTCTTCACGGATTCATTGGTGGTGTTCACGGCCTGATTCGGACGAGCGAAAAGACGCGGCCCTTCTTTCGGGCGACCGAATCTCGCCGCGAGCAGCTCCGGGAGCCGCTCGTAGGTCGCTTCGATCGCGTCGAAGAGGATCTCCGGGTGGCTGCTGTTGCTCTCGTCCTTGTAGGCGAGGTATCGCCGGTTGAGGCTCTCCGGAAGACCGACGTTCACGGTGTGGCTCTTGCCGGTTGCCGCCCCTCCCCCGCTAGCTGGCGTGGCCTGGTCCGGCTCGTTCGTCGACGTCGTCGTTCGCGGCTTCCTTGCCTTCTTCGGCGCCGGCTTCGACTCCTCGGCGGCCTGGGGCTTCAGGTCCTCCGCCGGCGCCGCGATGGCGGGCTCCACCGGGACGGTGGGCTCCTCGAGTGCGTCGGTCTCGGGCGCTGCCATGGGCTCGAGCAGCCCAGCGAACGCCGACTTCTTGTGCTTGACCTCACGGGTCCCTACATCGGCTATCACGCCGCTCCCTTCTCGTGCGTGGCGAGCGCGTGGATGATCTCGCCCGTGAGCTCCACGTAGTCGCCTGCGAGCGTCTCGGCCGTCTCGCTGATCCGGCGAGACAGCTTGCGCTTCATGGTCAGTTCGGCCACCTCGGCCTCGTCGACGGCCGCTCCGTCCTTCTGGGCCTTCAGCAGTCGGGCCCACCGGATCCGGTCCTTCTTCTGCTCCTCGGCTTCTGCCCCGAGCTCGCCGACAAGGACGCCCCGCTGGCGGGCCTGAACGCCAGTCGTCTGGGACAGGCGGATAGCGGTCGTGAACACGGGTGCCAGGTCGCCCATGATCTCGGCGATCACCTTGTGCTTGTCCTCGCGCATGCGCTTGGCGCGGCCATCGATGCCGAACAGGATCGCGCCGAGCGGCATGATCGTGGGGTTCGCAGGCTTGGTCGCGATGACCTTCTCGGCCAGCTGCTCGAGACCGTGGAGGCTGCCCGAGTCCGGTTGTGTGGGGATGAGGACCCACCGAGCGGCGACGAACGCCTGCGTGAGCAGAGCGTTGTCACCCGGCGGGCAGTCGATGAGGATCACGTCGTACGACGCGGCGATGGTGGCGAGCTTCTCAGCGAAGAGGTACTGGGGCGACTCCCCTCGCAGTGTCTTGCCGATCAGTGCATCGACGAGGTTCGTGGTCTGCGAGCCTGCCGGGATGACGTCGAGTCCCGGCCTGATCCCCTTCACCGGGCGGAGCTCCTGGCCCATCACGAGAGCGCTGAACAGCGCAGCCCCCTGATCGTCCTGCTCTGTTCCCCGGTATCCCAGGTCATCGCCGAGGGTGCCCTGTGGGTCGAGGTCGACGAGGAGGACCCGGTAGCCGGCGTCGGCCAGCACTCCCCCGACGTTTGCCGTTATGGACGTCTTGCCGACGCCGCCCTTCCTGTTGCTCACCGAGATCGTTCGTCTCAGGAGCTGACGCTGATTCGCATCCAGCATCACGCCCACCGCCCGCAAGTCTGTATCACATTGAAACGCTGCATGCGGCACATGCTAGCGCACATAGGAGACATACAACAGACCTACACGCGGCTAATTAGATGCGTAAGCGATGCGAGAACGATGCAGACAGCACGCCTGGATGCGGGCACGTAGGCGGGGCATATGCAAGAGATATGCAGTAGGTCAGTAGCACATAGGCATGCAGAACTGCGCAACCACGTAGCAGGTCAGCCACACATCGCCTGCATGTCGGGAGCAAGTTGGGTGCAGATGAGTTGCATATGCGATGCATGGGGCGAGCAAGATGTGGTCAAGCCAGATGCAGGGCGCGGCGCAGAATTCAAACGTACCGTTCCCGCCCCCCCGGGCAACCACGCGGTCTCGAGGGAAGGGGGGCCCGCACCTTCCCCCAAGGCCCCCGAACGGGGGACTGCGAGCGTGGGGCGTGAGCGCGAATTCCCTCTCAGCGGCCCGGGAAGGGGTCTCAGAGGCGTTGAGCAGGTCGGGTGGGTGTTCTCGACCGGAGCGGGGCATAACGACGCCCCCTGGGGCCGACCAGGGGGCGCCGAGTCTGGGGGAGGGCAGTCAGGGGGAGGGGTGCCTCCTACCAGCTGCCGTGAACGCGGATGTGCTCCTGCACGGCTGCGACGAGCTTCACCCGGATTCGGTGCACACGGCGGTTGGCGCTGTCACGTGCGATGCCGAGTTCGTCGGCGATGCGGGCACGGTCGGCTTGCTCGCCGAGATCGAACGACGCGAGGAGACGCACCTCGTCGGGGGAGAGGGTGTGAGTGTCGAGCGCCCAGCGCAGCACGGTCACGAGGTCGTGGAACGAGTCGTCGCCCCAGTCAGGCTCGAGGGTGTGGGCGGCGGAGGTGTCGGCGACGCGCTCGATGACTTCGCCCTCCATGGGCGTCTCAGTGGCTGCGTGGATCTTGGTGATGATGTTCAGCGCGTTCAGCCCGAGGTTCGCCTGGACCTTCTCGCGCAGCTTCAGGGGGTAGTTGGCGATTGCCTCCCACATCGCCCCGATCGCGGTGGATACAGCATCGGCCGAGGTGCGGTCGGGGCCGTTGAGATCACGGAGCGCCGCACAGGTCCGGGCGAAGTGGACGGCCTTGGGCTGCATGTGGTGGAGGAGGACTCGCACCGCCGTGTGATCGCCGGTCTGGGCCAGCTCGAGCAGCTCGTGCAGCAGGCGGTCCTGTTCGGCGCCGGTCACGGAGCGCAGGCGTGCAGCGAGCTCGCGGCAGCTGATCTCGGTTCCGGTGAGCGTGATGTAGCGGTCGGCGAAGCGAGCGTCCCACTCGGTGCGCAGCTGGCTGAGGAGCCCGACGGGGCGGGTGGTGGTGATGGACATGAGTTCGGCCTCTCGTGTCGGTGGATGACACGGGCGACGTTCCTCACGAGGTCTTGATCGATCTCTTGCCCGACTCGGGGGGACGCGCTTGCCGGCAAGCGACCTGACTGCCCATGGGCCTTGAAATCACCTGGTCAGAAGCCGATACGAGACGGGGAAGAAAAAGACGAAAAATCCGGGTGGGTTAGGTGTCCGATCTGCATGGGATTTGCAACCCATGTGTGTCGAGGGCGTCAGAAGACGTCGACTCGACGGTTTCGAGAGAGGACACGGCGGTGGCAAACGGGTCTGTAGCGGAGGAGTTTCCGGAGTCGTTCGTGCGCGATGCGGCATGCGCACTGCGGGCGATCGATGAGATCAGCGAGGCGGCTCCGGTTCTGCTGGATCGGCCCTTGGACCCGCACGCGCAGGAGCGAATGCGCCGCGCGCTGGAGCCTGGGCGGATCGCCGCGGCGAACGAGTCCGCAGCTCGCATCATCGAGCTGCCGCTGCCGGAAGGGCGGTGGGACTGATGGGGCTGTTCGGTCGGAAGAGCAAGTCCGTCGACGAGTCGAGCTCTGTTGACGGCAAGGTCGCCAAGCGCGCGGCGAAGGCGCCGCGCGAGGCGCGGGGGAGCAGCGGCACCTACGCCCGAAGCCTTGCCACCAAGGCCGGCACCGTCGCCCTTGCGTTCTGCGTCGTCAGCGGACCTCTCGCGCTGCTGGGTTCGTTCACGCCGCGTGAGCAGGTCGTGCAGGCGGCGACCGCTGGCGTCGAGGGGCTCACCTCCGAGCAGCAGGCGGCGGGGGAGTACGCCCTCGCGTTCGTCACATCGTGGCTGGCCGCGACCCGTGAGCAGCCGGGCGACCTCGGGTCGTACATCGACGTGCGGCAGGTAGAGAAGTCGCTCAGCGAGGAGGCCTGGGCATACCGCGACGCGGCAATCGCCTCGGTCGACGTCGCCGAAGACGCGGGCTCGGCCACCGTGATCGTGGCCGCGAACGTCCGAGAGACCAAGTTCGACGACGACGGTGAGGGCGTCGACGTCTGGCCGCGCCGCTACTTCCAGGTCGCGGTCGTGCTCGACGGGGCGAGCCTGCGAGCGCAGACGCTGCCCACCCCGGTAGCCGCCCCGGAGCAGGCGGAGGCGCCCGCCACTCGGTACAACGAGATCCTCACCACCGCGGATCCGGCCGGCGCCGCGGTCGTGGAGTTCCTCACGGCGTACCTCACTGGCACGGGAGACATCACCCGGTTCATCTCGCCCGACGCCACGATCCGGCCGGTGCAGCCGGCTCTGTTCGTGCAGCTGCAACCCGAGGAGATCCGCTCCGACGAGGCCGCAGAGGAGAGCCCGCGCGATGGCGACACGCTGCACGTCATCGCCACTGTCAACGCCGCCAACGTCGACTCCCGCGTGCTGACGACCTCGTATGCGCTCACGATCGTCGCTCGCGCAGGCCGGTGGGAGGTCGCCTCGATCGACACCGCCCCGCAGAGCGAACCCGAGAGCAGCACTCAGACCAGCCCGTCACCGACCACGAATCCCAGCACCACCCCCACACCAGAGCCGTCGTCGACCGGCGACAGCCCGTCCTAAAGGAGAAAAACCGTGAACCTCTTCGACTGGATCAACAGCACCTCTGCGCAGGCGCTCACCGCCTTCCAGACCTTCATGACGCTGGCCTGCGCGGTCATCGCCGTGTGGGTCGCGGGTCGCGGCGGCTACACCTTCGCCAAGATCCTCATGGCCGGCCTCGGCGCGGGCGTGATCCTGTTCTTCATCTGGGGCGGGCACCTGTGGGTGCGCGACCTCCTGCAGGGCACGACCGGAGCCTGACGCAGCAGCGCTGCGACGGATAGAGGCCACCGATGGAGACGAGAGAGCCCGAGGTCGCACGGTTCTTCACGGCCGCGCGACGCTTCTCGAAGCTGCTCGGCAAGCTGCCCGACGGCACACGCATCCCCGGCGGGCCCTACACGATCGTGCAGGGCGTCGTGGTGATCGTCGCCGCTGCCGGTGCGCTGATGACCCGTGGGCACCTGTGGACGTTCGGGTCGTTCCTCATCGATGTGCCCATGGCCCTGGCGGTGGCGGCCGGGTTGGGGATCCTCGCTGGGAGGATCCCCACCCGAAACCGCAACCTCGTCACCATCGCCCTGTCAGCGATCCACGCCATGTCCAGCCCCGCCGTCGGCCGACGCAACGGCAAGACGGTGACCATCCGCAAGCCCCGGAAGGTCGGGGGAGGGGCCGTCATCGACTGGCCCGTGTCCGAAGCCGAGCTGGACGAGATCGAGTCGACCGACACCCCGGTTCCCGTCCCTCAGCCCGCAGCCGCCCCGCCGGCGCCCGTGACAGCCGTCACCGGAGTCGAGCGGCTGCTGCAGCAGACCCGAGCGAAGTAGAGGAGATCCACCATGCCCATGCGCATGCCCGCGACCGCGATGACCAAGAACCTGATGTGGACGCGCAGCGGCGTCATCTGTGCCACCTGGCGGCTGCAGCCGGCCCGGATCGGCGACCGCCAGGTGATCTACCCGTACGCGACTGAGAAGGAGCAGCGGGCGGTCAAGGCCCATCACCAGGCGCTGTACCAGGCGCTGCGCGGCGAGGCGCTGCTGTTGGGGCTGTGCGCCGAGATCGATCCCGTGGAGATCGTGCAGCGCATGCTGGACGGCGTTGACATCTCCGAGGCTTCCGATTGGGCGGAGGAGGCAGAGCTCACACTCGACGCCCTCGAGCAGATCCCGCTCGGCAAGCGAGCGTTCTGGCTCTCGGTCCCGCTGGCGACCACCTCGCTCAAGGACCGCTTCGGGACTGTTCTGTACGCCGCGGAGGGGTCGCTGCGGGACGTGTTCGCGCTGCCGCGCAGGATGCCGTACGAGCAGGCGATCGAGGCTGCCCTGACGGCGGCCAAGCAGATCGAGAACAAGATCCCCGGCGTGTTCAAGCCGACGCCGGCGACACCAGCTGAGCAGGTCTGGATCGCGGTGCACTGCATGCAGCGCGGCCTCATGGCCGACACCACCCCGACGCCGCCTTCACCCGGGGAGACGCCGAGCGTGCGGATCGGCGACCGAGAGCGGTCCGAGTTCACCCTGCCGGCGTCGATCCCGACTCCCACCTTTGATGAGGGCGGTCAGTCCGACGTCTCCAAGGGCGCCCGGTTCCTGCCGTTCCGGCGCCGCTACCTGAAGGTGACGACCGATCTGAGCGACGAGCCCAGCTATCAGGTCATGCAGCGCCTGGCTGCCACGCCGAAGGGCGGGTGGCACTCGCCCGGTGTCGAGTGGATGAGCTTCACCGACCTGCTGCCGATCGACGTCGACTGGGCGCAGCGGTTGACGGTCAGCCCCGCAGCGGACGTGAAACGCCGCAACAAGCGCGCCGAGACGAGCCTGAAGGACCAGTACGACCAGCAGGACAGCGGCAACGGCATGTCCGTCACGGGCGGACGCGCCGACCTGGACGAGAGCCTCGAGGCGCTGGCCGCCTACCAGGCCGAGCTCAACCACTCTGAGCGCGAGGTCGAGGTGCAGTCGTCCGTGTTCTTCGCCTCCGGTGGCCCGGACCCTGAGACCGCGTTGGCGAAGGCGCGGATCGTCGCAGACTCCTACGCCAGCACCGATTTCACGCTCACCAACGACCTGGGGGAGCAGGAGGAATTCTGGTGGGCGTTCATCCCCGGTGCTCCGACGACGCGGATCCAGCGCGAGGTGTCGCACATCACCTCGGGCCGGATGTTCGCCTCCGGTGTGCCCCTTGTGGGCTTCGAGCTCGGCGACCCGAAGGGGTCCCGGTTCGGCGTGAACATCTCCGGCGGCCGCCCCACGCCGATCCTCAACGACCCCGACGGCGCGATCGTGCACAACATGAGCGCCTCGTTCGGCGTGACCGGCGAGCTCGGCTCCGGCAAGAGCGTCCTGATGAAGTGCGACATGGGCGACATCCTCGATCGGCTCGGCCGCGTGATCGCGTTCGACCGCACCGAGAAGCGGGAGTACGCGCACTTCGCCCGCAGTCTGAAGCCCGACCAGACCGCGATCGTCGACCTCGTCCACCCCGAGTGGTCGATCGACCCGCTGCGCATGCTCGGACCGATCCGCGGATCCCGGATGGTCCAGTCCCTGTTCGCCACGATGCTCGGCATCGCCCCGCGCGACCCGCGAGGCGTGGCCCTCTCCCGCGTCCTCGAGCCGTCCTACCTCGCCGCTCAGGACATCACGAGCCTGCGCGGGCTCTCCCAGCACCTCGCTACGTTCAACAGCGCGGAGACCCGCGAGCTCGAGGGACTGATCCGCCTGGTGTCCACCAAGGATCTCGGCGACGTCCTGTTCAACGACGGGCTGCCCGAGCTCGACGTCAACGCTCGCGCGATCGTGTTCCTCACCGCCGGTCTGACGGTCCCGGACCGCACGGAGCTCGAAACCGAGCACCTCTTCCACGAGATGGACCTCGAGAAGATCGTCGGCCGATCGCTCTACGCCATGCTCATGGGCGTCACCCGCGATCTGTGTTTCCAGGACGACACCGACCTCGCCTCCGCCTACATCGACGAGTGCTACAGCGTCACCCAAAGCCCGGAGGGCAGCCGCGACGTCAAGCTGCACATCCGAGACGGCCGCAAGCACCGTGCCCGTCTGGGCCTGGGCTCACAGGACGACCGCGACTTCGGGGACGACCAGACCCGCGGGCTGCTGCGCATCCGCTACGCCATGCGACAGACCGACGAGTCCCTGGCGTTCAACAACGTCAAGTGGCTGCTCGGCAAGAAGCGCGACGAGGACGTTCCCGAGAACCTGGTCCGCCTCGTCACCGAGCTCTCCCCGGTCGGCTCGGACTCGCGTGTGATCCCCGGCCGTGAAGGCGAAGGCCTCATGCGCGACCAGCAGGGCCGTGTCGGGAAGTTCCAGAAGACGCTCCCCGAGCGCCCCGAGCGCCGCGCCGCGGTGCTGTCGACGCCGCCGACGAAGGCCATCGCATGATCGTCAGCTTCTACACCCGCACCGTCGACGAGGTCCTCGTCCGGCCGTTCTGGGCGCTGCGCCACTGGGCTCACCGGCACCCCGCACCGTTCCGGATCCTCGTGGCGTTCACGATCGCGGTGTTCCTCATCGGCTGGCCGACCATCGTGTTCGCCGCCGACGACTCCCCGATCGAGATCCTCCCGGGCCTGGGCGTGACCGACAGCGCCGGCACTCCGGTGTGGCGCTACACGCTGCTGCCCATCGACCGCGGCAACGGCTTCGACGGGAAGCTGCTGGTCGCCGGCCCGCTCGACCTGCTCTGGGCCTTCCACGTGTTCGTGGTGTCTTGGATGCTCTGGCTGTGCGAGTGGGTCGTCTCGTTCCAGTGGGTCGACTGGATCGCCTCGCCGTTCCTCCTCATCGCCAACACGGTGCAGACGATTCTCGGCCAGCTCAACTGGATCCCGTTCGCGCTGGCGATCGCCGGTGGCGTGGGCGCCACGATGGTCGTCCTCGGCAGGGTGGGCAAGGGAGTCAGCGAGCTGTTGATCAGCGCGGTATGCGCGATCCTCGCCGTTGGCTTCTTCGCCAACCCGGTCGCGGAGATCACCAAGCCCGGCGGCTTCCTCGACACCGCCCAGGAGTACGGCGGCGAGCTGGCCGCGGTGATGGTGACCGATGACATCAACGCGGTCGACGGGGACACCGAGGACCTGCTGCAGGACTCCGTCACCGGTCAGCTGGCCGACATCTTCCTGCGCACCCCGGCACAGGTGATCTCCTTCGGGCGCGTCCTCGAGGGAACGTGCGCCGACACCTTCGACGAGAAGATGAAGGGCGGCTACGACTGGCAGTCCGGCTTCCTGGGCATCCCTTCCTACGGCGAGGTGACCATCGACGACGTCCGCGACGCCGTACGGGACTGCGACGAGGCGGCGAAGTCGTTCAACGAGAACCCTTCGTTCCTATCCGTCATCACGATGATCATCGTCAACAACGGGTCGGCCAGCATCTTCTTCCTGCCCATCGCGATCCTCATCCTGTTCGTGCTCTCGACGATCGGCGGGCTATGGGCGGGCCTGAAGACGATGTGGCACACGTTCGTCGGAATCCTGCCCGTCAACCGCTCCGCGCTGTGGCGATCGGCGCTGGACACAGTCATCGGGATCTCGATGATCGTGGTCCTGACCGTGTTCCTGGCCGGCTCGCTTCGCTTCACCGGCGACATGATGAACATGATCGCGGCCGCTGGGGTCCCGCTGGTCATGCAGATGGGCTTCGTGCAGCTGGTGACCCTCGTCATCGTGTTCCTGCTCATCCGCGCAAAGATGCAGGCCAAGAAGGCTGGCCGCACCCTCGCCCAGCAGCTGGCTCGCTTCGGGGCCAACGGGGGAGCCGTGCCGCCGAAGCGGAGCATGGCCGGGGCGGTCATCGGGGGCAGCCTCGGCACCGCGCTGATCAACGGCGGTGCGAAAGTGCTCGCGGCCAAGCACAGCAAGGCGCCGATGAGCTTCGACAACAGGTCGATCAACATGTTCGGGCAGACGCCCTCGCAGGCCGCGCCCGACCCCATCGACCTGCACAGCACCCGGAATGTCCCACCTGCGCCGCCGAGTGGCGGCCCCTCCGCGCCGGCGCTTCCCGGCGGTGGGCCCTCCGCCCCGCAGCTGCCGCCTTCGGACGGTGTGCCCGCGCTGCCTGCCGGCAGGGGGGAGGGACCGAAGGACGACGCCAAGCCGGCGAAGACCGCGAAGGCAACGCAGGCGGTCGGCACGGTCGCCCGGATCGCGAAGGGCCTGCCCGGCGGTCTGCCGGGCGTCGCCGCGGCCGCGGCGAAGGAGATCGGCACCACCGTGGTCCTCAACGGCGCCGCAAAGGCCCTGGACAAGGCCCAGGGCGGCAGTGCCGATGCCAACCGCCCCAGCACGCCGGAAACGTCCGCACAGCGCCCGCAGCAGGCGCCTAAGCCCACAGGCCGGCCCGCCCCGGGACGGCCCGCCTCAGGGCCCCGCATCGTCCCGCAGAACCAGGGCCCCGCGTCGCCTGCAGAGGCTCGAGGTGGCTCCGCGCGGCCGACGCTGCGTCGGATCAGCGTCGACTCCTCCGGTACCGCACACGTCGACCGCCAGCAGCGCCGTCGACCGGTCGTCTACAACATCTCCTCGCTGCCGCCGCGGCCGGTTTCCTCGTCCGCTCAGCAGCTGCGGGAGAAGCTCGCAGCCAGCCGCTCTGCCGGCCCGGTGCCGGTGTCATCCATGAGTCGGTGACCGCCGATGCGGTGGCTCGGACTCGCAGCGGCACCGCTGCTGTTCCTCGTGGCGCCGGTCCTGGCTGTCCTGGCTGTGCTGGGGACCCTGTTCGTCGGCATCACCACCTCGGGAGATCCCGACCAGCAGCCCGAGGCCTGCACTTCCACAAGCGCCGTCGCGACGTCGACCGTCTCCGAGCTGCAGGTGCAGAACTCCGACGGTGACTCGGTGACGCTGGGGGCAAGCCAGCTCGAGAACGCGGCCACCATCATCGCCGTCGGAAACGAGATGGGCGTGTCCTCGCGCGGGGTGCGGATCGCGCTGATGACGGCACTGGTCGAGTCGACCCTGAAGATGTGGGCGAACTCGACCGTCCCGGAGTCGCTCGAGCACGATCACGACGCGGTGGGCAGCGATCACGACAGTGTGGGTCTGTTCCAGCAGCGGCCCTCAGCCGGGTGGGGCGACGTCGACGAGCTCATGGACGCCCGGTACAGCGCCCAGGCGTTCTACGGCGGCCCGGAGGGGCCCAACGGCGGCCGTCCCGCGGGACTGCTGGATGTGCCGGGGTGGGAGCAGCTGGGGCTCGGTGAGGCCGCGCAGCGGGTGCAAGTCTCCGCATTCCCCGACCGGTACGACGAGTGGAGCTCGGCTGCCCAGCAGATCATCAACGCTCTCGGGGGCGCGTGCGTCCCCTCCGGCTCCGGCGAGGCCGCTCTACCCCTGAATCCGCCGTTTATCCAGACCTCAGGGTTCGGCCCGCGCAACATCGGCGGCAACGCCTCGACGTGGCACGCGGCCGTCGATCTCATCAACCCCGGCGTCGCCTGCGGCCAGCCTGTCTACGCGGTCCTGCCGGGAGAGGTCGTCTTCTCCAACTTTCTCTGGCTCTCGATCCGCCACCCGGACGGCTTCACCGTGAGCTACCTCCACATGGAGGAAGGCGACCACCTGGTCGACGTCGGCGACGTCGTCGAGGCCGGGCAGCAGATCGGCCGGGTCGGCAACGCCGGCGCAGAGCAGGGGATGAGCTTCGGCTGCCATCTCGACCTGCGCATCAACGTGGCCGGGAACACCAATCCAGAGGTGGCGAAGCTCGACACCGTCGCGGACATCGGGGGAGACCCCGCGTGGTCGACATACGTGCACCCGCTCGAGTTCATGCGGATCTTCGGCGTCGACCTCCTGGTGGATGGGCAGGCCCCGCAGCTGCAGCCGGTGGGCGGATAGCCCCAAGGGTTAAACTCGACCAACCCGGAAAAAAGACAAAACGGCGAGATCACCCGCTCGCCGTCTTGCATATTCAAGACCTTCGGAGGAGAAGATCTCGAACGCCGCTGCCATCGGGGCACCTGAGCAAGCCGCGCCTGGCAACAAGACCCACTCGTACTTCGTGCCCTCGGCAGAGCACGAGCGGCTCAAGAACGCCTGGTACGCCACCCGGATCGCCCCGACCCTGTCGATGCTCGCCGCCACGACGTTCGAGGAAGAGGTCTCCCGGCTCGAGCGCGAGTACAACGAGGGCCGGCCGTTCCCCGCGCCGCCGGCGAACGCGCGCGGTCGGTCCTCGAGGGAATCCACCGAGGGATACCGCAACCACGGCTACTTCCACTCGACCGCCCTGCATGAACGGATGAAGGCGGCATGGTGGGGCACCCGCGACATCGCCGACACCGGGGCTTCGCTGTCCGCGTTCGTGGCCAGGCTCATCACGGCGAAGGCCGACCAGCTCGAGCGCGAGCACAACGAGGGCCGGCCGTTCCCGCCGGCGCCGGCGGGCGCCCGCGGCGTCGACCCAGAAGCTGCACGCCGCCAATCGGAGAAGCTGTCGCAGCTGTGGCAGCAGCGCCGCGACGACGCCTGAGCCTCTACCGGCGGCTGAGCTCCTGCCGAGAGCTGCGCTTCGAGCAGATCGGCTGCCTACTGGCATGCCCTCTGCGAGCGCATATGCATCGCGTAGGCATCCCTTGAATAGCAGGTAGGTATTCCATTGGGCGGCGGGGGGGGTGCTCGCTCCGCTTCCCTCCTTCGTGCGGGACGTTGCGAGCATACCACCGCTGTCAAGTGGGTAGGAAGCTTGCAGCCCATAAAAATGCCATCTGCACGTCCGATCGGGCCGCACAGCAGCACCTATGCCCCGCAGAGGCGTGGTCTATGCGCCGGGTAGGCAGAGGAGTTTGGCATGCGCGCTGCAGCAGACGTTCGACCTCGGGCGATCGAGGAGATGGCAGTCAGGTCGCTGCCCAGACGCCCACTGCGCTGGCCCGGTCGGGTGCTCGTGGTCCTCGCGATCGCTCTGGTCGCGGTGGGCGCTGCGGGTGTGACCGAACGCACAGACCTCCTCCCGGGCATCGTCACGGGAACCGTCGTCCTGGTGGCGCTGCTCATCGCGTTCGGTGATCGCACGTGGCGTCGCGGCCGCGCGATCGACAAGACGATCGAGGCGGTCAACGCCGTCGTCCGATCCTCGGCGCCGACACGAGACCTGGTCGCCCCGAGCCGATGGAAGGGCGGCTGGATCGGAGCGCCGACCCGGTTCAAGATCCGGTACCCGGCGGATCTCGTCGACCAAGACCCGAAGTTCCTCGAGACGCTGACCGTGCAGGTCAGTGGGCGCATGGACCAGCCGTACCGCATCAGCAAGAACGACAGTCGACGATGCATCGTCACCCTTGACCTGGTCACAGATCCGGCCGAACAGGAAAAAGACGAAGTGCGCGAGCGGCTCACGAGCGTGCTCAACTCCGAGATCCCCAACGCCTCCATCACCGACCTCGTCCACGACGATGACGGCGCGGTGAAGCGGATCGATTTCCGCTGGCCGGCGACGTCGACCGCGCGCGCGTCGAAGCCGTTCATCCAGAAGCAGATCACCGCGGCTGTCCGAGCGGCCCTCGACAACCCGACCTTGACGTCCGTGTTCGACCTCGCACAGGATCGGGCGACGATCGCACCGATCACTCCGCTGGCCAGCCAGATCCCCAACCCGCCTCGCAATGAGGACAAGCCGTGGCTGGTGACCTTCGGCCGCTTCCGCAGCGGCTCGGACTGCGTCTGGGACCTCGATGCTCCGTTGCCGCACCTGCTGATCGTCGGCGGCACCGGCGGAGGCAAGTCGGTGCTGCTGCTGACGCTCCTCACGAAGCTGCCGATCTCGGTGTCGCAGCGTGAACGCTTTCGCTCGAGCCTGCGCCAGGCGCTCGACGAGCTCGGCATCGAGCAGCACCCCATCGAGCGCTACGACGGTGGATGTGAGATCTACCCGATCGACCCGAAGCGGCTGGGCCTCTACGACCTCGACCTCATCCCCGGCGCTCATCAGGCGGCGACGCGCGAGGCGGGCATCACCGAGTACCTGCTGACTGTGAAGCAGCGGATGGACGAGCGATACGAGTTCCTCGAGCAGCACGGCCCGCACCTGCGGAAGGTCCTCGCCCCGCTGGTACTGATGATCGACGAGGGCGAGGAGATGGCAGACCTGCTCAACGAGTGGTGGCAGTCGGGCGAAGGCAAGGAACACTGGTGCGCTCGGTTCGGGCTCGAGAAGGCCCCTCCTGGAAGCAAGCACCCCGTCATGCGCACCCTCGGCTCGATCCTCCGTCTCGGCCGTGAGGCCCGGGTGCACGTCATCCTCGCGTCGCAGCAAGCCGCGAGCTCCTGGCTGAGCACGAGCTCGCGCAGCCAGTTCGCCGTGCGCATCGCGCTGCGAAACCTCGAGGCATCCACTTCGATGATGACCTTCGGCACCCTCGCCGCCACCGAAGGACTCGAGCCGCTGCCCGGCCGCGCCTGGGTGGCGATCGGCAACGGCTCCGCCCCCGAGCACGCGCAGATCTTCTGGACGCCCAAGCTCGAGAAGGGCCTCAAGCCCGCGGACCGCCAGATCCTCCATGGCCTCGACATCAAGCTGCGCGACGACGAGGACTTCGTCCCGCCCGTGCGCGATCAGCAGAACGAGCCCGACGAGACGGCGGAGCTTCCGGCACCGGGTGCGGGACCGGTCTTCGTGGACACAGATCCGGAGTCAGAGCGGGGCGCACCCGAGGGACTGCAGAGCTTCGACCTCTCGGTCGGCGAGCTCGAGCCGGGGATGCGGATCCTCGTCGACGTCGACGGTGTCGCGGTGCCGGCAACGGTCGACAGCATCGACGTCGACGAGGAGAACGACGACTACGTGCGGATCAGCTACACCACCGACGAAGGCGAAGAGCGCCTCTCCTCCGTGCCAGACAGCGACCAGGTCGCCATCCTCGTCCCTGCGGACTGAGCAACGCGCACCGACGCGAAAGGACAATCTTGTCCTTTTTACGCATAGGGCCTAATCTCCTATGTGTAAGAAAAAGACACCCCGGTGTCCGATCTGGGCACCAGGGGAGACCTATGCCCGGCATCGACACGAACGGAAGGGAGGGGCCACTCATGTCGAACTCAACGACAGACGAGGACACGCAGACGCTCATCTTCGTCGGGGTCGCGCTGCTCATGCTCGGAGTGCCGGTGGCATCGTTCCTCGCGCCGGTGCGCGTGTGGATGGTCGCCCACGGCATCCTCGTCACGGGTGAGGAGGTGCTGCTCCCGATCGCGGACGGCGCCGGGCTGGACATCTGGCGCATCGCGATCCTCGCGGGCATCGCGATCGGCGCAGTCCTGCTGATCGTGCTTGCGGTGCGCTCTCGGCGTCGGAAGGTGCGCGGTCGTGTGTGAGCCGAAGCCCGGCCCTCGATGCAGCGCCCACACCTGGCAGGAACTCACCGCGGCGCGAAAGAAGCTGGACGCTGCCAGGTCAGAGCTTGAGCGCTTCCCCGAGGACGGCGGAGCGCGTCGACGCGTGAGCATGGCCGAGGTCGCCCTCGAGTCGAAGCTCGCCGCATTCGACTCCTCTCCGCGCGGGCAGCGCGTCCTGGTCGACGCCGTGATGCACAGTGACGACCCGGACTCGCCGTCCAACGACGCACTACGGACCCGCCTCTACGTGGGGCGGTCGACGCGGATCGCGCAGAAGCGAGCGCTCGCCCGGGCCCGCGGGCTGTCGGCGGCCGATGAGAAGCTCGAGGTCGCCAAGGCGCTGCGCAGGCTTCGCCACCCCGATGGCGGGTTCACCCGCCACCCGCTCACCGAAGATGAGGTGACCACCGGGTTCATGGTGTCGCCATACCCCGAGCGAGAGAAGGCCCGGCATGTCGACGAGCTGCGGCCGCGTGATATCCGTGAGCACCTGCAGGAGAACGCCGACCTGTGGGAGGAGCCCGGCAACTACCAGGGCGCCTGGCACGATCCGGAGACCGGAATGGTGTCCCTCGACGTCACGGTGGTCACCACATCCGCTGAGGAGGCGCGAAGGATCGCCCTCGAGCGCAACCAGGTCGCATTCTTCGATGCTCAGACCGGACGGAGCGTCACCGTCAACGCCAACGAGCGCGGGCGCATCGCGCACCTGCAGGAAGAGAGTCAGTCATGACCAAGGAGCTGAAGTACATGGGTCCCGGCAACGCCAAGGACCCGATCCAGAACATCGCCGCGGCGATCGTGTTCGTCAAGGGGCTCAACGGTCACGAGCCCGATGACGAGGAGATCCGCGAGGAGCTCGTCGGCTACGGCCTCGAGGCCACCGAGGAGAACATCGCCCAGGTGCGAGCGGCGGTCCAGGAGCAGTCGAAGTGAGCGATCGGATCGTGGGGCTCCGCCCCGGCGCCACGGTGGTGGTGCGCAGCCGGTACACCGGCCTCGAGCGCACCACCACCGTCGCAGGCGTCCTCACGACCGGCGGTGTGCCTTCCGGGCTCGTCGACGTCAACGGCGCGACCTGCACCACGGCGAGCCACACCATCAGCCAGGGCGGCGGTCCCTCCCTCGAGGAGACCGCCGCTCAGCTGATCGGAGCGCTCCTGCCGCATCAGCGCAACCGGAGTCGGGCTGCATGACTGCCTCCTCAACGCCAGTGGCCGGCCTGGTCGAGGTCCTCGACGACCTGGCCCGCTCCGCCGACCGCCAGGCGAGCCGCGCCGCGGCCGTGAACGCGGTTCGCGACAGCGCCACGCTCTTCACCGTGGCGAACGAGCTGCGGATCATGGCCGAACGTCTGCGCGACGCCGGGCCGGCCCACATCGACCATGCACACGAGCTGCTCGATGCCAGCCAGCGGCTCGTCGCCGACCGAATCCTTCGGCTGGACCGCCTCGAGCGAGAAGTCGGCGCGCTCATCAGGGTGAGCTCCGGCGCCCTGGCCTAAGAGGGAGAAGCGAACGATGGACCTGGCACCAGTGCTCGCCGCGGCGATCAAGGCAGAAGACATCGCTGAGGTGCACATCGTCAGCTCCGGTGAGCTGCACGTGGTCAGCGCCGAGGGCGAGGAGTACACGATCGCCATCACCTGGACGGGCGGCTTGCACCCGGACCGCGACGAGGCAGGGGATGCGCTCGCTCGCGCGGAGTTCGCTCGTCTCGCCGAGGCGCGCTCGGTCTGAGGGCGAACGGCTGAACTAGGCCTTCCGAGCGCTCTTCCCGAGCAAGCGGATCCACTCCGGAGAGACCTGAGCGTCCGCGGCCAGATCCTTCTGCAGCATGTGCGGCCGCAGCTCCCGGATGAGTTCGTTGCGCTCCTGCAGCGCAGTGCTGATCGACTTCGCCTCGAGCTGCGCGATCTCATCGCGCAGCGTGCTGATCCGGCTGAGCAGCTCCTTCGCCTGCTCAGGGCGGTTCGCCTTCACTGCGGGTGGCCGGACGCCCTCCTTGTGGAGGTACGCGCGGCTGACTCCGCTGGCGGCGACCACGTCCGTGTGGATTGTGGCGCCGGCGCCGATCGCGTCCCGGATGAGCTGCAGCTGATCGGCGCGCAGCGAGGACCGCGTCTGCTCGAGCTCACGCAGCTGCGCGGTGATGGCGCGCAGGCGGGTGCGCCGTGCGGCGAGTTCTGCGGTGTTCATGAGGCGTCCTTCGTCAGGGGGTGACCGAGGAAATCGAGGGTGGCGGCCATGCTCTCCGGGACGGAGATCCAGTCCCCGCCTGCGAAGCCGATCAGCAGCACCGTGCCCTGGATCTGGTCCCCCGGGAGGAGGGCGATGTCGAAGTGCCGAAGCAGCTTCATCGCCACCGGATTGACCGGGCTGCCGGCGTACTTGGCTTCCTCGTGCATGACGAGCTCTGCCTGCTCGGTGAGCGAGATCGTCTGCACGTCTCCGCCGACGGCAGTCTGGGTCCCCGCGAGCTTGTGCTCGTCGTCGATGGCAAGGCGTGTGACCTCGCCGGCGGGAGTGATCTTGATGGTGTCCATGAGGTGTGAATGCTCCTCCGAAATGTAGATGACCTGACACCACGTAACATTACGGGAGCGCTGCACGCCCTGTCAACCGAGTTGGTCTAGTCCTGTGCTTACACACATGAGATATTTGCTGTGGCGAAATCGCCCGAAGTCGCCGGGCCCCCGAGGTGCTGCATCCTCGGGGGCCTTTCTCGTGGTCGGGCGGGTCAGGCGGGGCGGTGCCCTGTCAGGCGGTGAAACGGGATGGTCTCCACCCATTCGTCCGCGACGCGCCCACGGATCACGACCGACCGCGTCGTCACCGCCTGCACGGGCAGCCACCGGCCGTCGAACAGGACGAGATCCCCCGCCGTGATCGTGCGAGGGGAGAGCTCCACCGCTTCCCCGTCCGCGATCCGCTGCTGTTGCGTGCGCCGGCTCGACTCGAGCTCGTCCTCGACGGCGGCGAGCATATGGCGGAGCCTCCGCCGCTCTGCTTCGAGGGCCGCGATCTCTCGTGCTGAGCCCCGGTGCGCACGAAGGTTCGGGGAGGCGCGCATCAGGGCCACCGGAACAGATCGCGACCTGCCCACACGGCGACAGCGAGCAGCGCGATCGCCAGGAGAGTGAGCCCGGCCATCAGCAGCGCATGCCACAGCTGATCGCGCACGGTCAGTGCGACGAGCAGCGCGGCGCCTGTGACGAGCAGGAAGATCAGCGACCGCATCGCGGCTGCCGCTTGGGAGGCCAGGTGCGCGGGGAGCGGCGGGCGGGTGTGCAGCTGCTCAACGGACATCGCCACCACCTGCTGCCGCCGTCGGTGACGCCGCAAGCGGACTCTGGCGCGTCCAGGCACCATCGAGCTCGCCGAGGCCGGCGTACTCGTAGACGCCGGCGTGCTCCGTGCTGGGGACCACCGGCCAGTCCTTGAGACGGTCGGCGACTGCTCGCCCGAGCGCCTCAAGGAGCTGCTGCGCGGTGCTCCCATCCCAGCCGGGGTGCTCCCGGGAGTTCTCGCTGACCAGCAGCCTGCTCTTCTCGAGCTGCAGCGCCTGCTGCTCGGTCAGCGTCTGCCCCGGCTCCTCCCGCCAGAACAGCTCGAACACCGGCCGCCAGGTGTAGGTCGGTGGCTGAAGGGGCACGCCCCGCGCGTAGCTGGCTGATGCGTAGTTCTCGTTGAGCAGCGCCTGCCCGTACTCGTCGGCGATCGAGGCGAGGTCTCGCCCGCGCATTCGAGGGCTGCCGTCGGGTGCGCTACCGAGGACCGCCGCCGTGACGAGCAGGTCGATCGTGTCTGTGTCGACAGTGATTGCGAGCACAGCGAACCTCCTTAGATTAGATGACCTGACAGCACCTAGAATAGATGATGTGAGGCGATCTAAGCAATGAGGCTCTCAGGGCATGGTCGCGTCGGTGCTCGGGTCCCGCGGTCGGCTCATCGAGAGCCGCAGCCGGTGAGCGTGTGCACGAGCGCGTCTCTGTCGGCGCGCTCGACAGCCAGGCGGGCGTCGGCGACGATCTCGGTGTAGCGCAGAGCGAAGGCGCACTCCGCCGCGGGGTCTGCCGGCTCCCAGGCCGCGAGCCACGCTGCAGGCCCGCTGTCGTTCTTGGCGTTGTTCGTGGGTCCGTCGACGGCGATGACGTGCTCGAGGTCGTTGGCGAACATCAGCCGCTGCTGATCGGTCCATTTCCACGCCCCGCCGCGGTGGGCGGCCGCCAGGCTCACGATGTGCTCGATCTGCACGCCGCTGCTGCCGGGGTTGCCCGGTTCGGCCACCCGGTCGTGCTGAAAGACGATGTCCTTGCCGGAGTACGGGTCGTCGAAGAGCACGCCCGACAGGACGGTGCAGCCGTCGTCATCGAGGATCACGTCGACCAGGTCGCGTGCGAGGACGTCGTTCCGCTGGTCGCAGCCGTTTCCGTCGACGTCCGCCCAGCGATCGCCGAAGGTCTCGCGCCGGTACTCCGGCACCTGAGCGGCCTCCGCCGGGTCGATCACCGGCAGCTGCGCTGCAAGCGCGGCCCCGTCCGAGAAGGGATCGGCGTCAGTGCTCGGCGCCGATGCGGTCGGTTCGGGGCTGGATGTGACGGGAGGGCGCGGAGTGCTCGAGTGCTCCGGGATCGTGCCGGTCTCCGAGGGTGCCCAACCGCCGAGGGCGAGGAGGCCGGCGGCGGCCGCGGCGATGATGATCGCGATCGCTGAGGTGGCTGTCTTCCTGCGTGCCATGGTGAGTCTCCGATCTCTCTGCCTCTCATTGGTGAGCAAGGCGGGGAGCATCGGACAGCGAGACCGCGGCATGAGAAAGGCGCCCAGCTGATTCGACGATTGTCAGGTCATCAGAATCTCGGAGGTCATGGACCGTCCAGCTGGGCGCCTTGCCTCATCGTACCGGCCCGGTGAGACCGGCTTCTAGAGTGGTTGGTGTGCTGATCGGAGTCATTCGCCCCACCGAGTCGGCCGATCTGACGGCAGAGGGCGAGTCGCTCGAAGCGATCAGCCGCGCGCTGCAGGCGCAGACGCCGGACGGGTGGGAGCTCGTGCAGCAGAAGGTGTCGATGCCGAAGGGCTCGACCATGCTGACCGCGACGGGGCGCATCTCTCGATGGGGCGAGCTCCGAGAGATCCAGGCGGAGGATCTGGCCGGCCTCCGTCCGCAGCTCGAGGGTGGCTGGCAACTGCTGTCGGTGCGTCGGGACTGACCGTCGTCAGGCTCGCGCGGTGACGAGCTCATTCCAGTGGGTTGTGGCGCGCGGGGTGAGCATGTCGCGCTTCATCTGCCACGACGGGCCAGGCCGCATTCCGCCCCAGCCGAGGCCGAGGGCCTCGCGGCCGGCCTTGCGCTGGACGTCCGCCATCAGTTGGGCGATCCCGCGATCCTCGTGCGGTTGCCGGAACGGCTCAAGCGGCAAGTGGATGCCGGCCGGCAGCAGGTCGGTGAGCAGGATCCCGGCGCGGGCGTACCGGGTGCCGTCTTCGATCTGAGGGAGGAGCCTGTGGGCTGCTCGGGTGAGCTCGACGGGGTCGGCGGTGGGGAAGGGCAGCCTGACGCTGACGGCCGGATAGTGCTTGGTCTCGGTCCAGTGGCTGGTGCCGGCGAACGCCTGCAGCGACTTCGCGACCTGCTGGTGCTTCACGAGACGTGCGGCGGCCTGCTGGGCGTAGATCGACAGCGCCTGCCGCATCCCGTTCACGGTGGTGACCTTCTCGGAGAACGACCGCGACACGATCAGCTGGTCCTTCTTCCCGGTGCGGTCCTCCTCGGGGCCGATCGCGGGGATGCCGCGCAGCTCGAGCGCGGTGCGCTGCACGACGACGTTGAACCACTTGCGCACCTGTGCGGGGTCGGCGCGGGCGAGATCTCCGATTGTCTCGATGCCGTACCCGATCAGCCGCCGCTCGAGGCGGGACGCGATGCCCCATGTCTCCGAGACCGGCAGCGAGTCCATGAGCTTCCAGCGCCACTCCTCCCGGGTAGCAGGCCACACGCACACGCCGTTGAACACGGCGAGCTTCTTCGCGGTCCGGTTCGCGAGCTTCGCCAGAGTGCGCGTCGGCGCGATGCCCACGCAGACCGGGACTCCGACGAGCCTGCGCAGCTCGCTGCGGATCGTGCGGCCGAGCTCGGTCATCTTCGCCGGGTCGCGCGCGGTGCGCCGGTCGACCGTCAAGAATGCTTCGTCTATGGAGTACATTCTGACCCCCCTTCCGGCGTGTTGCTCGGGGGTGGGCCACGCCAGGCGGTGAGGCTGTCCGGGTGCCTGAAACCGCCGCTTGGAACCTCCATTTCGTG
>Ga0208492_1000252_pt1 | contig 50933 bp, 47 predicted proteins | sample Subbioar_CSW14AB_FD_184820 | JGI IMG/M metagenome (GOLD analysis project Ga0208492, IMG submission 184820) | Serpentinite rock and fluid subsurface biosphere microbial communities from McLaughlin Reserve, California, USA - CR12Mar_CSW14AB (SPAdes) | ecosystem: Environmental > Terrestrial > Deep... | reverse complement strand
ACGCAAGCCTGTGAACACAAAAAACAAAGGCAATAATAACACCATGGAAACATCTTCCACCTTTTCAATAAAAAGATTCCTGAAGCTGGTCTTGGCAGGCATGATCACACCAGCCATGAATGCCCCAAATAGCGCATGAATGCCTATGACTTCGGTAATGTAGGAAGATGTTAAAAGTATGATAAAGAACAGCGCCACTACAGGTTTGCTCAGGCCTTCCCTGTTGGAATATTTATCGCCAACATTTTTAAGGAACGGCCTCACCAGTTTCAGCATAATAAACACGTAGGCCAAGGCCATGATAATCGTATAAAGCGAACTCAATACAGAACCCGCTTTTACTATCGCGATCACCGCTGCCAGGATGCACCAGGCAGTAATATCATCCGCTGCCGCGCAGGTGATTACAATGGTTCCCAATTTTGTTTTTGTGAGGCCCTTCTCCTGCACTATCCTTGCAAGCACCGGAAATGCCGTAATGCTCATCGCAATACCTGTGAACAAAGCAAAGGATAAAAAATTAATGGTTGGCGGCGCAAAGGTCTGGTAAACATAATACGCAAGGCCCATACCGAGCGTAAATGGAAAAATAATACTGGCGTGACTAATAATTACCGCATCCTTTGCTTTGTGCTTCAACATCTTCAGATCGAGTTCCATTCCGACAATGAACATAAAAAGGATCAGGCCTATCTGGCTTAAGAACTGGAGATTGCTCAACGATTGTTTCGGGAAAAGGAATCCGGAGAACTCAGGAAAATAATACCCGATAAAAGAAGGTCCCAGGAAAATACCGGCTACTATCTCCCCTATTACCGTGGGTTGTTTTATTTTTTTACAGATAAACCCGAAGAATCGCGCTACCAGAATAATTGTGATGATCTGTAACAAGAGAATGGCCAGTGGATGTGTAACATTATGCATGTATGTGTTTGAGAACTGGTCCCACACGGATGTTGCCGAATCAACGGATTCCTTAAACAATCTCCCTGCTTCCTGGCTTTTACCCTTTATCAGGATCATGTACATGATGGCTGAAAATACAGTGATGGTGATAATGTAAAAGAGAGTATTCCTTATGTTCTTCATCAGGAGACGGGTGTTTTGGATTTACGTAAAAAATAAAAAATGAAGCCAGCGGTTGTGCGGATACCTGAATAGTATCCACCATTAACGTCCGTTAAAACAAATGGAGCTGATTCAAAAAACAGGCCGGCATTCTGGAAAGGAAATGGAAAAGCTTCAACACCCAATGGAAGAACCGCGCCGTATCTGTTTTGCGCATTCAGGTTCCATTCCGCCTTGTATCCAAGACCCAGGTGAAACCTTACTTTTTCGAGCTTAACAATTCTGCAGACAGCTGATACTTCCGTTGTAAAGGAAGATGACTTGTTCCTTTCGCTGTAAATAGCTGCTTTGGCAATACGGGCATCAAGCGCCCACCGTGTTTCCTTTCCCGAACGAAATCCAAGACCCGCTTCGGATCCGGTGGCATACAAACCAATACCTACAGTTGTTTGAGCGAACAAACCATCACTTAAAATCAAAACAAAAATGATAAGCAGGAACCGCATAACTACTTTTGCAAAGGTAGCTTGTTAATTATGCATTTCATTGCCTGAATACCATTCCTGACTTTTTTATGTAACAAAAGGAAAAAAAAATGTAATAAAATTTACAGAAATAGCTGGTTAGAAGGGGGCGCTTATTTAATCCCTGTTTTCTGAATAAACTCCCTTTTAAAATTATCACTTAAAGCAAGAGTGATCTCTTTTCCATGAATGGCTATGGAAACAGTATTGTGCGAATAAAATTTTACAGCTTTGATGGCAATCACATCCTTTTTATTGATCCTGCAGAAGTCTTTTGAAGGAAGGAAAGAAAGAAGCTGATCGAAGGAAATATTCTTTAAGACCAGTTCTTCACCGTTATCAAGAATAGCGAGTTTATCTCTCTTGTCAGATGAGGAATTTGTAAGCTGGATAAGCTGATTAAACATAAGCAACGCTTTTCCTTTATTGGTATTTAACTGGATAAATTGTTTTTCTGCAACGGGCTCATTGATCTTCGCCACAACTTTCTGAATTGCTTTTTCAAGCCTGCTTTTCTCTATCGGTTTTCTTACATAATCTACCGCGTCAATATCGAATGCTTCTGCCGCATATTCTTTATACGCCGATGTAAAAATCACGGGCTTGCCTTTTAAAAGTCGCGCTACCTCAAGCCCACTGAGGCCGGGCATTTCAATATCCAGGATACAGAAATCAAATTCCGTTTTTTTACTTTCCTCTACAAATTTCAGTGGGTCGTCAAACGCTCGTACAATCTCCACATCCGGAATTTGTTCACACAGCATGCGTAGGTAGGTCAAACCCGGCAGCTCATCATCCAAGAGCAAGCATCTGAGCTTTGTGTTCAAGCAGGTTGATTTTTAAATGTGAAATGTAAATATCATCTTCTACAAATTGATCTAATTTGTAATTGTTCTTGTAGATAATTTCAAGCCTTTTTTCAAAACTCTTTTTGCCAAAACCGCTTTTGTGTTTTTTCATGGCAGGCCTTGGACTTATTTTATTTGAAACGGTAAGTGAAAACACATCGTCCCTGAGCTCAAATACGATGGAGATAAACGAGCCCTCACTCTGCAGATCTGCATGTTTAAAGGCATTTTCAATTAGGTCGATGGTGATCAACGGTGCGATCAGTTCCTGCTCATAAAACGGATTTGTTTCCTCTATTTTATTTTTTATCCTCAGATCAAATAGGGGGCTCACCTTTAAGCGGTTGATCTCAATAAGACTGAGTGCGAATCCGATCTCCTCTTTTAAGGAAACAAAATGCCTGTCGCTTTCATACAAAATAAAATCAAGCACATTCGAGAGTTTGTCAAGGGCATAATACGTCTGATAGGCATGGGATTGAATAGAGTTGAGCGTATTCTTAAAAAGATGGGGATTGAGCTTGTATTTTATACTTTCCAGTTCCAGCGAGTTCGCCTTTAATTCCAGCTCATTGTATTTTTCTTCGATGATCCTTTTTTGTTTCTGTTCTTTTTTTAAACGTACAGCATACCAGATGATGATCACGGAAGCTAAGACAACGGTGAAAACAATTATTAAAACAGGATTGACGGATATGTTCTGAGTACCAGACATTCTTTGGTAAAGTTAATAAATCAGGTTGAAAGACGGATCTCACCGTTTATGATACCGTTTCAGGGCTCATCCTATTTTCCTGATCAGTTTTTCTAAGATATCAATCGCACTTTTACTGATCACAGTGCCTGGTCCAAAAATAAATGACACACCTGACTTATAAAGGAAATCGTAATCCTGTTGTGGGATCACTCCTCCGGCCACTACCATTATATCTTCCCTGCCGAACTTTTTCAGCTCGGCAATTACCTGTGGTACAAGGGTTTTATGTCCCGCCGCTAAACTGGAGATTCCCAGTATGTGTACATCATTCTCCACAGCCTGTTTTGCAGCCTCGTACGGGGTTTGAAAGAGCGGGCCAATATCCACATCGAATCCCATGTCCGCAAAGCTGGTTGCGATTACTTTTGCGCCACGGTCATGCCCATCCTGTCCCATCTTTGCCACCATGATCCGCGGACGTCTTCCATCCAGTTCAAAAAACCGGTCGGCCAGTTCCCTGGCTTTTGTGAAATCTTTGTCCATTTTAATTTCTTTGCTGTAAACACCCGCAATTGACCTGATCTGTGCTTTGTAGCGTCCGAACACTTTCTCCAACGCTGAAGAAATTTCTCCAAGCGAGCATCTTGCCTCCGCAGCATTAACTGACAGTTCCAGTAAATTGCCCTTTCCTGTTTTTGCGGCTGTTGTGAGAGCATTCAATGCCTCCTCAACTTTTGTGTTATCACGTTCCGCTTTTAATTTTTTGAGGCGTTCGATCTGTTGCGTCCTCACTTTTGTATTATCTACATCGAGAATCTCCATGTGCGTCGTATCCTGCACTTTATAAAGATTCACACCTACAATAATGTCCTTGCCTCCATCGATCCTGGCCTGTTTACGTGCGGCAGCCTCCTCAATGTGCATTTTAGGGATGCCGGTTTCGATCGCCTTCGCCATCCCACCCAGTTTTTCAACTTCTTCTATCAGAGCCCAGGCTTTATGCGCGATCTCGTGTGTGAGTTTTTCTACATGATAACTTCCACCCCAGGGATCCACTACCTTTGTGATGTTGGTTTCATTCTGTAAAATCAACTGCGTATTACGCGCGATCCTTGCGCTAAAATCAGTAGGCAGTGCGATCGCTTCATCCAGGGCGTTTGTGTGCAGGCTTTGTGTATGCCCCATTGCTGCCGCCATTGCTTCCACGCAGGTACGGGTTATATTATTAAAAGGATCCTGCTCCGTTAAACTCCAGCCGCTGGTCTGGCAATGTGTGCGTAACGCGAGCGACTTTGCACTTTTGGGGTTAAACTGTTTTACGATCTTGGCCCACAACATCCGTGCGGCACGCATCTTGGCAATTTCCATAAAATGGTTCATGCCAATGGCCCAGAAAAAAGACAAGCGCGGCGCGAACGTATCAATGTCCAAACCCGCATTTATTCCGGTTCTGAGATACTCCAGTCCGTCTGCTAACGTATAGGCCAGCTCTATATCAGCGGTTGCACCCGCTTCCTGCATGTGGTAACCACTTATGGAAATAGAATTGAACTTCGGCATATTTTTGGACGTAAACTCAAAAATATCCGCGATGATCTTCATGCTTGGCGCAGGGGGATAGATGTAGGTGTTCCTTACCATGAACTCTTTCAGGATATCGTTCTGGATGGTACCGGTTAGTTTATCCATGCTAACTCCCTGCTCTTTCGCTGCGACAATATAAAAAGCGAGGACCGGTAATACAGCCCCGTTCATCGTCATGGACACGCTCATCTGGTCCAGCGGGATCTGGTCAAACAGGATTTTCATGTCCAGGATACTATCAATTGCCACACCCGCCTTTCCCACATCACCTTCCACACGCTCATTATCACTGTCATATCCCCGATGCGTAGCCAGATCAAAAGCAACAGACAACCCTTTCTGGCCTGCAGCCAGATTTCTCCTGTAAAAAGCATTGCTGTCTTCCGCGGTACTGAAACCTGCATACTGGCGGATAGTCCATGGATTCTTTACATACATGCTGCTGTATGGGCCACGTAAAAATGGCGGAAGGCCTGCGGTAAAATTTGTATGTTCAAGATTTTTTACATCGGAAGCCACATAATTTTCCGCGATTTCAATCTGTTCAGCTGTAATATAGCTTTCAGAGGAAGCGGCAGGTTTCTCTCCTTTTGGAACGTAATTAAGATTATCTAAAGATCTACGCATTTTTTAAATTAAAATAATGTTCCAGTTCAAAGCTCAATACCGGGTTATTAACCGGCATGTTCTTAAGTTCAGCAACCAAAGAAGCAGGGAGATCGATCTTTTCTTTTTCGTTTTTAAACTTGTTCACTCCAATAGCGATCTGCTTCAGGGCCTTTACTTTTTCTTCGCGTTCTTTAGCTTGTATGGAAATTTCATTTGAAAAAAGATTTTTTTCAAGACATTTAAAATAACCGCCTTCTTTTTCAAAACGTTTAAGTGTTTCCAGTGCTTTCAAAGCGATTGCGTCAGTTATACTTTCAATATAAAAAGAACCACAGGCAGTATCCGCCATTTTATCAAAATAACTTTCTTCTTTTAAGATCAGCTGCTGGTTCACGGCCATACGCTCTGCCAGAGTTTTATTTGTAGGGAACAGGACATCAAAATCTGTAACAATCAACTCATTGCAGCCCCCTGAGATCGCTGCCATGGCCTCAACAGTGGTGCGTAATAAATTATTATAACTGTCTGATATGGATTTATTGGTGAGGCTTGTTTCTACAATTAAATGAATGTCATTCAGAACTCCATATTCTTTTTTAAGAACAGCCCACAGTCTCCTGATGGCACGCAGCTTAGCGATCTGAATAAAATAATCACTGCTCACTCCTGCTTTTACCACATATTTCGAAGCGGGGAGTTCCTTCTTATCTGTTTCAAGATATTCCGTTAACTGCGACATGATAAGAGCGACCTCGTAATACGCCAGGCAGCCCTGGTTATGAAAAGGAAGAACATTCGCGCTCATTGTTTTTATACCGGCAAAAGACTTAAATGAGTTGTTTGATCTAAGCCAGCTTTCAAGGTCCCTGCTATTTAAAATTTGTACAGAGAGAACAGAACATCGGATCTGATCCAGATCGTAGTTTTTTTCCAGGTAATTCTTTAATGCTTCAAACGTTTTTTCATCCGTAAAAAAGGTAGACTGGATATAATTTAAGCGGATGTCCTTTAACGCAACTGCCAGATCCAGCCCTGTGCAATTAACAGAAACAGACGTTGCGCCTGCATTTAATTGCTGAAGCAGCTGAGCATTTAATTCTTTGGAATCGCCGGATTTTCCCTGAACACAAATTTCCCACTGCGCATGTGTAAAGGCCGGTTCATAGGTCTGCTTAAGATCCTCTGCTGTGTAAAACGGCTGGATATCAAAACCATTTTCATTATGCCAGATAAGACTTTCATAGGATTCGCCCTTCAGGTCTTTAAGAAGTTGATTTTTCCACTCCTCTGCTGTATTGGGCTTAAAATCCGTAAATAATTTTTGCATGGCTATGTCTCTTACAGGACTGAAAGTTAAATATAAAAATGGTATTTTAACCGGTCTTCTTTCGAATATTTTCAGGCGCTTGTCCAGGAGAAAATCCCGGAGAATTACAAAATGGTTTCCGGTTCCTTATTGTAAAATCCTTCTTGCCTGGTTCATTTTTTTTCATAGCTTTGTTTATCATGCAAACAAAATTACTTTACCCACTATTTTTCCTTTGCGGTTACTTTCACGCACAGATAAATCTTACAAAAAACGCGAATGAACCAATTGAGACTGAATGGTACTATTCATGGCTTTATGATACCGTATCGTCCATTCCCAGGCACAGTGGCCAGAATCAGGTTTGGGATTATTCTTTTATGCACAGGATTCCCGGATATAATTATACTGTAAAGTATTTTCCCGTGTCTTCGGTCTTTCAACTGAACACTGTATTTCCGACTGCCGATCTGGTTGGAACCAATATAGATGTCAGCTATCCCTTTTGCTACAACCTGGAAGCCGACCATTTGGAATGGCAAGGTTTTTATGGCGTTGAGACCTGCATTTATTCGGATCCTCTTATCGTGATGAAGTGGCCATTCTCGTATGGCAATTCTTTTGTGGACACATACAGCGGCGTGATGTTATACAACCCCTTTCTTCCACCCGGCTCAACCGGAACTATATCAGGCTCCTATACATGTTCCGCCAGCGGCACCGGTACACTTATCCTTCCGGAAGGAATAGTGCTTGACGATGTGATGCAGGTAACAACTGTACGTACTTTTTCAGTACATTATGCCAGCTACGACTCTACGGAAACTGTAACCCGGAGATCTTTTTATCATGGGAATTTCAGGTACCCTGTCTTGTTTGAGAATACTGAAACGCGGGGAACTTACGTACAAATACAGTCTGCTTTGGCCTTGGGAATTAGTGAATCTAAAGTATATGAGCTTAATATTTACCCTAACCCATCAAGGAATAACTGCCTGGTTCAACTTTCACCCAACCTGGTTAATAACGGAAGTATTAAGGTGTTCAGTATGAATGGCGAACTATTAAAAATTATTCTCGTTTCGGGAACTACGGAATCCCTCTATATTGGCGATCTTTCCCCCGGCCTTTACATACTAGAGGCTGGAAACAGAAACGGACACCTGATCAAGAAATTGGTTGTTCAGTAGTCTGGCAATTCCTAAAAAATCTGGTTTACCTCTCTTTTAATATACTCCAGGGCGATATCGTTTGGAAGTTTTTTGCCCAGGTTAGAAGTGATGTTGATCACCATCATGGCAAGGTCGTTGCTGCTATTCTCCTGCGGCACTTTTGTTGAAGAGATGTTGATCAGCTTAATGATCTCCTCCTTGGTGGTTTTTACCAATTCCCAGGCTCCGGCGCTCATATAGATCTGCTGTGACAAGTTATGCTCGTACTCCGTTTTGATCGTTTTAATAAGCTCCAGGTGGAGTTGCTGTGCGGTCATGCCATTTTTATTTACGCGTACCACGAGTGAGCTCGGGCTTACCCTTTCCAGGAAAATCACAATTCTTTCGTATGCCTGAAGCCTTAAAGGAGTAATAGAAGCCTGGTTCATCTTTTTGATCTCCCCCTCTCTTCTTTTCTGGTCGTTATCCAAAAAGTTTTTGACGATAAGATAAGCGGCCGCGAAAACCGCACCTGCAGGTAAAATGATCTTAAGAATTTCTATAAAATATTCCATATTGTTTTGACAGGTCCTAATATCGGTATTCTACGCTTATTTTAAAATACTTTCTCAAAATTCCGTGGAATTCAGTCATATAATACAATAACTGCGTAAGGGATACATTTAAATTAAAACTCTTGCTCCAATTGTCTTATCTTTTAAAGGCAATGTAGTCGGTTAAAACAGGGTCTATTCCGTTGGCCCTGAAATCAGCTGCTATTTGCCCCCTGTGATAGGTAGAATGATTAATAACGTGAAACAGGATATCCTTTACTGAATTTGTATAGGCCTTACCCATAGAATTTACGTAATTCACATGGCATTCATAAGTCTTTGCAGCCAGAATAAAATTACTCCTCTCCAGATTCTTAAGGTCTATATCTCTCAGATCCCCCGGAGAATGAACCTGCCAGACACCATAATCGTCTTCCTGCCTGTCTACCCTGTTATTCCAAAGATGATGGGCATTCAGAACATGGTTCAGCCATTTAATCGACTTTTCCGATATTTTATCCGGGTGCTGGTTAAAAACAAGGATGAGTTTTTGGTTCATCGCGCTGTTGTATTCAAACAACTCTTTGTAAAACGCTTCTTCCATGGTCATCAATTTAAAGAAAGGGGTTTATGGTTTACGTCCGTATGATGATATCAAAATTAAGGCAAATATTCTGAATATCTTTTCAACTTACTATATTTATACTTGACAATTACGTCACTTTTATGAAAAGTCCTAACCCAATTTTTTTTGATAAACCTTATAAAGTTTTTTTTGTCCTGTTGTTGCCTGCCCTTCTGGTCTATGTCAAAAGCGTGAAATTCGGCTTCACCACCATGGATGAGCAGTGGATGATAGTGAAGGACTTTGCTTTTTTAGAAAAATGGTCCAGTATCAAAAGGGCCTTTCTCACTCCCAGCACGGAGATCTATTACCGGCCATTATTCCTCGTCTCGCTTATTATCGATTATCACCTGGGAAAATTATCGCCCGGCATTTATCATTTTACTAACCTGGTCTGGCACCTGATTTCGGTGGTTTTACTTTACAGGTTCCTGGTTGTTTGTGATGTGCCAAAAAAAAACGCTTTCATTTTTACGCTTCTTTTTTCTGTTCATCCTGTTTTACTTCATGCGGTAGCCTGGGTTCCCGGCAGAAACGACATTATGCTCGCCGCGTTTACGCTTGCCTCACTTATCCAGCTTAAAAAATACATGGATGCCGGCCTGAAGAAATATTTCTTTCTTAACCTCCTGTTCTTATGCTGCGCCCTGTTTACCAAGGAAAGCGCGATCCTGTTGCCACTTGTATTCATCGCTTTTTATCTTACATTTCAAAAATTTGAATTCAAAAAAACACTGCCGGTAATCTTAGCATGGATTGTGATCACTTTTCTCTGGCTTCTTTTATGGAATTCAATTGCGGGAAACGGGATCAGATCGAACAACGATCTTGGAACAAACCTGCTGAATTTTATTCTGGGTTCTCTCTTGTTTATTGGTAAAACAGTGTTTCCGTTCCAGCAGTCTGTAATGCCCACGTTGAGTAACACTTCGGTGGTGCCGGGAATACTTACCCTTGGCCTTTTAATTTTTCTTTGTTTTACTCCCGGGCTAAAAAATAAAAAAGTCGCTTTTCTCGGACTTCTTATTTTTGCGGTACTTTTAGCGATACCGGTTTGGTTCGGCGCCAGCAAAATAGGCAGCGAGCATTATGAACAACGGATCTATGGCTCCATGGCAGGCCTGATGCTTTTCTTCACGCAACTAAAGTTCAACACCGATTCAAAATCATACTTGTGGGCCGTTGGGATCTTTTTGGCAGTCTTCCTGATCAAAACAAATACACGCATAGACATTTATAAAAACCAGGTGTCTTTTATGGATGCCGGTATTAAAGAATGCCCCGATTATTATTTGTTCTATCTTCAAAAAGCGGACATGCTGAATGACAAGGGTGATTTTAACGCGTCAATTCCCTATTACGACAAGACCATTGCGATCCGGCCAAACTATCCACAATCACTCAGTAACAGAGGTTCAGCCTATTTTAGTACCGGCAGATTTAAAGAAGCTATTGATGATTACAATAAAGCGATCGCGAACTCCGAATTCAATAAACTCTACTACCTCAACAGGTGCCAGGCTTATTACCGCTATGGCAATATAGAAAGCGCCATGAAAGATCTTGTCATTATTAAAAAATGCTGCCAGGACATTGTAAAAGCGGATCTGGAAAAAAACATAATAGATAAATGGACCGTCCATGTGGAAGGGATCAAAAAACAACTTTCTACGGACCCTCAAAACCCCGCACTCTATTACAAAATAGCCACTTTATATTTTGACATTGAAATGAAAGAAGGCGGATTAAAATACCTGAACCATGCTATTTTACTTGATCCGGCGAATGAGGAGTACAAACAGCTCCAGTTAAAACAGAAATCCTAATTTAATTGTGAAAGCAGGTCGCCTAATTCTTCTTTTGTCAGATCCCGCCACTCCCCCGGCTTCAATTTGCCAAGAGAAATATTCATAACACGCACTCTCTGAAGTTTTATAACCTGGTAATCATAGGCATTACACATCCGGCGGATCTGCCTGTTCAACCCCTGGGTCAGGGTAATCCTGAAGATTCTCCTCGCATTTGGCTCCAGGCTCACTACACAGGGTTTTGTTTTTTCGCCCTGGATCTCGATTCCCTTCGAAATTTCATTTAAAAACTGTTTACGCACCGGTAAATTTAAGGTCACTATGTATTCCTTCTCATGGCCGTGAGCCGCGTTGGCAATTTTATCGATCAGCTCTCCCTGGTTGGTTAACAGGATCAGGCCTTCGGAATCCTTATCCAACCTGCCGACCGGGTAAATTTTTTCGGTATGACCGATCGCGTCCACAATATTCCCGGCAACCTTTTCAGTTGTGCAAATAATCCCTTTGGGTTTGTTGTATACAATATAAGTAGGAACAAAAGTACGTGGCTTCAGTGTTTCCCCGTCTATCACGATCTCATCTCCTTCTTTAAATTTTGTACTGAAATTAGCCACCTTGCCATTTACCAGCACGCGTTTCTCTTCAATCAGGTCACAGGCTTTGCGGCGCGAAGTATAACCATAATAAGCAATGTACTTGTCAATTTTCATAATGTACAAAGTTATTATTAAGTTTGCTTCTCCCTGCAATTTGGCAAATATTATGACCACCAAAGACCATTATGAAAAACACCTTGCCAATTTCTACTCCTGGACGGCAGGTGATTTTGAATTAAAATCAAAAGACTTTCAGATATTTTTATCCGATCATAAGATCCTTCCACTTTCATCAAAAGTGGCTATTGACCTTGGTGCAGGCCATGGGATCCAAAGCGCGGCGCTTGCCCGGACAGGTTTCAAAGTATGGGCCGTTGATTTTAATGAACAGCTCCTTGAAGAACTAAAACATAATTGTGCCGGACTTAATGTAACTCCCGTTGAACAGGACATCCGTCTTGTTACCAGATATGAAGATCTGAACCCGGAATTGATCGTATGCTGGGGCGATACGCTCACCCACCTTGAAAACGAAAGTGATGTAGAGCGCTTTATTGACTATACCTGCGAGATCCTGAAGGAGGGTGGAAAATTTATCCTCTCATTTCGTGATTACTCAGAAAAGCGTACCGGCAATGCCAGGTTCATTCCAGTAAAAAGTGACGAAACGCGCATTCTTACCTGTTTTCTGGAATACTCGCCAACGCATGTTACAGTCACCGATCTTTTACACGAATTTGACGGAAAGACCTGGCAACAAAAAGTCAGTTCGTATAATAAATTCAGAATAACCAGGGAAGAAGCATGTGATCTCCTAAAAGCAAACGGAATGACTATTTCCTTTAGTGACGAAAAGAATGGCCTGATTACGATTATTGCGGAAAAATAAATTCGACAACCTTGGAAGATCCGGCAGAAGCTGTGGTGAGATCCTCCAAAGTTATCCTGACCGCATCAAAATTCCAGCCTGTAACTCAGCAAAGGCAACAGAGGTGTTTGATACCAGTACTTGATCTCTCCTGTTTTTGAGTCGAAATATTGGCCACCTACATTTTTGCGGTTGGTTGTGTTTTGAATGTCCAGGGCAAACGTGCTCGTAACGTGTTTAAAATTCCGCTTTATACTGATACGCACATCCAGCCGGTAATAATCAGGATTTTGCTCTTCATATGTTTTCGACTCAACCTGTTTTTGTTCACCCGCTGCTATCGAAGCCGGAAGATCAATAGGCGTGTAACGGAAACCTCCTACGTAAATGGATTTAATATTGAACCCAATGGCCCTGTTTTTCCCTTTGGATGTTAAGAGCCATTCTTTTCCGGCAGTAAACGTTACGGCATAATTTGTATTAAAACGTGTATTGTACCACTCTCCGTTTGCAGCTTCATATTTTGAATCGTAAAGAGAAGCTGACAATAAATAATAAAGATTTTTATGCAGGAATCGCTCATAGGTCAGCTCCAGACCCATATTCCTGCCAAGGCCTTTGTTGATAAGCTCTTCGGTATTGTACCCTTCTACCACGTTTAACATGGAATAGGTGCTGGTTTTGTCTTTGCTTATCGGAATATTAAAAAGATGCTGGTAATAAACTTCCGTTTTAATATGCGAAAAATCATTGATCACGCGGTCATAGCCCAATACCAGGTGGTGCGCCTTGCTCAGGCCGAGATTTTTATTTGGGGTGCTGTATGTATTATCGCCAAGGTCCTTTTTAGCGAAATACACGCCTATTGGCTGCAACTGGCTATGCAGGCCATACCCAAGCGTCAGGTTGTTTTTTTGCGTTAGCTCATATTTTAAGGAAGCTCTTGGCTCAACTGAATTTGAATTGTTCAAAAAGAGCTGGAAATAATGCAGGCCGGCATTCGTAGTTAATTTTGGAGTGAGCTTGTAATTCCATTGAAAAAAAGCCTGTGCTGTTTGTGTACTCCCATTTACATTGATCCTTTCAATCAGGATGTTCGTATCCTGCATGTCTTTTTGATTCAGATTATATCCAAGTTGATTTAATATAAACCCTGTCCGGATATTACTCCGGGCAGTTAATTTTTGAGTATAGGCAGTGGAAAGCGTGATTTTTGTCTGTACAAATTTTTGCTGGTATTCTCTTTTAAACGTATTGTAGTCACTGAGCATCCTTTCCTCATTGTAACCATTCTGGCTCCCCGATAATACAAGTGCTGTTTTTAAATAAGACTGGTTAGTAAAAAGTTTGGTATGTGTAAGTCCCGCCGCTCCCGTATTACTATAAAATTTTGAGTCGTACCTGTTGAACTCATCCTCTTTCCATAAGACGGAATCTTTTTTTGCATAAGACACCTGGTCGCTCAAGCCACCGAAACCAAAGAGCCCGAAGGTCCCGATGTTTCTTGTTGGAAGAGAAATATTAAAGGAAAGATCCTGGAAATTTGTAATTGCATCACCCAATGGCACACCTATTTTTCCGAGCACAGACAAAGTGGAATAGCGGTAATTGATCAGGTAAGACCCTCCGTATCCTTTTTTAAACGGCCCCTCGGCAGCGAGGTCAAGACCGAGTACACCCAATTGGATCGTGTATTCCCTTTTTTGATTATTTCCTTTGCGAAGTTTAAGATCAAACACACCTGACAAAGCGTTTCCGTATTCCGCCGCGAAAGCTCCGGTAGAAAAATCCGAATTGTTCAGCAACTGTGAACTTAAAATAGAAATTCCTCCACCTGACGATCCTACATTTGAAAAATGATTGGGATTCGGGATCTCCACGCCTTCCATACGCCATAACAGACCATTTGGTGAATTTCCACGAATGGAAATAATATTATTAAAATCACCGCCGGAAACCACACCGGCAAATGCAAGGGCCATACGCGCCGGATCATTTGCAGCAGCAGCAAACTTCTGCGTTTCCTCTACCGAAAAAGCGCGGGTACTTACAGCCGACATGTCATTCAGTGCCTTGTTCTTTTCCACTTTCGCCGTTACTTCCACTTCCTCCATTTTAGTGGCATCCTCCTCCAGGCCAATTGTAAGAACCAGCTCTTTACCGGCATTCACGGAAAGATTCTGCATCATCACTTCCTTGTAACCCAGGTAGGTGATTCTCAGACTTTGTTTTCCCACCGCAACATTGGAAAGTTTAAATTCCCCGTTCTCATTTGTACTTGTTACCAGCTGGGGTGTGGAGTTCAACACTGCAACAATAGCGCCTGGAATGGGCGTTTGGGAAATTTTATCCACCACGGTGCCACGAACCGTTTGTGAGATTATCTGCGCTTTTGTCATTGTTGAAATTAAAACAGTAAACAAAAGGATCAAGAGGACATTCTTTAAATTCATCATTTATTATTTTTAAATTTTTAGACATAAGTTCTCCCTGGCAGTCCATTCCTTTAAAGGAACAAGCTTCCTGGTCTTTATTCTTAACTAAGGAGGATTGATTAATCGATATGGATCAGTTTTCCGGTGCCGCTAATGCTGGACTTCACCGTAGGTTTTCCTTTGTATCTCACGTCTCCGCTGCCGGATATAGTAGCTTCCAGGCTTTCTGTCACATTCACGGTTACATCGCCGAAGCCGCTGATCCTTACAATACAACTTTCCGTTTGAATATACTCGGTATCCACATTTCCAGAACCACTGACATTGATCGTTTCACTTTTCAGGGAACCTTTGGAGATCTTTATATCTCCGGTACCACTAATGGTTGCTTTCAGATGTTTAGCATTTAAAGAAGGTAGGTTTACATTCCCGGAACCACTGATGCTTAGTTCGAGTGTATTTGTTGTAAGTGTGTTCTGCATGATGATATCACCGCTGCCACTGATGCTTAGTTCATTCATGTCAGGAGAATGAACGGTTATTTTTACTTTTTTATGATCCCACACATTTCTCCTGTAGTCAAACTTAAGCGTGTTGTTCTCCACTTCCACTTCTAAAACCGCCAGAATATTTTGTTGCGCGGAAATTTCTACTTTATAAACAGAATCCTGGGTGTAATAAATATCAGCATCAATTGAAAGGTGGATCTTATCAAAACCGCTCAGGTTTTTTACTTCAGTAACATTCTCACCTTTACCCTTGATGCCAAATGGTCCACCCTTGCGGCAGGATTGAGAAAAGAAACTTATTGCGGTTACAAACAGAATTAATTTTAATGTTTTATTCATGACTTTTGTTTTCTGAATTGTTGAGTTTTTAATTTTTTGTTTTATATCCTTATGACAACGCTTTACGTAATTACCCCTACTCTAAAAATTAATTATAAGAGAAAATAATATTCATATTCCTGTTTAGCCTTAATTTTACTTTAAAGTCCCAGTTAAGAAGGCGAACAACACTGCTTTCTGTCTTTTTTGTAAGTCCCGTGATATAATTTTTATCAATCTCTCCAGTCGGAGCAAAAACAAAGATAGTTGATTCAAAATTTTGCATTTTATCCTTTTGTACAAAACTAACACTTGTATTTCTAAAAAGAGTGATGTGATCTATTTTATTGAGTGTTAAAACCGAGTTGTCTGGCCATTTAGCCTGTACCACCAGATCAAGGGTAATAAATATGGTAATTAGTGTGTTTCTGAAATTTTTCATTGAGCGTCTCTTTTATAGTCTTAATCTTCAAATAATTCGTTTATTGCTTTTCGCGAAATAACCCTTACTACTAGGGCCAGTGCTAAGAATACGATTAATTGTGTCATAGTTTGGATTTATACTAAGAAGACAAGAGGAAAAGAAGATACCCCTACTCTGTTTATTAATTATTTTGGATTATGTACTTTGGGTTTTACCATAGTATATTGCTAAATATAATAAGCCACTTCGAAGGGGTCCTTCGGACAGATTTCACAAATTACGCTGATCTAAATAAAAAAACCAGCGTCACTTAACGCTGGTCTATCAATCTGTTAAATCTGTGGCTCTTTAAATAGCAAGCTACAAAAACCTCAGCGCAATCCTTCCTCCAACCCAGCCTTTCAGGTTAAAATCATCAAAGGTGGTGTAATTCAATGTATGATACGGCGCCACCTGCCTGCTGGTTTCCTTCTTTGTCAGCAATTCATCGCTCATAAAAATATTAAATGTCGGGCCTGCCGCTATTGAAAATTTCTTTGCAATTTTATATTCCACTCCGCAATATAAACGCATGAGTTCACTGGTTCCCCAGTAGAAACCACCACCGCTCACATGTTGAGCCGTTACACTTATATCTCCACGGAATTTATCTTTAAGCCTGAACGAAGTACCCGCGCCGTAACCGATATTCCAGAGATTATCTTTCGAGCCCGGCTTAAATCCTGTAGTAAAAATATTATAAAAGGCATTGGTACCGGTTCTGTAAGAAAGGTTCGCATAAAATAATTCGTCTGCGGAAAATTCAAGTTGGTGTTTCCCTTTTTTCACAATATTTAAAAGCCCAATGGTGGCGCCCTCCACCGAATCAGCAATATTTATAATGCCGATCTGAATCCCTTTTACATTTTTTGCAACGTTCACACAAGCGCTTATCTGGGCGCCTTCTATATCACCTGTTGAAATATTCGCGACCGATGCAACCTGGGTGCCTTTAAAATTTCCGAGCATAATATTGGAGTGCCCCGCTATCTGCACACCGCTACCCCCTCTCCTGTTAAAATTAAAGGCGCCCACGAACTGCCCGCCATGAAGCTCCCCAAGACCAATATTGGCAGCTCCCGCAAAAGTAGCGCCCTTTATATCTTTACCGCAATAATTAAAATAGGAGGCAAACTGGGCTCCATGAATACTTCCCAGCACCACATTAGCGACACCGGCAAACTGCGCGCCCTTTACATCCTTTAGAACTATATTGGCAATACTTCCCGCCTCAAAACCTTTCACACCGCGCGAAACACCTATTAATACGTTAAGGGAAACATGATTTGTTATTTTATAACAGTCTACTCCGTTTGTTCCGAGGGGTGATATGAACGTCAGTTGGAATGGTCTTTCCTTCTCAGTGCTTTTTATTGAATCGGTCTGCGCTTTTAGGCCTGCTGTCGTTAATAAAACCGATAGGGCTATAAATTTAAAATGTTTCATGATTGTAAGTTGTGATGATATGACAACATGCAGGGTTTATACCCCTACTTCTCGCTAAAAATATTCCCGGAAAAGCTGTCAGAACCTACAAATATCAAGTATACCAGGTTTCCGGGCTTTTGTAAAAAATGTAAAAAAAACCAGGGTGTTGTTACCACGATCTTTACATGTGAATTTTCGTTACTAAGAAAACACACTCCTGCTACAAGGCCTTCTACTCTTATACTTCCTCCGGATTTAACATCTAAGGTATAGATCATTTGCACTAATGAATTGCTGATAACCAGGGGGACCTTCATAATTTGTCTCCAGGTAAAAACTTCCAGTATTAGGATTAGGATAAATCTTGAAAGGTTCATTCTGTGTACTACTCATTTTATTTAAGCCTGTACAGACAAGTGCCAAACATTAGTCTCATCAATACTTAAGTTTAACGCAGATTACACAGATTTAGCAGATCTATGTGAACCGATCGTGTATGGCCAACTTATTAATCTGTGAAAACTGTATTATCTGCGTCTTTAAATAGAGGAAGAGGCACTATAAAAATCTGAGCGCGATCTTTCCCCCCACCCAGCCTTTAAAATTAAAATCATACTGGTTGGTGCGGCTGAATAACGTGTATGGCATAATGCTTTCGAAGGTTTGATAATCAGGTAAAAGCGCGTCTGACATCAGAACGTTAAAAGTAGGACCGCCCGCTATTGAGAACTTTTTACCCACTTTATATTCCAATCCCCAGTATGCCTGGTAGATCTCGTTAGTACCATAATAAAAGCCATTTTTACTTATATGATGCATGCTCATAGTAATGTCGCTGCGCATTTTGTTTTTTATCCTGAATGAGGTTCCAACCCCATAACCGAGCTGTGTCATATTTTTTGTAGACCGGGATGCAAACCCAATACTAAAAATATTATAGAATGCGGGGACCCCGGTACGGAAAGAAATATTAGAAGAAAATAATTCATCGACGCTGAACTCTATCTGGTGTACTCCCCTTTTCACAAAACTAAAAAAACCAATAGGCACACCTTTCGCCGAATCCGCGTAATTAAATGGGGCTATCTGTATTCCTCTTAAATAACCAGCGGTATTAAACAAGCCGGCAATCTGAACAGAGGCGCTTCCCCTTTTTTGATTATTAAATAAACAGGAAATCTGGGCAGCCTTATTTCCATAGTCTGTTACATTAAATAAACCGGCCAGCGCTACTCCTTTTAACGTGTCGTTTATATTTCCCAAACCCGCCACCTGCACTCCTTTTACGGAATTACTGATATTCATTAAGCCCGCAATGCCAACGCCTTTCATTCCCCGGTTATTAAGGTTCATAAGACCTGCCATTTGAAAGCCCTTCATATAATTTCCGGTGATATTAAAATAACCGGCGAGCTGCGTGCCTTTCACACTGTCCCCGACAATATTAAAAGTGCCCGCGATTTGTGTCCCTATAACATTTTCACGGTCTATATTAAAAATGCCGCCGATCTCAAAGCCTTTCACTCCCCTTGCAAAACCGCCCCACACATTGAAGGATAATTTATTTACAACGTTACCTGACAATTTATGATTGGTCCCGATAAAAGGCACCAGAGACACCTGGACACTACGCGTGATCGTGTCCCGCACATTTATCGTATTTACAAAACCTTTAAATTTTTTATATGCGGTATTAGTGTAAAGTCCAATATCTTTTAACCGGTCTTTCCAATGCAGCGAATCTATCCTTCTCTTCGCTTCACTCACAGGTGATATGGCAATATTATTGATCTTATTCTCTTTTAAGTACTCAAGAGAAAGAATAGTGTCCTTGTAATTGTCTTTGTTAATGCTGATCTTTTCATTGCTGCTTGGCACACTGATCGAATAAAACCCATACTCATCCGTGGTCACAGACTGAAGGCTTTCCTTATCATAGATGGTAACGTTCGGTACTTTTTGATCTGTTTCCTTATCGTATACATATCCGCTGATCTCTGTTTTTTTCGGGTTTTTTTCTTCGGGTTTTTCTTTGAGAATGATGTAATTATTTTTTGCCTTGTAGGTGACACTTTTGGGGAGCATTAAAGCCAGCGCTTCACGCACCGTTTTATGCCTGAGCTGAATGGATACCGGCGCTATGCCTTCAATAATACTCGGTTTATACGAAAAAACCAGGCCGGTTTGCTCCTGGATCTTTATTAGCACATTACTAAAACGCTCATTGTTCAGTGATAAGTTCACTTCCCGTTCCAGGGGTGGGGCAATTGCCAGGCAGCAATTGTACCAGAATACAAGCTGGAAGATGAAAACAAACTTTTTCATGTATTACTCAGCACAGGGCTGGCCTATGAATACTACTTTTTCACCGGTTCTTTCCACTTCAAGATCAAGCGTTTCGGCGATGATCTCTATCACGGTATCAATATTTTCATTATCGAACATTACAGATAAGCGGCAATTGCCCAGGCTTTCGTCACCAAGACTGATACTGCTGCCATATACCTCATTCACCTGGCGGATCACTTCATTTAAGGTATTCGCTTTAAACTGGAACACTTTTGATTTATAACTAACGGTGTTTTCTACCGGATCAGAAATGGTTTTTGTGAATTGTTTTGTTGTTTTATCATATAAAGCCTTTTCGCCTTTCACCAGGTTAAGGCCATTGTTGGAAACAGTATAAAAACGCACCTCTCCACTTTCCACCAGCACTTCAACAGTATTGCTTCCCGGCAAAGCTTTTACATTAAAAGCGGTTCCTATGTCTTTAATAATAATCTCGTCAATTGTGATTTCGAAAGGCTGCTCCTCGTTATGCACCACTTCAAAATAGGCTTCACCCTTTAATTTTACCTCCCTCACATTTCCTTTTTGTACAAAAACGATCTCTGAATTTTTATTGATCGTTACTTTTGAGCCGTCAGGTAATTGCTGCTCTACTACTTTTTGCTGCGCAACGAGTATAAGAGGTGCGGGTTGATTATTATTAAAAACGTAGTTAACAAGCAGGGCAAGGGAACAAATAAGTATGATCGAAGCAGCCGCCCGCAATACAGGAGGTTTAAACAAGGGCACCACCTTCGCCACTTCTCCGGAATTCTCTTCCGAAGTGATCCTTGCGTTCAGTTTATCCCATGCTTTTACAGAATCTACCTTATGCTCAACCTTAAAATGATCGATCTGCGCAAATAGTTTTTTAGTGTCATCAAAATGAAGCCTGTTCTCCTTAGATTCACTCATCCAGCCTTCGAGCAGGTCCACTTCCTCCCTGGTGGCTTCACCGGCAAGTACCTTTGCGATCAGATCGTCAATATGTTCCAAACTTCCGTTCATCTTAATTGATAAAGAATAACCATGTTACCAGCGGTAAATAATCTTTTAATTGTCCTCTTAACAGCTTAAGCGCCTTACCCATATGGTTCTCCACCGTTTTAACCGAGATCTCCAGTTGTTCGGCGATCTCAGAGTATTTTAAATTCTCAAAACGGCTGAGCTTAAAAACATTTCCACATTGTTCGGGCAGGGAAGCGATGGCTTCGTTAATTTGTTTTCCGAGTTCTTTGGCATCCAGCACCCGCGCGCTATCATCAAAACCACCGCCCATTGTACTTTTATAATCGGCGGCGTAAACTGCACGCACCTTTCCGTGTTTGATCTTGTTCAGGCAATCATTGTGTACCGCGCGATATGCATAGGACTTAAAGGAAGTTGCGATCTGCAGGGCTTCCCGTTTGCTCCAGATATTAAAAAATGTGTTCTGTACCACTTCTTCAGCTTCGTCTATGTCTTTAAGCATGGAGCAGGCATAATTACAAAGAGACTGATAATACGTATTGAACATAAGCTCGAACGCCTTTTTATCTCCCTGGCTTATCTGCTGCCAATATTGTTGCTCATTTACCTGCACTGTCGATGGGATTTTCTCCGCAAAGATAATGTTATAGTTAAATAAACAACGTTCATAGAACATACATAAGACAACCGTAAAAGAGAATACCCCTAGCCTGGGCCAATTATTCCGCTTTTCCTTCAAAAACCTTTTTAACTGAAAATCAATATTTTAACTTATAGAGATCCAATACCAGCGGTCTTATCAACGCTATCGTTTCATATAACTCTGGCCGGGTTTTTTTGCTTGTAGCGCCGACCCCTGCCCGGATTTCCCGTTATTTTAACCTTAACACCACACTAGAATTTATTTTTTGTCGTTTAAAGAAAAACCCTGACCCAAATGAACAGATTATTTTACACGTTTATTTTTTTTTTGGCTCTTTGTTCACATGTTAGTGCCCAGTCTTTTTACAATGGGAGTTTTGAAACCAATTCCCTGTGCGCTTGCCAGTTTAGTCTTACCGATACGCAATTCAATTCTAAGATGCCACACGTTATTGCCTTTGGTAAAACCTATGTTGGGCCGAACATGTTCTGGGGTAAAACAAGTATTCAGGACAGCGGCTGCAGTGTTATTACGGTACATGGCAAATGATGTGTTGGCCTACGGTCCAGCTTTGGCACCATCTCGGACGCCATTACCCTCGAACTCACAACACCGCTTGATTCAGGAGTGCTGTATTATGTTTCCTTTTATCTTTATGGGAACCTGGGCTTTCATAATTTTATGTGCGATGTGAGTATCGGTGAGCTTCTCAATGATTTAAGCGTTCCAAAATACTTTTTTAACGCGACTCCTGAATTTCTTAGCTGGAAAAGCTATAGTCTGTCATTTATTGCCAGCCAGCCTTCTCAATACATTGCCGTAAAAATTGGACCCGGTTATAATTCCTGGAACCAGGTTGATAATTTTATCATTTCCCGTTCTCCCATTCCGCTTGATCTTGCTGAACACAAAACAACGCAGGCCTTTAAAATTTCCCCAAACCCTGCCAGTCAAAATATAAATGTAAGTTTTGATAGAAACCGCGAAAAATTCAGCATCGAAGTATTTAATGCTTTCGGACAATCCGTCATTCAAAAAACATTTTTTAATTCTTCTGATGCGATGCTGGATACTTCTTCTATGCCCGAAGGCCTTTACAGTGTTATTGTTTCAGATAGCCGGACTTCTGTAACTAAAAAGGCGCTGATAGTGAGGTAAGTTTTTCACCGCATTAATCATTACCCCAAAGGCTCAGCCCATTTGGGTGTTTCCAACAATCTAAATATAACGAGTTGGCACCTCTGCCCCCGCGGAGCCTGTAGTGCCGAAAACTGAATCAGTGTGTATAGCCGCGCTGTATTCTGTGAATAAAAAATTAATACGGCATTATCATTTATTTTCCCTGAACACTAGACAAGGAATATAGTATATTATTCCCGTATATTTGTGACCTACTTAATTCTAACAGCTATGCCTTTTTCCGCTTTGGGCCTTCCGCCTTCTCTCATAAAAGTCCTGGCTGATCAAAAATACTTAGAGCCGTATCCTATTCAGAAAGAAGCGATCCCGGCAATCTTAAGACGAAAGGACGTTCTTGGAATTGCACAAACAGGCTCCGGGAAAACCGCCTCTTATGTTTTGCCGATCCTGCAGAATTTACAAGGCAACACCACTGCTAAGAACAGGCATGTAAAAGTTTTAGTCCTTGTGCCCACACGGGAGCTGGCGGCACAGGTACGCGACGTTTTTCATACATTTGAAAAAGAACTTCCGCAAAAGGTAAGATCGCTGGCCGTGTTTGGCGGTGTTTCCATAAACCCGCAAATGATGGCGCTGCAGGGAGTGAATATCCTTGTGGCCACACCGGGCCGTTTGCTGGAACTTGTGGGCAACAATGCCGTGCATCTGTCCGAAATTGACACCCTGGTCCTGGATGAAGCAGATAAAATGCTGAACCTTGGCTTTAAAGAAGAAATGCAGCAGATCTTTTCGCTGCTTCCAAAAAAGAGACAGAACCTTTTGTTTTCTGCAACCCTCAGCGAGGACCTTGAAGGTCTTAAACAGATCCTGCTCCGTGATCCGGTTGTTATTAGAATTGAGGAAGAAAAAAACAATATCGATCTTATTACCCAGCTTGCTTATTTTGTAGATGAAGAAAAAAAAGGGCCGTTGCTGCGTTATCTCATTAAACGGAATGGACTAAAACAGGTACTGGTATTTACCTCTTCCGTATACAAAGCAGATAATGTGGCAGATAAGCTGAGAAAGAATGGCATAGACGCCGGCGCCATGCACAGTAAAAAAAGCCAGGAAGCGAGGACAGAAGTTTTGAGCCGTTTTAAAAAAGGCACTCTTCGCGTTTTAGTTACGACCGATCTCTTATCGCGCGGAATTGACATAAAATTTTTACCACACGTTATTAATTACGAATTACCGCGCTCTCCCAAAGACTATATTCACCGCATTGGCAGAACCGGTCGCGCAGAATCACCGGGAGAAGCAATTTCCTTTATTACACCTGAAGACAAACACCACTTTAAGATTATCCAGAAAAAAATGGGCAAGTGGGTGACGATGGTTGATAGCGCTAGCATGGATCTGCAGGGAATTTAATACTTGTAAAATCAAATCTTCCAGTTCTTTTTTCAATCCCGTCCAATATTAAATAGGCTTAGCCGGTAAACGATTTTGATATATATCAAAGGAATGACTCGCGTCATAAATTTAAATTTATAGTGGACCAAATGCCATTTGTAAATGAGAAGTATATCCTTCCTTTTTTTGTTACTCATTTCTTGTAGTAAAAAGCATAGCTATGTAGAAGCAAATGTCTACGCTGCCGGAAGCAACCTTCCACTAGCAGGAGTTGAAGTTACAATCACGAAAAGTTTTCACTATAATCAGGATGCAGTTATAGCAACAGGCAGAACGGATGAAAACGGATACTTTAAAGTATCGTATGACAGGAGTCGAAGTACCGGATACCAATATTATTGTAAGCTCTCAACCGATGGTGGTTTTAACCAAAACACTCTGACCTCTGGAAATACGAAACTAACTGTTTACATGGTAAAACGTTTTTATGCAAAATTTCGCGTTAAAAACAATCTAAGCGCCGATCTCGATATTAAAATAGACAAGTTTAGTTATAAAAAAATAAGAGTCGGTCAGGATACGTTACTGAAAAACGTGCTCACATTTAGCAGCCACGATACCCAGGAAGTAAAATGGGATTATATTTTAAGCCAGCAAAATACATCGTCCGGTAACCTCGTAACAATTGTAAACCCTGCCGCAGGGACCGATACGGTAATTCATCTTATTGAAATAGATTAAGCTCTTCAATCCGGCTAAGGATAATTTGACATTTAAACCTCAGTACCTCCATGTCTCCGTCGCCTCTGTGTTGAAAATGTGCAGGACACGGGCTTGCGAGGAGTCCAATCGTTTTCATCTACTTTACTTTAACCTGGGGATTCATCCAAAAAACTGTGCGTTCTGACCATTCATTTCTTATTTCCGGTTTCCAGGCCGATATTTTAACCACTCATAAAATAATTACGATTTTTCTTGTTTTTCCAGATTTTTATCTGATACCTTTGTGATATCATTTTAATATCAGATAACATGACCAATGAAAAAACAATGCAGCCAGCCTCCGGATACGGAATGGTAGCTATTTGCCTCACACTTCTTGCAGGTGCGATCCTTTCATTTACATTCCGGTTTATCGGATTTGGAATTTGTTTACTCCCGCTTTTCCTTTTTATCATCCGGGGTTTTCTTATTCTGAACCCGAACGAAGCCACTGTTCTTATTTTATTCGGGACATATAAAGGCACCGTAAAGGCCAGTGGGTTTCACTGGGTAAATCCGTTTTACATCAGGAACTATATTTCATTACGCGCCAGAAACTTAAACGGACAATCATTGAAGGTGAACGACAAGATCGGGAACCCCGTCGAAATCGCCGCCATCATTGTGTGGCAGGTTATGGATACAGCCAAAGCCAGCTTTGAGGTGGATGATTACACCAAATACGTCAATATACAAAGTGAGGCAGCGGTCAGACATCTTGCCAGCATCTGTCCTTATGATAATTTTGAAGAAGAAAACGCGGAAATTACCCTGCGCGGCGGTTCTGAAAAAGTAAACAGCCTGCTGGAAAATGAATTGAGCGAACGCCTTGCTCCTGCAGGAATAAAAGTGATGGAAGCACGCATCAGTCACCTTGCATACGCGCAGGAAATCGCCGGCGCTATGCTGCGAAGGCAACAAGCCACAGCCGTGGTGGCTGCCAGAAGGCTAATTGTTGAAGGCGCTGTGGGGATGGTAGAAATGGCTTTGGCAAAATTATCCGAAAGAGAGATCGTTCACCTCGACGAAGAGCGCAAAGCAGCTATGGTCAGCAATTTATTGGTAGTTTTATGTGGTGACAAAGAAGTTAGTCCCGTTGTGAATACCGGAACTTTGCATCATTAATTCTTAACCTAAATCGATGCTGATTCAACTATCATCCGCTATGTGCCTGTGTGGTTACACATAAAATAAATAAATTTTCCAGCTAGAATCCATGGCCGAAAAAAAAGCATTTATACTTCGTATCAATCCCGAAACGCTGAAGGAGCTCCAGAAATGGGCAGACGATGAGTTCAGAAGCGTAAACGGGCAGATCGAATATTTGCTCCAAAAAGCGTTACAGGAAAACAGGAAAGCCAAATCAAAAAAAACGGATCCGAAGAAAAAAGAATAAGGAAGCGCTTCCCTGACTCAGAATAAAGCCACCCTGATTTAACAGGATGGCCCCTCTACACATACTCCTGGAATTAAAAACCAAATAAAAACCAGGGTATAACGATGTTTAACTACTTACCGGAGATTTCCTCATTTATTTGTTTCAGTCCTGCAACCAGCCCGATAACTACCTTGATATCATTATTATCCGTCGACATGATCCGCAGCTCGTCTGATTCTGAATTCCGGGCGTCGATCAGGCAAACCGTTTTATCCTCCTGAACCCACTTAAATCCGGTTGAGCCATCCTGTTTGCTCCATGATCCGTTTTTAACGATTTCAAACTCGAAAGCCGAGTTGTCTTTTGCGATCTTTTCTATTACCTCGCCTGTGGATGTGAAAATTATTCTTTTGTTTCTTTCTTTTTCCTGGAGGGAATTAATGATCTCCGCGTCCAGCTTATCATCCCCGTCGATATCTATTAGTGCGGGCTCGGTTACAATACTTTTTATTTTCCACTCACGGTCTGTAAAGCTAAGGTTTAAAAAGTTTTCGGTTTCGGCAATTGGCTGTGTTGTCATCTGTTTACAAGAATTTAAACTGGTAAGCGCTATCAGGGTTATTAGTATCTTTTTCATTCTACTTTAAATTTTATTTATTTTAATTGTTTTAATTTTTATTGATCAGATCTGATCCTGCTTTTGATTTATAGATTGGCCGGTGATGTTGGCGCGGGAACAACATTTTCTACTGGTCTTGTGGTTTTAAGGAAGGCAAAGATGGATTTAAGGTCTTCGTCATTCAGGTTCCTGTATGCAAACCATGGCATCGGTGGCAGCAGGTCCCTTCCGGCTTCCATTCCTTTGTACTTTCCTTTGCGGATCGCAGTGATAAAATTTTCTTCCGTCCAGTTCCCGATACCTGTTGGGTCATTGGTCAGGTTTGCAGCAAACGATTGTCCCCATGGACCAACCGCCGATGTCAGGTCTCCATTGAACAACACCCAGTTCAGTTTTAAATTTTCCTTGTCCATTTTTTGCAAAGCCCTACCGGAAGGATATCCCGAGAACCTTAGTTCTTCTATTATTTCAGGTCCATGCTCCCCCATTTTTTTTGGCGAGTGACAATCGTCACATCCCATTGCGTTCACCAGGTATTTACCCCGTTCGGCCATTTCCGCGGCATTTATAATTTTTTCTATTCCCAGCTCTTTCACTGGTTTTTCTACCGGTTTTTGTTCTGCTGTTGTGCAGCTTACCGCTAAGGCAAGAAATGCAAAACAGATTTTGTTTACTGATTTGTACATGTTGGTTTATTATTTATTGTTTATTGTTTATTGTTTGATTCATTTCATTTGTGTTCTGAGAGGTCGTCAGAAAATTAATTTCCAACCGCTGAGCCCGGGTGAATTGCTCCATATGACCTGATTGATCGTGCAAAGGTGTCAGAGCTTGCCAACACGTTTTGAGTGTAATGACATACCATGTGTTTTTTAATTTTGGATTTCATTTTTTTTCGACAAAGATTGTTTGAAAGTCGACGAAATTCAATCACATGAAGATGTGAATCACCTAAAAGCAATTAGACAGGCTCTAAACTGATTTGGTAAACCCCTTTAGTTAATGATTAGCTTTTTTCGCAAGGCCTTGCTGCCAGAGATGATCGTAACCACATAAACACCGCAGGGCAAACTGCCGGGAAGTGACACTACTTTTATTTTTTCTGAATGCCCAGTTTCGGTATAAACAGTATTTCCCTGCACATTTTTTAGGATGAGCCACTCAAAACCATTGTTTGTAAACACTGTAATTACCTTATCAGAAACTATATTCGGAAACAAGGTGATATCCGCCTGGCTACTGCAATTAACTGCCAAAACAGGTGAGTAGTCGAAGTCACCATTCTTGTCTACCTGTTTTAAACGATAATACACAATGCTTTCATCCAGGGCGGGTTTATGATCCGGATAACCATACCTGTTAATTTCCCGTGCATTCTCCTTTGCTTTCACACATCCTGCTACTGAATAATTTACTCCATCCTTCGATTTCTCAATTAAAAAGAAATCCGTCATTCGTTCATCCTGCGTGAGCCATATAAGTTCCGTATCCTCACCGGTACACGTTCCGGCAAAGCTTAGTAATTTAAGAGGCAAAGCCGCCGAACAGCTGGTACAGGTGCTATTCACTGTTGCGCTCCCAAAATTTGTGCTTCCAACAACGCCCACACTAGCAGCCATATAGCAGATCTTTATATTCGAAGTTGCCGTCATGGGCTGTGAATTAATGATCTGCGAGGTAATGTTTATACAAGAATACGCTACCGGCGAGGTAAAGGCATTTGCATACTGGTTAATCATAATATTGGCGTTGATCATGGATCCAGGCGCAAGGCAAAATGTATTCGGAGAATTTGAAGAAGAGGTAATCACATAACTCGAGTTGATTACACCATAATTCACTACAGATGTGTTAGGCCCCTGCACCACAAACTGGTTAAAAAAAACATTAAATACAGCCGCGGGTATACAATTAAAAATAAGGTTATTCTGTCCCGTAACCAGGCTGCTGGTAATGGAGAATATACCGTAATTATAGATCACGCACCCCGTTCCAAATACTACCGAGCCGGAGGGATTGATAACGATAGAAGCACCTGGATTTATAATAATTGTTCCCGATGTAAAGGCAATGCCCGTTAGTGTAAGGTTCCCGCACACGATCAATTGTCCACCACTCACTGTCATGTTACCCAGGGCCAGGTTGGCCGTTACTGTCTTTACCTGGGTAATTGCCACCACATCATTATTCGCAAGGGCCGTAGATCCTACAGGGTTACAGATAATGGTTGATGGAGCGGTGACACACTGGCTTTTTACAGTCGTAAACAAAAGTACTCCTGTGCAGGATAACAGGAAGCGCATATATTTTATGAACCGGCCAGGAGAAAGTGGGATAGTGATTTCAAGGTTGTCACGAGTGATTGCAGGTTGTGTGTGTTGCATAAAATATTACCCGGTTGATTAGTGAAAATTACTTCAGCGAATTGCATTGTAGGTTGATATTAAAAAACGTTTGGGTAAGCTGCTCATTCGTAAAAGGTTTCTCAATAAAATAAACTGAGGTGCGCAGCGATGGCTTTATTTCTTCAAAATTCTTTTTGCTGGTCAGCAGGAAGAGAAGAATACTTTCACGAAGGATGTTGGGATTCTGCCGGACCAATATTTCCATGTAACACAGGTGGCCAATAATAACACAGTCATAGCTGGATGCCCGGAGAGATCTGTTTACCTCGAATCCAAGCCTGAACGCTTGTATGGTGATATCTCTTCTGACAATTGATTCTGTTTCTAATAACAATACCTGCACATAACAAATGTCCCCATTTGATCATATAAAAAAACACATCAACATGTGATAAAGAAGTGAAATGTATGTGAGCCCAGTATCATGTCAACTCTGTTTTGTCATATAACCCTGGCAGATTTGTGGCCGACAGCATTGGATCCTGCCAGGGTTGCCCCGTTATTTTAGCCTTGACACGACACTAATTGGATATAAAATAACCCATGACTTTGGAAATCGCCTGACTTTTGCTATTCACATTTAGTTTGGCATACACATTTTTTATATGGCTCCTCACCGTGTCTATGGAAAGATCAAGTTTAGAAGCCACCTCTTTGTAAGAGCAGCCACCGGAGATCAGGATCATGACATCGGTTTCACGGCGTGACAAATTGTAATTAATGAGATTGGAAATAAAGAAATCCGCATTTACCGGCGAGGGCATTTTTTTTTGAAAGTGCTTATTCCGCGTCACCTCTGTTTCCCGCAAATCACCCTGCCGTGTATCTTCAAATTGGTCTTCATAGTTTTGAAGGGTGCTAAGTGAGTATATTTTGTGAATCCCTTTGATAGAATTAATTAGGCGGTCCACTTTAAGAATATTTCCTGTCGCCTGTTTAGTAAGTTTTATGAGAATGTTTTTTTTTGGTAAATCGTTTAGCTTGTTAAGATCAGGTTTGCTGCTATTAATATTAACGCCAACGAAGGTAATAGAGTTCTGGTTTAACACTTCTCTTATTGAATTTAAGAAAAAATCATCATCACTTATAACCAACAGTACCATTTTAATTTTTACGCGCAAAATTAAACAGCTCCTTACGCAGGTCAATTACATAAGTATGTGATATTAAACCCGCGCGATTCAGGCGATATTATTCCGGAAAGCAAGCGCCACTGCCTCTGTTTTGCTGTTTACATGCATTTTTTCATAGATCTTTTTTATATGGCTCCTCACCGTATCTATAGAGATAAATAACTCTTCCGCGATCATTTTGTAGGAATACCCTTTTACAAGCGATTTGAGGACTTCGCGTTCCCGGTCCGAAAGATTATAGCTGTCGTTTTTCTGACGGTACACTTCTGAGAACATTTTCAGTACCTGGGTGGCAATACTTGAACTCATAGGTGCTCCGCCTTCATAAGCTTCGACTAAATATTCAAGTATGTGTGGTGGAGCCGTCTTTTTCAACAGGTAACCGTTAGCCCCGTTCTTCACGGCTTCAAATACATTATCGTTATCATCAAATACGGTAAGCATTAAAACCTTAACATCCACGATGCCTGCAGCCCTTAATTCAATAAGTCCCTTTATGCCGGTTTTACCTGGCATGTCAATGTCCATTAAAATAACATCCGGCTTGTTTTTCCTGTAATCGTCCACCACATTCATGCAATTGCCAAAAGCTCCCTGGAGCTTAAAATCTCCTGAGCTTTCAATCAGGAGCGCCAGACTGTCCCTTAATTGTTTGTTATCTTCGTATATACAAATTTTGATCATAGCTTATTAAGATTCATTTTTGCTTCGATACTTGTGCCCTGCCCTATCACCGATTCAATTTTAAAGTCTGCGTCTAGAAGTGCCGCCCGTTTACGCATATTTGTAAGCCCATTGCCATCTTCATACTCACGGATCACAAAACCTTTCCCGTCATCTTTTATAGAAAGGACAAGCTGCTTTTTTTCAATGCAAAGAGAAACTTTTACTCTTTTGCACTCTGAATATTTTGCCGCATTATTGACAGCTTCCTTAAACAGGAGAAAAAAATCTCTCCGATGCGCCATACTCAATTTCAGGGCATTGGTCTCTTCTGAAGAATAAAAAATGAGTGCGATCTGTTTAGGCTCCAGGATCCCCGAGGCAAATTCACGCATCCTGTAAATTACCCTTTTCATATCGTCATTGGCGGGATTGATGCTCCATACAATATCATCCATGCTTTCCATCATTTGCTGGCTGTTGGAAGCGATCCTGCTGATATACCCCCTGGTGCTCGCGGGATCCTTATCCAGCTTGTCCGCTGCAATTGAGCTGAGAATATTGATGGTGCTTAAAGTTGAACCCATATCATCATGCAGGTCACGCGAAAGCTGAAACCTCACTTTCTCAATCGCAAGCAGGCGGTTTACACGAATGCGGTATACCACGTAGATCAAAACCGCGGTGGTGATAGCGACCAGCATATAAAACCAGATCGTTTCATAAAACGCTTTTTGAATGATTATTTTCAATGCTGTTTCAGAAACAATTTCTCTGTTCCCTTTATACACTACTTTTAACCTAAATGTATAACTTCCTCCCGGCAACTTGCTGAAGGCCACTTCCCTCGACGAAGCAGGGATCCACTCTTCGTCATATAACTTGTAGTAATACTCCAGGTCCTCCTTGTATTTATAGGTAGAGGTTCCAAAACTGATCTCAAAGGAGTTGTGATTTTTATCAAGCACGATCTCTTTTTTATCTCCTATGTTAAACAGTTTATCAAAACTGCTGAGCGAATAAATGATCGGTTTCAGCCGTGGATTATAATTCTGAGGATTAAGCTCCAGTTTATAAAGCGCTTCTTCCGATGAAATAAAAACCCTGTCGGCCTTCGCGCTGTAAATTACACCACTTAGCTGCAGCTTGTCAATGTTCGATTTTTGACCGAGGTCAATAATATTCCTGGTGTTCCAGTCAAGCAAATGCATTCCATTTGTGCCAACTGTAATAACCCTGTTGTTTTTTAAAACAGTAAAATCGAAGACCATGCCAAGGCTGAAGTTATTCCTGAAATTGAAATTCTCAACACGGTTATTCACGATATCAAACCTGAACACCCCATTGAGCGTGCTCCCGAATACATATGCAGGATCCAGTTCCCCAAGCGCAATAACGAGGTTACTCCTCAGTGAGCTTGGATCGTTGATGTCGAGCTTGAAATTCTCGAATTTCTTCGTCCTCATATTAAGTTTGATAAGACCCAATTCTGTTGTACCAAGCAACAAACTCTCATCACCGGCGGCCTCCGCGGCATTTATTTCAAGTGTCCTTTTAAAATCATGGATCTCATTAAAATTAAAAAGTTTTCGGAAAGAGTTCTTCGCCTCGTCATAAACAGCAATATCACCGGTAAGGGTCACAAAATACAGTTCCCCGTTCCTGGTTTCGGCAATGCAGACTTCGTTATTCCTGAAAAGACTATCGTTGTAGAACTCAAAGGAATTTGTACTTTTCGTGTACCTTGTAAGCAGGCCTCCCATTTGGATTATCCAGCAATGCCTGCCGTCATTGTTAAAACGGATCTGTTTTATTTCTCCAAAACGGGTACCCCCGGAACCAGGATAGTTCCTGAATTCACCCGTTTCCGAACGATACTCAAAAATACCATTATCCACGGTTCCAAACCAGATCACTCCAGGTTCAGATTCATCCATCCTGGAATAAATATTTTTTGGAAGCTCATTGCTTATCACTTCATAATTGTTCTGAAACTGGTTAAAGGTGAACAGTCCGTTATTGGTGCAAAACCAGATGTTGTGCTCATGATCTTCAAACACCCGGTAACATACCGAAAAATCAATATCGTCGGTATTTATACTTTTATCTGGCAAGGCGAAAACCCGGTTACTTTTACAATCATACACCTCTACCTGGTCCCTGAAACCATACAGCCATAAACGATTAAACGAATCCTTATAGAACATCCGTCCTTTACGTGAAATAATTGGTATCGCGATCAGCTCGCCCGTTCTGGAATCGTGCCTGAAAACATTGTACTGATTGATACTCCAGTTAAAAACGGAAACAAAATTATAATCGCCTATTGTTTCAAAATCATTCACATAACCTTTTAATTCGGGGCGTTGCATCCATTTATATTCTTCCGGGTAACTTTTGGGATCAGCCACCTTATTCTTATTCCTGTCGAACAGCTCAAGCCCGTTACGGGTCTGCAACACATAATACTTCGACGAAAGCTCCTCAATATTCAAAACGTAATCATGATCCTCGACATCCATCGGTTTATGTACCACAACCGAATTGCTTTCGGCATCATACTTAAGCGCTTTGGTCTGCATACTGCAGAAATACGTGTCATTGTTTTTGTCAATAAATACAGCCCTGAACGTTAAGGGTGTTCCATTCGCAACATCCTGGATCGGCAACAGTTCAAATACTTTTGAGTGTATGTTGAATTTTGCAATGCCGTAAGTATGCGTAACCCAAAGAATGCTGTCGTTTGCAAACGCGATGTCAAAAAGCAGGTCTGACCCCATGAGCTCACCCTGGGAAAACGGCATGTGGTAAGTCTTAAATCTGTTACCGTCGTATTCTATCAACCCATGATAAGACGCGATCCAGTATTTATAATCTTTGTCAATTTTTATATCTACCGGAGCGTTCGATTCAATGCCTTTACTTTTATCTATCCTGGTGAGCTGCGGCTGACGAAACTGGGAGTTTATCAATCCAGGCAATAGGAGGATGCTTCCAAAAACTAAAAGTCTTTTAAAGTGTTTCATCTTTTATAGTTACAGGCTGTATTTAAAGATAATGGAAAAATCGTCCGTTTTAAAGCCGGCATAAAAATAAGAAGGGTCCATGGAAAGACAATCACATAAATATGTGGATCTGTTTGGAACCTTTTATCCATTTGTTGCCCATATACGCGTTGAAGTTGCTCTGGTGTGGGCTCTTTTAAGCAATTTGGATTCCGTTATGGTAAAAAACCTCATATTGGTACAGGAAAAACACCTGTTTTATCTAATATCCGGATTTTCAGGAATTTTTAATCTTATCTTTGTAAAAAATTGCCGCCAAAAACGAATTATGATCTTTACAAAATTTAAAACCCCGGTCCTGCTCCTGCTTGTGTCCTTTTTTATTTTTGGTTTTAGTTCAAAAGTCATTATAGTTTCCTGTGATGATGTTCTGTTAAGGTCCAGGCTGGCTTTACTCAACGTAAAGAACATCAATTACAATTGCAATTTCATGCAGAAATTCGCTGGTGGAAACGATACATTAAAGACTAACGCGAACATAATCCTGGAAAAGAAAAGCATGGATACATTGCTTGGCTGTAACATGAAAATGACCAGCAATTTTAAGTTTTATGCCATCGCCTTTAATACAGAACTTTTTTATAACGGGAAAAAGAACATCTCGATGAACCATACCAAAAGAAAGGCCACCATAGATACAACCGGCAGCCGGGGAAAGGGGAAACCGACAATGAACCTGCTGAAGCAAAATTTTCCGACGGCCAGTATGATGGATCATTATACTGAAAAGCTCCCTTATGAACCCTTTTTCAGGAATACCTCCAAAACTATTCTGCTGGATGACGAAAAAGTAGGGTCATATACATGTTATAAACTTCAAATTACCATAAAAGAGCATCCGGGCAATACCAGCCGCACTATTTTCCTGTTTATTGATAAGCAGACATTTTTACCTGTAAGAAGGATCGACCTGGTAGACGTGAATAAAAAACAACAATACTCTGATTTTACCCTTTCCTCTATCAAAATAAACGATATACGTTCCGTTGAACAAATTAAGGAACCAATGATCCCAAAAGGCTATGAAATTGATTTTTTCAGGCTTGACAGGTATTAGAACTGAATTTTTTTGAAATAAGACCCTTTAGAAGGGAGGGTAGAATTCAGTTGGCCATTTCCTTTTTCTTTTCGGGGAAGATATTCATCCAGATCACACGGGAAATCCGGTAGTTCCAGACTGCGCATAAAAGAATTGCTGCAAGTGTTACCATGGCAAGGGTTGTATCATCCAATCCAAAGATCAGGTTCTTTGCCAAAAAAAACGCTATAAATCCTTCCACAACGGCCAGTCCATAACTTACATACATGGCGCCTAAATAATAGCCAGGTTCTTTTTCAAAAGAATAACCGCAATTCTCACAGGCTTTTTTCATTTCAGGCTTGCCAACAAGGGGATATTTTGCCTTGTAAAAAACACTTGCTTTTCCACAGTTTGGACACTTCAGCTGTAAAATCCTGCCTGTTTTCCTCAAATGCGATATTTTTTCCATAATAAAACTGATTATACCCTAGCTATTTCAAATCAGATGCCAGCTATTGGCAACGCCTCTGTTTGAATTATTTGGGCGCGTACATGCCAAATTAAAGGCAAAAGTGTACTGCATATTTTAGCCGGATTAAGTATAGGCCACGCTTAGACTCACTCCAAAGTCCACTGTACTTTTTGCTGTGCTCTATCCCTCGCAAAAAACAGGAAACGCTCATTTTTTCTTCCGATTCACCCTTCAAAAGGTGTCAGACTTATAATTTAATTCCTCGTTTAAAAAATAGCGCTTAACTTTGGCGAATGACTTTTTTAGGGAGATTAAAATTTTACGGGATCGGTTTTGCAATTGGTCTTCTGATGGTATTTGCCATTTTCGGGACACGCACCTGCACCACACCGAACGAAATAAAAATGCAGCAGCTGGTTTTTCAGTATATGGATCTTTCAGAAAAAGCCAAATGTAAGTTAAAATGCATGCGCAAAAATGAAATGCTATTAAAAATAGAACTCAGGCATTTTGAGATCAATTACGACCTGAGCGATGTGCATAAAGAACCCTGCGGTGAATATTACATCCAGCCTAAAAAAGAATACGATTCGCTGTACAATTATAAGCTGGTGATGTATGATTGTGATACCATTACGCGCATTAATGATATAAACATACCCTCCACGCTCAGTTGCACGTGTCAATAAGCGCCTTATATACCCCTGATTTTTTTATGCGAGAGGCATTGAAGGAAGCGCAGAAAGCCTATGATGCCGACGAAGTTCCCGTTGGCGCCGTGGTAGTTGCCGGAAACCGCATTATCGCACGTGCCCACAACCTTACAGAAAGACTTCACGATGTAACCGCGCATGCCGAAATGCAGGCCATAACTGCCGCTGCACATGCCCTGGGAGGAAAATACCTGGTGGACTGCACCCTGTATGTTACCCTGGAACCCTGCCTGATGTGCGCCGGGGCCCTTGCCTGGAGCCAGTTAAGTACTATCGTCTTCGGTGCTTCCGATCCAAAAAAAGGTTTCACCCTTCTTGAAAAGAACGTGTTACACCCGAAAACACAGGTGATAAAAGGTATTATGGCCCCCGAATGTGAAAAGCTGTTGAAGGATTTTTTTATCCGAAAACGCAAATAATTGTTTTTGGTCCGTTTTTTGAATAAATTTATAAGATGAAGCCTGAAACTGCTAATCATCTCTAAAATATATAACCATGCAAATTTTAAGAACCTTTACCCTATCCTTATTGTTATCCGCCGCGGCAATAAACACACACAGTTATGCGCAGGCCAACCCGGCAGCCATCAAAACGGCCACCATGCCGGATAAAACGATCATCATCAAACATCCGATGGCTAACGACCCGGCAACCTTTTTTGCAACAAACTCTCTTATTACTTTCGAGATCTATAAGCCGGGCGACATTGCAAAGATCATTGCCGCGCTGGCAAAAGACCCGGATGTAGTTGACTGCAGGATGGGAACGGTAACCGGCGATTATTACCAGGTGAATCTTACGGTGAAGGTTTCAAAAAATAAAATGTGGTATGGTGCGCTCTTCAAGAAAGCCGGCTTAAATACGATCAAAATAAACAACAATCCCATTGTAGACGTCGAAAAGATGTAAACACAAGTCTTTCCTTCTTAAAGCCGGCCCCCTGTGACCGGTTTTTTGTTATACCCCGGGTCTGTATGTGACGTTTATTTCAGTTCGGTATTCCCTTAGAATTATTAATTTTGCGCATGATTAACGCAGAGTCCTTATTGTTTGATTCCGTTCAGAAAGCATTGTCTGAACTCTATTCTTTACAAACCACTAATATTATCTTTCAAAAAACACGAAAAGAGTTTGAAGGAGACTTTACGCTCGTTACTTTTCCTTATACCAAAGACACAAAAAAATCACCGGAGCAACTGGGAACTGAGATTGGTGAATTCCTTGTTAAATCAATCCAACATATATCGGCTTTTAACGTGGTGAAAGGTTTTTTAAATATTTCATTAAGTAACGCTTTCTGGCTCGGTTATTTTAACTCGGTAAAAGATATTAAGAACCTGGGACTAAAAAACGAAAACAGCTCCGGCAAAACGGTGATGCTGGAGTATTCGTCACCGAACACCAACAAACCCCTGCATCTTGGTCACGTGCGGAATAATCTCCTGGGTTATTCTGTTGCGCAGATCTTAAAAGCAAACGGGCATAAGGTGATCAAAACAAATATTATTAACGACCGGGGGATTCACATTTGTAAAAGCATGTTGGCCTGGCAGAAATTCGGAAATGGTGAAACGCCTGAAAGTTCGGGTATGAAAGGCGATCACCTGGTAGGGAAATACTATGTGGAGTTTGACAAAGCCAACAAAGCACAGATCGCGGAACTTGTAAAAGAAGGAAAAACAAAAGAGGAAGCGGAGAAAAGCTCTCCCCTGATGCTGGAAGCCCAGGAGATGCTCCGTAAATGGGAAGCAGGCGATAAAGAAGTGGTGGATCTCTGGAAAACCATGAATGGTTGGGTGTACAAGGGATTTGATGAAACCTATAAGATCCTGGGTGTTGATTTTGATACCTTGTATTATGAAAGCAATACGTATTTATTAGGCAAAGAGGTTATCCAGGAAGGTCTGGCAAAAGGCGTTTTTTATAAAAAAGAGAACGGCAGTATTGCCATAGATCTTACCAAAGAAGGTCTGGACGAAAAAATTGTATTGAGGGGCGACGGCACCAGCATTTATATCACCCAGGACCTGGGTACGGCCATTGAACGGTTTAAGACCTACCCTGAGCTGAAACAGTTGATCTATACGGTCGGTAATGAGCAGGATTATCATTTTAAAGCCTTATTTAAGATCCTTGAGAAGCTCGGTTATGACTGGGCAAAAGAATGTTACCACCTGAGTTACGGCATGGTGGAATTACCGGAAGGAAAAATGAAAAGCCGGGAAGGTACTGTAGTGGATGCCGACGAATTGCTGCAGGAGATGTATGATACAGCAGAATCAACTACCAAAGAACTTGGAAAGGTGGAAGGTTTTTCAGAAGTCGAGTTAAAGGAACTTTACAGAACGATCAGTCTCGGGGCCCTTAAGTATTTTATACTGAAGGTAGACCCAAAAAAGAAAATGATGTTCGACCCTAAGGAAAGTATTGATTTTAACGGGCACACAGGGCCATTTATCCAGTATACACATGCGCGGATAAAATCTGTGTTACGAAAAGCTGAACTGGATTTTAGTTCTGAGAATAAAACGATAGTATTAAACAGTCTTGAAAAAGAGCTGGTCAAATGTATGTATGATTTTGCAGCTACTGTCGATGAGGCGGGAAAAACCTATAGTCCGGCCCTGATTGCAAACTACGTCTATGAATTCACAAAACTCTTCAACCGTTTTTACCACGAATTTTCTATACTTAAGGAGGAAGACCTGGAGTTGAAAAAATTCCGTCTGCAACTGACTCAGCTTAGCGGACAGATTATTTCAAACGCCATGAACCTTCTTGGGATCAAGGTTCCGGAAAGGATGTAAACAACGAAGAAGCTGACTCAAAAGTCAAAAATGAAGTCACCCCGAGCAGGACAAACATCCGGGAGATGTTCGGGCCAGAATGCAGGGCAGCCATTGTCACTCTGAGCGGAATCGAAGGGTGTCAGGCAGAGGGTCAAAAAGTCAAAGTCGCTTGTATAGAGATATGGTAGAGATAGCATGCCTAAAATTATTTTTTAAAATTTATCCGTCATTATTTAAGGATAAATTTGTTTTATAAGATTTCACTTACGTAGTTCTGAAAACAAAAACTCCATGCCTCTGAGTCTCCGAGACCTCTGTGTTGTATCACGCACAATATTAGGTGGTGACGAATAAATCTGTTTTATGAGTTCCGAAGATAAAAAACTCTGTGCCTCAGAGTCTCCGTGCCCCCTGTGTTGAACCATGCACGAAGACAATTTCCAAGAATTAGGGCTTTTTGAGACAGCCTCTTCGGAACTGACCGAATTTCATTTCCTAATATACACTTCGCGCCGTTTTTGTACCCTGCGGCAATAAGAAAAAGTTAGCCGGAAATTTCTTCGCTTCTACCTTGGTAGCGGTACTTTCTATAACAAAGTCAATATCCTCGATGATCATTTTTAAAGGAACGGCGTTGGTCTTTGAAATATAATTGTAATAGTTACCATACTTGTTCCTCACAAATAATTTAGCATCCACTCCCAATTTGGAATTAAAGTAATATTTGTGTACACCGCTCCTGCAGTTCAAGACCAATTCGTCACATACATAACCAAGGATAGTAACAGCTTTTTTCGTGACCCTGCTGCTGAGCACCTCATCGTCATGCATGGCGGCATCGTTCCAGAACACGGTGTCAGAACTTGCCATTTTATTATAGAGCTTGTTATCCTTATTAATATAAAGCTGCCATTGCGCGAACATCCCATTGGTAACGGTTTTGTAATCACCGTTCTTTATGTAATAATTATGTACGGAACCAAGCATGGCCGCAAGCTGTTTCTCCTTTAATTTAGGATTTTTACTCTTGTACACGTTAGAATATACAATTTCTCCTTCAAAAGCGGGATTCGCGGTTTGCGCGAAAGTACCGGCTCCGCTTAATAAAATGGCAAAAACAAATAGTCTGAATCGAGTGATCATCGCTGTTAAATTTGGTTCAAGTTACAACAGTTTCTCTTTCCCGCCAAAAAAACAGCTTATGATTTTAAGCCGGTATTGCCCTGATCAGGTCGTTTTTAATTCCGCCTCTTTGTTCTTCCGCTTCAGGATCAGGGAACAAACCAGCGTAACCAGGATTCCCACCGGAAGGATCTCCATATACGTTAACAAAGCGAAAGAAATCGGATTTTTATACATTTCTTTGTATCCTTCCATTTCTTTGAGTTGTTTGTCCAGCTCTGCCTGGCTGGCTCCGGATTCCCTGGCGGTCTTTATGGCGTGGTCAACATATTTATCCAAAAAATCGGGCATAAACATATTGTACTCCACCGCCCATGTTATCACATACGCTGTTGAGCCAATGAGGGTAATAAAAAGTCCGGTGGTAAACGCTTTGCCAAAACTAATGTACCCGTTCCCGTAACGATCCCTCGCATTTTTAATCCCGACAAAAACCAACGAAAATGCCAGGAGCATAGATGCATAACCGAGGAGCATACTTCCCTCATGGTCGGCACTTTTGGAATAATAGGCCATTGAAATAGCCATAATTGCACTTACAATAAAGCCGGAGATCAGGCCGCAAACGATTACATTTTTTTTCATTTTATTTTTTTTAGCAGGTTAATATCGGGCAAAATTCGGCATCCGGATTTCTTTTTCCCTCATACTTTTGAGTGATTTTATTTTCATTCTTAAATTTCACCCAAAAGAAGTAGTCCTTTATTCGATGACATTCAGGCGTTTAGCTTTTTCAATGGCCTGGGTCCTCCTTTTTACCTCCAGCTTTTCAAACACTTTGGAAGAATGTGTTTTTACAGTGTTTAACGAAACAAATAAATGCGCGGCGATTTCCTGGTTGCTCAGGCCCCTTGCCATTAAATTCAAAACCTCGAGTTCACGTTTACTCAGGCCTAGTTTATCGCATTCTTCCTGGTTCATTACAAACTCGGAGGCGTTTCTGAATACAGTTTTTTCCACCACAATGGTTTCTTTTTTCGGTTTTGCGAGCTTAAGCGCCAGCCAGATCCCGAGGCCGGTGAAGATCAGCGCGATGGTCCCTATGTAAATTTCCAGGGCATGGTCTACGATCACAAAACGCCATTCCAGCCATTTAAGCAGAAAAAGAAGAAAGGCCAGGGAAAGTCCGTATAACACGGCAGGCTTATGTTTCAGGAACCATTTCATTATACCTTGTTTGAGGCTGAGTATTAGCGCTAAATTAATGAAAGACTCTTAAAACTTAAAACGAAAACGTTGCTAAAACCTTAATAATCCTCTACTTTTGCCCTTATGTCCACCCCCACAACATTTACCCTGCAACACAACTTGCCCGATGTGCATGAATTTGTTTATGAAACCTTGCTTGACTTTAAAAAATTCGGGGAAGTACATCCCTTTATGACCGAGGTAACGGTTATTAAAGAAAATTTACCCGAATACGTGGAATACAATATTGTGGAGGAAGTGTACTTTCTGGGATTCATCAAAAACCGTCCCACCTATACGGCAAGGGTAATGGAAATAGAGAAAAACAGACACATCCGGTATACCTCGCCCGTAAAAAACTTCATTTTTCTCACCATCGATATCACTTTTTCAAAGAACAAAAACGGGTCATTGCTTGTTACAGAAAAATTTGAGATCCAAAGCAATAAATTAATGGGCATCCTCTTTGGAAATCTCCTTAAAAAGGCGCACCTTAAATTTTTCGCAAACATGAAAAAACTTCTGCATACCAGTGTGGAAGATGTCCAACTCAACTAATATGTCAGACGCTTCAAATTACCTTGAAAAAAACAAAGACTCCTGGAACCGCAGGACTGATTACCACGTAGATTCAGAATTCTATGACGTAAAAGGATTTCTTGCAGGAAACACCTCCCTTAAATCTGTTGAACTGAAGCTGCTTGGGGATATCAGAAATAAAAGCATTCTTCATCTCCAGTGTCATTTTGGCCAGGATACTCTTTCTCTTGCGAGAATGGGTGCTGAGGCTACCGGGGTAGACCTTTCAGACAATGCCATTAAAAATGCGTACCTGCTTGCTGAAAAGGCAAAACTAAAGGCGGAATTTATCTGCTGCGATGTTTACTCTTTACTTCAGCACCTCGATAAACAATTTGACATCGTTTTTACCAGCTATGGTACGATCGGCTGGTTACCGGATCTGGACAAATGGGCGAAGGTCGTTTCCCGGTATTTAAAACCTGGAGGCAAATTTGTATTTGTTGATTTTCACCCGGTGGTGTGGATGTTTGATAATAATTTTGAAAAGGTTGGTTATAATTATTTTAATGTAGCGCCAATCATTGAAATGGAAAGCGGAACGTATGCGGATAAGAACGCCCCGATCAATAAGGAATATGTGGGTTGGAATCACCCTGCCAGCGAGGTACTGAACAGCTTAATTCAAAATGGGTTGTCCCTTGCTTCTTACGACGAGTTTGATTATTCGCCCTACAATTGTTTTAATCATACCGAAGAATTCGAACCGGGAAAATTCAGGATCAAACACCTGGGAAATAAAATTCCAATGTTATTTGCACTGGTGGCACAAAAGGAAAAATAAGCCGCAGATTACACAGATTAGTTAAAACAATACTGCGTATTATGATCAGCGCAATCTGTGCTTTTTAATTTTGATCCGTGGCATCAGTGAATCCGATAGGATTTCGATTTGTGGCAAGCAAAACGCTAATTTAGTTGACGCTGATTTCACAGATTGCGCTGAAAAAAACACAAGGTAGTTTTTTGGCTGCTACCAGAATTACGCAGATCTATATAAAACTGAGCTTAACCGGTTATTTAATACCAGATCTGCGAAATTTAGCCGAAGGCTTTTTTTTGATCTGCGTCATCAGTGAAATCTGCGTCAAAAAAATGAGGCAAACGCTAATATATGAAGTTGAGTCTGAACCATAGAAATCACTAAAAGAAAACCATGAGCGTCAAAAAAAAATAGTGTGACCACGCGCTGGCATATATAGCCTTTTTAGTCCTGGATCCCCGAAACAATAGAGTCTTTTCAGTCCTGACTCCCTAAAACAATCAGAGTTTCACGCCGCCCTCATACACAAAAGAAATTATCTCCTTGTCTGTATCCGTAAATTTCAAACCTCTGCGTTCATATACCTTTTCGGCAGTCTCGAATAATTTTTCAAGGCGGTAATTTTCAAATCCGCCGCTTCCGCCCCAGCTAAAACTAGGGATCACTGTATTAGGAAAGCCGCCGCCATATATATTGGAACCAAGGCCCACAACTGTGCCGGTATTAAACATGGTATTAATTCCCGATTTAGAATGATCGCCCATAATTAACCCGCAAAACTGCAACCCTGTGTCAACCTGCTTATTCTTTGCGTAGTTAAAGAGCTTTACGTTACCGTAATTGTTTTTTAAATTACTGCTGTTGGTATCCGCGCCGAGGTTACACCACTCGCCTATAACCGAGTTCCCTAAAAAACCATCATGACCCTTATTGCTATACCCCTGGATGACACTGTTGCTTACCTCGCCACCCACTTTAGAATAGGGGCCAACGGTTGTTGCCCCGTAAATTTTAGTGCTTAGTTTTAATGTGCTGTGTTCGCATAATGCCAGCGGACCACGCACAACCGAGCCTTCCATGATCTCGGCGTCTTTACCGATATAGACCGGCCCCGTATGTGTATTTAAAATGCAGGCTTCCGCCTTTGCACCTTCTTCCAGGAACACCAGTCCTCTATCTCCGATAACCGTTACCGAATTACTCAGGGGGAGCGATTTCCGGCCTTGCGTGATCAATTCAAAATCGGCTTTAAGGGCCTCCGCGTTCTTCTGAAAAATATCCCAGACATTATTTATTTCAAAAACCTCCGCCGGGTAATCTGTTTTTTTTAAAGATGAAATTCCCACAAGGTCTTTTGCCTGGCCATTAAATGCAAGTAGTTGTGAATTCTTATACAAAGCCTCCCCGGGCTTTAACGCGGAAACAGCAGCGACAAGTTTTTTATCGGGGCAGAATTTAGAACTAATAAAAATTCCAGCGCCCACGGGCGCCGGAAACTTTTTTGACAGGTACTCCTGCGTGTAATAACTGCAAGTGGTATTGAGGTTTCTTTCCCACTTTTCTTTAATTGTCAGTATTCCTATTCTGATCTCTGAGAGCGGTCTTGTGAAGGTAAGAGGTAGAAAACCCTTCCATATTTCAGGATCATCAAATAAAACAAAGCTCATCGTCCTACCTCTTTATGGGCTTTGTGATCTTAAATTCCGTTCTTCGGTTTACCTTGTGCTCTTCATCAGTACATTCCACGCCATCCTCACATTTGTTAAGCAAACGGGTTTCACCATAACCGGTCGCTTTTAAACGCAGCCTGCTGATTCCCTTTTTCACCAGGTAATCCACTGCGGTCTGTGCCCGTTTTTTGGAAAGACCCATATTAAACTCGGCGCTTGACTGTGCGTCGGTATGCGAGCTGATCTCCAGCATTAATTTAGGATAATCCATTAAGGCGTCCGCTGCTTTATCGAGAACCACTTTCGCGTCTTCGCTGATGGAATAATCTCCGTATGCATAATAAATATTCTCAACAATCGTAACCGTCATCTCTGATTCTTCTTCCGGCTCCTCTGGTTTTACAACCGGTACTTTTGGTTGTTTTACCTTTGGTTCTTTTGTTTTAGGCTCTTTCTTTGCCAGTTCCTCTTTTTGCTTTTTGATCTCCGCGATCCTTAACGCCGGATCATCCACAACGAACTCACCAATTAAGAACTTATCTACTTCCAGGATCTTAAAGGCGAATTTTCCGCCCATCATATCCACCACTTTATAAATTCTTCCTTTACTGTCAGCAATGTAGATACGTTTTACACCTGCCAGACCCGGATCTTCACTATCTGCTTCGAAAATATAATTCTTTTCAGCATCCAGGTTTTTAAAGTTAAATCTTCCGTTTGCCGTAGTGCTCCATGTTTGTTCATTGGAACCGTCTTCCTCCTTGATCCGGAGTTTCGCGTTTACAATAGGTTTTTTATCCTGGTCATACATATAACCGTAGATTCCCATCACAAGGTTCACGTCTTCGGCATCCATGTCTTCGAGTAAAGTTTTATCGGCGGTAAGCACTTTAAACGTGAACTTACCTTTCCCTTTGTAGAAAGTTCTTACATCTTTACCGCTTTTGTTCGTAAGGATGATCTTGGTTCCCTCGGCAAGTTTCACATCGCCTTCATCCAAAGCCACCAGGTAGTTCTGATCAGATGGGATATTCCTGAATGCAAAGGCACCGTATTCATTGGTGGTGGTTTCTTCCACAACGTCTCCAAAATCATTAACGAGTTTTAACTTCGCGTTCGGAAGCGGGGCTCCTCCATCCCCTACCCGTATTGTTCCCGCAAAGACCAGATCATCTTCGGTATAAAGATCCGGCAAGGCGTTCGGATCAACCGGCAGGTTTCTGAAAACAAACCGGCTGTCTTTATACTTGGCTGTTACACGGTGGATCACACTGTCTTTTTCAGCAAGGTAAAAACGAGCTTTATTAACCAGTTCAGGATCTTCTTCCATCACTGCTGCCATAAATTTTTTATCACCATCCAGGTTCTTAAAAGCAAAATAACCTTTGGCATCGGTGTACATACTGTCCACCACGTTCCCCAGCTCATCAAGTAATAATACCTTTTTACCTTTCGCGTAATCTTTGCTGTTTTCAGTGAGTAAAACTGTTCCTTCAACAATGGCCGACTTGCTTTTAAACTTGTAGAGGTAAATATCATCGTGCCCTTTTCCGCCATCGCGGTTGGAAGAAAAATAACCGACGCTGTCATTCAGGAAGGTGATCCCAAAATCATCCGTGCTGCTGTTCAGGCTCAGGCCTTCATTACGGTTCAGGATCCACTTTGTATTTACCAGCTTGGCTGAGTATAGATCCAGTCCGCCAAAACCGGGAAGACCATTGGACGCGAAAAATAAAACGCCGTCTTTACGAATACTCGGGAACATTTCATCGCCGGACGTATTGATATCCGGACCCAGGTTAACCGGAGCTCCCCATGTCTCACCTTCCCGCTTGCTCATATAAAGATCTTTTCCACCATAACCGCCCGCCATATCGCTGGTAAAAAAAACTGTTGAATTGTCAGCGCTTATGCTTGGATGCGCAATTGAATAATCAGCGCTATTAAGCTCTATCGGCTTGATATTCGTCCATGATTTCCCCTTGGCCGTAGCGGAGAATATTTTTGAGCGGTTCACATATCCCTTTTTCTCAATATAATCCACCCGCGTAAAATAAAGAGTCTGGCCATCAGGGCTCAGGCAGCCTGGCCCGTCATGATAAAAGGAATTTATTTTTTTTGAGAACGTTTTTGATTTCTGAACAGCGTCTCCGTTAAGCTCAGAAACGTACATGTTCATAAACGGTTGCCCACTATAATCATCCACCGAATAGTTCACAAAATCGAATTGTTCTTTCTCAGCGATAAACATCAGTTTGTTGTTCATCACAAAAGGAGAGAACTCCGATTTATCGGTATTGATGGTTTCAATATTCTTCACAGAATATTCGATCGGACGCGATAAATAATATTTGATCTCCCTGCAGAACTTCAGGGCGTTCTTTGCCGTTTCATCATTCGGGCTTTGTTTAATATAATTGGAATATTGTTCAGCCGCTTCTTCGTATTTGTTATCCGCCTTTAAGATCTGCGCATAGTTAAAGACAACCTCTTTCGGCTGGTCGGGATTTAACTCCAGCAGCTTTTTATAAGCATCTTCTGCTTTGGAATACTGGTTGGTCAATTTATAAAGATTGGCCAGCTTTACCAGGGCTTCCTGCTGCCTGGCAGTGTTCTTTGACCTTGTTTCTTTTTTATAACAAGGGATGGCTTTTATATACTCTCCGTTATCATAATACTTATCTCCCTTGGCCATTTGGGCAAAAGAAGGACTGATAACAGATAAAACAAACGCCAACAGGTATATGTGTATGTGTCGCATAATTATCATAAAAATCTTGGATTAATCATTTTTGATTTGGCGCCGGCGAAATCGAAACCTAACATGACTTCAAAACTGGAGCCTAATTTACTTGCGCTGCCTAATCCTGTGTCATACGACAAACCTACTCTGAACTTATCGGTGGCATAAAACTGCATCAGCGCGCCCGGACCATATTCGCTCCTGTAAAAAGCGCCCAGCCACATGCGTTTAAATAAGAAGAAATTCAGGTTCACATCAAATCCAAGGTCATCTGTAACTTGTTTAACCAGGATGGTAGGAGCAAATACCACATCTTTATTGAATACAAAAGAATTTCCAATGGTGAAAAATAAGTGGGTGTGTACTTTATAGCTGAATTTGCCGGCATTTCCAACAGAAGCTTCGTAGCTGTATACTTTTGGATTATTAATGTGTGAAGCGCTCAGACCCACAAAAAAGGTGTGGGATCTTAAAAAGAGTCCGCCATTAATATCAAGGGTTCCCTTTGTAAGATTTTGCAAGAGCTCGGGTGGCGCCTCCTCCTTTTGAAAGGAAATTTTGCTGAAATCGAACTGGTAACGGTTATACCCTCCGTTTAAGCCGAAAGACAGTTTAAACTTTTGATTCAGCTTAAGTATATAAGCGAAGTTGCCATAAAAACCGGTTGTGCTCCTTGGCCCCAGTTCGTCCCGGATAACGGTGATACCCAGCCCTATATTTTTATTCATGATAGGTGTGTGTGCGCTAATGCAGGTGGTTTTGGGAGCCCCCGGGAAACTCACCCACTGGTCGCGTCTTAGGGCTACAATTGCCAGTGCGTCCCTCGCGCCGGCATATGCAGGATTAAGGATCATCTGGTTAAACTGGTAGAGACTGTACTGCGGGTCCTGTTGCGCATCCATTCCCCGGGATAGGACCAACGTGCCCATTACAATAATGAGTAATCTTTTCATTTTTTTAGTTTTTAATTAATTCAACCCAACCTTTTATTTGTTTACTTCCATCTCCCAGGTCCAGTATGTAAAAATAAGTACTAGGAAGCAGATTATCCAACTTATCTTTCGTCGGCCATGGGTTAGTTTTATTATTATAGCCCTTTATATCGGCTACCTGGTGTCCCCAGCGATTAAAGATAGTTATATGGTTCTTTGGGAATTCTTCAATGTTTTCGATTGTAAACACATCATTATTCCCATCTCCATTGGTAGTAATACCGTTAAAGATTTTGATCTTACACAGCTCATTGGTACCTGCAACCGTTATCACCTGGCGAATGGTATCCATTTTAACCGAACCAACCATATTGGTGTACGTGATCAAAACGCTGACTGAATAGGTCTGCGCCATCAGGTCGAGCAACGAATCACATTTGGCAGTGCAGGTGCTGGTGGGTGTCCAGCTGTATGTTACCTCATAATTTGCGGCCTGCGGCGACTTTATGATCTTCAGGTAGATCTCCCCGTCGTTTTTATCAAAGCAGGTTACGTTCTTTACCTGAGAGGTCACCGAAAAGCCACCAATGGTAACTACTTCCGGCTGAATAAACCCCTGGGTGATCATCATTCCAGAGCCTGGCAAAGTTTCAGTAAAGGGCTCACCAATATTATCGGTTACATAAATTCCCGTAGTGCCGAGCGGCCGGTGATCGCCTGCAGAATTTATGACCTGCGGACTGATGGTCGGGTTCTGGCCCCATAACCTGCCGGCTAAAAGGCACATTGTTATATAGATCGCTTTTTTCATTTCTTTCTTCGTTAATATTTTATTTTCGTTGTCGTTGTATTCTAATCTAATCCCATAAACATTTTAAAAACCCATTTCATATTGTTTAATAGATTCTATACCCTGTAAAATAGGTGTAACCATAGGAACCGTAAATATTTTCAGTAGCGGTAGATTGTTGGTATACCCTGATGGTTATTACATCTCCGGCTGCACACTTAACAGCGGCGCTGATGTTGTTCGAGAAGTATCCCGTAGTTGCAGTTTCCATTCTTACCTTAGCCAGTAATCCGTTCTTATAGATAGCGATGTGCGACCAGGTATTGCTGATTGTAAAAGGCGACCATGCAACGGTAGCATCGAACTGATAAACACCAGCAGTGGGACAAACATATTGATTAGATGCAAAATCTGCACCATCATCAAAATCCTCGCCACCGAAATTTACCTGTATCCACGAACCTGTAGTAATGCCCTGGCTGGTAGTTGCATAGGCTGAAAAGCCTGTATTGATGGCCGAATTAACCCAACTGGCGTTACCATTTGCATCCGAGCTCAATACCTTTCCGTCTCCCTGTGTTCCATCCACCAGGCGTGTAGTTCCATTTACATGGAGCGTTGCCGTTGGGGAGGAAGTATTTATCCCCACGTCTCCATCATAATCTATTACCAGCCTTCGTACGCCAGCTGTGTTATCACAGATATGAAATCCGGATGTTATACCACTTGCAGTTTCCCAGGTTCCCTGTACCCCTACAAAAAATTCATGCGTACTGTTTTTTGCCACCATTCCCGCATAAAAGCCATCCTGGCTGTATACTCTTAAACGCGGGCCCGAAGTGCCCAGTATATCGAGCTTATAGGTAGGACTGTTCGAGCCTATTCCCACATTACCAGTTCCTGTGATCCGCATGAGTTCCTGGCTGGTTGTTGAATTAATTCCGGAATAAAATACATGACTTGCCGTAGAAGCGTCAACCTGGTAGCGCAATATGTCTGAACTAAGCCCAAATCCATATACCTGGTGGTCGTTATTCGCAGCTTCCCATAGAACGATCTTTCTACCAGTAATAGCATTACTAAACTGCAATGGCGCGTTTGCATTAGAAGTTCCGATCCCCAAATAATTTGCGGTAAAATCACCATATAAAAGAGGACTCACACTTGTTGAAGTATTGGCAAGGACAAATTTATTTGAGCCGGTTTCATTATACCCGGCACTGCTTCCGATAAATACATTGCCACTGCCTGTAGTATTAGCATAGCCTGCATAATTACCAAGGGCCACATTATTTGCTCCCGAAACATTCCCGTTTAACGCGTCACGACCCACTGCTACATTATGGTCGCCGTTGAGATGGTTGAGCAGGGCCGCTGTACCAAGGGCTACGTTAGAAGAACCTGTTGTGTTATAATACAAGGCATCTTTACCGAGACCTGTATTGTCAATACCCGCTGTATTAGATCGCAATACACTTGCTCCGATACCCGTATTGCTGTTACCTGTGGTATTGCTGAATAAAGCCTGGTACCCAAAAGCGCTGTTCCTGTTGGAGATGGTTAATGCTTTAAGAGCCTCGTGTCCAAATCCAACGTTCAGGGAACCGGTACTGTTCGACTGGCCGCTCTGGTAACCAAAATAGGCATTATTGGAAATATGATCAATTACACCCGACTCCTGATTATTTACCCTGAAATTCAGGGCAGCGTTATCTATGGTGCCGACAAAATTTGTTAAGGTGCTTGTACCTGAATTACCCGTAAGATCCCATGTGTTGATCTGTGGCGGGATATTGATATTGAAGCTGTTTGTACCGATTGTAGAAATGGACGGCCCTGCTGCTGCCGTAGCGCTTAAGGCAATGGACGTGTTGGCGATGGTTGGAGTTGCAACTGAAAAATTAGGATAGGTACCGGTAATTAAGGTTTGCCCTGTATTATTAAATGCAGGAGGTGGAATATTAATACTGAAGGAACTACCTGCGCTTGAAACCGAAGCCCCGGCAGCTGCGTTGGTTGTAACGTCAATGCTGGGTGTAATGGCCGGCGGTGTTGTTGGCGTGGCAACCGCAAAATTAGGATAGGTACCGGTGATGATCACTTGCCCGGTATGCGTAAACACCGGTGGCGGAACATTTAAGCTGAATGAGCTTCCCGCGCTTGAAACAGAAGCACCTGCCGCTGCCGTTGTAGTTAAAGC
>Ga0208492_1000251_pt1 | contig 51325 bp, 33 predicted proteins | sample Subbioar_CSW14AB_FD_184820 | JGI IMG/M metagenome (GOLD analysis project Ga0208492, IMG submission 184820) | Serpentinite rock and fluid subsurface biosphere microbial communities from McLaughlin Reserve, California, USA - CR12Mar_CSW14AB (SPAdes) | ecosystem: Environmental > Terrestrial > Deep... | reverse complement strand
GGGGCTGGAGAAGGTCCCAAGGGTTCGGCTGTTCGCCGATTAAAGTGGCACGCGAGCTGGGTTCAGAACGTCGTGAGACAGTTCGGTCCCTATCTGTTGTGGGCGTTAGAAAATTGAGGGGCCCTGACTCTAGTACGAGAGGACCGAGTCGGACAAACCGCTAGTGTACCTGTTGTTTCGCCAGAAGCACCGCAGGGTAGCTATGTTTGGATGAGATAAGCGCTGAAAGCATCTAAGTGCGAAACTCACCTCAAGATAAGTTTTCTTTATAAGGATCGTGGTAGACTACCACGTTGATAGGTTACAGGTGTAAAGGCAGCAATGTCAAAGCCGAGTAATACTAATTGTCCGTAAGCTTTCTTAAAAAAATATTTGATCTAAGATTTAAGAAGTTAGATTTAAGAAGTGTAAACTTCCCTAAATCTAACTTCTGACCTCTAAAATCATTAATCTCTCGTGTCTTTATTCAATATTGTTTTATTTAAAATTTAAGATTTTAGATCGCAGATCTAAGATTTATTAAGTGCAAACTTCTTAAATCTTATTTCAAAAATCTGACTTCTGATCCCTTTATGGCGTCTATTGCGGTGGGGATCACCTCTTCCCTTTCCGAACAGAGAAGTTAAGCCCACCAGCGCAGATGGTACTTGGTCTAAAGCCCGGGAGAGTATGTCGATGCCAATTTTAGAAAAGAAACCCTTCTTGTGAAAACTTGAAGGGTTTTTTTATTTTATTTCTATTTGAAAGCATGTCTCCCCAGCCAAGCTCGGGATTGGATAACTCTAAGCGCCTGCTAAGCCTAAAACGCTCGCACTCACTAATAAGAGTTATTCTAACATGCCAAGTTTAAACAGCTAAACCCGCCTAGAAATACGGGGCTTTTGGCGTTTATAGATAACTATACTCAGTAATGAGCTAAAGAGTAAAAAATTATTGGCCGTAAAACTCCATCAATTTCTCTCATTTGGATTTATAACCCCGTTTTCTGGCTTAATATCAATAAATTTAGTTCGATCACTTTTATTATTAGGAGATACAACATTTTGTTGACCAGATTTCTCCTTATTGGAAGTAAAATAAAAGCAGCTCGTAAAACCCATGTTCTAAAAGATGAAGAGAGAATAAAGAGGTAATCCTTGGTTAATACCTTTACCACAGTAATCAATTTGTCGCAAGCACAGCGCTGCTTTAAAGGATTCGCCTGCTTTATTGCCTGCTATTTTAAAATTAAGTAACTTTAATTTACAATTTTTTATGGTTTTGGAATTTTATAAATTTATAAATCAAACGGTATGAGAAGAAATTTATTCGCAACGATTTCATTTCTTGTTTTATTAATTGGAAATCTAAGGACCCAAACAAATATTGTTTCTACAAATGCTGCTGCAGAGCAGGTGCTTCTGGGAAATTACAATCCTTCAACTTATTCAGCCAGCACCGTTATTAATCACCCTGACTCTATCAGCAAAGGGATCTATACACGTGTAAGTCCTGATTCACTTCATGCGTATTTGGATGTCTTAAGAAGTTTTCAGAACAGGAATAGTGGTGCGGATACAACATCCACGGTGAAAGGGATCGGAGCAGCACGCAAATGGGTATTTCGCAAGTTCCAGCAATTCAGTGCGCAAAACCAGAACAGGTTATTACCTTCTTACCTGCAATTTGACCTTGCTATTTGCGGGGCCAATCAACATAAAAATATATTTGCAGTATTACCCGGTACCGATACCAGCAATAAATCTGTTGTCATTATTGAAGCTCACCTCGATAGCCGCTGTGCTGTATTGTGTGATACCGCCTGTGTTGCGGAAGGGATGGAAGATAACGGCAGCGGCACTGCACTGGTTTTAGAGCTCGCCAGGATCATGAGCCGGTACAGTTATAAGAACACGATCGTGTTTATGCTAACTATTGCAGAAGAACAGGGATTACTTGGGGCAGAGGCATTTGCCGACTATGCCGTTCAAAAAGGAATTAAGATCAAAGCGGTACTCAATAATGACGTGATCGGAGGTGTATTTTGCGGACATACGGCCTCGCCTCCGGGCTGCCCCGGATTTGGAAGTATTGACAGTACTCATGTGAGGATGTTTTCTTACGGAGGATTCAGTTCCTTTCATAAAGGCCTGGCCCGTTTTATAAAACTGGAATACAAAGAAATGATCAGACCCATGGCCACTACACCCATGACCCTTCATGTAATGACTCCTGAAGACCGCACGGGCAGGGGCGGAGACCATATTCCGTTTCACCAGAAAAACTTCACGGCTATGCGTTTTACTTCTGCGAACGAAAACGGTGATGCAAATGTTGCGAATGTAAATTATGCTGACAGGCAGCATACCTCAGGCGATATACTTGGATTAGATACAAATAACGATGCGGTACTGGATAGTTTTTTTGTGGATTTTCGCTACCTGGCAAGGAACGCCGTGATTAACGGAAACGCGGCAGGAATGGCAGCTATCGGACCTAAAACACCTGATTTTACAATGGCCTCTCCTCTGGGAGAAAATATTGTTATTACGATTACACAACAAACGAACTATTTAAAATACAGAGTTGGATTGCGGACGACAACTTATGACTGGGATAGCGTTTATACTTTTGTGGGAACTACCGTGGATACGATCAAAGTTCCCGCAGGTAATTATATTGCGAGCGTGGCATCTGTAGATGACAAGGATGTTGAAAGCCTTTTTTCAAAAGAACTTTTGTTAACCGTGACTACCGGCCTTAAAGAACAAAACAGGACCGTAAACGCGTGTGAGCTTTTACAGAACATGCCGAACCCATCTGATGAAGCAACAAGCATTTCCGTACTGGTGAATAAAAGTATGAATTATAGCGAAGCTTTTATTTCAATAAAGGATCTTTCAGGTAAAGAAGTCAGCAAAATGCCAATAATACTTAAAGAAGGAATTAATGAAGTACAATACAATCATGGCTACCACATGAGCGGAACATTCGTCTATACCCTGGTTATTGACGGAAAGGTCATTCAGTCAAGAAAAATGGTTTTCACAAATTAACAGAGCTTAATTCTGGTATCAGTGCCGGGGTTATACAACAAAATTGCGTTAACACGACACTGGGATTATTTGACAAAATAGAGATAAGACGAGACTAGTTGTCACCTAAACTGTAAAAATTATTTTCCTCATCTTCGCTGCCGATATTTTCCTGTTCGTCATCAAGCTCCGAACCTGGAATGTCGAGATCCTCAGCGGAAAGATCATTTTTATAACTTATCTCATTAGGCGTACCAGGTAATTCATTGGGAAATTTTTTAATTTTGGGGTCTTCAGGATCAAGATCCTTTTCTTCTTTGGCCTGGTTGTAAATATCATCTTTTGCAGGGTAAACCGGGTATCCCGGAAAATCGTCTGCAGTTTTATTGGTTCTGTTTTTCTTACGTTTAGCTCGCATTACCTTTTTTAGTTACAGAATAAAAAATGATGCCAGTAAAAAATTGAAGTATTCTGATGGTTATCAAGACTTTTTTTGAAAATTAAAACGCTATTTTCTTCAGCCTGGGTAAAATTGTTCTCAGGGTTAAATTAAGTGTATTTGCAGCCAGCGTATTTTAGAAGAGATACACCGATTCGGCGCTGAAATACAAGGTATAAGGTTATTGAAGAAATACAGAGGCCGCTTCCTTAAAAAAAAGCGTAAAGTTCGATTCGAGGACCGCTTCGTTTTTTTTAAAAAGCAACAAGGAGTCATCAAGCTGTACTGTATGTTTTATGCGGTGGGACAAGTGGTATAGAACCGTTTTAATTCCATCCAGGTTTGCGTATTCTTTATAGATGTTGTTTTGAATCACATATTCAAGAAAACGGGAACTACTATAAGGAAGGAGATGCCGATGGTCTTCATATATTTTGTAAACGTCCTTCGAAAAAACGTCGAGAGGCTTATCCGAATATAGGGTGAAGTTTTTTGCCAAAAAATAGTCGAAATAAATATCCACAAGGATCCCGCTGTATTTCTCAAATCCATCGTAAAAGACTCTTTTACTTTTCTTAAATTCTTCATGTCCATCGGTAAAAGCATCAATGTTACGGTGCAAATGAATTCCTTTAACAATTTCCGGGCTGTAATTTTTAAAATCATTTCCGCGAATGTGGTCTGCTATAAAATTTCCTATCAACAGGTCCTTATTGTGTTTGGAGAGGAAAGCGTGGGCCAGGTAATTCATTAAGCTAAATTAAAGAATAAAACTTTGCCAAAAAACCTTAATTCCAAGCTATTCTGGCAACTTTTTTTAAAAGCAGTAAAAAAAATACTGAATTTGAACGTTACCTCCTTTTACACATATAAGTTTAAACAATACGATTATGAAACACATACTTGTTATTTTATTTTGCTCTACGTTTTCCTTGAATGGAATTGCCCAAAAACCAGAAAAAATTTATGGAAATGCAAGACAACACAAACCCCTTTCCTATTATAGTGAGCAATCTCTTGCCTGGAAAAAGGTGGTCGATGAACACCCAAAAGACGCGGCGGCATGGTATAATTATTACTACGCCAACCGTAATATTATGTTTAATGATACCGTTCCACGCGATCCTAAAGAAAGAAGTGGCGTGATTGAAAAAATTGTTGAGGACATGGGAAAACACATCCCGGATAGCTACGAGTACAATATCTGTAAATGGCAGATAAGCGGCAATGATCCAAAGTTTCTACCTTATCTGAAAAAAGCGGTGGAACTGGGTGAAGGCAGAACCGAACACATCGACTATATGATCAACCTGGGAGAATTAGGCAGGAATATTAAGGACAGGGAGTCATTCTCCATCAAAAAATTTGAAGCAGGGCAGTTTTCTTCCGGTGTTATTTATTACAATTATAATGTGCTGATGGGACTGGAGAAAAATGCGATCCTTTTTACATCAGGAGACAATGATACTTATCCGGTCTGGTACCTGCAGGCCGTGGGAATCAGGAAAGATGTTACAGTTATAAATATGTACCTTATTCAACTGGATGATTACCGTGAAAAAATATTCAATGAGCTGGGAATTGAAAAATGGCAAAAACCTGCAAGTGGGCAAATGACGGAGGCCGATCACGAAAGATACAGGAACGGGATCATCACGCATATCGCGGCTAACAAAAAGAAGTTCCCGGTTTGCATAGGTCTGACGACAGCCTGCAATGACAAATACACCAAGGTTATTCAACAAAATCTTTATCTTACTGGACTTACCTATTTGTACAGTACGGAATCCATAGACAATATAGCTTTGCTAAAAAAGAACGTAGAACAGGTTTTTGCATTCGACTATTTAGATAAATCTTTTTACCAGGAAATTTCGCCGGATATGGTTAAGATGATCAATGGTAATTATATTGTTCCTTTGCTTACGCTTTATGATCATTATAACCTTTCGGGCGATAGCTTTAAAAAAGATTGGATAAAAAACAAACTTTTATTAATTGTAAAGGGAACCGAAAATGAAGACGAAGTTTTAAAACATTTCAGTCACGCCAATTAATGTTTGGAATAGAAAGGACCAATTACTCTTCATTAAGCGATGAGCGACTGATGGAAGGGGTTACAAAAGGTGAACGCCTGGCTTTTGAGGCTCTTTATGACCGGTACTTTAATAAACTTGTCTGGTTTGCCCGGAGTTTTATTCATGATGCTCCTCTTTCGGAAGACATTGTACAGGACATTTTTATAAGACTTATTGAAAGGCCTGAGCAATTTGACAAGGACAGGAAATTCTCTACCTGGATCTACGTTGTTACTTCGAACCGTTGCAAGCAGAAATTGAGGGATGAAAAGAATCGCCAAAGGATCCTGGAAGAGAACGTCATCCCCTATAAAGAACATGTTTCTCAGTTAACCGGTACTTCGGACTTAAGGATGCTGAAGGAAAAGATCCAGGTCGTATATTCGGGACTGAGTGAAAAGGAAAAGAGTATTTACAGCCTGCGTTTCGAACAGGAACTAGGTATTAAAGAAATCGCCGGGATCCTGGAGATCCCGGAAGGATCAGTAAAATCAGGGATCTATTACCTTCTTAAAAAATTAGCACACCATTTAAAAGATTTTAGTCATGAATATTAATTTTGAAAAGCTACCCAATGTTGTTTTTAATTGGGTTGAAGAATTTACATTTGCCGAATTAAATGATTCGCAGAAAAAAGAAGTCTTAACTTATTTTTCAGAGGACGAATTTGATCAGATGCACCAGGCTTGCATGGATCTAAAGTCTGTGGCAACTATTGACCATGCCGATGTTTTTACCCAAAAGAAAAACGCGCTCCTGCATCATTTTGATGAACACCATTCATTAAAACGCAGGAGCTCTTTTTTTCCTGGCGCAATGGTGGTGTGGCAGGCTGCCGCTATTCTTTTATTACTTCTGTCAGGCTGGCTTTTTTACCAGGTTTTTGGCCTTCAGAAAAATGCAACAATTCAACAAATTGCTGTAACCGATACGGTTTATGTTGACAGACAGGTGGCTTCTGTGCCTGAAATAATACACGATACGATTTACCGTTACAAAGAAAATAAGGGTGATCCCGGAAAAAACGATCCATCTTCAGAAGATATGATCGAGCCTGAAGACATAGAATCCATTGGTGAAATGGAAATACATTCCATCCGTGAATTGGAAAATCTAAACAATTCACCAAAGGGAAATAGTATGAAGGATGATAGTCTTTTAAGGAAGTTTACGTTTGTGTCGATGTGATGCTATATTTTTATAGTTTTACTAAAATTCCCGACGTGCAAGGAAAAAATGGTTTTTACCAAAAGAATCGTAAATGATTAGTAAACCCGGCTTTTAGGAGGGAGCTAAACAGCATAGTTAAAACGCAACAGCGTTAAGACAGTATAAAACACTTTATTTGTTTTATTAAACGGAAAGGGGTTATTAAAATCAACTTGTGAGTATACAGGGCCAACAGCCCACTATATAAGCTTACTATGGGTTATTGTTTACACTATTTTTTGGCCTGCAGGAATGTTTCTGTATTTTTTTTAGTAATGGTTCGTGTATCAATAAAAGCAAAATATCGGGCTTCCATTCCAGCAATTGTTCCCTGTTGAATTCATATTTCCGGTAATCGAAGCTATAAATAGTGGTGCCGAACTTTTCAGTGATTAAAGGCACAAACCAGTAGCAAAAAGAATCTCCCATAACTACAATGCGGGGTCCCGGCTTCTTGGGATTTTGCCATATGTTGTCTTTAATTTGTTTTGTATGGGGAGCTAACGGTACAAATTTGTAAACTGTATCAAACATCGATTCCGGATAACCCAGCAACTTAGCACAGTTTCCGTCCCCATTAATGGTCTTTGTTACCATAAAACTGTCGGGCGGGTAACTTAACAGACCCGGTTGATCGGCCATAACCTGTTCAACGAAAGCATTTACAGCATAATAAGCACCCCAGCTATTCCAATGTGTATCCAGCTTGTAATATAACTGGTTTTTTTCCTTCTTTTTTCGAAGTGTATCATAAAGATTCACCGTTGAAATAGTTCCGTACTTATCGAGATAACTCAGCAACTGCTCGCCCCAACCCTTCTGCGAATATCTGGACAAATAGTATGGCATTTTTTCAGGATAGATATTCGGCTTTCCGGGCGCAACACCAAAATAAAATTTACACCCAATACTATCGAGCACGGCTTTCCTGTATTCCAATTCAAGTCTTATCTCCTCCAGGTCTGTTTTTGTGAAATTATTCTTTCCCTGGTAGGCATCCAGGTCGCTATAAGTCAGAAAAAGCCAGCCATCCCAGCCGACAAATACACGTTCTGGAAACGGTGATTTATTAAACACACGCAGTTTGAAGCTGCTAAAGTGCTGCAGTAACCGGTTGCGCAGATTAAAATGATCGTTGCAAAAGCTATCCATTTGAAATGGATAGGGATCAAGAAAAGCAACATTAAAGTCCGGCAAAGAATGTAATTTCCGATTTTCCAAACTGGCGGTATCCGGGATAAATTTAAACAAGGTGTTAAGCAATGGAAAACTGATTAGGAAACAAAAGGTGATGGCAATGGATATTTTGAGTAAAGATCTACGCCTCATCAGAATTGGTAATAAATAAAGGGGTTATACGTTCCGGCAAGCAAATACAAAGTACAAAGGAATACAATTCCCACAACGAAACAAACCGTAGTAACATCAACGAATATTCGGGCGCAGGATACCGCAACAAAGCTTCCGCTCTTTTTAAGGAGCTTTATAACGTACCGTGCCAGCCTATTCAGGATCCCAAACGAACCAAGTAAAGCAACGGTCAATGTCAACACAAATTCGATGTCTAGCAAAGAAAAAAAGAATTCCCTTTGCCAATCATTGTGACTTGGTCTGAATAATGCTCCTGTAAATTCAAGAGCCCGGTGAAAGTCAGGTATTCTAAAAAAGATCCAGCTGAAAGCCACAAACGACAAAGTGAAAAAAGTAGCTAGACCATTAAATAAAAATGCAGGTACTATTTTGCTAAGGTTTTTTCTCTGTTTTTTAGTTAAAAATTCAAGAACCAATACTAGTCCATGCATCAGGCCATACAGTGCAAAATTCCACCCGGCTCCGTGCCAGATGCCGCAAAGTAAAAAGGTAATAAGTAACGCATATACAACGCTACCTTTATTCCAATCACGTTTAGAAATCGCGATGGGCGTATATACATAGTCGTTAAACCAGGAAGAAAGCGAGATGTGCCAGCGGCGCCAAAACTCTGTAACGCTTTTACTGATAAAAGGAAAATTAAAATTCTCTTTAAACTCAAAACCAAACATTTTGCCAAGGCCAATAGCCATGTCGGAATACCCCGAAAAATCACAATAGATCTGAAGCGAATAACATAAAATGCCAAGCCAGGCAAGGCAGGGGTTAAGTGTACCGGGTTCGAGAAAAAAAGAATGGTTGCAGATTGTGGCAAAGTTATTCGCCAGCAGAATTTTTTTGCCAAGCCCGATTGTAAAGCGTTTAATACCTGAAACGAATTTTGCAAGGCTGTGTTTTCGCTGCAAAATCTGATGTTGTACATCGTGATACCTGATAATAGGTCCTGCAACCAACTGAGGAAACATGCTTACGTAGAGGGCAAGATTAGGCAGATTTGGTTCCGCTGAAGTTCTGCCTCTGTAAACATCCACCAGGTATGAAATGCAATGGAAGGTGTAAAATGAAATGCCGATTGGCAGGATTATACTCGTATGGGAAACGCTTCCGGCATCAAATGTTCTAAGCAGAGAGTCGAGATTAGCCGAAAGGAAATTGCTATATTTAAAAAAGCCGAGTAAAAGTATATTCAATGTAATTCCTGCCGCGGCCAGGTATTTATGACTTACCGAGGTTTTCGCCGAGGAGATCAGGCGGCCGAAAGCATAATTAAGTAAGATTGCGGCAAGAAGTATAATTGTATAACTAACACCTCCCCAGGCAAAAAAAACTAAACTAGCAAGTAGTAAGCAACTGTTCTTTAAATTAGCGGGTGTAATATAATATAGTAAGAGAACAACTGGTAAAAATGCGTACAGGAAAATAAGGGAGCTAAACAGCATAATTAAAACGCAACAGCGTTAAGACAGTTAACGCTAAAACCTTTTGTTTATTTCATGAAACAAAAAGTTTCCCGGCCAGGGCATTAAAATCAACTCCGTCAAAATTGCCGCTGCTCATCATTAACAGAACTGAATTCTTCCATTTTTTTGATTGCAGGTAATCTGTAACATCACTGCTTTTGGTAAATACTTTCAGATCTTTCCGGTTAAAGCAGGCATGCACCTGTTCTGGAGTAATCTCCTTTAATTTTTTATGAGCAATGGTGTGTGGGTTGAAATAAACGATCGCTTCATCGGCAAGATTCATGGAGTCCTTGTATTGCGCTAAAAATTCTTCGTTGAGGCTGCTAAAGGTATGAAGCTCCATACATGCTATAATTTTACGATCGGTAAATTGTTTTTTTACGGCATCAGTTGTTGCTTTGAGTTTGGATGGAGAGTGCGCGAAATCTTTATAGAAATTAAAACTATTTTCTTTATAAACGAGTTCAAGACGTTTCGCCGCACCTTTAAACGACTGGAAGGCTTCATAAAATTGTGTGTTTAAAATCCCGATCTTATTGCAAACCAGCCGTGCACCATTTAAATTCATCAAATTATGGTTGCCAAAAATCAATAATGGGATCTTCTGATCGTTTACCAGCAGGTAAGTGGTTCCATCCTTTATTTCATGTTTTGGAACAGAATACGGCATCTTGTCAATTTTTAAATTGGAAGTATTTCTGCATGTTTCTTCCAGTACCTTATCTTCAGAGCAATAGATAAGGCTTCCGTCGGGTTCGATCAGGCTGATGAATTTTTTAAACTGTTCAACATAGATCTCAAAGGTTGGGAAAACATTGATATGGTCCCAGGCAATCCCGCTCAGTAAGGCAATATTTGGTTTGTACAAATGAAACTTTGGCCGTTTGTCAATGGGCGAAGCTAAATATTCATCTCCTTCAATAACTGCAAATTTGGAAGTGTTTGTTAAGCTTACCATGGTATTAAACCCTTCCAGCTGTGCGCCAACAAGGTAATCTGTTTCGATTTTCAGATAATTCATAACGTGCAGGATCATGGCAGTGATCGTTGTTTTTCCATGACTGCCACCGATCACAATGCGTGTTTTATCTTTTGTAGCCTCATAAATATATTCGGGGTAGGAATAGATCTTTAAACCCATCTGCCGCGCCCTGATCAGCTCGGGATTGTCTTCACGTGCATGCATGCCAAGGATCACAGCATTCAGGTCGCCTTTTATTTTATCAGGGAACCAGCCTATGGTCTCCGGCAGAAGCCCTGCCTTTGCAAGTCTGCTTTTGCTGGGTTCATTTATTTCGTCATCGCTTCCTGTAACACTAAACCCTTTTTCATACAATGCCAGCGCCATGTTGTGCATGGCGCTTCCTCCAATGGCGATAAGGTGAACTTTTTTCATAATACCAAAGAAAGGGTTTAAGAGCTATGAAATCTGATCTGCAGAAAATTATTATGCACAGAAAACTGTTATTAAAAGTTATCTCAAAAATGCAAACCTGGCCCATTGTCTGTTCGAGTAAAGTTGGGAACCAATGATAAATGGGCATTCACATCGAGCGGAGTCGAGTTGTGTCACCCTTCGACCGTGCTCAGGGTGACATTGTGCATGATTCAACACGGTCACGGAGTTTTTATTTTCAGAATTATGTATGCAGAAGAAATCTTAGAACTTTTAAAACCGGATCCCGATTATTGTAATATCATCTGTCTGGGGCAGTTTCTTTCGCCAGGTTCTGAACTCGGTTTTTAAAACCTCTTTTTGGTCTATCATAGGCATGTGATGGATCTTTTGAACGAGATGACGTATATTGATCTTCTTGTATTTTTTATTCTTCGGTCCTCCAAACTGATCCTGGAGGCCATCCGAAAACAGGTAGAGGCAATCATTTGGCCTGAGCTGCACTGACGAAGTGAGGAAATTCTTTTGGTTGTGCTCGAGAAAATTATAGCCAATAGAGATCTTTTGGGTATCAAGGGTGATAATTTCCGAGTCCCTCACAAGGAAATATGAGAACCTGGCAATGCTATAGTCAAGTTGATATGTTTGTCTGTTAAATGTGCACACAGCAATGTCCATGCCGTCGGCAACAATATGGTTGTTTTTCTTATCCTGTTCAAGCACCAGGTTTATATCTTTATCCAGCAGGTTAAGAATTGTTCCGGGGTCAGAATTATTCAATTCCTTGATGATCTTATGCAGAATATTGATGCCCATCACACTCATAATTGCTCCTGGAACTCCATGACCAGTGCAGTCGGCGGCTATAAGAACAGTTTTATTTTCAGCCTCGCCGTGTAACTTATAAGTGAGATGAAAATCACCAGAAACAACATCCTTTGCTTTTGAAAAAACAAAGCTGTCGGGGAATGATTCCTTGAATTTGAGAAGTCCCGGCTGAAGCGCTTTCTGGATGCGCTTGGCATACCGCAGACTGTCCTGGATGTCGTTATTTTTGAAAGCGAGCAGCTGTTTTTGTTCATTTAGCTCTGCATTTCGCAAAAGCAATGTTTTGTACTGGCTTTCTATTTGTAATTGTTGTTTCAGGATCTCCTCCTTTTGTTCATGGATCTCCAGGGTACGCTCATGCACTTTTTCGCGAAAGAAATTGGTGAAAATATTGATCTCTTTGGCCATTTTCAGGAAGCTTATATTGATCGCATTGAATTCTTTGATCTTATAGCGTTTATAAGAAACCGATTCAAAATTAAAACCAGAGTTTACATATTTACTGAAGGAATTGGAAACGGCTTTTACTGCCCTTGTAATTAGCTGGGTAAGTGCAATTATAGTGATAAGCAAAAAGGCCATTAATACAATGACAAAAAGAAGCGTGTCTTTTTTTAGTTTTTCCTTGTGTTCTTCCTTGATCACCCGTAATTCGTTATCCAGGTCTTCTATAAAGAAGGCAATCGTTTCAAAGATCTGTTTTGAACGGTCAAGGTAACCATTGCGGCCCTTAATTCCCAGCTTGCTTTCTATCCTGGCCAGCATTTTAAAATGCTTGTTATAATAATAGAGATCGTTAATAAGAACATTTTTATCCTTCGGCGGAATAGTACCAGCTTCGTTTACAAAGCCTATGAGTGATTTTAACACCGTTTCGAACTCGTGAACGTAACGCAGATCCTTGCGAAGCAAAAAATCTTTTTCGTGTTTACGCAGTACCAGGCATCTGAACTGCACTTCCCGGTTATTATACTCGTATATATGATGAGCGTACTCCCGCATTTTACCTTCAAGGCCATAATCTTTAAAACCTTTCAGCTTATGAAGGTAGATCAGCTCATTATAAATTTTATTGTATTCGGTGAATTGTTTTTTTATTTGCGCGATCTTCCAGTCAAGTTTATAATTTTCCGTGATCCTTGAAGTAAGGAGCCGATCTATCGAATGAAATACTTTTTGATTGAAAGTCCTAAATCGCTGTTCAGGAAGAGAAAAGCTGCTTGTATAAAATCCGGTTTCCTTAAAATCGCTAATTAATATATCCTCTTTCAGCTTGTTGATCTCCAGTAAAAGGATCCGGGTAGTTTTCAGGCTGTTGTGATAATTCTCCAGCTTTCTGGACTTGTTAGTAGAGCTTATAAATAAGCCTATGGCAATCAAACATATTAACAGAATAATTCCAAAAGATGAGATAAGCCAGAACCTTAAGCTTGTAGCCATATGGTTAGCAAAAATAGCTGCAGAATCTCATGGTCTTGTTAACTCAACGTTACTTAAATTTCACCAAAGTGTTTTGTAAATGAAACGAATTGTCTAATTAACCCAGTTAACATTAAATTATTAAATGCTATCTTTGTAAATATTTAAATAATATGAAAAAGATAGTAAAAGTCGGGAATATTGAATGTGGTACAAAGGACCTGTTTTTAATAAGCGGGCCTTGTGTTATTGAAGATGAAAAAATAATGATGGCCACTGCTGAGAAATTGAAGGAAGTAAGTGAGCGCCTCAAAATTAAAGTTATTTATAAATCCAGTTTCTTAAAAGATAACCGCAGCAGCCTTAAGTACTATGATGGACCGGGCCTTGAGAAAGGAATGAAGATCCTTGCCAAAGTAAAGGAACAGTTTGGGTTCCCGCTTTTAACGGATATTCACGAAAGTTACCAGGCGGCAATCGCGGGGGAAGTATGTGATGTTCTGCAGATCCCCGCATATCTTTGCATGCAAAGTAGTTTGCTGGTTGCGGCGGCTAAAACAGGTAAAGTGGTAAATATTAAGCATGGACAATTCCTTGCTCCTGACAATATGAAACACCCGATGCAGAAATGTATTGAATCTGGCAACGATAATATTATTCTAACTGAAAGAGGTTATGTGTTTGGCTATAACGACCTGATCGTGGATCCAAGAAGTTTTTACCATATGAACAAACTGGGATACCCTGTAGTATTTGATGTTACACATTGTGTACGTAAATATGGGATCCCTAGTTCTGATGCCAAAGGCGGCGCCCGTGAGTTTTTACCGGTACTGGGAAGGGCGGGCGTGGCAAGTGGTGTGGATGGGATCTTTATCGAAACGCATCCGGATCCTTCTACGGCTTTATGCGATGCGGCCTCTCAATTGTGCGTGTATGATCTTGAAGAGTATTTAAAACCTCTTATTGAAATTCACAATGTGGTTAGAAAACATCAAGATATTGTTATACCAAGTCTTACCTGAAAAGACATGTTTTTAATTTTGTATAAGAGACCGGTTTAGCCGGTCTTTTTTTTGCATTTGCTTTTCTGTCCTTAAATGCCTTCCGACAACTTTCGAATAGGAACTTTTACGAATTCTTACATTCAACTGGGTCAGAGCTGCTGTGGATTTTCAATCTTTTTAATTCCATATTTAGGTTCTGGAAGCAGTTCCAGGATCGTTCCTAAATAGTAACGGCTTTGTCAACTCCGCCACTTATAAAACTTTTCTACCGAAATACTGAGTCCCGGAAAATGCGGCAGAGGTGTTATTTACATTTGTATAAGTTATCACCCAAATCCCAATTTCTACAAAATCTAAAACCCAAAAAATCATGGAAGCAATTGTAATTGAAAAAAAATCAAAAGTCAAAGTACTCACGAGTATAGTTTTAATGATTATACTTAGCTTAAATTGTAATCTGTTTTCCCAGGTGAGCATATCCGGAGCGATGTATGCCTGTGCGGGAGGCCCTGGGAACATTTATACCGTAATTGGTAATTCACAACCGGGATACGGAGTTACAAACATTGCATGGACTGTCAATAATGGCTCCGGAACTCCAATTCTTAATTCCCAAGGGTTAGCAACACAAATCTTGGTATTCTGGAACAATGATCCTATAACTGGAAATAACACAGGTAATCTGCAGGTTACAGTCACTTCGGCGCAAATTCCATCAGGCGGAGGTGCAACATTCGAGAGCGATTCTAAAAACATAAACATAACCGGAATTGCTAATGCGGGGGCATTGCATGGGCCAAGTTCTGTATGCACAAGTCACTCTGCCACATTTTATGTAGATCCTATACCAGGAGCAAGTTCTTATCAATGGACAATACCGTCTGGCTGGAGCTGGGTGCCCAACACCAGTCATACCGGAGCGTCTATACAGATTGTTGCGCCAAGTTGGGTATCATCAAACAACGTATTAAGTGTTGTAGGTGCTGATCCCTTTTGTGGAACAACCGGGAGTAGTGCTGCATCTTTGAACCTGAGTTCCGTTTCCCCCCCAACTATAAACTTTGGTGGTATTTTAAACATTTACATTGACGCACCAACATTTAAAATACCTGTTAACCTGACCGGTGGTTATTGGAGTGGTAATGGCGTTTCAGAGGAGGGTTTTTTTAATGCTGCCTCGGTAGGTCTTGGCGAGCACGAGGTTACATACTACTACGACAACGGGATCTGTTCTGTGTCAAAAACACTGGTCATTAATGTAAATCCTCCGGAATACAATACAACCGCGCTTACCTTTGCGGGTGCGCAGGGAGTGCACATTCCCAATATCTCAGCCTATAATATTGGCAATGGCGATTTCACATTAGAGACCTGGGTAAAATTTCCTGTAGGTACTGAAAGTGAGCAAACTCTTTTTGCAAGTACATTCGATATTGGTGGTCCTTTCTTACCCTCGCAAGGAATGATATTTTACATTAATAGTGCACGCCAGTTCGCCGTTGATATCAGAGCAACAGGTCCTATTTTAAGTTCGGCCCTTCCGACTAGTTTGTTTGACGGTACTTGTAAACACCTGGCGGTAACACGTTCTAATGGTACTATTACTTTCTATTATAATGGACAGGCTTATCCCGTTGTAAGTGGCTCAAGCAATTCAGGACAAAATATTGACAGTCCCTGGTATCATACAATAGGATATGCTGAATTTTATACTGGTACCGCCACACCTTTAACCGGTACAATGGATGAGTTAAGATTTTGGAACGTGGCAAGATCTCAATCAGCCATACAGGCAAATATGAGTACACATGTTTCTCCATCGTCAAACCTGATAGGTTATTGGGATTTTAACGAAGGAGGAACTATTGTTCATGATGTTTCCGGGCTTGGAAACCATGGTACTCTCGGATACGGGAATGGTTTGCTGGCAGGATCTACTCCAGCACGTGTGCAAATGGGTTGTTATTATTCAGGGGAAACAGGTTTATACTATGATGGCAGCACGAAGTACGCTACAATTACTCCTCTCAATTTCGCTCCTGGCACCGGGGCATTCAGCCTGGAGGCATGGGCCCGTATAGAAGCTTGTAACTGCGTAAAAGACCAAGTGCTTATTTCCAATAAAACCAATAATAATCCAACCTCAGGGTTTGTATGGTATGTTAAAGATGGGACTAAGCTTGTAATGGAATTTGCAAATGGTGGAAACCCAATTATATTAACGAGCGCTCTATTTCCTAATGGGTTGAATCTTTTAAACAGTACATCGTGTCAGAATTTTGCAGTTGTAAGAGACCCATACGGAATGGTAACATTTTATATTTCAGGCGTTGCCCTATCAACCGCGTATTGTGCTGCTAATATAAATACTTCTGAACCTTTTTACCTCGGACATCACGATATAGGTAGCGAGGGCCATGCTGAATTTAAGGGACTTATTAACGAAGTGAGGTTCTGGATGAACTATAAAACTCCTTTACAGCTTGCAACAAATCAAAATATAACACTTAGTCCAACATCCATTGGCTGGACGCAATGGACGGACCTGGTTGGCTACTATACAATGAAGGAAACCATGGGTGAACAACGGATTTTTGATCATAGCTGGGTACAGTACCCTGGATTTTTAGGCAATAATAATACAGTTGAAACGTATGACCCACTTCGTACATTTGATCAGTGTTTTAGTGCTGATAGAATAATAAGCAATACTAATAATACCGATAATTCATCAAGCATTAACATAGCTGATAACACAACAAGCCTCTATCCCAACCCTTTTAATAACAACCTGAATATTTTTATTAAAGATTATGTTCCTGGAAATTATCTGCTGGAGATCTTTGATATGAGCAACCGGTTGATGTATGCTAAAATTGTTGATTCTCCAAATACAACCTTAGAGCCTGGAGGTAACCTTGTATCTGGCATGTATCTTCTGAAAATTACCAATCCGGAACAAAAAATTAAAAATTTCAAAATAATTAAATCAAGCTCTAACTAAGCTTAACCTTTGGTATTTTACAAAAAGATGGTGGAGAAATTCACCATCTTTTTTTTGTTTTTGTACTTTTATCATTCTGTTAGAAACTAATTGTTTAATGAAATGCAACCAGGTAAACATATGCTCGTCCGTTTCATTCGTGAGAATCAACCACTTTTAAGTGAAGAGGAAGCGTATTCCGTAGCTGAATATTTTAAGGAAAAACTGATCAGGAAAGGCGACATCGTTCTCGCCCAGGGCAAAATAAGCAACGAGTATTATTATCTTGAGAGTGGATATGCAAGATCATATACTTTCAACCTTGATGGTGATGATATAACGACCGGCTTGTATTCCTCTCATGTGATCATGTGCGAGCTGATGTCATTTTTTAAAAGAATACCGGCACAGGAGAATTACCAGGCTCTGAGCGATTGTAGGACATGGAGTATTTCGTTTGATACTTTGCAAATTGCCTTTCATTCATTACCGGTGTTTCGTGAGTTTGGGAGGGCGCTCCTTGTAAACGAATATGGAAAATTGAAAACAAGAATGTTGTCTGCGCTCCAGAAAACCGCTGAAGAAAGGTACAAGGAACTTCTTCGAAATAATCCAGATATTTTCCAATATGCGTCTTTAAAATGTATTGCGTCCTATCTTGGTGTAACCGATACTTCCCTGAGTAGAATCAGGAAAGATTTCGTAAAAAAATAACTGGGGGAGAAGATTTCAGATTATTTCATTTCTTGCCATTTGGCAAGCCCATTAAATTTACAGCACTGCATCTTTGCGTAAATTTAAATCACACATGGAAAATTTACCAATTTACGTCAGTGTCCTTTTTAGTGCAATTACCCTGCTTACCCTTTTGATCCTGAACCGCGCGGTCGGAAAACAGGTTTTGTTTCTTCCACTTGCATTGACCTGGCTTGTAATACAGGCGTTTCTTTCTTATTCAGGTTTTTATCTCGTTACAGAAACTATTCCGCCAAGATTTTTACTTTTAATTGGTCCTCCTCTTTTGCTCATTTTATACCTCTTCATTAGCCGGAAGGGAAAAATGCTGCTCGATACAATTGATCCGGAGACTCTTACGTATCTGCATTGTGTTCGTATACCTGTAGAGATTACGTTGTGGCTTTTGTTCAGTTATAAGTTTGTTCCACAGCTCATGACTTTTGAGGGCAGGAATTTCGACATACTCTCTGGCATTACTGCGCCTTTGATTGCGTATTTTGGGTACAGGCAGACGAAACTGAATAAGAAAATACTACTCGTTTGGAATTTTATCTGCCTGGGCCTGTTAATAAACATTGTGATCAATGCAGTATTATCGGTGCCCTTTCCATTTCAACAATTTGCATTTGATCAGCCAAATACCGGGGTCCTGTATTTTCCTTTTACCTGGCTACCGTGTTTTATTGTCCCTGCAGTACTCTTTAGCCACCTGGTATGCATCAGGAAACTTCTTGGAGCGTAATGAGTAAAACAGTCCACACCTCTTACTTGAAGGGGCGGAGATTCTCTGGCATCGTTTTTATAGTATAAGTTTGGGATCCTGGTGGATCTGGTTTTTGTAAAACTTAGATGAATATATTATGAAAAAATCGATTCTGATTCTTTTAGTGGTGTCCTGTATATTTAGTTGTAAGAACAAAGACAGAGCGGGCGGACCTGTGCCAAGTATCAGGCAAGCAACAATTGATTCCATTGAGTATGCCAATAAACAACAGCGGAGGATAGATTCTCTGGAGGCGTTAACACGGCAAATGCCGGCATTGATTACGGAAGGTCCCGCCATGGTTCCACTTACGGATGCCCCAAAAAAAACGAAACGGACCGTACCTGCGAAGAATGTACCTCATAAGAATGACAACACACGGGTTACAAATAGTTCTACTGTTACTCCTGCAAGTGGAACCGCTGTAACAACCCCTGAAAAGAAAAAGGGATTAAATAACGCCGCAAAGGGTGCAATTATTGGTCTTGGAACAGGCGCCGCTGCCGGTGCAATTATTGGCAAAGACAACAGGGGTAAAGGAGCTGTAGTCGGAGGTGTTATAGGTGCTATCGGGGGTGCTGTTGGAGGAGCTGTAATTGACAAACGCAAAGCTAAAAAACAAGCTGAAAGGGATTCCCTGAGGAAAGACTCCATCAGAAACCATAAATAATAGTCCGGACATTTAAAACTACCTGCAAAATGGGCGAAGGTTCATTTTGCCGGTAGTTTATTTTTCTTTTTATAGGTTAAAAAAGTCATGATTATTCCCAGTTCCTCCTCCGACACCAGAGAGTCGGGCATATTGGTTTCGTGCAGCTTATTTGCAACACGAAGCTCGTAACCTCTTAATTGTTCAGGCTTAAAATCCGGAACGATCATTCTTCTTCCGGATATTGTTGTATGACATTTGCTACAATTCATGTTGTATAATATCTGGCCCTTTTCATAACGCCTGGCATACTCGTTTTTTACATGTGGGAGCATGGCTTCCGGAAAATCGGGCTCAATACTCTTTTGGACAGTACAGGCGATGCCTGTTATGATAATTCCTGATAGTAAAAAAAATAAATTTTTCATTTGCAGTTTAATATTCGCCGCCGACTTTTCGTTTATTAAGAGCGCTGATCTTGGAAGATGGAAGTTTTTGAGGGGGCGTTTCAAAAACTATGTTCTCGTTTAATGAAGTAATAAAGGCGACCAGCAGTGATTTTTCATCTTTGCTAAGGTGTAATGAATCGGAGGAGAGTGTCTGGTTAGGAACATCCAGGCCCCTTCCGGCACCGCCGCCTCCATCATAAAAATCAATTACTTCGTTAAGATCATTAAAGACGCCGTTGTGCATGTATGGTTTTGTCCGGGGAGCATTGCGTATTGTTCCGGTTCTGAATGCACGCGATGTTTCATTTGCAGGGTTTACGATATATCTTCCCACATCCGGGCTTAAACCAGTATAATTGGCGTCTTTTGGCACACCCAACACTTCAAATTCAGAACCAACGTAGGGAGGTTTGACCCCATTGAATTGCGGTGCAAAATGGCAAGTTGCGCATTCGGCCTTGCTCATAAATACATTAAAGCCTTGTTTCGCCTGGGTATATAATTCAGCGTTGTTATTCATGGCGTCGTCAAAGGAAGAAGTGTATGCGCTGAACTTGCTGTAATAAAGTGTAATGGCGGAGGAAATATGTTCCAGTGATAGCTCCGGTTCCTGTGGTGTATACTTTAAAAGCTGCTTAAATGCGTTTTTATACTCGGAGCAACTTAGTACTTTTTTTAAGATGTCTTTTTCAAGACAAGCCAATTCAAGAGAGTTTGTGATAACCGCTTTTGCCTGGTCCTGCAAGGAAAAATGTTTTCCATCTGCCATCAGCAAATGGTTATAGGTTGAGTTAATCAGGGAAGGGGAGTTGCGTTCAAGGAACAGCGTTCGGTTATATTGAAGTGAGGTTGTTAAAATGGTATCGGTGAAATACTCGGTCGGTTTATGACAGGAAGCGCAGCTGCGAAGATTATTGCCGGAAAGGATCGGGTCGTAAAAAAGCAGCTTGCCGATCCGTTCTATTTCAGCTAGGGTTTTTTCGTCGTACACGCGTAAAAAAATGCCCTTCGCATTCTGTCCTTTGTACAAAGACTTGCTGAAAATGGAGTTGCTGTTTTTATTTAAAGAATAGTCGACATAACTTTTTGAAGAAACATTGTATTGTCTGATAAGCTCTTGATTCTGTGAGAAGAGCGGGTTTACATATTTTTTTATGAATGTAAAATGATCAAATTCCTCATGACTATCAGGTTGCTTGTTAACGAATTCGATGGCCTGCTTATAAAGCTCCAGGTAATTGGAGGGGAGGGGAGTTTCCTTAAAACTTTCATTAAAGGAAAGATACGTTGAGTAAATTCCTGTTAGCATTATCCTCAATTCAGGAATGATCCTTTTTGGATCCGGGCATTCGAAGCCCGTCGTATAAATAGCCGCCAGATTTAATAAAAACAGGCGGTTACACAGATAAAAATGATCAAATTTATTTAAATGAGTGGTGATGGAATCTTCACTATATGCTTTCGCGGATAGAACCGAAGACCGGATCAGGTTAAATAAGGAATCTTTTGTGATGGTTTCTTCTTCCAGGTACAGTGTGGCCAGTGTTAATCCTGCTCCCTCGCGTCTGTAAGGTTTTTCGAATTTTTCAAAGACCTCTGTTTCCCATTCAACGGGTAAGGGGCCGTTTATTTTTTTGTAGGCGAGTGGTTCCAGGTAACGAAACCAAAAGTCCATTTGTTTTAAAGAATTTCTGACCAGGTTAATTTGTTCTTTTATTTTTGTTCGTTCCTCTTCCGAACTCAGATCAGTTTTTTCAATGTTGCTTAAGAGTGTATTCTGTCTGGAATTAAAATCCTCGAGTCCTTTAAAATAATTGGCAGTGTAATGTGTTTGCTCCAGGTCCCTTTTAAAGGCTGCGGAAGAGAAAATAATAACGAGCAGGACTAATTCGAGTATGGCTGTTTTTTTTAACAAGGCTATAAAGTATTAATAGAAATAACCAGGCATGCGTAGCGCGCCTGGTTATTTGTTTTTGTAGAAGAATTCTAGTGTATTACCACCAGTTTAATTTTGTTTGTGTTTTTTTCTGTACTTACCTGTACAAAGTATTCACCACTTTTGAGCGAAGATGTATTCAACACAATTTCTTTTTCGCCTTTTTCAAGGTCTTTTTCCAGAGCGGACATTACCAGCTTGCCTTGTATGTCAGATACCGTAACAACTACATGAGCGGGAGTCTCCATGTTTAATTTTAATTTCACTTCGTCTTTTGCAGGGTTTGGATATAAACTTACAAATGACGCGGATTTAGAAATAGATTCGATGCCGACATCCATTAACCCTTTTCCTTCGATCATAAAGTCATAGGTGCTTTCGTCAGAATCGTTGCTGTTTACCATAATTACTGCTGTATTCGTCGCAGGAACGGTTGGTAAATACTGGATCGTGAAAGCCTGTGAGCCATTTGCTGCAAGTGTTACCGGCAATGTTACCGGGTTAACGAAAGTAAACATGCTGGAGTTGTTCCCGTTAATACTAATGGAAGTGATGTTCAGTGTTCCGGTGCCGGTGTTTTTGATGTCAAAAGTTTTGGTCACAGGTGTGTTATAGATCACCGAACCAAAGTCAGTATTATTTGTTGTGCTGACAACTGTGTTTCCATCCATGATGCTGATGTTGTTTCCTTCCAGGTTGATCTCAGGAGCAACGCCGGTACCTTGAACTGCATAGGTATAAACTGATTCATCGAAATCAGTACTTTTGATATAAATAATTGCATCGCGGTTTCCTAAAACTGCCGGAGAAAACTGAATGTAAAGGGTGAGGGTTCCGTTTACCGAGATAGTTGCAGGGAACGGAGAGGTCAATAAGCTAAAATCACCCGCATTTACACCGCCGATGCTCAGGCTTTTTACTGAAAGAACCCCAGGGCCGGCATTCTGGATTACGAATGTTTTTACAGTGGAACTGCCAATATTTACGGATCCGAAACCGGTATTGTTTGAAGACGCGATAGCGGTATTTCCACTTGGAATATTCACGCTGTTACCTTGCACATTGATTTCAGGATTAGCCGCTGCTGTTGCCGGATTATACAATGCCAATAACTGACCGCCGTCTACCGCCTGACCTGGTATAGAGTAATGCGCCTGGTCGAATAAGATGAACCAACCCGCGCCGAGGATGCCCTGCATGTCAATTATCCCGGAAGATTCTTCGTCAATTGTCAGGAAATTTGCGCCGCTTGTTTGAAAACGTGTAGAATCCTGATCGGCAAGTAGCGTTAAAGCATCGGTCGCTATTTTATATTGCCAGATTTTAGCTCTGTGATTTTGTCCGCCCGGATCTTCCTGGATCAGGATATGACCTGTATTATCCATTACCATGTTATCCATCATTTTTTGGCCTTCAGTACCGGCAAGCACTGCAGTGATAGTGCCGCCCAGCTCCGGATTATTGATGTCGTTAAAACGAAGTCTCCACATGCGGCTCGGACTCGAGAATGAATTGGTGGTTACGAAATAAAAATCTCTTGGGTTATTCGGATCCCATGCTCCGTCCTCAGGACGCAGAAAATTGGTAACGCCCGCGTTATTGCTATTTGTCTGAAGAGTGGCGCCTGTCAGATTATGAACGGTTCCAAGGTCAATAAGATTAAAAGTTGTGCCTGCTGCCGGAAGGCTGCTACTTACTTCATTTAATAGACCTAATACCGCAACGCCGTATAATTTACCTCCTGTTAAGCCCGCTTTTTCGATATCGGTTCCGGTACTTGTTTTAGTTCCGATATACATATAAACCTGGCCTGGCGTAGCATCATCCATCCCTGCAACAATAGTTTTATCGCTCGGGTAAGGAGACGCAACGGAATTTTCCCATGAGAATTTTCCAAGGTAAGGTAACTGATATGTTGTACCAGCCGCAGATCCTGTTGCGATATGACCAAACGCTCGGCCTTCCGTCCCACTTTCTTCTCCATTCATAAAAATACGTTCTTGTGTACCTTTTCCGGTTGCGCTGTTATAAAATGCTGAAACAGCAGGCAGATCTCCGGCGCAAAAACGACCGAAAGCGGTCAATGTGGATGGATTGGTTGCGCTGTATGCCGTATAAGTTGTACCTGTCCAAAGGTTTACAGTTTGTATCAGGTCGCTTCCGCTTACTACCGAAAGGTTGGATTTATTGATTACCCATTTTGAAACAAACGCTCCTGCCTGTCCGTGCGCTCTTGCAACGCCAGTGGTATTACCCATTTCATGGTTCATAAGAAGGGTAAAAGTACCGCCACCATTATCGTAAGCGCCAAGTCCGTCACCTAAGCCACACAACATATAACCTCCTATAGATTCTGTAACAGTTAAAATAGAAGTCATAGTTGCATTTGGCACCACCGGAAACAAATAGGGCGAATGCGTCGTACTGGGTCCTGTGATTGTTGTTTGGGCCAGGGCTGAACCGCAGATACCCAGCCCCAAAATTAAGTGTGTTAGATTTTTTTTCATAGGTTAATTAGTTTATGCGACAAAATTAGGTGCGGTGATACTCCACATCATTAGTCTAGTTTGATCAAATCATTAAGGTTAGATGGGAGAGTTTAGCGTTTAATTTATTTGCTAATGTTTAGTTAACAAAATAACACAGATGTGTTTTAGGTTAACAAAAAGAAAATAGTTTATTAAGAGTTTTTTGATGTTAACTGTTGGTGGAAAACCTTTTTTTGCCCTGGAAAAGCTCAGAGTTGGTGAAAATAAATTGTCCCAGTTTACCTGTATAGTGTCACATGGCCTTTTAGTTCCTTGTGCCTTCCATCGTTTGAGGTTATCGAGATGAGCCATGCGTATACATCGCTTTTGCAGGCCTCACCCTTAAATGTGCCATCCCATCCTGTATCAGGATTGTAGGTTTGAAAAATGAGCGCTCCCCATCTGTCAAAAACAGAGAAACGATAAAGTTTTACTGCCCGTGTTACAGGGAGAAATACTTCATTTTTAGTATCTTCATTAGGGGTAAAAGCATCAGGAATATAGATCACAAAATCAGCATCCACCTGGATCGTTTTAATAACGCTGTCCCTGCAGCCCCATATGTTTCTTACTATCATGGCCACCGGATAAACTCCCTGTTCCGAAAAAAGATAAGAGGTGTTTTTTGAAGCGGAGCTAAAACCTTTGTTATCAATAAAGAACCAGTTAAAGTGACGGAGTTCTTCTCCTTTTGAATCATTTATAAAAACAACCTCCATGTTTTCAACCGGGTTATCCGGAGCAAAATGAAAATCAGCCTCAGGCTTAGGATGAGCGATAACGCTAAACTCCACAGTATTGGAGCAGGAAGTGGATGCGTCATATAAATAGCCCTTAATGAGATGAATGCCCTCCGTTTTAAAACAATAACTGAAACTCGATCCGGAGAATACGCTGGTATTGATCTGCCAGCTGGAATTTACCGAAGAGGCACCATTGGCGGAGAAATAAAAATCACTTGTATAAGGAACACAGCTTTCGCTATTACTCTTTTGCAGGCTGCCGGTAGGTAAATTATTTAAAACAAGCAGGGTGTCTACAGAAGCCCTGCAGCCAAGTGAGTCAATGGCAGTAAGGGTATAAGTTCCTCCTGTAATAAAGCCCGACATTTGCAGGCTGAGTTCTTTTCCCTCGAAATACAAAAGGTTAGGGCCTCGCCACTCATAAGCCACTCCGCCCGCACCCGAAAAGTTCACCTGGTCATTTAAACACAGGCTGGTTCCGGGTAACACACTCATGGCAGGAAGCGGAAGGGGCCAGGTTAATAAGTTCAGGGTGGCAATACTGGTGCAGGAGTTGGCTGCCGTTCCCATTACGGTATAAATGGCCGGCGCACTGTTGTTTGCACTGGGAATAAGCGGGTTTGCTCCTCCGGCTACATAAAAACCTGGTCCGGTCCAGTAATAGGAGGTTGCTCCGCTGGCATGCAGGTTAACGGGCTCATTGAGGCAAACGGTTACATCAGGAGCTACGAGTAACGGCTTAAGAAGAATGTTTACAGCAAGTGTTGCGGAATTAGAGCAGGTATTGGTATCAGTCACAGTTGCCTGATAGGTACCTGAGAAGGAGGGCAATGAGGGATAACGGATAATGCTTTGTGTACTGTCTGTAAAGCCCGCCGGGCCATTCCAGTTATAACTGATTACATTATTGGAGGCTAAAACCGCAAGGTTAAGACTTTTTGTTTCACAAACGGTGTTTGTACCCACGATGCCGAGAGTTGGTAATGGGTATACGGTAACAGCACCAACTGTACTGGTAACACAAGGCCCGGCAGAAACTACCAGGGTGTAGATCCCTGATGCCGCTATTGTAACCGGGCTGATGAACGGGTTTTGAAGGAGACTTGAAAAGCTATTGGGACCGGCCCAGTTATAACCGAGGGCCCCGGTTGTGGCGCCTGCATCAAGGCTAAGTGTTTTTAACGCGCACAAAGGGCTGTTACTTGTGAACGACACAATCGGCATGGCGGTAACCGTTACCTGAACCACCGAAGAGCTGATGCAGCCATTCTGATCGGTAACCACAAGCTGGTAATTGCCAGAGCTATTTACCGAAGGATTGGCGATGGAAGTATTCTGAAGAGAAGAAGTGAATGAATTTGGACCGGACCAGTAAAATGTGCAGCCGGTATAAGAACTGGTGGAAGATAGATTGATCGTCTGGGTGACACATACCGTGCTACCGGAGGCTGTGATAGCGGGAGGCAGATTGACATTGACAATGTGTGATACGGACGCAGTGCAGGAATTTGCACCTGTAACGGTTGCGCTATAAACTCCCGCATTAGCTGCCGGTGCAGCTGTAATAACAGGGTTTTGAACTAAAGACGTAAAGTTTGCAGGTCCGGACCATAAAAAGGATGTACCGCCACTTCCATATAATTGCAGCGTTTGCCCGCTGCAGAATGGAGTATTACTGCTGAGTGTAGGGGAGGGGATGGATTTTAGAACAATAGCGGCTGTTCCGGTGGACGAACAAATTGCAGCGCTGCCTGTAACAGTGTAAATAGTTGTGGTTAGCGGATTGGCGGTAAAGGTATTACCTGCCGTGGTATTGTTCCACAAATACGTATTAGCGCCCGAAACAGTGAGCGTGCCAACCTGCTGAGGACAAATGGAAACACTATTGATACTGAGAGTAGGAGTGCCGGTGTAATTCACCGAGATCGTTTTTGAGATCGCACAGTTATAGGCATCTTTCACGGTAAGCGTATAAACATAAGTGCCGCCGGTTTGCTCGGTTACCTGATAGATTGGGCTTGCCGGGCCCGCAGTCCAGGAATAAGTATATCCCGGAGTTCCTCCGCCTGTATTTGATAATAAAGAAACGCTGCTTCCCGCACAGCTTGTAGGTGAACTCTGACTAAGGGTCAGGGTTTGCGCGGGAGGCCAGGTGAGTTGAAATGACTGGCTTAGCACGCAGGAAGTAACAGCATCGGTTATTGTAACAGTCCAGGTACCCTGACCTAACACTGCTACTGTCGCAGTTGATGCCGTAACAGTGCCATTGGTCCATAAATAATTTTGAGTACCCGAACCACCCGCAAGATTCAGAACAGCCGCGCTTCCTGAATTTACCCCATTACAAAACAACGCACTGGTAACCGAACCGGTAAGGGGTACAACGGGGGTAAGAAGAGTGGTGGCTGTAAACGTTTGATTACATCCCGCATCATAAACAACTACTGAATGAGTGCCGGGATTGAGACCATTCGCAACGGTCCCCGTCTGACCGCTTGGGATCCATGTATAAGAATAAGGACCCGGACCTCCCAGGGGATTAATAGTAGCGGAGCCAAGGCTGGCACAGGTAATAGAGGTGCTGTTGGCAGTAAGGGCAGGCGGACTAAACGCACATACAAGCGAACTTGTGCAACAGGCAAGGCTATTGATGGGCAGATAAACTCCAGCAAAACCGCTTCCGGAAACATACAGCAGTTTATTTAATTTGTTGATCTGTATGTCATAAACAGATTGATAGGTTCCGCTTGTACCGAGTGTGATATTGGGCAGAGCGCTGAAAGAGGTTCCGTTAAAATTATAGCACAGAACAGTTGCATCGCCGCCGAGGTAAAGATTATCACAATCATCAACAGCAATCCCACCCTGTTTCCGCGCGGTTAAACCTAAAATGCTTAATGTCGCAACAGAAGCTCCTGTTGTTTTATTATATGCGGCAAGGTTATAACCGTCATAATAATATAAATAATTGGCGTTTACCGCCAGGCAATTAAAGCCGTTTGACGAACTGGCCGCCGGTTGATAAGTACCTTTGTTTGCGTACTCCTGCAATGTTGTAAATCCGCTGGGAGCAATCCATACAGAAGATGTAAAGGCGGAATTGATCCTCGCGATTTTATTACTGATGTTAGGAGTGAAACCTGAAGCGTAATTCCAGAAAAATTCGCCTGCATCGTCGATGGCGTGACTAACTACATCATATCCAACATTGTTAGTCGAGGTAACTGTAAAAAAAGCGATCGGGGAAATGCTTCCTGTAGTTGGGTTTAAGATACCAGCTGACTGGTTGGAAGCAGTGCTGCCGCCCATCCCGTATACATTACCGGTAGAGCAGTGATAGGCCATGTCCCACACTTCGTTCCAGCTTGAAACCGCCGGGCTAGTTAAATTATCATAGTTGCCATTGGCGTCAAGGCGAATGATGGTGGCGCCGCCTATCGCAACCCCCTGGCCCGTATAACATTTGCCCGAGGACTTCATGACCACAAAATTGCTGATTCCGGAAGCATTCCAGCTCCCTACTATACCTGAAAAGGTCCACAACAAAGACCCGACGCTGTTGAATTTCGCTATTTTGCACGCGGACTGCAGGCCGCCGTAAACGAAAAGATTTCCGAAATCATCATAATCCACATCATAAGCCGAATTATTACTGGTTATGGTGGTCAGTGTGGTGAGCCAGGGATCAATAATTATAGTTTTGTCCCGGTCATATTTACCGGATAACTCAAATGAAACGGTATCTTCGTTTTGTAAAAAATTCGATTTAATGGGAGAACCGTTCAGGTAGAAACTTTTTGGAGCGTGCTCCGTGATGTCCTCCCATTTGTTTTTAATTACCAGATCTCCCTCCTTTTTAAGTCTGATCTTTGACATCTCACCTGAATAGATCATTTTCAGTTCTTCCACTCTTGCTCCCGGATGAAGTATGACATTATATTTGATACCAAATTCACGATCCTCTGGGATCGTATATTCAATGTCAATGTTGTCATAAATATTTTTATAAACTATTTTTTTGTAGGGATAAGAATTATACTCCGGTCCTCCATAAGTCAGATAGTGCCCCTGTTTTTCGCTTTTTTCAATCTCAATGGTTTGTTTCGCATGCGCCCAGTTCATGTAGATATAATGTACTTCCGGTTCCCGTTCTTTAACTTTTTTTCCTCTTTCAATTCTCTCCATTTGACTTTCGGTGAATGGAAAATACTCAACAAAGGCATGGATCAATCCTTTGGATGTAAAATAAATTCTTTCAGAGCCATTTTCAAAAGCAAACAGAACGGCCTGCCCGTTAATATCCCTGAATTGACCTTTATTTTCGATAAACCCCCGTGTACCAAAAAGATCTTTGTTTTTTAAAAATACGGTCGGATTTTTTGTAATACCTTGGGTATGTCTAAAAGAAGATGGTTGGGAAAAAAGTGCGTTAGTGAACCCGAGCAGGCAAGTTAATATAAAATATACGCCTGTTTTTTTCAAAACGAAAATGCAAAAGGGGGATTAAGCAATTGCACCTCTAATTTAGCAAAAAATGCAAGGGTTTAAACCGTGTTTAATCATCCAAACCTGCCGTTCAATCAATGAGAAGTAATTTTGACTCGGATTTTGGCTGATACCTCGGGGCTGGCGAAAATAGAAAATGTTAGACTGCGGCTAAATAGGGCCTGCTGAAAAAGTCCAGAGTGCGGCGGATGTTAGGCGGCAAGGTGAAGCTGTATAATAATACTGCGAACCGCAGCCAACGCAACAGATGCCGCTCTATGGACTAACGAAACAAATAAATCAGAAATGTGAATTATGATGCAAGATTTTTTGAACCCAGTCAAAAAAGATTTGCATTTGAACGTAATTAAATTAAAGTAAAAATATTCATTATTAATTTGTTAAGGGTTTTTCAGCCGACCCTAAATATATTTATTGTTCTTTGCCTCCTTTATTGCATCTTCTCTGGAGTGAACATTAAGCTTCACGTAAATGTGTTTGATATGCGATTTTACCGTTTCAAGATCAATAAACATTTCTTTGGCGATCTTGCTCCTGCTTTTTCCATTGGCGACCTGTTCAAGGATCTCGGTTTCCCGTTTTGTAAGTGGTGAATTCTGATTTTTGTGGAAGGATTTAATAACGATTTTAGCGACGTTCATACTCATTGGCGCGCCGCCATCTACTACTTCCTGTATGGCATCCATAATTTTTTCGGTGCTGTCGCTTTTAACCAGGTAGCCCGCCGCACCCTTGGTTAGTGCATTAAATACATTGTCTTCATTTTCGTAAACGGTCAACATTAAAATATGCGTTTTAGGCAGGACCTGTTTTATTTTTGGAATGGCATCTATTCCTTTTATGCCAGGAAGTTCAATATCCAGAAGAATTACGTCCGGCTCGTCTGTTGCAAGTTTTGCCATGGCGCTTTCGACATTTGAGTACGCATTAATTACTTTGTAATTCTGCGAGGCATTTATTAAGTAGGTAAAACCGTTCCGAATAGTTTCGTCGTCTTCAATAATAACTACATGTATTGGTTCTTTTTTTCCCATGGCTCTCAGGTAAAAATATTTTTTAATAAAAAGTGTATTTCGGTTCCTTTTCCCGGGGCCGAAATAATGGTCATTGTTCCATTCATTCTGCTGGCGCGGTTTTTCATGTTCTTGAGTCCATTCCCGTTTTGCGTCCAGTCAGGCTTTAATCCTGTGCCATTATCTCTTATAGAAATTTCAAGTTCATTCGTGTTATTGAGTGTAAGATGAACAAAAGCCTTGCCTGCGCTGGAGTGTTTTAAAATATTACTGTAGGCTTCCTTAAAGATCATGGTAAGATTGCGGCTGTAATCCAGTTTTAATTTTAAGCGATTGGCCGAATCAATATTATGGGCGTATTGAAAGTCCACTTCAGTTTCGTTGAATAGTTCGTTACCAATATCTTTTATATGCTCCACAATTTCATACAAGCCATCGTTTTGTGAATTAAGCGACCAGATAATGTCTTTTGATCCGTTATAAAGCGCGGTAGTATTTTCCTTGATCTGCGATACAAGATGCGTGACCTCCTGCTCTTTTCCGTTTATTTTTGATTTCAGGATATCCGTGAGAACGGAGATCCGTGTGAGGCTGTTGCCCATTTCATCATGAAAGTCCTCAGCTGTCCTCTGGCGTAATTTAATAAATTCCTCTTCCCGGATTTTTTCTAATACTTCCTTTGCTTTTTGTTTTCTTTTTTGTTTACCGCGCGTAAAGATATAAGCCAGCAAAGCGCCGGTTCCCAATAACAATAAAATAACAAATACCTGGAAAAACCGGGTCTGGTAAAACGCTTTTTCAATCTCAAAAGAATAACTGACCTCGTTTGAAGAAACAGCGCCGCCTTTTGTAAGACCGGTTACCTTCAGTGTGTATTTGCCGGGTGGCAGGGAAGGGTAGACAATATAAGGGTTGTTGGTGGTGGTGTACCCTTTGTCAATTCCTTCAAGTTTGTATTTATAAAGTACATCCTCGGGATTTGTAAAGTAGATTGCCCCTAACTCAAAGGTGAGGTGGTTTTGTTTGGATCGCAAAACAAGTCCCTGTGGAACATTGAACCATGTACCGGGACTTTTAAACAGATTACTGTCGCCGATCAGCGAGGAAAATAATTTTACCGAACGTAACAGCACAAATGGTTTATTTTTTTCCGCAATATTTGTGTACGGATTAAAATGGAAAAGGCCTTTGGTTGTTCCGAACCACAGACTTGAATCTGCAGACTTCAGCAAACAATTGTGGTTGCACTCCATGCCCAATAAACCATCAGAACGCCCGTAGTTTTTAATGGCGAGAACTTTCCCCTCTTCATCTAGCTGCAGATTGCTGATCCCAAAACCTGTTCCGATCCAGGCTTTATGTTTTTCCGAAACATCTATACTGTAAATAAAATTACTGGGCAAGCCATCCGTGGTGGTGTAACTAATTAATTTTCCTGTTTTAAAGTTCCAGTTTAGCACTCCCTTGTCGGTAGTTCCGATCCAAATATTGTTGGTATTTTTTGATAAACACAGAACAGATGCGTCACCGAATATTTTTTCATGAAACGGAACAGCAACGTAAGTCTGATCCAGCAAAAAAATGCCCTTAGATGTCCCGACGATCACGTGGTCTTTATCGTACTGTTTTAAGGCGGTAATAAGCTGACCGCCTACTTTTATTTTGGTAAGGTGATCATTTTCTTCAAGTACGAACAATCCCTGATTCGTACCAATTAACATACTCCCTGACGCATGTTTTAAAAATACAGTCGCTCCTCTTATGATAATATCGGGATCATTTTTAGCTTCTATTTTACGGAGACCCGTTTTTTCATTGAATTTGTACGCTCCTTTAGTTAAAGTCCCAATCCAGATATTATCCTTTTCGGCATACAGGCAATTTATTTTTGAATCACTGAGAATGGTTTCACCTTTGTGAATCACGCGTTCAATATCGTTCTGTGAATTGAGCTTGTAAAGGCCTCCTCCAAACCCGGCCGCATAAACGGTATTGTCTGCTGCCTGGGTAATTCCCATAATAATGGTATTAGAAAGCCCGGAAGATTTATCGTAATAGGTAAACGTGTTTTCGCGGAATTTGTAAATCCCATCCGCATTAGTGGCAAACCATAAATTATTTTCAACATCCTTATAAATATGGCTTACAGAATTATCCGTAAAACCACTTTTTTCATCAAAATGAATAAACCGGTTCCCTTCGATCTTATAACAGCCATTCTCTGCGCCAAGCCAGAAATTCTGCTTGCTGTCTTCTGCAATGCAATAGAGTGTAATTTCGGGGAGCGACCCGTTTGGTACTCGAAAACGGGTGATCCTGTTCTCCTTTATTTTGAAAAGTCCCTCATTTGTGCAAAGCAATGTATCATTTGCGGAACTGATTAAAATATCACGTATTTGCAGTTTTTTGAGTGATTCTGTTATAGGGCATACCTGACTCCATTTCCCGTTTTTTAAAACAAAGAGTCCCTTTTTATAAACCGCCGCAATTAATTCATCGTTTTTTGTATGATACAACGAAGTGATTTTTTCGAGTGAATCTCCCGAAATATTTATTTTCTGCGGCGTGTAATCCTTTATTTCAAGCAGCGCATAATTGCTTAGTGCAAATACGGTCCCATTTTTAAGTTGAACCATTTCAGAAACCTGGGAATTAAGTCTTTTGATGGTGCTAAAATGCCTGCCATTATAAACCGAGATCCCAAAATTTGTGCCCAGCCATAAATAGCCTGAGCTGTCGCACAGGATTGTATTGATATGATTGGCTATAAGGCCATCCTGGATGGTATACCCCGTAAATTTTTTTCCGTCAAACCGGCTGATCCCTCCTTCGGTTCCGATCCATAACTGCCTGTGTTTGTCCTGGCAAATATAAGAGGCCTGTGATTGGATCAACCCATCTTCTACGGTCCAGTTCACAAAATTGTATTTCTGCCCATAGAGTTTGCTAGTGAATAATAAAACCAGGTATGGCAGCAGATGCCTCTTCATCTTGTAAGTGTAAAATTACTAATAACCATGATATGTAGCATGCATAATGGCGGAAGTGAAAGAATTCAGAAAAGTGGTTCCGCAGTGTGTTCCGATATTTTTCATTGGTCTCAATCGTTAGTTGTAGCTATGCCTTTTCAGTGCAAGACTTTCAGCTTCTAAAAACACGTTTATCGCCACTGCAAGGCACGAAGCAGTCTTAATGCAAAATTACTTCACTCCGTTAGCATTTTTTTTGTTAAAGAATTTCATTTTTTCCTTCAACCCTGTCGGTTTCCGCATAGTGGTTTGGTTTGCTTTTTACTTTAGGCTAAACTAATATGTGTTTAAATGGTTTTAAATAAATTCTCAAGCTTCATACGTACAGCTTCCCATTCTTTTATTTTCTCTGTGGAGGCATTTGCCGTTCTTAATCCTTCTTCCTTTTGTTTCATCACATTCAGTATGTTTTCTGTGTAGACTTTTTTGGTTTCTCCTTTTACGTATTCATTCCCTGATCCTATAATCTCTGAAAACACGGTGGCAGCCGCCTCAAAGGTTTGGGGACGCTGGCAGTTTTTTAGAAAATCACCATAGTAATAAATGTAGCTCAAATAACCATATCCGGAATAATTGCCCTTGCTCTTAATGAAATAAGAATTCATATCGTCATTTCCCGCCTTGGTATATACAACCGCGATTGCCTCAAAGATCCTGTCATTTTTTTCTGCTTCCATTTCTTTTGCCTTTTGAAGCGCAAAAGCAGGATCGGTTATTGCCAGTGCTTTTAACGAGGCGGCAATAATTGCATAAGATTGTTCTGAGGAGGATTGTTTGTAGAACCCGGTCAATTCCGGGTTTTTGTAGCTCTCTGCCAAAATGCCCAGTGCCAGAGCTCTGACATTTGTGTTTTTATCCGTTGAAGCAATTTTCATGATCAGGGGTAAAAGCTCAGTTTCTTTTTGAGATGCGACCTGTTTAAGCGCCTGAAGTGCTGCTTGCCTCAGCTCAAACCAGTTATCATGTTCAGCGGCGTAAACAAAAATTTTGTAAACCTGTTCCTGGTCCATTTTTGTTTTTAAAACGCTAAGCGCTTCAAAACGATCGGAAAACAGACCGGCGTGTTTATACATAAAAATTAATTCTTCGGTTGTTTTAGTATAATTCTTGGTGGCCAGCAGTTGTCTTTCTGCATCAAAATTCACCAGATCGGGATTTACAGGAACTGAAAAATTAAATTCCTGGTACTGCTGGTCAATTACAATTCTCTTTCTTTCCTTTTTTCCTTGAAAATAAAGATCGATATCTACCGGCAAGGTATACAAAGGTGCCTCCCGGAGATTTTGCTCCTGTTTGATCTTGAGTTTCAGATTCTTTGTTGCCGGGTCATAATATTTTTCTATGCTGAGCTCAGGATGTCCTTTTGAGAAGAACCATTCATTAAAAAACCAGTTCAGGTCCTCGCCACTCACTTCTTCAAATGCAAGCCGGAGATCATGAATTTCAGCGCTTTTAAAACGGTTCCGTTCCAGGTATAATTTAAGTGCTGCAAAAAAAGTCTTATCACCAGCATATTTTCTCAGCATGTGCAGGATCTGGCCACCTTTATCGTAACTCCAGGCATCGAACATGTCTTCTTTGTTATTGTAATAATAACGGATCATCTCGACCTGCTTTTGACGGGCCGCCGCGAAATATCCCATACGTGACTGATAGCTGTGAGCATCTGCCGCGTCTCTGCCATTTTTGTATTCCTGCCACAGGTATTCGCCATAAGTGGCAAAAGACTCGTTTAACGGAAGATTGCTCCAACTCTCTGCTGTCACAAGATCACCGAACCATTGGTGGAATAATTCATGCGAAATAACGTCCTCTCCTTTTTTTCCATCCATTATTTCGCGGGTTGTCTGGTAAACCATAAAGTCTCCATGAAGCGTAGCGCTGGTATTTTCCATGGCGCCACTTACATAATCCCGTACAACGATCTGGGAATATTTTGGCCAGGGATATGGAGTGCCCAGCACTTTTGAAAAGAAATCGATCATTTCTTTTGTATTACCAAAGATCGCCTTCGCATGAGGTTCATATTCCTTTTCCACATAGTAGCTCACTTCTTTTCCATTCCACGGGGTGTCAGTCACTTTTTTAAATTCACCCACCGCCATCATCACCAGGTAAGGAGAGTGAGGAAGATCCATCTTCCAGTGGTCTGTATGTGTACCATCCGCGTTTTTTTTACTATCGGTTAAAATGCCATTAGAAAGCGTGGTGTACTTTCCGTCAACGGTCATAAAAATCTCACTGGTCATTTTTTCATTCGGGCTATCAATAGTAGGAAACCAGGCGGAGCTGGCTTCTGTTTCACCCTGGGTCCAGATCTGTGGCATTTTTGTTTTATCCTCTCCGGTTGGATTTATAAAGTATAGTCCTTTATCCTCACTAATGGCTTCACTTCCGCCTTTTTTTAACTCATTTGGTTTTGCAATGTAGCTGATCTTCACCAGGTATTTTTCATCAGAACTGAACTCACGGCCCAGCTTTATTTTTATACTGTCGTTCTCATATTTGTAGCTGGAATTTAGTTTTTTACTTCCCGCTATCTCAGGATTAGCAGGAGTTAAATTTGCCTGAGGTTTCCCGGGACCAAGATCATAGACTTCAACCGACTGTACCTCCATCCCACGCGCATTTAAATTCAGTAAAGAAGTGGGTCTGATATGAGGTTTAGCAGTGATGCTCGCTTTACCCGCCATCTGCGATTTATTCCAGTCGAATTTCACATCAAGGCGGGTATGCAGGATGTCGTTTTGTTTTGTTTTAGACGCGCGATAAGGAATTTTTTTTTGATTTGTTCTAAGCGAATCGGATGGCAGTGCCTGCGATAAGTAATTTGTTGAAAACAAACAGGTAATAAGAATAAATCCGGGCAGAAAAATTTTCATAAAAATGATTTGTTCCTTCAAATCTAATAAAAATCAGCGGCTTCATAATCACGCATTAAGGGGGATTTTGATTGGCAATACAACGGTGATTAAGGAGTCACCGAAGATTCGCAGATTATGCAATTATCCGGGAAATTTTAGCCGTCAGTGTTATTCGGATCAATGATCAATCTGTGTAATCCGCAGCAAAAAAACAGCGGCTATATCTATAGCTCCAGAACTGATCTCGCTTCTTCCAGGAGCCTTGCCAGGTCTTCCTTTGAATACCAGTTGTTTCCGATCATCACACCACAGATACTCCGCGTGTTGGAAATATTTTCAAGTGGATTTTTCTCCAGCAGGATCAGGTCGGAATCTTTTCCCGTTTCAACGGTAGCTTTTTGTTTAAGAATACCCAGATAGCCAGCCGGGTTTGTGGTCGCTGTTTCGAGAGCAGAGTAGGCACTGAGTCCGCAGTTTACAAATGTTTCAAGCTCGTCATGGATCGAAAACCCCTGAACTAAAAACCATTCCGGAGAATCTGATCCTGCCATCAATTTTACGCCTGCCAATGCCAGCTGCCGTGTGAGTTTTTTACGGATGTCTATGTATTTTTTTCTGCTTGTCACTGGCGGCGCATTTTTCCAGTACATGTCGCGCACTTTCCATCTGTCTTCTTTTATTTTTGTGGGGATATAAGCAAAATCAGGTCGCTTCATATAATCTTCTTTGCTAATACTGTCGGCAAACGAAGAAAAGAAAAAGTAATTAGTGGGTGTTACATAAATTCCCGCGTCTTTTACCTTGTTCACCAACTCGGGAATTTTTGTTTCGCCCAGTGCCGGAACGGTATTCCAGGCCTTTTTACGCCAGATATTCATATCAGAAACGCTTTGCCCATGGTTGTAAGTTGTATCTGGCAAGAGCATGTCTATGAATTCATCCATGTGTTCGATCTGTTGTTTTGCTGCAAGGGCGGCAGGAAGTTTTACCAAAGGTCCTACATGGCCGGTTACTTTTATGTTTTCTTCTTTTGCGGTTTTAATAATAGCATCGTATACATCCCGTTTAACCATAAACGTGATCTTGATCTCATCATAACCTTCCTTCTTACATTGTTTTACTGCATCAACAGCTTCTTCTGGCTTTTTGCAGATCCTGGCAAATACTTTGCCCGGCCATGGCCACTTGCCGACAAACTGTGGACTTGAGATAAACAAACGTGGACCGCCCCATTTTTTGTCACGCACATTTTTTTTGGCAACCAGGTAAACGGAATCGCCACATTCGATACGGGCGGTAGTAAGTCCATTGGCGAGCATCACTTTTAATTCAGCTTCGCAGGTGTTTTTATTTTCGCCCTGCTCATAGAAAAAATGGGCGTGCATGTCAAAGAATCCGGGCAAAAGATATTTTCCTTTTCCATCTATTATGGCGATTCCTTTGGGGATCTCTATATTTTCACTCCTGCCGATCCGTCTGATCTTTCCATTTTCAATGAGAACTGTTTGATTTTTCAGCAATTGTTCCTTATCCATAGGAATTACATTTACATCCACAATGGCGAAACCTGGCGAGGCTGGTCTTCCGGCCAATTGAAGAAGAATAAGTGCTGTAAGAATACTACTGCAAAAAATAAAAATAATTGTTCTGTAAAGGGTTTTCATTTTGAGTTTTTTGAGTTTTACACAATGAGGAACCAGTTAGCTAAAGATACTCCTGGAAAAACACCTAAGTATGCCCCGCTAAGGGGGATTTTAGATCAGCTAAAGAAATAAATTAAAGATCCGGTAAATCTGTCTTAAGGATTTTTAGGCGATAGATCGATCCGTGAATCTGTCCGAAGGACTTCATCGGAGCGGCAAAAAAAGAAATTATAATCTGAATAAGTTTGGGGCAAAGTAGTTGATTTCTTATCGGGTAAAAATTTCCTGTTTTCATGAAGAGCGATTATAGCTGACGTAAGGAGGAAAAAAGATCGAAGTGTGGCGGTTTTTTATGTTCCTGGTTTGTCAACAGAGCAGACACGATTCCTTTTCTCAAAAATATTCCATTTTCTTCAATTTATAAAGAGAAACAAATATTATCTTTGGCTTATGGAAACAAAAGACAGCAATGGTAATATCCTGAAAGATGGAGATTCGGTTACCCTTACGAAAGACCTTAAAGTAAAAGGGTCTTCGATTGTATTAAAAAGAGGCAAAACAGTTAAGAATATAAAATTAACGGAGGACCCTGCCGAAGTAGATTGTAGGGTGAATGGAAGTAGCATTGTATTAAGAACAGAATTTTTAAAAAAGATTTAATAATTCCCTAAACACAACATGATACCTAAAGGAAAGCTTCTTATTATAGGTGGACACGAGGAAAAGGAAGTAGGAGAGGACAGTCTGCATGTTGCAAAAAGAGTAAAAGGTTACGAACCTTTCGAGATACTTGGAGCCCTTATTAATAAGGTAAAAGGAGGAAATGCTGTTATAGAGATCATTACTTCAGCCTCTTCTTTTCCGGAAGAAATGAAAGAATGGTATTTGAAAGCCTATAAAAAGGAAGGGTTTGGTAGTATTGGATTTCTCCATGTGCAAAAAGGGAGTGAGTTGGACGAGCCTTCCACACTTGAAAGGATCAATAATGCGCATGCGGTTTTTTTTACAGGTGGTGATCAGGTTAAGCTGGTTGCTGATTTGAAGGGAAAGAAAATCCTTGATGCTGTTAGGAAAAAATACAGAAACGACAAGGATTTTATTCTGGCCGGTACAAGTGCGGGAGCCATGTCCCTTTCGGATGTAATTATTGAGAATGGTTTGATAAGCGAAATTCTTTTTAAGGATGATCTGCAGATTGGTAAGGGTTTTGGTTTTATGAAGAACATTATCGTGGATACCCATTTTATTCAGAGGGGCCGTTTTGCAAGACTCGCGCAAGCCGTGATTCAAAATCCTGATTGCCTGGGCATTGGTTTGAGCGAAAACACCTCGCTGCTTATCAGTGATGAAAATGAGGCCGAATGTAAAGGCTCCGGGATGGTAATTATTATTGACGGCAGCGAACTTGGAGAAAATAATGGGAACACGGCAGATGGTAACACTGCTATCGTAGCCGAAAACCTAAGAGTTCATATCCTGGCAGATGGTTGCAAGTATTTTTTAAAGGATAAAAAATTTGTCTTGTGTTAATTGTTGTCCGTCAGCCTGAGTAATTCAAACAGTTCCTGCTGGCCTATTTCTTTAACGTCACCGGGCAACATGGTTCCAAGCTCCAGGTTTTCGATTCTCGTACGGATCAGCCGTTTGCAGTCATGTCTTACGGCCGCGCACATCTTGCGGATCTGCCTGTTTTTTCCCTCGGTTAAAACAAATTCAAGCCATGAATGTGGAATATACTCTTTAAAAGCATGAGCCCGCTCGGGTAGGTTTTCAGGTTTTTGAATAAGGCTGACTTCGCAGGGTTGTGTGGTATAGGTTCCTCTTTTTTTAATAAGTATATCTAATCCGTTTGATAATCTTTGTATGGCTTCGGCTTCTACCTTACGTTCTACCTGTACTATATAACTGCGCCTGTGTTTGCGCTCGGGGTGTAATAATCTGCGGGTGAGGGTTTTGTCTGTTGTCAGTATCAGTAAACCTTCGCTGTCCTCGTCCAGACGTCCCACAGCATTCGTTCCTTCCGGAAAATCAAATTCCAGGTCACCTAATAGCCTGTGGTCATAAGGACTCACGAACTGTGAGATCATTTTATAAGGTTTGTAAACAATAAAGTACCTGTGCATTCTACCGCAAAAATAAACAGAATTTTCCGGCTTAATTTTGGTATTTTTAGTTTCAAAACAAAAGCACTGGAAACTCCGCCCATAGTTATTTATCCCGCATTCCCGGAAGATCTGAAAACGTTGAGAGAATTATGTATCAGTACTTTTAAAGAATCGTATGCTCATGTAAACACGAAGGAGGATATGGATCTTTATGTTGCGGAAAAATTCAGTGAGCAGGTGCTTTCCGAAGAACTGGTGGCAACCGGAACCGCTTATTACATGATCTGTTCAGGAAATGATCCGGTAGGGTATATGAAACTAAACTCAGGAAAAGTTCCGAAGACGGCAGATACAGAGGGAATAGAAATAGAACGGATCTATGTGAGCAAACGTTTTCAGGGTAAAGGTTACGGGCAGCAATTATTCCTGAAGGCGGTCAATGTAGCGCTGAGTTCGCACGTAAAAATCATCTGGCTGGGTGTTTGGGAAAAAAACCTTAAGGCGATAAAGTTTTATAAGAGAAATGGATTTGTGGAGTTTGGCGCTCAGATCTTTACCCTTGGCAGGGATAAACAAACCGATTTTTTAATGAAAAAACAAGTGTAACTGCTAACCGGTTTCGCCGTTAAGAATAATATATAATTTTGTTCATGAATCGTATCGACAGGCTTTTTGGAATTCTGACACTTCTTCAGTCGAAAAAATATGTCTCGGCGGAAACCATTGCCTCTAAGTTTAACATCAGTGTAAGGACCGTTTACCGTGATGTGAAAGCCTTGGCTGAACAGGGGGTACCGGTGAGTTTCGAACAATCCAAAGGTTATTTTATAGTTAACGGTTACTTTTTACCGCCCATTTCATTTAATTCCGATGAGGCAGGCGCGCTTCTTTTAATTGAGAGTATTGTTTATGGTTTTTCAGATAGATCCATCAAGAAAAATTACTCGAGTGCACTCAACAAAATAAAAGCGGTGCTCAATAAAACACAAAAAGAAAAACTGGAACGTTTAAATAACACAACACATTTGCAATTACCCTCGCGCATTACACCTGATCTGGATTATCTTTCAACTCTTCAGAATGCTATTTCTTCAAAGGTGATTATTGAAATGGAATATGCCAATTCTAAGGAAGAAGCTAGCAAAAGAGCGATTGAACCCATTGGCCTGGTATTTTATGCCCTGAGCTGGCATGTTATTGCCTGGTGCCATTTGCGGAACGAATACAGGGACTTTAAGTTGTCACGTATCAAATCCATTAAGAGAACCGAGATCCCTTTTACCCGGTCTGCGCATATGGAGTTGAACGAGTATATCAGGCAACTGCCCGTGGCATATTGATCAATTAAATTATGATTTTGCAAGCCCGCTATGGCGGGCGCAGAGAAATTATACAGACTCGCCCGAGCTCGGGGCAAGATTGAAAATATCTTCTTATTGACAATACCATCCAAAAATCCAAAAACCAACTGCCATAGGGTTGTCACTGCGGCCATTTAGTTTTGCGTTCTAATTTAAAATTAATACTTATGACAATGATCAAAATGCTCCTTAAGGAAATGGAGGAGGAAGCCAAAACAACCCGCAAAATGCTTGCATGTATCCCTGATGACAAATACGATTGGAAGCCGCACCCAAAAAGTATGTCGATCCGGACACTTGCAACCCACATCGCAGAATTGCCTTCCTGGGTAAGTCTGGCATTAACCACCGATGAACTGGATTTTGCAGCGGAACCTTATACGCCGCATCCGATTCATAACACAGCTGAATTGCTGAATTATTTTGAAAAGAATTACGATGAAGGAAAGGCACATTTAAACAAAGCCAAAGATGCCGACCTTTTACCCAACTGGACTATGAGGAGCGGGGAACAAATTTACAGCGTGGCAACCAAAGGTGAAACCATCCGGCACGCGTATTGCCAGATGGTACACCACCGTGCACAGCTTGGAGTGTTTTTAAGACTGCTGGATATTCCTATTCCGGGGAGTTATGGGCCAAGTGCCGACGAAATGCAGCTGACCTAAGGCCAGGCAAAAATGGAATGCAGCGGGTTGTTTTTTTGACAACCCGCTTTTTGTGTATCTTTCAGGTATAGAAATTCCGGAATAAACAAATAGATTAGAGGATCTTTTTAAAAATGACTGAGCTTAACTTCACCCCCTTTCCAGCTTTAACTACAAAACGGCTGTGGCTCAGGGAACTCAGGCTGAATGATGCGCCGGAGATGTTTATTCAGCGATCGCATCCTGAGATCAGGAAATATATTAAGAAGGCGCCCGCTGCAAATATTGGCGAGGCAATAGAATTTATTGAAAGAATGCTTCGCCAGCAAAAGAACAACGAAACAATTACCTGGGCAATTACACTTCAGGGTGAACAAAAACTTATCGGGTCTATTTGTTTGTGGAACATAGAAAAAGAAAGTCGCCTGGCCGAAGTAGGCTATAGTCTTCATCCTGATTATTTTGGAAAAGGGATCATGACCGAGGCACTCACTGCAATTATGGCCTATGGTTTTCGGGATATGGATCTTCATCGCATGGATGCCTATACAAATAAAAACAACAAAGCCTCTTTAAGACTTTTAGAGAAGAATAACTTTAAGCGCAACCTGGAATTTGAAAAAGTATACGCGAACAAAGAGGAGTTGGGGTACAATGTGATCTACACACTTAAAAAAATTGAATGTCAAGCGGAATGAACTTGCGTTTTTTAACAGGTCTGTTTTTAAAGGCAGTTCGGTTCAAATTAATTCCTCTTCGGTACAATATTGGCCCGAAATTTGTAATAATTAAAAGCTCCTTGTAAACCTATCTTTTAACAATACGTCGAATATTGATGCTTGTCCTTGGTTAAAAAAAAATAGTTTGTTACATTGGCCATATAAGAACTTAAAATCCATACCAGAATGAAAAAACTTTTACTTTCCTTTTCTTTTGCAGCTTTAACACTTGCCGGGACTGCCCAAACCAGCCTCTACCAGAATGTTAAAAAACTTATCAGCGAGATCCACCCTGAGATCAGCACCGAAAATAAGTTGATTGCCTTTAATGTTTGGAGTATTGAAGACCCTGATAGCCGGGAGGCCAATAAAAGTTTTGAGAAAGCATATACTGTATACGAGCATGCGCGCCTGAAAGGTGGAAGTAAGGGGATCATTGTTATTGCAGTAAATAAAAACAACCTGACAAGTGAAGCTGTGATTACATTCGCAAAAGACGGAATTATCAGGATGATTCCCGTAAAATGGACAGAGTTGGAAGGAATAGGGCAGGGGCTTAACAACTGTGTTTTTGATTCGTCAGGCAATGAGGTTTATAAAAATCTGAGCGCCCAAAATGTATTTAGTTCTATTAATCACCTAATTACCCGTTAAGCGATATGAAAAAGATAATAGTTTGTTTACTCGTACTTGCGGCTTTTACCAAAAGCTTATCACAGATAAATGATAATTGTATTAACGCTATTCCACTTTGCAGCACTCCGAGTTTTACGTTCAATGCTAATAGCGGTCCTGGAACCATCATCGATTTCTCCACAACCAGCACTATTTCAAATCCTATTAACAATCCTTTTCCTCCTAACAGCGGCTGTTTAAAATCCGGAGAGTTGAATCCCCAGTGGTTATTGCTTACCATCGGTAATGCGGGCTGGCTGGAATTTGTTTTTGGAGCGGCAAACAGCCCTAATCCACAGGCAGGTTGTTACGATTGGGCTATGTGGCCATATTCGCCAACTACTTGTGCGGATATTCTTAACAATACTCTGCCTCCGATCCGTTGCAACTGGAATGCGACCTGCAGCAATGGTACGGGCATAGCTTCCGCCAGTAATATTGCGACCTTCGGAGGAAATTCAGGGGATTTTGAACCTCCGCTCGCTGTAAATGCCTGTCAGCAATTTGTAATCTGTATTTCGAATTACAGTGGAGTAAATACCCTTGTAAGTTTTCAAAGCCTTGGAACAGCGAGCTTATCCTGTAATCCGAATTGCAATCCAAATTACGCTATCTGTCATGGCTCAAGCGCTACTATAGTCCCGGTTAATTTTGCGGCTCTCAGTAACCCGGTATTCTCCATCCAGCCGGGCGGCACAAGTAATACAACCGGTAGTTTTGTAGTTACACCAACCATCACTTCATCTTATACAACTTTTATCACCGGCGTTAATTCTGTAAACGCTGTTCAGACAATAACATCTGTTTCGACTGTAACTGTTAATGCTCAGCCTTCAGCTGCTCCAACGATTACCAATACAAGCTGCACAAGCACTGTAAACATGGTGAATCTGAATGTTGCATTTAACCCGCCGGGTTCCACACCGGGTTATTCAATTAACTGGTCGCCTATACCTAATGGTATCAGCACTCCGTCGTCACAAACATCCTTTACAGGAGGCATTTTACCGGGCTTGTATAATGCGACCATAACAACCACTGCAGGCTGTTCCGCCACTACAAGTTTTAGTATTGATCCTCCGCCGGCACAGGCTGTTATCTCGCTTAATCCCCTTGGTCTGAGCCATACGATTACCTGTTATTCAGATGTAACCCTCACCGCCCTGGATGCAGCGCTTAATTATACATGGAGCAGTAACGTTTCTGTTTTTAATGGCCCTGTAGGCATTTTTACCTCAAGTATGGCCGCGACCTGGACCCTGGTGGCCCAGAACCCACTTTCAGGCTGTATGGCGACACAAACACTCGTTGTCGGTCTTAATACCGTAACTCCCGTAGCGTCAATCACTCCGTCCTTTCAAACCATAAATTGTAATCTGAATTCTGTAACCACTATTACGGCAACAGCGAATCCAACAGTGAATGTAACGCATCAGATTCTTGCACCGCAGGGTGGGACCTTTTCAGCGCAATCGCATACATTGATTTATACACCGGGTGGAGTTGGTACCTTTACACATTGTGTGGTGAATGATGCCAATGGTTGCAGCACATGTAACACATTTACGGTCACGTCCAGCTTCGGATTTCCAACGTTCAGCGTTTCCAGTCCTCAGAATTTTACACTCGGCTGTAATTCGACCAGTTGCGCCGCCATTCATATTGATAATGGAAATACTTCATTGCCGCCGGGCGGCCCTGTTTCCTATACGGTATTGCCACCGGGAAGTTCAACAGTAACGCCAAATGGTCCGCTTGGATCTGCCGCGCAATATACCGTTTGTGCGCCGGGAACCTATACCGTAATTACGAAAGATAATACAAGCTTCTGCGAAACAAGAACCCCGATTTCAATACTGTCCAATACGTTTGCTCCGGATATCAGCGCCATTGTGCCGCGCCAGATACTGGATTGTTATGTTCCAAAAATAACCTTAAAGGGGCAGAGTACAACAAATAATGTAAGTTATCTCTGGAATTTTCCGGGGAATCCTAATTCAATGCAGGGAGATACTGTGCCGGTGCGTACCTTGTCCGCATCACCGAATGTTTCTTTTGTGGCTAATTACACTCTTATCATTACAAATAACAGTAGCACCTGTAAGAGCACTTCGGTTATCCCTATCTTTCAGAATCTTTATCCGCCAAAGGCAATTATGTCTGCCGGGGCCACTTCGTTATCCTGTTCAATTTACACGATTGTGTTGACAAACCAGAGCACTACCGGCATCCCACCTGCTACCGGTTTTCCCAACAATCTTCCGGTAGTTGCTTATACATGGAACGGGCCATCGCCTCAGGTGGAAGGCCAGTTGCTCACCACTTATATTGCAGCTACAGCAGGTATATACACGTTAACAGCGAAGGATCTGAATAATGGTTGTATGACATCAACCACAACAACAATTGGCGATAACAGGATTTATCCGAATTTGAACAAACCCTCCGCACCGCCAGCTTTTACGCTCGATTGTGGAGCGAGCTCAAGAACGGTGAGTCCATATATTTCTGGTCCTACGGCAGGGTTCACCTATAGCTGGATCACGGTTGCAGGTTCAACCGTTTCCGGAGCAACCACGGCAACACTTACAACCAATAAAATTGGTAATTACAGGATTATTGTAACCAATACACTTAACGGATGTTCTTCTGTTGCTGAAGTGAATGTGGTGAACGGAACATTAAATGCTGATTTTGAACTGCAGCCGGAAAAAGGCCAAGCACCTTTATTGGTAACTTTCTATAATAATTCTTCGTCCAGTCTGGGTTCTTCCAGCGTTACTTCGTATTGGAACTTCGCTAATAATACGACTAGTGTTACCAATTCGTCTAACCTTTCGCCTACAACAACATACTCATTGCCGGGTACATATAAAGTAACCATGTTTGCAACGAAAGGAACCTGTGTAGATACGATGACAAAATATATAGAAGTGGAGATTCCTTCGACAATGCAGGTACCCAATGTATTTACACCGAATGGGGACGATGTGAACGACCTTTTCTTTCTCAAATCAACTAATCTCGAAGAGATCTCTATTATGATATTTGATCGCTGGGGACGCAAAGTGTATGATCTGGTAAGCGAAACAGGAAACATTGCCTGGGATGGAAAAACATCGGCGGGAAAAGAAGTGGCGGATGGAACCTATTTTTATATTATAAAGGCCAGGGGGAAAGACGGGAATTCTTTCGAGAAAAAAGGAACAGTTAATTTATACCGCTGATCGCAGTGAAAAATAGCCTCAATAAGTTTTGTATCTTTAACAGACAATATTTCCAAAAACAGAGATGAAAAAAATCTTAATAGTTGTATTTATTATTACCGGTTATTTTATAAATGCGCAAACAAGTTGCGAAACGGCAGCTCCATTTTGTGCCAGTGGAGTTTCCGGTGTCACTTTCCCTGCAACTACCAGTATTACTGCAGCGCAGCCGGGTCCAAATTACGGTTGCCTGTTTACGACTCCAAACCCTGCCTGGTATTATTTACAGATAAGTAATTCAGGAAATCTCGATATCCTGATCCAGGGACAGATTGTATCACCTCCCGGTCCTGGTCAGGATGTGGATTTTATTTGCTGGGGCCCTTTCAGCAGCCTCGCCGGTATCTGTAACAGTTTAACAGCTGCCAATACAATTGATTGTAGTTATTCAGGAAGTTTCACAGAAACCCTCAATATTCCTACCGGCGTAGCGGGAGAATATTACCTGGTGCTTATTACCAACTTCGCCAATATTCAGCAGAATATTCAATTTTCGCAATATGCAGGAACTGGTTCAACAAATTGTTCCCTTCTTTCTAGTAATTCAAAAATTTGTGCGGGCAGCCAGGCAACTGTAGTAGCGACCAATTCGGGCAGTCTTACCAATCCAACTTACTCTATGAATCCCGGAGGGTTTACGAGCACTACCGGAAGTTTTGTTGTTACACCAACGGTCACAACCGATTATACCGTCTACGTGGTCGGTATCAATAATGTAAGCGTTGCAGTTACACAAACGGCCGCGTCTACGGTTTCCGTTTATCCGCAGCCTATAACTTCGCCAAGCATAATTAATACAACTTGTACCAATACGCTGAATACATTTGACCTGGGTCTTACATTTTTCCCTGTGAGCCCTGTCCCCGGCTATACGGTTACCTGGGCCAGCATTCCCAATGGAATAACTTCTCCGGTTCAAACGTCTTTAACGGCGGGAACGCCTTCCGGTTTATACAGCGCAACGATCACTGCCGCAGGAGGATGCTCTGCGACAACCAGTTTTTCTTTGGATCCCATTCCGGCGCCGGCAGTGATTTCGTTGAATCCACTTAACCTGACTCATTCTGTTACGTGTTTTCAGCCAACAGTGTCAATTACCGCCCTCATCGCAACAAATAATTATACATGGAGCAACGGTATTATTGCGTCTATTAATGGGCCGCTGGCGGAACTTACCAGTACAGCGATCGGGAATTGGACCGTCACGGCAGAAAACCCGGCCTCAGGATGCACCGCATCCAAAACCTTTACCGTAAATCTTGATATTGCGGCGCCATCATCGGTGATCACGCCTTCTTTCCAGAATATTACCTGTCTAATGACTTCCATCACAACGATAACCGCAAGCGCCAATCCCTCTGTCAATGTCAGTCACCAGGTACTTGCTCCGCAGGGAGGAAGTTTCTCTGCACAATCACATACCATGATCTACACTCCTGGTGGAATAGGAACCTTTACGCATTGTGCCATAAACGACGCTAACGGTTGCAGCACATGTAAAACGTTTACGGTTGCTTCTAACCAGGGATTCCCAACGTACAGTATTTCCAGTCCGCAGAATTTTAGCCTGGGGTGTAATTCAACAAGCTGCGCAGCAATTCATATTGACAATGGAAGTACCACATTGCCGCCGGGAGGGCCGGTTTCCTACACGATATTGGCTCCCGGAAGTTCAACAGTTACCCCGAACGGCCCGTTGGGTTCAGCAGCGCAATACACAGTATGCAGCCCTGGAACCTACACGGTGATCACAAAAGACAATACGAGTCTCTGCGAAACAAGGACTCCGATCTCCATTCTGTCTAACACATTTTTACCCGATATCAGTGCCATTGTGCCACGCAATACATTGGATTGTTATGTTCCTAAAATAACACTTCAGGGCCAGAGCCTTACAAGTAATGTAAGTTACCTCTGGAATTTTCCCGGAGTTCCGAACTCTTTACAGGGAGATACACTAGTCGTTAATACCTTGTCGAATTCCCCAACGGCTTCACTCGTTGCGAATTATACCTTAATTATAACCAATAACAGCAGCACCTGCAAAAGTACTTCTGTAATTCCGATCTACCAGAATCTCTTTCCTCCAAAAGCGCTTATTACGGCAGGAGCAACTTCGTTATCCTGCCTGACCTCTACGATCGTGTTAACCAATCAGAGTTCGACCAATATTCCGCCGGTGACCGGTTTTCCGTATACCTTACCGGTGATAGGGTATCTCTGGGACGGTCCTTCGCCTCAGGCGCAGGGGCAGGTACAAACCACCTACATTGCAGCTACAACCGGAATCTATACACTTACAGCGAAAGATCTTAATAATGGCTGTACCTCAAAAACCACCACTACGATTGGAGATAACAGGATTTACCCGATCCTGAACCGTCCGCTTGCACCTGCGCCCTTTGTATTGGATTGTGGAGCACCTTCGGTTAAAATTTTTCCAATTGTAAGCAATCCATCTCCGGGTTTTACTTATACATGGATCACGAATGGAATTGTAATGGATGGAACCTATACGCCATCCCTCATAACAACACAGCCGGGAATTTATAAGGTGCTTACTACCAACACGCTTAACGGTTGCTCGTCAAGTGCTGAAGTAAGTGTGATCAATGGTACTCTCGATGCGCAATTTGATGTTCAGCCATTAGAAGGATACGCGCCTTTACAGGTTACTTTTTATAATAATTCGACTTCCAGCCTGGGAGCAGGTAATATTACAGCTTACTGGAATTTTGCAAATGGAACAAACAGCGTTACCAATACATCTAATCTTTCACCTTCAACAACGTATAGCCTTCCTGGTACATACACGGTTACCATGTTTGTAAGTAAAGGAACCTGTATTGATACTGTTACTAAATATATAAAGGTGGAGATTCCCTCTGCGCTTGAAATCCCGAATGTATTTACCCCAAATGGTGATAACGTAAATGACCTTTTTTTCTTTAAAGCAACTAACCTCGAAACTATTTCCATTAGGATCTATGATCGTTGGGGGCAGGTTATCTTTTATTCTGAGAGCGATCAGGGAAATATTGCCTGGGATGGAAAATCCCACTCGGGTAAGGAAGCTGCGGAGGGAACTTATTTTTACCTCGTTACAGCAACCGGAAAAGACGGATTGTCTTACGACAAAAAAGGGACCGTTAGTTTATACAGGTAATCAGTTAAAAATTCTGAGGGTTATTTCAGGAGGTACTATTTAACAAAACTCGGCACTGTATTTGAAAAGGTGAAAATAAAATAACCTTCTTAAAAGTGTCCAAATGAATAAAGTTAATTTTACCTTTCGCGTAGTTGTTTTCCTAACCCTGTTTCTTTCCAAAACAACGTGGGGACAAAATATCCATTTTGCTCTTGATCCTTTATATAGTAAGGTATTTGACCCGGATTCCCTTGCCGGATTTGACGAGCAGGCGGCCAAGGCATATGCGATCTCCAGCGGATCTTATGGTTCGGAGTTTACGGTAAAAATGTTCCAGCTAAAAACGGAATACATCCGTAATAAATACGGTCTTTCTAAACCATCCACGGTTACGTTGGATCAATACCTGGCGGCAAACCGTCCGGCTGCAATTCCGGGCTGCGTGAACGAAGATTTCGAAGCTTCAACACCCGCTCAAATTACAAGCTCCAACCAGATTACAGGTTGGGTATTAGCCAAAGGGTATAACACAAACTTTCTTCCAACAACCGGTCCACAGGCAACCGTAACTCCCTACTACCCAAATGGTATTTCAGGCACAGCCAATTCCTGTAATATGGCGATATCCTGTTGCCCGATCCCTCCGATCCATTCTGAACTTATTGATTGCAGTGCGCCGGGTGGGTATGTCGATCCGCAAATCGGATCACAATATCCTATTTATTCGGTTTTTGGTTCCGGTGCATTAAATACAGCGGCGTCGGCAGTTAATCCTCAGATACTGGGAGGAATGAGTGGAACCAAAGTACTGCGTTTAAACGACGGGATTACCGGTGATTACAGTATCGAACGACTATCCAAGACCTTTTCGGTATCCGCCAGCAATGCCTTATTCCAGTTCGCTTTTATTTCAGTATTTGCCGCTAATCACGATTGCTGTGATGCACCTTCATTTGTGATCAAATTATCAAACGCATCAGCCAATACAGTTATTCCTTGCCCAAGTTTTTCGGTTTCAGCCCCTAACACCCAGTGTACCGGTGGTCCTGGTCTGCCGAATTACCTGGTTGCGCTTTCAGGAATTACTTATACGTTTAATTCAAGCTCATCTAATGGTTCCACTATTTATAATCCATGGCAAATTAATTCGATGGACCTTACACCTTATATTGGACAAAACATTACTATTGATATTATTGTGAGCGATTGCGCACAGGGTGGGCACTATGGTAAGATTTATTTTGATGCGCAATGTGGCCCAATGACCGTGTATGGTAACGGAAACCCTTACGATGCAGGCACCAATGTTACAGTTCCCACCTGTGGCGCTGCCGGT
>Ga0208492_1000250_pt1 | contig 51360 bp, 31 predicted proteins | sample Subbioar_CSW14AB_FD_184820 | JGI IMG/M metagenome (GOLD analysis project Ga0208492, IMG submission 184820) | Serpentinite rock and fluid subsurface biosphere microbial communities from McLaughlin Reserve, California, USA - CR12Mar_CSW14AB (SPAdes) | ecosystem: Environmental > Terrestrial > Deep... | reverse complement strand
CGGATCCAGACGGATCGCCTCGCTCAAATCTTCCAGAGCCAGATCGACCTGACCCATTTCCGAGCGGATCATCCCGCGCATCGACCAGGCCACCGAGTTTTGGGGCTGAATGCGAATGACCTTATTGAGATCTTGGATCGCCTTCTCAAAATCCCCCTTCTCCATGAAGGCAATGCCGCGAATCAGGTAGGGCTCAAACTTCTTGGCGTTGACGGTGATCGCGCGCGACGACTCGGAAATGGCCTTGTCCATGTCTCCTTTTTCAAAGCGCCTGAGCGCCTTGGATGCGTAACCGCGCAGGCGATGGGGGTCGAGGTTGGCTCCCTTGATGAAATCGGTCAAGGCCCGCGGGTAGAGCCCTTTTTGCAGGTAGATCAAGCCGCGATTGAAATAGCAGCCCGCATGATTCGGTTCGAGTTTGATCGCTTCATTCAAGGCGAGGGCCGCCTTGTCCAGGTCCCGTTTCTCTTCCCAGGCGATGCCCCGGATTTGGAACGCCAGGGCGCAACTCGGATCGTTGCGGATCGCCTCGTTCGATTCGCCGATCGCCTTGTCGAAATCGCGCTTTTCAATGCGCGCCAAACCGCGATGATAAAAGGCTTTCTCGTTCTTGGGATCGAGCTTCATCGTTTCGGTGAAGTCTTTGGCCGCCTTGTCGAATTCCTTTTGATCCATGTTGGCGATGCCCCGGGCATAATGCACTTCGGGGTTCTTGGGATCGAGTTCGATGGCCTCGTTGTAGTCGAGAATCGCGATTTCCATGTCTCCCTTGGCGCGCCAGGCGTGGGCGCGGCACAGGTAGGCATTGGCGAAATCGGGGCGCAGTTTGATCGCTTCGGTCATGTCGGCGATCGCTCGTTCGAATTGCTTTTTCGTGTACCAGGCGTTGCCGCGGATGTAGAGCGCTTCGGGGTGGGCTGGTTCGCGGTGCAAGATCTCGCTGGCGAAATGGATCACCTGATCCTGGTCTTTTTTCTCGTGCCAGTAGATCGCCACGCCGAAAAGCGCGCCAAGGTCATCCTTGTCAAGCTTGAGGGCACGCTGGAAATCCTCGACGGCGTGCTCCGCATCTTTTTTCTCGAGGTAGGCGTTGCCTCGCGAGGTGTAAGTTGCCGGGTCGTTTGGTTCCAGGCGAATCGCCTGGGTGAACGCGGCGATCGCGTGATCCCATTCCTGAGCTTCGAGCGCATCGTGCCCCTGCACGCAGTAGGCCTTGGCATCCATCACCGGTGCCACGGGCTCAACCGCCTTCGGCAATTTCCCGCCCGAGTTCGGTTTGACCTTGGGTTTGCGATTTGTCGTTGGATGAGCGGCGGTTTTGGTGGAGCCTTCGGTACTTTTCTCGGAGGAGACCTGCGCCGCCGAATCGCCACAGCCCATGAGGGCCGCCGAGGCAAACGAAAGCAGGATCCAAACTTTGGAGAATGTGTGGTTCATTTTGTTCACAACTGCATTCAAGAGGGCGGGTTGTAGCAAAACACCAAAATCTGTGGTTCAGGCCGTTTTTTCGAGCAACGCGGGACCGTTTGTCGAAAAGGGATCCTTATCGGGCAGGTTCGGGCAGGCTGGGGCAATATCGGTCACACCATGGTGGGGAGAAAAGCCAGACCGATTCCAGCTTTTCGGGTGTGGTGGGTGAGAATATTTTAACATTCCTGAAAACGGAATGCAAACCGAACTCGTGCCCTACCTGGGAAAAACCGGGGCGGGAAGAGATTTCTCATTCATTAAATTGAGAATAACAACCCCAGGGCTTGTCGCAAATCGTTGGCACGTCATTGCTTGAAGAGAATAGCCCCAAGGCCGCAAACGATTTCGCGTCTCACTTACGGCGCTGCTGTTCCCGCTTTTTCGGTCATCGGAATCGCCAACGCCTCCTGAAAATCGATCAAACCATCACGATCCTTATCATGGCGTTCAAACCACGCCGCCGGAAACGGGCATTCCTTGCGAGAAAGATCGCCATCGCCATTGCGGTCCATCGCCTGAAACCAGGCCGGGCCTTTTTGCGCTCTGGGGAACAAGAGCTTTTGTGATGGCCCCAAGGCCACCGTGATTCGAAGTTGACCAGGAAGTCGATCGAGCAAGAGAACACCTTTTTCCATGGCGCCGCTTTGCGCCAAACGTCTGGCGGCAAGGCGCAACTCGCGAAGCGATAACGCGCCATCATGATCGGCGTCGAGCAGAGCGAATGGGCCGGTGCCATGATCGAGAATCGTGATCATCGCCACCGAACGGGAATACGCCTCGTTGGCGGTCAACCATCCGGCCAACTCCGCTTCGCTCACCTTGCCGTCAAGATTCGCATCGGCGCAGTAAAGCACGCCGTCCCACTCGCTCATCGGTGCCGCCTTTTCGTGCGCCCCCGCGACGAAACCACTTCCCTTCGAATCGAGTTCACGAAATTTCGATAGCATTCGCCCGCGAAATTCCTGCCAAAGCGAAGGAAGCGTGCCTGCATCAACTCGCAGCGCGATCTGCATGCCTGGCAGCGAAGCATCGAGGCGGTCCTGGATCGGCAAGCGCGTGGGGCTCATTGGGCTGGCCGTCTTGGGGTCCGCTCTTTTGACCGAAGCGACAGCGGCAACCTTGCCCAGTTCCATCCTCCAGTCGGCGTCGGCATCGAAATCTCTCCAGCTGGATATCTCCTCGGCCGAGAGCTTGCCGCTTTGATCCTTGTCCAGGCGGGCAAACACAGCAGGCTCCAGGACGATTTCTTGGGCATCGAGCTGTCGATCGGCGTTGCGGTCCAGACGAGCCATCAGGGCCTGACTCCAGCCCAAATCAGCCCGGCTGGAAGGCAGCACAAGCAGCGCGAATCCCTGATTCCAGGCCGATTCCGTGCCTTCTGCTTTCGGTGCGCGCAGCCAGTGCGTGCCGGCGCCGCCGGGGTATGCGGCGCGAGAGAGCAGTTCGCCCGGCGTGATCAACTCGTCGCCGTTGGCATCGAGTTTGGCCAGCAGCTTTTCCGCTACGGCCAGCTCACTTTGAGTGATCTTGCCATCGCCGTCGCCATCAAGCGCCGAGGCGAGCGCTTCGCCGAGCGGTTTTTCCACGGCGGCCTTGCCCGCGCCGATCAAGGCTTCGCCAATCCCGGCACCTCGGTAGTACTCAAGCAATGCGGGCGATTCGATTTTTTGCGCGCCCTTGCGATCGAGTTCCTTGAAGGGCGGCCCCGAACCGGGGCCATTGGCAAAAATGCCGCTCGTTTTTTGCATGAGGGCCCAGGCCGAAGGCAGGCGCTCGGCCTTCGGGGCATCGATGGTCGTCTCAGCCCCTGCCATCAAGGCGAACTGGCCTCGGATCGATTCGGGCCAGATATTGGCCAGCGGCTGGCCGTCGCGTTCGAGGTGCAATCGCACGCGGCTCGCGCGCGCGTCCTGAATCAACACCCATTCCAGATCTTCAAAATCATCCTTGTAAGATCCGGGTTGCGTTGCCCAAAGAGCGGAATGCGACCAAAGCCCGCCGCCGAACAGGGCGCCGAAGGCGAAAGAGAAAAATTGTTTGGGCCTCATAGAACCCCTTCGATGATCTTCGCGGTGGGGTCGGCCACCCGGATCGGCCGGCCGACATTGGAGGCATTTTGCGCCATCGGGTCGATGCCCATGAGCTGGCAGACCGTGGCGATCAGGTCGGGAACGCGCACCGGCTTGTCGACGACTTCCATGCCCGACTTGTCGGTGGCGCCGATCGCCTGGCCTCCGCGAATGCTGCCGCCCGCCAGCGCGACCGCCCAGGATCGCGGCCAGTGATCGCGCCCCTGGTTTTCGTTGATCTTGGGAGTGCGCCCAAATTCCCCCTGGCAAACGACCAGCGTGCTTTCCAGCAATCCGCGATCTTTCAAGTCGGATAAAAGCTGAGCAAACGCCTGATCGAGCGTGGCCGACAGCCCCTTCACCCGGCCAAAGTTGTCTTGATGGGTGTCCCAGCCATCAAGCGACACCTCGACAAAGGTGACGCCTCGTTCGACCAAGCGTCTGGCGAGAAGGCACCCCTGGCCAAAGAGGCCGCGGCCATACAGATCACGCACCTGGCCCGGTTCGCGCTCCAGTTGAAAGGCGGCGGCCGCGTCGGGCCCGAGCAAACTCAGCGCCCGCTGAGTCGATGCCTGAATCCCCTGCGGCACCGTACCGTCGCGGTCGGCCAGAAAGCCGCGATCAAGCTGATCGAGCACCGTAAGGCGAGGATCGCCCGCGACCGCCGCAGCGGAGCTTGCCAGCTCGGGAATGGTCAAGCCTTCGGGACCGGTCGCTCCTTCGCCAACCACAAGCGGCGCGAACTTTGGCCCCAGGAATCCCCCGCTCGCCAGGCCGGGGTAGCGTGCCGGCGCGACGCTCACGAAATGAGGAAGCCTGTCATCCAGAGGCGCCGCCTTTTGGGCGACAAGAGACCCCAGCGCGGGAAAGAGAATCCCCCCCTGTGGCGTGTATCCGGTACGCAGATAGGCGGTCGCGCGCGCATGATCGCCTTCCTTGGAGGTCAAAGAGCGCACCATGGTCAGGTCCTTGGCCCAGGCTCCCAGGCGCGGCAGATTCTCGCAAATCTTGAATCCTGGAACGGAAGTACTGATCTCCTTGAATGGGCCGCCGTTTTCGTGACCGGGCTTGAGATCCCACAGATCGATCGTGGAGGGGCCGCCATTGAGCCAGAGCAAAATCACCGATTTTTTTCGCGCCGGCGCGGGCGCCGAAGAGGTTGGCGAAGAAGCCGCGGCCAGCGCCCCCATCCAGCCCGAGCGGGATGCAAAGGGCGCGCCCAGAGTCAGCCCTTGCAACAAGCGGCGCCGGCTAAGCAGAGATTCGGGTAACATGAGGCGATCCTCCCAAAATCGAGTACGGGACGGTTTAGTGGTTGGAACTAAATTCCACCGTGTTGATCAAGATCCAAAACAGATCGTTTAAATCTTTCTTGCGGTCGCGCCCCGGCGCATCTTGAGGCAGCGCCTGGGCCAGCACCTGCCTTTCCGAAGCGGTGGGCAGGCGGCCAAGCACGGCCAGGTACATCGCTTCGATTCGGGCCGGCGGGCCAGAAAAGGGCCCATCGGCGATGGCGCACACCGAAGGACAAGCTCCCTTTTTGGGCGAGGCGGGAAAAGCATCGCCATTGAGCAAGACCAGAGACTGAATGACTGAGCGTTCGGCATGAACGCTGCGATCGACAAAGAACTTGGCGGCAAAGCGGGAGCGAAGCTTGAGCAGCTCCTGCGATTCGGCGTCGGAACCGGGCAGGGAATAACCGCCCGCGACAAGCAAACTGTCAAAGAGTTGCTCCCCAGTCAAGCCCCGCACCGGGCGCGAAGAGAAAAAGCCGTGGCCGCTCCGCTGGGGTGAAGCCGTTTTCTGGGCATGGCGCGAACTGGCGCGGTAGGCTTGGCTTGAGACGATCGCCTGCGTCAAAAAGTGGGTGTCGCCGCCGGAAAGGCGAAACGCCTCGGCCAGTTCGTTGAGAAGTGGGTCAAGATCCTTGGCATGCTCCCCCACCAGGTTATCGAGCGGTTCCACCAGGCCATATCCAAAGAAATGCGACCAGAGGCGGTTGGCCGCATTGTGGAAGAACAAGGGGTTGGACGACCCGGTGATCCAGCCCGCGAGCAGAACACGCCCCTCATCGTCTTTCCAGCTTGCCGGCAGCGCGTCATTGCTCCCCTTGATCAGCCTGGGCTTGAGCGATTTGTTCGTGTTGGGGATCGTGACGGCCAGCGCACCGGGCTTGCCGATTTCCGCCGTCACGGGCCTGGCGAAAAAGGCGGCCGTTTCCCAGAACTGATCGCGCGTCCAGACCGCAAACGGATGATCGTGGCACTGGGCGCAATCGAGGTTGATCCCAAGGAAGGCACGCGCGCTGCTTGCCGCCAGGTTCTCCGGCTTGTTTTCATTGAACGCGCTAAACGAAGGCGGAGCCATGTCGGCCGCGCGCCCCTCGGGCGAGGTCGCCCGCGCCACCAAAAACTCTTGCACCATGCGCGGGTAAGGAGTGCGCTTGGCAAGTTTTGCCGCGATCCATTCGTCGGTGCCATCGGCCAGCCGGGCCATCGTCTGGCTTTGAGGCAGCCAGATCTTGCGCCAAAAGAGGGCCATGTTGCGCTGATGCAAAGGAGTTGCGCTTAGCCGCTCGATGGTTTTGCGCACCTTTTCGCGATCGCGATCTTCAAGAAACGCGCTGGCTTCGCTGGCGGTAGGAATGCGCCCAATCAAATCGAGCGACAGCCGCCTGAAAAGGGTGGCGTCGTCCGTGGCGGGCGCGGCCGTCAGCCCGCGCTCTTTCCAGACCGCTTCGAGATGACGATCGATCTTGGCGGCAAGCACCGCCGGATCGGCAGGTGCCGCGGGCGCCTGCGCGAACAGCAACCCCATCAGAATGGGCGAACCGCAGAGACTGATCATGGACGATGGCCTCGATCCCAGAGGAAGAGCGGATCAGTCGAGCGGGGGAAGCAGTTCGCCGCCGTTCGTGGAAACGAGCGCCACGAGCATGGCCTGATTGGTGCGTTCGTGACTGAGGAAGCGCACCGAGCCATCGACCATGAGGCCATGGGCGCCTGCGGGGTGAAAACTAAAAATCGCCGCGCCATTGCTGCAATTGACCGCGCACTCGCCGAAGGCCTGGTTGCCGTCGAAGGTGAAGGACCGCAGGTGATTCCAGTTGGGAGCGGCCCACTGCCCATTGCCGATGCCCATGCCGGCCGCGTCATGCACCTTGTCATCATTCTTCACCTTTTTGGCTTCAGATTTACCGATGCGCCAGCCATTGGGCTTGTCGCTCATTTCGACCACGATGAGCGTTCGCGAAGTGCCGTCGCCGATATCGGCCGCACGGATCTGGAACGAGCCATAGCGATGATTCATCGCCCCCGCATGCAAGTTCTTTTGTTGATTGTCGCGAAAGTAGGCGGCCGGCACGCCGCAATAGTCGGTAGGCGCCGCGGCGAACACCTTGCCCGATGCGTCCCTGGTCTTGATCGTCCTGCCCACTCCCGGGTTGGCGGGGCAAACGAAAAGATCCACCGCCTGACAGGAGACCTCGCGGTTCTTGGAAGACTCGCCGTCATACCAGTCCTGCGCCAAATCGTAGCGCTTGTACAGTTCTTCCTGACCCAGATAGGGCAACAGAATCGTATTCCAGCTGCCTAGCGGCGTACCGATCTGGTTTTGCGCCGGATCGGAGTTGGGCACGGGCTGGATCGACCGGTTGTTGGGCAGAATCTCGCGATGAGCCTTGGCAAACGATTGCACCGCGGCGCCCATCTTGCGCATCCGGTTTTCGCAATCCTTGCGCTGATCGAGCTGGCGCACCTGGGAAATGGCTTGAATCGCCGTGCCCAGCAGCATTGCCAAACTGGCAATGCAAACGGTCAGGTCGAACCGGCCAAAGCCACGGCGGTTGCTCAAAATGGGCATCTTGCGTTGGCTCATCCAAGAACTCCTCAGGCCCAGAGTCGCGGTCCTATTTCTAGTCTGCAATGCGTTGCGATCGACCATCTCAAGGTAATTGGAAACCGATCGTGTTCTCTTTGGCCTCCACCTTGGCCTTCAATGGGGTGGTTTGGGATCGCGCGTAGACAGATTGCAGCCGGTCGGGAGGCAGCGGCGCATTGATGTCATTCCTGGCGGCGTTCCCGGTCGTTTTCATGGGCCAGTAGATCGTCACGCGATAGTGCCCCTCGGGCGCGCCATCGTCTTTCAAATAGGTGGTTAAGGCATATTTACCGTTTTCGTCCGCGGTGGCGGTCGGTGAAAGCGAGGAAGTTCCCGTTGCGCCCGGATCGGCGTAGAAGGTGACGACCGCGCCATCCATCGGTTTTCCCTGGTATTTCAGTTCGCCGCGCACAACGAAGACTTTTTTTGCCCCTTCGGGCAAGTTGATGCCGCCGCAACCCAACATCATCGCCAAAACGGCTGCAACAGCGAGCGGGCGGCCTGGATAGGCCCAGCTCGCGGGAAGGCTGATCATCCTTACAACTCCCCCGAACACTCGTTTGCGCCGTGGTGATTTGAGATTCATTCGCCGACTGCGCCCTGAATCATTGTTTTGGATCATTGTTTTGGATCATTCGGTGGCGATCACTTCGCCGCCGGCGGTGCTCACCATGGCGACCATGAGCGCCTGGCCCGTGCGGCCCTGGCTCAGGTAGCGCACCGAGCCGTCGCAAAACGCGACATTCGAACCGGAGGTGTGGAAAGAGTAAATGGCCGCGCTGTTGTTGCAATTGATGGCGCAGTCGCCGAACTGGGTCAAGCCATCGAACGAATAGCTGCGCAGGTGGTTCCAGTTGGGGGCGGCCCATTGCCCCGAGCTGATCGTGTTGTTGGTCACGGTGTAAACGGTTTGCGAGTTGTCGGTGATGCGGGTGCCCGCGCGCCAGGAACTCGGCTTGTCCGCCATCTCGACGACAATCAGGGTGTTGGAAGTGCCGTCAAGAACATCGGTGATACGGACTTTCCAGTTGCCATACCGGGTGTTCATCGCACCGGAAAAGAGGCTGGCAGCCTGGGTGTTGTTCAGATAGGCCGCGGGAACGCCGCAGTAGTCGGTGGCGCCGGCGCTAAAGGTCACGCCGTTGTGCAGGCTTTTGACGGTGCGGCTGTTGCCGCCTGGCGTGCTTGGGCACTGAAAACCCTTGATGACGGTCGTGGCCGCCGTCTGATTCGTGGCCGCGGTCCCTTCGTACCAGTCGTAATTCAGGTTCATCTGCTTGTAGACATTGTCCTGTTCGATGTAAGGCAAAAGCAGGGTATTCCAGCTCCCGATCGGATTCATGATGTTGTTGCTGGGCGGGCTGGAACCGGCCACCGGCTGAATGTTGAAGTTGTTGGGCAGCAATCCACTCTGGGCACCGGCGTAGTTATGGCAGGCCAGGCCGATCTGCTTGAGGTTATTGGCGCAGGTCATCCGGTTGGCCGACTCCCGTACTTTTTGCACCGCGGGCACGAGCAGGCCGATCAAGACCGCGATGATGGCGATCACCACCAACAATTCAATCAGGGTGAATCCGGCCGTCCGCGCGGTCGATCTCTGCGCCATGGCACCAATCTCCAATTTTTGCGTGGGAATGAGTGCGGGCCTTTTCCTGACAAAGCGGAAAGCATCGCTCCCAGGTGAGACTATAAAACCTGTTGGGGCCTCTGTAACCGCGACCCAGAAGGCTGGCGAAAAGTTGCCCAGCAGTGGTCAACGATTGCCCAGGCTGACCCAACCCCATGTATCATTGGCGGATACGGTTTTTCCTTGTCTCGGAGAAAGCCGTCCTCCGCCTGAGTACGATCCGACGAACCGCCCAAATTCGGGGATCATGACCCCTGGAGCCTTGAGTCATGGCGATCGACTTTGCCGAAGCCTGGATTGCTATCGGCGCCGAGGAGTTCGCGGCGACCGTGGATTTCTATTGCGCCCTCTTTGGACGCGAGCCGGATTCTCGCATTCGCGAAGTCTATGTCGAGTTCCGCCTGCCGCGGTTGCGCCTGGGTATCTTCCAGCCCAGGCAAGGCCATGAGGCCGAGTTTCGCAATTCGCCCGGGAAATCAAGCGGCCTGAATCTCGTCCTGCGGGTAAAAGACCTCGATCTCGCCTTGTCTCAGTGGACCCATTTGGGGGCGCCTCCGCCTGACAAAATCATCCCCATTACCGGCGGGCGGGAAGCCTATGTCTACGACCCGAGCGGCAACCGAATCCTGCTTGTGGAAATGAATCCCTAATATCTTGGACAATTATCCCCCCAAGAGATCCGATAAAGAGCTAAATTGCCCTTTCGCGACTAGCAATCATTCACTTTGCCGTCGCGACATAAGGATGCACCATCTTGGCCGGATCGACCACGCGGTCGAATTCCGCCTCCGTCACATAACCAAGCTCGAGGGCCGCGGCCTTCAAGGAAAGATCCTTGTCCATCGCATGATGCGCGATCTTCGAAGCCTTGTCGTAACCGATGATGGGCGCCAGAGAGGTGACCAGCATCAACGAACGGTCGAGATCATCCTTGATCTTCTTCTCATTGGCTTTGGCGCCCTCGACAAGGAAGCGCCGGAAGTTGGCGCAGCCGTCAGTCAACAGCGTGATCGAGTGCATCAGGTTGTAGATCATGAGCGGCTTGTACACATTCATTTCCAGATAACCGCCCGCGCCGCCCATACCGACCGCCAAGTCGTTGCCCATCACCTGCACCGCGATCATGGTGAGCGCCTCGGCCTGGGTGGGATTGACCTTGCCCGGCATGATCGAGGAGCCCGGTTCATTTTCAGGCAGCCAAAGCTCGGCGAAGCCGGCGCGCGGGCCGCTCGACAATATGCGGATGTCGTTGGCAATTTTGTAAAGCGAAACGGCGAGCGTGCGTAGCGCGCCAGACAGGTGAACCAGATCGTCGTGCGCTCCTTGCACCGTGAATTTGTTGGGCGCGCTGATAAACGGCAAGCCGGTGAGTGCGGCGATCTCGGCGGCCACGGCTTCAGCAAATCCCGGCGCGGCGTTGATGCCCGTACCCACCGCCGTGCCGCCCAGAGCGAGTCGGTGAACACCCCGAAGCGATTCCGCCAACCGTGCCAGGTTATCCTCGAGCATGCCGGCATAGCCCGACCATTCCTGGCCGAGCGTGATCGGCGTCGCATCCTGCATGTGCGTGCGGCCAATTTTCACGAGGTCTTTCCACTCCTCCGCTTTCACGGCAATCGCCTGGTGGAGCGCCTCGACCGAGGGAATCAGCCGCCTTGTCACCCCCTCCACCGCCGCCATGCACATCGCCGTGGGAAAGGCGTCATTGGACGATTGCGACATGTTCACATGGTCGTTGGGGTGCACCGGCTTTTTGCTGCCAAGCGGCGTGCCCGCAAGCTGACAGGCTCGATTGGAAATCACCTCGTTGACATTCATGTTGAACTGCGTGCCGCTGCCGGTCATCCAGACATGCAGGGGGAACATTTCTTGATGCTGGCCCGCCAAAATCTCATCGGCGACCTGCACGATCCAGTTGCAGACCTCGGCACTGAGCCGGCCGCCCGCATGGTTGGTTTTGGCCGACGCCTTTTTTAGAATCGCAAAAGCACCGATCATCTCCTTGGGCATCAGGTCCTTGCCGATGCTGAAGAACTCCAGCGAACGCTGAGTCTGCGCCCCCCACAACTTGTCGGCGGGAACAGCCACTTCGCCCAGCCCATCGGTCTCCTTGCGCCACTGCATGTTGGGCCTCTCTTTCGGTTCCCGTCGCCAGACGAATGATGAATTCATTTAAGCCGGAATCGCTTCGATTGTTCATGGATTCCGTGCACGATTTGCGTGCAAAAGTTGGTTCGGATCTCCGGTTCGGCCCACGGCTTAGGGAAAATTCCCAAAATAAAAGCGTGTGTGATGCATCATCACGATCCGGTTTTCGCGCTTTGACTGTTGGGAAGGAGTCCCGCAATGATTCGCAAGCCGCATGACTACCGAGGCTATTTGGCCTGCCTGGCTCGGCTGCAAGTCGATCCCGGGCTGGGTGTTAAGGTGGATCTTTCAGGCATCGTGCAGCAAACCCTCTACGAGGCGGCGCGCGATCACGATGCCTCGTTTGGTACCTGGAACGAGGCTCAGCAAAAGGCCTGGCTCAGGCGTCTGCTTGCGAACAATTTGCGCGACTCCTTGCGGCGCATTTCGGCCGGGAAACGGGCCTGGGGCAAGGAGCAGTCGCTTGACGCCGCGCTCGATGCCTCAAGCACGGCGCTTGGCACTCTTTTGGCGGGGCCGGAATCGACCCCCAGCCAGAAGGCGATGAAGGCGGAAGATTTCGAACGCCTCGCCCAGGCACTCGAACGGCTGCCTGAACCGCAGCGGCAGGCGATCGAAGCGGTCCACCTGCAAGGCAGGCCGCTCGCCGAAATTGCCGCCGAAATGAACCGCAGCAAGGGGGCAATCGCCGCCTTGCTTTACCGGGGCTTGAAACAACTTCGTGAGTGGCTCAAGGAGGAGCAATCATGCAACCTGTCAACAGTCTGAATCATGACGCGGGATGGGAGGCGGTGCTGGTCGAGGTCATTGAATCGGAGGAGAAGGGTGCCGCCCAACCGCTCGAATACTGGCTCGAAAAACATCCAGTTTACGCCGAGGGCCTGAAATCGTTCTTCGCCGACCGCGCCGCCTTCGACGGCTTTTTGGCTCGCCCGCCCGTTTTGCCGGCAGGCGAAAAGGTCCGCTATTTTGGCGATTACGAAATCCTCGGCGAAATCGCTCGCGGCGGCATGGGGGTCATCTACCGGGCGCGCCAGATCAACCTCAATCGGGAAGTCGCGCTCAAGATGATTCTGGGCGGCCGCTTCTCCAATCCCGCCGACCTCGAACGCTTTCGCCATGAAGCCCAGGCGGTCAGCCAGCTCGATCACCCCGGCATTGTCCCGCTTTATGAAATCGGCGAACATCAGGGGCATCACTATTTCACGATGAAGCTGATCGCCGGCGGCAGCGTTGCCGCAAGACTCGCCGAAGGCCCATTGCCCCCTCCCGCCGTCGCCGTGCGTTTGATCGCGTCCGTCGCTCGCGCCGTTCACTACGCCCACCAGCGCGGCATTCTCCATCGCGACCTCAAGCCGGCCAACATCCTTCTGGAATCGGCCAGCACGTTCACTCCGCTCGTCGCCGATTTCGGCCTGTCGAAGCCCCTCGATGGCAGTCCCAGTCCCACCCACACCGGCGCCATCCTCGGCACGCCGACCTACATGGCGCCCGAACAAGCACGCGCCGAAAAGCAACTCACCACCGCCGTGGATGTCTATAGCCTGGGGGCGATCCTCTACGAACTGCTCACCGGTCAAGCTCCGCTACGCGGTGCCAGCGTCGCCGAGACCCTCGAATGGCTGGAACATCGCGAGCCGGCCTCGCCGCGCGCGATCCAGCCCAACAATCAAAAAATCGACCGTGACCTGGAAACCATAACCCTCAAGTGTCTGGCAAAAAACCCCGCCGCACGGTATGGTTCGGCCGAAGCGCTGGCCGAAGATCTCGATCGCTGGCAAAGAGGCGCGCCGATCCTGGCTCGTCCCATCGGCATGGCCGAGCAGGTCGTCAAGTGGACGCGGCGCAAGCCCGCCATCGCCGCGCTGACGGCTGCCCTGGTGGCGTCAACCGTCTTCGGTGTCGCCGGCATGGCCTGGCTTTTGCAAAAAGCCCAACGGTCCGAGTACGAAGCCTCCCGCCGTGCCGACGCCGAATCGCTCGAACGCGCGCGCGCCCTCGAAGCGGAAAAAGCGGCCGAAGCGGAGCGTGACCGCGCCGAACAAAGCCTCTACTTCAACCGCGTCGGCGCCGCCTACCGCTACTTGCAAGACGGTAACCTGATCAAGGCCGAAGAGCTGCTCCGTAGCAGCCCCGAAAAATTCCGCGACTGGGAATGGCAGCGCCTGCGCAAACTAATGAACCCGGAGGAAAGCTCGATTGCCGGGTTTGCGTTCCAGTTGACTCGCGATGGCAAACGGATGTTTGTCTTCCACGATCACGCAACCGCCGTCTGGGACGTACCGACCTGGAAAGAGCAGAAAAGGATCGCTCATGGAGGCGAACGATTCGCTCATTCCCCCGATGGCACCCGCTATGCCCTCTTTTCATCACGCGCTACCGAGTCGGGAACACGTCGCGCGATCCATGTCGGCATCTTCGACACCCAAACCGGCAAACCGGTCTGGGATCAGCCCACCCTGCCGATCATGGCCGAGAATGTGCGCACGGTCGCATTCAGCCCCGACAATCGACTGATTGCTATTTGCGGCACGCAACCCTTTTGCGCCCAGGGAGGAGACGCCGGCTCGACCACCGTCGTGGTGGACGGCCAAACCGGAGCCATCAAGTACACACTCAAACAGGGCGGCTTGCATGCCGCGTTCAGCCCTGACGGGAAAACTCTGGCTGCTTTTGAAGAAGCAATGGATTGGGATCGTTCGCACCGCCGCCCGGGAGTTGCCGCCGTCTCCGATGTTGACGACACCACGCCGTTTGCCTGGCACTGGCCAGCAGGGCAAAATCTAAAATTCGGCGATACGCTGATCCGCCGCGATTGCTGGATTCATCTGGTCGATGCGGCAACGGGGCAATCGCAAGGCAAACTAAGCAATGCAGACGGATTGGGAGTCGCCCAGAATTTCCTTTGGAGCCCTGACGGCTGCTCGATCTATTCCCTGCTGCGGTCTCAGACCGAGGTCTACGAGGTTGCCACGCGGAAACACAAAACGAATCTGACAGGGCACAAAGACTGCGCCACCGCGATCGCCTTCACCCCCGATCCGAATATCGTGCTCACCGGCGGCCTTGATCACACGATCAAACTGTGGAATGTCAAGGAAGGCAAATCGACTCGCGAATGGAAGGGGCATCTGCACTTCATCACTTCACTGGCCCTGGTCGATCAAGGACGCACGCTGCTCTCCGCAAGCGGCGACCATACGGTCAGACGCTGGCCCTTTGGTCAAAATCCAGGCATCGTTGACCGGCCGGCGAGGGATGAGGGCATGGCCAACTCGTTTGCGACCGGCCACATCTCTCATGGGGAGAATGGGATTTTTCACTGGTCGCTGGCCTTTAGCGCCGATGGATCCAAGTCGCTTGTATTCGACGAGACGGCGAACCCGTTAAACATGCTCCTTGCGCTCATGAACCCCAGCATGGCGAAACAGACGCTACAGATTTCACTCATCGACACGAAAACCCAAAGAACGATCAAGCAGTTTCCCACGAATTGGGAGTCTTCGGGGATCTCCCAGCGTGGAATGAAGTTGGCCTTCAGCCCGGACGTGCGTTACGCGGCGGCCTGTTTCCACGACCAGCCCGCGATCCTCGATCTGCAAAGCGGCACGGAGCACTTTCTTCCTCATGGTTCCGGTTCGACCGTGGCGTTCAGCCCCGATGGGAAGACGCTCGCCACCATTCATCGCATCCCGGAGATGCCGCGCCATCCGGCCCAGCCGGTCAAGGGAGTCGCGCCTTACAAACAATCACCGCCTGCCGGCGTTGCGCGCAATCCCGCGCCGGTTGCCGACATGCCGCCGCCTATTCCAGCGCAACCACAGGGTCCTGGTGTTGCCGATTCTTTATCGAGCGAGGCGATCGCGTTAGCCGCCAGTGGCACCGTCCATTTCTTTGATGTGGCAACGCGCAAAGAAACAGGTTCCCTCCCACTCGAGCCGTTTTCGGGAGAGGGGTTGTACTATAGCCCCGATGGCCAATGGCTGGCGATTTGGGGTCGAGCTACGCAAAACCTCGTGAGCTATGCTCCCAAGCACACGGCGGAAATTCGCCTGATCGACCTGAAGAGCCGGACGCTGGCGCACCGGCTTGCGGGATCGGCCCTCAATCATCGCGAGGCGACTTTCTCTCCCGATGGCAAGTTGATCACCGCCGCTTCCTGGGACGGAAACGTCTATGTCTGGGAAACCGCCTCGGGCAAATTGGTTCACACCCTGCGCGGCCACCAAGGGTACGTCTGGAGTTCTTGCTTCACACCCAACGGCAAGCGCATCATCAGCAGCGGCAATGATGAACTGTTGAAAGTCTGGGATGTCGCTACAGGAGAAGAGATCGTCAGCCTGATCAACGAGGGGGGCAACTTCCACCTGAGCTTCGATGGCAAGGGCGAGCTTACCGGGGCGGGAGATTACTGCTTGCGGAACTGGTTGACCAAGGGGGAGTAAGCGCGAACCGTCAGTTTATCGATTCTGCCTTTTGCTTTGGGTTCTTCGCGGAAGAAGGACCTGAAGCAATTTTTCACGCGGAGCCGCGGAGGACGCGAAGAAAAGACAAAGACCAAATCGAGGGGAGCAACTCCGTCGAAATGTCAGCGAACTACGAATTTCAAGAAAATTAATAGTTCGCTGACAGGTGCCCAATACGAATGCCACTCCCATTTCCTTCCGAACGGCTAAATGGAGCACCCAGTACTGCGCCCGAATCGCCCCGCCGGCGTTGATGGGAGCCCCTAATCGGCTCCCGCCTCGCTGTCATTGGCTTCCCAAAAGGCGCTGAATCTCCTCAACCGGGCTCCAAAAGTAGACTGGCTATCCAAGACTTCGATCTATTCTCTCTTTCCTCTCTGTCTTTCCTCCGCGCGCTCCGCGGCTCCGCGTGAGAACATGCTTTCAAGAACCCTTGACCCGCCCTAAAACATGGCCAAATCCAGCCGAATCCCTCCTGGGAATCCGGCTGGATTTGATTCAATGCACTTTGGCGATGATTCTCAAAGGAATCGAACCGGTTTTTCCCAAACGATCAGGACGACACAGCCATGATCGCTGTGGACTTCATGCCGGCTGCCTGGCGGGTTGATCGCCAGAGTTCCAGCAGGGTAATGGCCAAGATGGTCGTACTCATCGCCATCGAGCGTGAGGACATGCTCATATCCGGTATGCTCGTGTAGCGGCGCAGAGGCCCCCGGTTGATAACGAAGCAAGGCGGCCTGGGGGCCATCCGGGCCTGTTTTGTACAGCCATTGGATATCGATCCCCGGGTGAAACGGACCCCAAGTGTGCTCATCTTTCAACTGATGGGCCCGCTTGAGCAAGTCCGTCAGGACAATCTGGGGTTTGTGTTGCTCCACCTGAAAACTCCTTGACCTGTTTTTCCGCCGTTTCATGAAACACAAAAGTTGGCGATCGGCGCTGCCACACCAAGACCGCGACTTCAAAACACCCCGCTAGATTTTCGCGCGGGTCGCTTCTTCAACAATGGGGACCTCAGTTGACGTTTTTTCCAATGGAGAATCGCGCCCTGGTTTCGCCGCACGGTTAGCTTTCTCAGAAGGACTCATGCCCATCGCCCTTTCCAAAAGGCCCAGGGCGAGCATTCCCCAAGTGGTTATTACAAACGGGGCCCCGAGAGGTTGCAGGCCAATCCGCGCAAAAACGTCGATCAGCATCGTTGAGACGATCGCACCGAGCATCGGCAGCCGAAGCGACGGACCGCAAAACAGGTAAGTGGCCACGCTGCAAAGCACTCCGTTGAACCCGTAGTAACCTATCTGGACGAGTGCGGCCGGATCGTGATTCAAGGTGGCGACCAGGGCACCCCAGGTCGATCCGATCACGGCGACAAGGGCGTGCCTCGGATTGCTGAGAACCAGGCCAAAAAACTGCAAAACACCTGAAATCCAGTTGGCGCTGAACAGGGCGCTTCCCATTCCTTCGACAATGGCCAGGCCAAGGTGGAATTCACCTGGGGCTCCGGTTGCATGGTCGGCCATGGGTAGACCGCCCAGGCGTGAAAGCCATAACAGGACCCAGACCGTAACGATGTAAGGCGAGGCGAAAATCGGGAAGGGCGCCAGGTGAAGGGCGATTCGGGTTACAACTGCAGATAAAATGCATCCGAAAATCAGCAGCAGGAACATATTGAGGCCGGGCTGCAAATAGAAGGAAATCGCCAGGCCCGCGAGGCAGGGGCTGAAGCCATAACGCCCCGCCTCAAGCACTGCCCGATCCTCCCGCAAAAGGAAGCCAACGAAAGGCCCAAGGGTGGCGCCAATGAGCATCCCGACAAGTTGAATCCGTGAATGCACCGCCACGGCCAGCAAAAAGAAGAGACCAGACACGGCATTGCTTTGAAAGCAAAGATTGCCGCAACCCCGAAGCAAGACGATCAAAACATGCCAGGCATCGTAAACGGCATCGGCTGGTTGGTCCGGTGATCGAAGCATCTCTTGTCCACGGGCTCAATCGCGAATGGAACGGGGAAAGGCCTTGGCCATCCTGGAAAGCAGAGGGAGTTGCCCCGATGTGTGAGGCCCGGTTGAGCCGGGCCTCACACATCGGTTTGAAGAAGCATCGACTCAGTCAAGCGATTTGAGCGCGGCCAGGACCTTGTCGGAGGTTGTTGCCCAACCGACGATCCCACCCTGGGCAATGATCATTTCAATGGCCGCTTTTTTGAAGGCGGGGAAATAGCTCTCGGTGCCATCTTCCACGAGCAGGCAATCGTAACCGCGGTCGTTCGCCTCGCGCATGGTAGTCTGTACGCACACTTCGGTGGTGGCGCCCGTGAAAATCAGCTTGGCGATGCCGCGGCGCGAAAGGTATTCATGCAGGCCGGTCGCATAAAAGGCTCCCTTGCCCGCCTTGTTCATGAGGTACTCGTCGGGCAGCGGCTTGAGTTCGGGGATGATGTCGGAACCCGGTTCCCCATCGATCAGGATCCGGCCCATGGGGCCCTTGTCGCCGATCTTCAGCTTGAGATGGCCGCGCTCGCGTTTTGATGTGGGCAGATCCGACAGGTCAGGCTTGTGGCATTCTTTGGTGTGGATGATCGGTAGCCGGTGCTCCCGGAATGCACGCTGAAGCTTCGCAATCACGGGGATGCAAGGGGCAATCAGGCTGACATCGTTTCCAAGCGAGGCGCCGAAACCGCCGGGCTTCGAAAAATCGGCTTGCATGTCAATGCACACGAGCGCGACATGGCCCGGATCGAAAACAAAATCATACGGTTTCGCGGAAATCAAAGGCATCGTGTTACTCTTTTGACAAAAGGCATGGGGAACCAAACCGAACCAGGGAATGAAAAAGAAGGACCATCAACAGGTACTTCTGAACAAGGGCAACCGAAATGACCTACCTACGTGATTCATGATTTCGGTTGTCCTCAACCGCTAAATAGGCCCAATGGATTTTGAATGAGAGACGATCAGGGCAAGGCATCGATCGCGGCCAGAACTTTTTCAGAAGTAGATGCCCAGCCCACGATGCCACCTTGAGCAACGATCATCTCGATTGCCGCTTTTTTGAATTCGGGAAAATAGCTTTCGGTGCCATCTTCGACGAGCAGGCAATCGTAACCCCGATCGTTCGCCTCGCGCATGGTAGTCTGAACACAGACCTCGGTCGTCGCTCCGGTGAAAATCAACTGGGTGATCGCCCGGCGCTTGAGATACTCGTGCAGGCCGGTTGCGTAAAAAGCCCCTTTTCCCGGTTTGTTCAGCAGGTATTCGTCGGGAAACGGTTTGAGTTCGGGGATGATATCGGAACCTATTTCCCCATCGATGAGGATGCGCCCCATTGGACCCTTATCGCCGATCTTCAACTTGAGATGCCCGCGCTCGCGTTTGGACGTGGGCAAATCCGACAGGTCGGGTCTATGGCATTCCTTGGTGTGGATGACCGGCAACCGGTGTTCGCGAAAGGCACGCTGGAGTTTGGCAATCACCGGTATGCACGGGGCAATCAGGCTGACATCGTTTCCAAGCGAAGCTCCGAAGCCGCCGGGCTTGGAAAAATCGGCCTGCATATCGATGCACACGAGCGCGACATGGCCCGGATCGAGTACAAAATCGTAGGGTCTCGCCGAAATCAGCGGCCCCTTGCCCACTGCCAACGTGATGAACTCCGCTCTGGCCGCGCGAGATTCACCGGCGCCAAGTGCGCCCACGGCCATGCCGGCGGCCGCCGCCGTTGAACCAAGAAACTCCCGCCTGTCGAACCTCGACATGGGCAAGACCCCTTTCAAAAAACGACCGCTCTTCAAATGCAACGACGAGGCCGATGGCCAATGCCGGGACGCTAGATGGGAAAAAGTCGGGAATGAGCTGAGCCGGAAAATGCCGGATCATTTCAACCCTGACCGAATCGGAGAAAGGCTTCGCCCCATCCTGGAAGCATATTCCCTCCAGATCAAAAATCGACCTGACACTCGATCCTTTTAGGAGTCGAATTCCGCACTCCATTCACGGTCGCTCGGAGAAGATCAGGCTAAAATCAGAGCTGAATGAGGAAATTAGCCACGATTGAGATCTGGTTTTGTTTATCTCTCTGAGCCCCGTAGGCGGGGTTCGTGGCATGGTCATAACGGATCTCCGGCCGGAATTGTAACCAAGTATTGGGATGGTAGTTTGGTCCCACGGTCAAGGCGATGTAATGGGTGTTGGGGATGCCGTATCCGCCGGGGTAACCCAAACCGTTGACATCGCGGAACCAGTCGACGCGCCAATTGAGATCCCAATGATGGGTAAGGTGATAGCCGCAGTAAGTGTAAAGATCGTATGAGGATTGCTTGTAACCCGGAACGGGTGTGCCAAATAAGGGGGCGTAAGAGGTTACCGTTTGGAAATCGACGACCTGCCAGAACCGCTCGGACCAGTTGTGCAGGATCCCCAATTCGACCACGGTGGTATTTCCCGGGTTGTAGGGCGAGGTTGGCCCGGTCAATAGCGTGGTCCAGACCTTGGTTTTCTTGGCTTCTTCATCGAGCCAGTAAGTAAGGTTGGTGATGTAGTCGTTGGTGTAATTCTGAATGCTACTGAAGAAGACACCCCAGCCGCCGATTTCGATGCCGTTGTACCAAAACAGTTGCTTGTTGATGTGCCAGACGGCACTGACACCCGTGTAACGGCCTTCTTCCATGACGAACCAGGCCATGTCGCTTGAGGCAAAGGGGCGTTGCCAGCTCAGTGTGCCGTAAGGGCCGAGGATCGTCGTTTGGCGGCCGGCCTTGATATCGATTCCCCCTTCGGTCAAGACGGGCAAGTGAAAGACCAGGTTCAAGTCGGTGAATTGCGCCCAGAAATGCCGGTCGGGTTCCCCGCCGCTTTGAAACCAGCCGCGCGTGGGGTTAATGAATGCCGCGTCGGAACCGCCGAAGAAAATCATGTTGAAACCCCAGGACAAATTCTCCTCGTCGAGCGGTTTTTCCACCCACCAGCCGACTTCGCGCGCCAGAAACTCGTTGCCATAGGTGTTCATGACCGGAGCAACGAGGTTGAGTCCCTTGCCGGTTGACCGATAGGTGTAGTCCATTTCAGCCCAGCCAAAGACCTTGAGGTCTCCTGGAGCTGGCTCGCCGTCAAATAGCCATTTTTGCAACAAGCCGACCTTGTCGATCGGAGTGGGTCCGTAGGTAGCGCCTCCCGGCTGGCTCAGGATGGTGTGACCGTGGCCTTGCATCTGATTGACGACGCGCCGCCGATCGATTGGTTCCTCAAGGCCAGTCGTGGCCGAATGGGAAGGCTGGACGGGGGAAAGGCCGCTGCGATCGAATAAGCGAAATGGGAATGTCGAACCACGAGGAGCAGATGAGCCAGGAGTTTCTACTGAAGGTCTTGGGGCCGAAGAATCGGGGTCCAAAGGTGTTGGGGCAGGCTTGTCCGCAGCTGGGGATGAAGGCTGGGAACCCGGCGGCTGGTCGGCGCTTTCTCCAGGATCAGCCGACTGGGCCAGGGCGGACTGGACCGTCAACGCAAACAAGGCCAAGCTCATACAGGGGAATAACCACCATTTGCGGGCTGGGCACCCAGGAAGAAAAGGAAATTTCATAACCCATAGGCCCCAAGGTCCCTACCTCGCAAGGCAAGAGCCCCATTTCGGATCCATGACATGATGATTCATGAGTAACTCCTACCATCGGCACAATCGGCAAATCAGATTCAGTCGATTCTTCAAAATTATGAGAAGGCGTTGATTCAATTTCTCCGCCAGTCAGACGGTAAATGGGGTTCCACGGGAAGCTCCGGACGGCGCGGAGAAAGACAGAGACCAAGGTGGGGAGGACCAATTAGGCGCTATTAGCGATCGGGCTTCGGCGCCTTACCCACAAACTCCAGCGACTTTTCGATCAAAATCTCGCCGGTCATCTCGCCAAGCGAGGTCCGCGAGACATATTCATACCGGGGAAAACTGTTGAAATCGACCTTGGTCAGAATGTAGCCGAAGGCCTCGTTGGTGAGGCCAAACAACAAATTATGTTTGCCCTGCATCTTGCGCTTCAAATAGAAGCCGATGTTGGGCAAAGCTTCGCCTGGGATCGTCAGAATCTGGGCGTTGCCGATGTTGACCAGATTGATCTGGGCGTTGATCGAATGGTCGTCATTGCGCGGATATTTCAAAGGCGACTGGGTGATCACGGCCCACATGGCAGGCGATTCGACCGGGAACTTCACGTTGATGTCGCCGCAGAAGAGGCTCGGGTCGTTTTGCACGGGCGCCGCCTTGGCGATGCGGAGCGCCTCGTCGGCCATCAACTGGCCGATGCGCACGCATTCCTCCCAGGCGCGAAAATCGTTCCAGTAGCCTTTGACCGGATCGCGCGCTTCCTTGAGATCGCGATTATCCGCAGTGACCATCCCGCCCTGGGCGCCATTCATGAACAGGGCCACGCCCCCGTTCTCTTTCTCGATCCGCTCGTACATGGGACCGATCGCATCAGGGCTGAGGATGCCGATGCTATTGCCCAGCACTTCGGGATGAATCGCGTAATTGACGAGCGTGGCGATCGGTTTGCCGCTGGCACCGACTGCCTGAATGACGCTCATGCGCCGATCGTAAAGGTCGGGAGCGTAGTAGTTGTAGGCAATCCTGCCCTTGGCTTCGTCGGTGCCGATCTTAAGTGAAGCCGGTTCCAGGGAGTCGAGTGCCGCGTTGACCGCCTCGGCTGCCTTGGCGCAGACCATCTCCAGAAAGGGCAGGTTGGCGGTGTGCCCACCCTTGCCATCGGGAAAGGCATAAGCGTCGGGCGCGCTGTGAGTGTGCGAAGCGCCAATAAGAATGTTTTTGGCGGGGATGCGCGGCACGAGCGCCCGCACCCGGTCTCCGAGCACCGAAGGAAAGCCGATCAGGTCAACGCCCACGATCGCCACCGTCGTTTGGCCTTTTTGCAATACCATGGCGCGAGCCGACAGATCGCCCCGTTTTTCCTTGGCTGGCTTGGGCGCGCCCATCCCGCCTGAGATCGGCAACAAGGGATCGGGGGTTATCACCCGCATCGCGGCGCCGACTTTGAGCGAGCCGGCTGCGACTTCAGGGCGGGTTTCCTTGCGGCTGGCGGCGACCGCTCCCAGGATCGCGACCAGGGAAAAACAGGCCACGATCCACTTGCGAACGGGTTTCAACATGTTCGGGATTCTCGGGGAGAGACTTGCTTATTGTTCTCAATCTAAATCCCGGCGCGGGACCTGCAAGGAGCGGCTGAGATTCCGCGGCCGCCCTGACTGCAATCGGCAAAACAAAATTCTCTCAGGAAAAGCAGACTGCCCGCCTCGCCAAAGTAAACTGAACTCATCATGAACACTCTCCTATTCTTTGCGGCGAGCGCCCTGGCAGCGCCCGGCGCCGACGAACCGGTGCCATTCGGCCGGGATATTCTTCCACTTTTTTCGGCGAACTGCTTCGCTTGCCACGGTCCCGACGCCAAGGACCGTCAGGCGAACTTGCGTCTCGATATCGAGGCTGAAGCCAAGAAGAAGGGGGAAAATGGCGCCGCCATCGTCGCGGGCAAGCCGGATCAGAGTCTTCTATTTGAACGCATCAAAAGTACGGATCAGGCGCTCATCATGCCGCCCGTCGATTCGCACAAGAAGCTCAAGCCCGAGCAGATCGAAACGATCCGCCGCTGGATCGCCGAAGGAGCGAAATGGCAGCGGCACTGGTCGTTCGAAGCGGTCAAGCGGCCGCCTGGCACACTGGATGACCAGGTGCGCGCGCGTCTGGCAAAACTGAACCTCAAATTGCGGCCCGCCGCGGCGCCTCATATTCTTGCGCGACGGCTAGCACTCGATCTGACCGGCCTGCCGCCCACCCTGGAACAGGCCGATGCCTTTGCTCGCAATGCAACGCCGGAAGCTTATGAGAAGCTTGTTGACCAGTTGCTCGCCAGCCCGCGCTTTGGGGAACACTGGGCGCGCATGTGGCTCGATTTGGCGCGCTATGCCGACACCAAGGGGTACGAAAAGGACCTGAGCCGCACGATGTGGCCGTATCGCGACTGGGTGATCGATGCGTTTAATCGCGATATGCCGCTGGACCAGTTCACCGTCGAACAACTGGCCGGCGATCTTCTGCCCAAGGCGACCCAGCAGCAAATCATCGCCACGGCCTTCCATCGCAACACAATGACCAACGACGAGGGAGGCACCGACGACGAGGAATTCCGGGTGGTCGCGATCAAGGATCGGGTCGACACCACGATGCAAGCCTGGATGGGGCTGACCTTCGGCTGCGCCAAGTGCCACACGCACAAATATGACCCGGTGTCGATCGAAGACTATTATCGCCTGTACGCGATCTTCAATCAGACCGAAGATGCCGACCGTTACGACGAACAGCCGAAACTCGAAATTCTCACGCCAGACCAGCAAGAAAAGCGCAAGCGTTTCCAAGCCGAAATCGCGAAACTGGAAGCGGAGCGGGCGCGCATCGAAGAGGCCGATTCCGTTGGCCCCAAGAGTGAGTGGCAGGCAGCCAAGGTGCAGGAGTTGCAATCGCTTGAGGGAGCCAAGCTGGCGAAAGGCCCCAACGATACGATCCTTGCCAGTGGCAAATCCCCCGAAAAAGAGACCTATACGCTGACCTTCCATCTTGCTCCTGGGAAACACACGGCGTTGCGCCTGGAAGCATTGACCGCGAAATTGCCGCGCGGCGCGTTCGCCGTGGGGCGCAATCAAGGCGATCCCAACTTTGTGATTTCGGAAATCACGGTGGAACTGATGGGAGCATCCACCCCGACCGCAATCAAGCTGCAAAACCCACGAGCCGACTACTCCCAGGGTGGTTGGCCCGTGAGTGCCGCGATCGATGGCGACACGAAGACCGGATGGGCCGTCGCCCCGCGTTTCCATGAACGGCACGAGGCAATCTTCGATTTTGCAACTCCCATCGAGGTCGCAAGTCCGAACCAGCTCCGAGTCAAACTGGTGCAGAACTATGGCACGAGCCTGACTCTCGCACGGTTTCGCATCGCGACGAGCCAGGCCGATCCCAAGACGCTGGCCCTCGGCACGACTTCGCCAGAAGGCCAAAAGGTACGCGCAGAATTGGAGACGGCGCGCAAGAACCTGAAAGAGGCCATTCCAGGCACCATCCCTGACTTGCCGATTCTGCGAGAATTGCCGGCGGAGAAACGCCGAACGACGCGCGTGCAGCTACGAGGGAACTTCCTGGACCCGGGCGCCAAAGTCGAGCCGGTCATTCCCACGGCATTCGGCGCGGTTGGTCCGGACATGAAGGCGACCAGGTTGGGAGTTGCCCAGTGGCTTGTGGCGAAGGATAACCCGCTGACGCCGCGCGTCTGGGCCAATCGGATCTGGGCCCGGCTTTTTGGCATGGGGCTGGTCGAGACCGAAGAAGACTTCGGCGCGCTGGGCAGCTTTCCTTCCAATCCGGAATTGCTCGACTGGCTGGCGGCCGAATACCGCGACCAGGGTTGGTCGCTCAAGAAATTGCTGCGCACGATTGTTCTCAGCGAAACCTACAAGCAGAGTTCCGAAACGACGGCCAAGCTCCTTCAGACCGACCCGCGCAATGCCTTCGCCAGCCGGGGAAGCCGTTATCGGCTGGGGGCCGAAGCGGTACGCGATCAGGCGCTGGCCGTGTCCGGACTTCTGTCCAACAAGATGGGCGGCCCCAGCGTCATGCCGCCCCAACCTGAGGGGTTGTGGCGCTCCACCTACAACGCAGTAAGCTGGGTCGATGCCGAGGGGGAGAACCGCTATCGGCGCGGACTTTACACCTACTTGAAGCGCACCACCCCCTACCCTTCATTTTTGACGTTCGATGGCGGCAGCGGCGAGGTCTGCCAGGTGCGGCGCATTCGCACGAACACTCCCTTGCAGGCGCTCGTGCTTCTCAATGACCCGGTCTACACCGAAGCGGCGGGCGCCCTCGCCAGACGGATGGTGACCGAAGGCTCCGATACGCAGGCACGCCTGGCAAGAGGGTTGCAAATGGCGCTGATCCGACCGCTACGCGAAGGCGAAACCGCACCGCTTGAGCGGCTCTATCAAGAAGCTTCTCAGTCGTTTGCCGCCAAACCCAAAGAAGCCGAAGCGCTTCTGCGCGCTAGCCGCTTGAAGGCGATCGATTCGAAGAATCCCCAATTAAAAGAAACCAAAGAAAAACTCTCCGATGCCGTCTCGGATGCGGAATGGGCTGCCTGGGTCGTCACGGCCGGCGCCATTTTGAACCTGGACGAACTCCTCACCCGGAACTGATTCATGAACGATTTTTTGACTCCAGGTGTTGCGCGCCTGCAAAGCATCACCCGCCGGCATCTATTGCAACAAGGCGGCCTGGGCCTGGGGGCCATTGCCTTGCAAAGCCTGCTGGCAGGCGAGGGACGATCGGCAACGCCGGCCAATCCGATGACGGTTCGGGGACCGATGATTCCGCAAAAGGCCAAGCGGGTTATCTACCTGCACATGGCGGGGTCTCCGTCGCAACTGGAGCTTTTCGAAGACAAGCCAGAGCTCAAAAAGCTCCATATGAAGGACGCGCCGAAGTCGTTCCTTGAAGGCAAGCGTTTTGCCTTCATCCAGGGGGTGCCCAAGATCCTGGCGGGGCAATTCTCCTTCAAGAAACATGGCCAGAGCGGGCAGACGATCAGCGAACTCTTGCCCCGATTCGCCCAGGTGGCGGACAAGGTGTGCGTCATCCGTACGGTCAACACCGACCAGTTCAACCACGCCCCGGCGCAGCTTTTGGTGCAAACTGGTTCGGCACGGCTGGGAAATCCGTCGATGGGGTCCTGGGTCACTTACGGGCTAGGCAGCACCAACCAGGATCTGCCTGGTTTTGTGGTTCTGCTCTCCGGCGGCAAGACGCCCGATGCGGGCAAATCGCTCTGGGGCACCGGCTTCTTGCCCAGCGTCTACCAGGGGGTGCAATGTCGTACAAGCGGCGACCCGGTGCTTTATCTGGGAAATCCCGCAGGGATCGACCGCACAATGCGCCGGCGCATGCTGGACACGATCGCGCAAATGAACGAGGCCGAACATCGCCAAAGCGGCGACCCGGAAACGGCCACACGCATCGCCCAGTACGAGCTTGCTTACAAGATGCAGGTTTCCGTCCCCGAAGTGATGGACATCTCACGCGAACCAAAACACATCCTCGAACTCTACGGCGCCAAGGCCGGCTTCATCTCGAAAGCCGAAAGTGCCGAAGACCCGCGAGTGCTTTACAAGGGAGACGATCCGACCTTTGCCAATAACTGCCTGCTCGCCCGCCGCCTCGTTGAGAACGGCGTGCGCTTCGTCCAGATCTATGACTGGGGCTGGGACCACCACGGCTCGTCGCTGGGAGAAAGCATCGACGAAACCCTGCCGATCAAGTGCCAGCAGATCGACCGCGCCGTTTCGGGTCTTTTGCTTGATCTCCAGCAGCGTGGCATGCTGGACGATACGCTCGTGGTCTGGGGCGGCGAATTCGGCCGCACCCCCATGATGCAAAACAACGTCCACAAGGAACTAAAAAAGGGATACATCGGCCGCGACCATCATCCGCACGCCTACACGATGTGGCTGGCGGGCGGCGGCATCAAGGGTGGATTGTCCTACGGCCAGACTGACGAATTCGGATATTACCCCGTGGAAAATCCGGTGAGTCTTCGCGATCTACAAGCGACGATTCTCCATCAACTGGGACTTGATCCCTTCCAGTTCCACTTTGCCTACCAGGGACTCGACCAGAAACTCATCGGTCCTGGAAATGAGGCCAAGATTCTTAAGGCGATCTTGGCGTAAATCTAGGATTCTTGATCACCGAATGGCCGCGTGCGTCCTTGAACCATGATGCGTGGCGTGAAACCATGCACTCAAGAGCTTCCTTCAACACAATCCCCAGCTCTTTCGGCAAGCGAATCGACTTGGCACTGTTTTTAGGTAAATGAGGATCGGCTGTTAGCTTAGCCCACGAGGTTGTGATGCACGATGGCCTAATCGCTACCAATATAGCGAAAAATGCAAAGGCGACGGGCAAGCAAGAATCGGAGACGATACCGCCATTCAGCTTAAATATACACCCGGATTAAAATCGTTAAAATACTCCTTCCAAAAAGACTGTAATTTTTTCTTGTTTTCTTCATTCATCATTGGGACGTCAAAATTATAAAACAATTTATTATCATAAAATCCAACAAATCCAGGCGTGGTAAACAACACTATCTTTGAAATCTCAGTGTAAATATAAGTTGCAATTTTAATAACCTCGTCAAACTTAAATTCTTTTTTTGCCAGCTCTTCAAAAGTGATTCCATCCTTCCATTCCAGTCTCTTGCTTTCATCACTAGCGTTATGAACTGTAAATTTAGTAGCCACTTCTGCAATCTGTAATAACTCCTCAAATTTTTTATTTATAGATTCTAAATATTCTGGGAAAATCTCCATAAATCCATCCTCATCGACACTAAAACGTTTACTTATAAAATCACAATAATCATTAAAATTTTCAAAGCCTAAATTACTCTCACTCATATTTTCCAAAAGAACAAACTTATTTAATCCTTTTTTGATGGAGTCAAATATATTTCTTAGTGAATAAACCCCTCTTGGGCCGTTCAACGCGCCACCGTCCACAACTTTTCTTATGAAAACATGAAAACTCTCACCAAATGTACTATTTGTATAATCAAACAAATATTTATTAAAAACCTTACTCCCATTAGAATCCACCTCGGCAAGTCGGTAGGAAAACCAGACAGACCTGAAAAAGCTATAGCGATAAAAAAATACAGAAAAGACATTAAAAATCGAGTTTCTTCCACCATCGTTAATGGCCATCTTTAATAGTCCAGCTTTTTTGGTCAAGTTATTGCGCTCTTGGTGATTAATATTTTTCACTCCGTTTTTTATGGAGTTTTTAATGAATAATTTTTTAATATTATCTTTGGTCTGAAACAAGATACCGTATAAGCACTCCACCTGATGCATTGATAAGGAACTCAAAGCGTTACGTATCGCCTTTGCATGAAAACAAGGCACTTGAATACTCGAAAAATTTTTAATATCTAAGGATATTAGATATGCGCTTATTAATATATCCATTTTTAGTGATTTTAAGATTACATCATTTATATTTTCGCCTAATATTTTACTAATGTCGACCGAGGCTAAATCGTAGACTTCAATAGCGTATTCGTATTCCCATTGCTCCAGGTATTCGCCTTTCCATGAAGGTGAATCGGCCATTTCAGGACAAAATTGCCCGTTAGGGTCACCGCACAGTTGCAAAATTGCTTCATACGCACCGCGTGATTTGCTACCGCCCACTTAACTGTTTCCTGGAACGAGGATTACTGCTTTTTCGTTTTAGACTATGAATGCGCCGTTCGTCGAAAAGGAATCGTCGCGCCTCGGCATACATTCGGCCTCTGGAGGGACGATTGTGCAAGTGATCTATGGGCCTTTCCTTTTTCGAATCTTGGCAACCCAATTCGGGTTATTTCGGACTTTTTCGCCACTTAGCCAAAAAAGATCCTCCCGGTATCCAACTGGTAGTGCCCGCCATCATTTTTTGCGCGCGTTTTGCAATTTTACGGGAGGTGGCATCGGTAAGGGAAGAAAAAGAACTCGCAGTGGGACCGAGCAATTGAACCCATTTCTTCCGGTGCTCAAGTTAATTGCGAACTGTCATTTTGCCAGCAAGCGCCGAACCGTTTCCGCAGGCAACACCAGGATCAAACCTGTCTGCCTCGCGGCGATGGCAATGCCAACCGCTTTGCCCCCCGAATCGATGACCGGGCCGCCCAGTAGATCGACGGGCGTAGTCGTGCAAAGCGACCGGACTTGAGAGAAGTTCGAAGAGCGCGCACTCTGGCCGCTGCGAATAGGCCAGGCGGACGGTCCGAGAATCAGGGAGAACTCGCGCTGTGCCGAATCTCGCTGGACAACGACGCGAATGCGGTCCCCTGTTACCGCCACGGGCTTTTTCCGCACATCGAATAGGGCGGTCATTTCGGCCAATTTGCCGATTGCCTTGCCCTCCACGCTGAGAATTCGGTCCCCTTTTTGCAAAGGCTGGGGACCAAAGGGAGTGGAATCATCGAACGTGAAGGTTTCGTCTTTCATCACGGCATCGACGATTAACCCTTCTTTGGTTTCCTTGAACGATGCACGTAGATGCCCGCGCTTGGCGGGAAACGTCACTGAATTCGGGCCCATCGTCCCGAGAACCGTCTTGGACCCAGGCACAGTAGCCAACATGCCGTTCGCCTCCGCACTCCACGGAATCGGGGTAAGCGGTTTCTTTTCCTCGATCTTGAGCACCGCCAAATCGCAATCGCGATCGACCTTGAGGGGCGCGAGGGACACCAAGGTACCATCGGCGAGGCGCCCTCTCACTCGTGTCGAATCAGGCAGCAGGCTGGCCTTGGTCACGACGCTACCATCCCCATCGACGATCGTACCCAGAGCAATCGGTTGTTGCGCCTCAACGATTTCCACCACCGACGCGCGCGATGCGGTTGCAAGCGCGACGAGTCTTTTTTCCACATCGGCAAACTCGGGCTGCGAAGCCTGTGCAAACGGAAGGCGCAGTTGCTCCCACTGCCGGCGCAGCAGTTCGACGCGCGGATTTTCATGCGGCCAGGGGAGGCCGGCGTGAGGATTGGCGATCGCCACCAGTTGACCGGCTGCATCAAAAATTCCGCCCCCGCAATCGCCACCCTGAAACTGGGCCGCGGGATCGAGCGGCAGTTCGTGGGAACCGGTCCGGCTCGTCGCTTCGACCACCTTGGCGTGACGCACATGCGGCGTACGGATTTCATTGGCCACGGGTCCATAGCCGATCGCAAGACACTCTTCACCGGGTTTGAGCCGGGTCGAATCGCCCATCGCGACAAAGGGAAGCGAAACATCCTTTTCGAGTTTCAGGCGAATCAGGCTGATGTCGGCGGGAAAGCTGACACCTACGACCTCTCCTTGGAGATCGCGCCCATCGCTCAGCGAGACGATCACCTTGCCCCCCGGCATGATGAAATGGTGGGCGACCGAAGCGATCCAGCCGTCGGCGCTAACGATCACGCCGCTCAGTCCCTTCTGATCGACCTTGCGCCGAATGTGCACCGTCGCGGCGATCGCGCGCCTCTCGGCATCGATATCACGGCCAGTTTGCCGCGGACTCGATTGCGGAGTCGGCGCGGCAGATTTCTCCACAAGGATTTCGTCCAGATTTTTGCCTTCGACCAACTCCTTCCAGGAGGAATGGACGAGAGCGGCATCGACGAAAACCGTGCCATGGGAAAGAAAGGTCTGGCATTCGATCCCCACGAACCGGCCGTCAAGGTCGAAGGCGACCCCACCAACTTTCCTTTCGAGTTTCGTACCATCGGGCCGCATGAACCAGAACCCCGGTAGAGAGCGATCGATCCATTCCAGTTCCATGAGCGGACCGATCAGGTGGCCTCGATCGGGAGCCGAGTAAGCAAACGTGGCGATCGCTTGTCCGGCATGCACCGCCGGCGGTGGCCCCGACTGCACATGAGGCCACGGTCCGGCCCCTTCAAGCTTGGCCAGCGCGATTCCCTTTTCGTGGGACCAACCCAGCGTTTTGGCACTGACCTTTCGGCCATCTGGCAGCCAGATCGTTAGCGATTGATTGGCCAACTTGGCTGAAACCACGATGTGGCCCTGATCCGTTACGATCACTCCCGTGGAGGCCGCCTGCCCTCTCGGGGTGCGGGCTCCCTCAACTCGCACAATCGCGGGACGCACGCGCTTATCGAGACCGGCAAGCTGCTGCTGGATCGATTCCAGAGATTTCGCCGGCTGAACCTCAGGACGATTCGCGGAAGGCGGTTCGGCGCGACCCGCCACCGTCTGCGCCATCAGAGACAGGACGATCCAGGTTCCGGCCATCATCTTTCTGCGAGCGCAATGGCTCCTGACAGGATTCGACATGTCCTGACTCCACGATATCTGAGGAAACAGAGGCGCCCTCCCAAAGAATCTGCCTTCCCAGGGCGCTTCAAGAGGTCAGGGGATTCTATTCACATTCGGCCTGAAACATTACGAAATTGTTATCTTTCTGAGCCACCACCTTCGGAAGAAGGGCAGGTGAAACACAGGGGTAAATCACGAAGGAAGCAGAAAAACAAGCAGGTCTGCCAGCGGTGATGGCCTTGACCTGTCAACTGCGAATCTCGCGTAAGCCGATTCGGTCAAGAAGCCGAGTCGATCTTTCTCTTGCGTTCGGCAAGCATGTTGCAAAACAGCGCTCCCTGGCCGCGAGCGTCATCGAGGGCGACATGGGTGTGCGCGATCGGGTCGAACCAGCGCTTGGGCATGTTCTTCTTCACCGAGTCGCGATAATCCTTGCCAAGCAGCGCCATCGCGTAGGACTTGATATCGAGCGCCGAATGAGAGAACGGGCTGTGGCCCGCGAAGCGGATCATGTACCAGTAGACGAACAGGAAATCGTAAGCGGCTGGATAGCCGACGAAGACCGGCTTGCCGGGCAGCGACTTCACCCAGTTCACATACTCGGGCATCACCACGGCCGGGTCGCGCGGATTCTTGCGGCAGGCCGCCCAGGCTTGTGGCTGCGTTTCCCACCAGGCCATCGTCGCCGGACTGCCCTTGGCTCCAGGCAGTAACTCCAAATTCGCCTCGTAGGTTCCCACCAGCGTCTTATCGGCAAGAAATGCCGCGGAAGCAAAACTGAGCATGGAGTGAGGACCCGGAATCGGCCCGTCGGCCTCAACATCCGTGCTGACATAAATCTCCGACATAACTAATCCTTTTTTATCTTTTTTCTTTTTTTCAATCCGTCGATAATTCAAGTATTTTGTCATCCACTGAGCCAGGCAGCGCGTTGCTCCTTTTGCAAAAGCGCAGGCGGTGTAAGCGCTCCCGGCAAAAAAAAAGCGGCAAAAACCGGTCAATCACTTCATCGGCAATGAGCAAGCCACCGAGCACGGGCACGACCATCGGCTCGAGAATTTCCGATCCCGGACCACTGGCAAGAAGCAAGGGAGCCAGCCCCAGGAGTGTGGTGGCCTCGGTCAACAGTTTGGGCCGCAAACGATGGGCGGCGCTATCGAGAACGACTGACCATCGCCATCTGGTTATCATGCCCGATCTTGCCATGTTTGCCGACTCGGCGAACGCTCAGGTCAGAAACAGCAAAAACAACCCGGCCAGACCAAGCAAGGCGAAGAGCATGGCCACGGTGATGCTCAGGGGCCAGTGCGTGATTTCGGGCGATTCGCCCCGGCTTAGCCTTCGCAAATTCCGCCACTGCGAGAATCCGGCAAGCACCATGGCCAGGATCGCAAGTACGATCAGCCCGAACCCAAAGAACGTGGCGCCCCATTGCAGCCGCAAGGTTGCGGGCGTGGTATTGTGCTCGTTCACCGAGCGGAAAAAACCGACCAACCCGAATCCAAACCCTGCCATGGTCAAGGTGGTGCGGATCCAGGCAAGCATGGTCCGGTCGAGCGCCAACTGGGTGCGATAGCCCGCCATCCCCGTGCGCGCCTGGGCCATTTCGACCCGGGGATCGTCTGGCTTGATTCCCCCTGCTCCCTCGGTCAATGCCTGCTCCTTGGATGGTGCCACGTCGTGGGCGATGTCGTCCTCCTGTCTTTTTACGGCTCCCTTGACCCTAACTTCGTCCTCAAAAGAGATTTACCTGGGAGCTTGCGGATTTTTTCTCGAATTTCCGTGACATGACGAAATCGAAAGGGCCCTTGGTACTCAGGGAGATCAAGATCGAAGGGCATTGGGGTCCATGTGATGAGCGAATCGAGAACGAATCCCGGCGCGGAAGAACTGGAAGCCACCGGCAATTACGATCCCAGCGGCAAGGCCACCGAGTTATTTCAGGTGCTCGACCGCTACCTTGCCGATTTGCAAGCAGGCACCGCACCCAATCAGGCCTCGCTACTGGCCAAGCACCCCCATTTGGCAGGAGAGCTCAAGGAGTGCCTGGCGGGAATTGACTTCGTTCACCGCGCCGCCAAACCGAATCCCAATGCTCCCACCCGCCTGGGCGATTTTCGCATCGTGCGTGAAGTGGGCCGCGGCGGCATGGGCGTCGTCTACGAGGCCGAACAGATCACGCTCAAACGCAAGGTCGCGCTCAAGGTCTTGCGCTTTGGCATCAGCACCGACGAAGAGGTGATGAAGCGCTTTCAGCGTGAGGCGGAAACGGTCGCCCACCTGCATCACACGAACATCGTGCCCATTCACGCGATCGGCTGCGATGGCGGCGTGCACTATTACGCGATGCAGTTCATCGAGGGAAGGAGCCTGGCCGCGGTGTTCGCCGAGCAGGCCAGCAAAACGGGAAGTCGCGATTTCCGCTCAATTGCTGGCTGGGCGATGCAGGCCGCCGAGGCGCTGGCTCATGCCCATCAGCGCGGCGTCATCCACCGCGACATCAAGCCCTCGAATCTCATTCTCGATCCCGATGGCACCGTTTGGCTCACCGATTTCGGCCTGGCCAAGCGTTCTGAAGAGGTGACGCTAACTGCCGCCGGCATCCTCATGGGCACGCCCCGGTACATGAGCCCGGAACAGGCGACCGCCGCCAGCCAGCCGATCGATCACCGCACCGATATTTACAGCCTGGGCGCCACCCTGTACGAATTGGCCACCGGCAAACCGGTGTTCGACGCCGTCTCGCCTCAGGCGGTGATCACCCAGATATTGAACAGCGAACCGGCCGCGCCCAGATCGGTCAATGACCAGTTACCGCGCGATCTCGAAACGATCATTCTCAAATGCCTGGCCAAGGATCCACGCCGCCGTTATTCGCAAGCGCGCGATCTGGCCGACGACCTGCGCTCCTACCTGGAAAATCGGCCGATCAAGGCCCGCCGCGCCACGCTTTGGGAGAAAACCGCGCGCTGGGCACGCAAAAATCAGCGCGGAGCGCTGATCTCCGGAATCTCGGTCGCCGCCTCGCTCTTTTTCCTGATTGGCGGCCTTTACTTCGCCCATGCCTACCGCGAGTCGCAACTGGGCCAGCTATCGTTTACCACCGATGGCCCCTTGCTCGTCGCGGAGATTCTCAACCCCAATAATCAACAGGTGTTGACCCGGCTGCCGGTTCCCACCTCGCAACCGGTCAAATTGCCCGAGGGAGATTATCGGGTCCGGATGAATGCGCCGGGGAAATTGAGCGAGGACTGGCAGATCCGCCTGGAAAAAGGGCAAAACCGCGAGATCCCGATCCGCCTGCTCGATCGCGCCCTCGCCCCCGCATTCGATATCCGCGGTCCGGGCCTGCCGCAGTTCATCGAACTCAACGGCCAAAATCACCTCTTCCTGAAAGGCGATCGCGGCTGGCGCTTGGTCAACGGGAAAACGAATACCCCCGTCTGGCCGATGGATCTGGGCGCCTCGCCTCAGCAATTTCCGTTCGACACCATGACCTGGAATTGTCCCAACCGCGACAACGTCGACATTTTGCAATCGGTGAATTTGTGGCCCTCGGGCAACGCCGTCGGCGGAGCCCCCGGCTTGCCGGCACGGGGCACCGACGTCGATGGCGATGGATTCGATGATCTGATTTTGACTTCACGAGTCAGCAACACTGTCCTGGCCGTTTCGGGTAAAGATGGCAAAGGCCTCTGGTTCGCATGGATTCCTCCCGAACTCCCCCCCTCCCACGATCTGACCAAGGACGGAATCGATTTTCGAAGCTCCTACGAAGATGGCGGCGCCATTGGCCAGCCGCTTTTGACTTCCATGCGCGGCGAGCCGGTGGTCGTCACCATGTCGGTTACGTTCAACGGCATCATCAAGACCAAGTCGGGAAAAACGATCACGACAGAGCGCGCCTTCACGGTCCATGCCTTGTCCGCCAAAACCGGCAAGCTGCTTTGGCGTGCCAACCTGGCGCTCAGCGAGAACATCCTCGGTTTCGTGGGGATGGCGCTCAGGAAGTTGCCCTCAAGCCCCACGCTCTCGTCTCATGCAGGTCGACCCACCCTGGTCTTGCCGATCGACGACGACGTCCACGGCCTGGACCTGGAAACGGGAAAGCCCGCGTGGCCCTCACTCAAGTTGAAATTCCCACTCCTGCAGCGTCCTCTTTTCGCCGATCTCGATGGCGATGGATTGCTTGAAGGACTCTTTTTGTCAAAAAAGGAATACGCCAATACCGAATGGACGGTGGTCGCGACTTCCCTGTCCACTCAGAAAACCCTATGGGAGCACCCCTTTTCTTCGCCTCTCGACTACACCCAAAACGATGCGAACCCCACGGACACCCAATGGGTCCACATCGTTTCAGGAGAAAGCAGCGCTTTACCCGAGATCGTACTGCCGGTCATCGACGACCCGATGAAATGGCAGGACCACTGGTATGGAATCGAATCGGTCGACCCCCGCACGGGAGCCACCCTCTGGCAAAAGAAATTGTGCTGGATCGGCCTATTCAAAGGATCGGGACGAAAAAGTTCGATCCGCATCGTCCGTGGTCCCGATCACGATGGAGACGGCAAAAAAGACTTCTATGTCGCCTCACATAGCCAGGCCCCATCGCCCATTCGATCGAGCGACTCCACATTCCTCCAAATCGATTGCGTCTCTTCCCATGACGGGAACTCGCTTTGGCGAAGTTTTCATCGCATCGGCGAAACCAAGGCATTCTCTGAGGTTCCCGCTCGATTGAAATGGGGTCAAACAGGCGGCGACGGCTGGCCGCTCCTGATCGTTCCCATTCAGCATGGAGAGGGGGGACAGCCAACCTCGCTTTTCGTCTCGAGCGGAAGCGGGAAGATCATCCATCAGTTGCCGGAGGTAGGCGACCCGCAGATTGCCGATATCGACAGCGACGGCATTGAGGATGTCTACTATGTGAACCATTCCACCGACGCTCGCCGCTTTGTCACGCTGAAGGGGCTTCCGCCACTGCAGTGGCGCAGACCCGAAGCCTGGAAACTGGGCGCCGATTTCGATGGTGATGGCCGGCCCGACTATCTGGAGATGGAACGCAGGCTCAGTGCGCGCTCCGGCGTCGATGGTCATGTGTTGTGGCAAGGTCCCGAGTTGGCCCACTCCAAACTAACCGTGCTCTGCGATCTCAACGGCGATCGCGTTCAAGATGTCGTCTTCCTTGAACAAATGCTCGGCCACCAGGAAAATCAAGCCGTCCTCACCGCGGTTTCCGGCGTCGATGGCAAGGTATTGTGGCGCGTGCTCGATACCGGGTGCTCCAATAGCAACGATTCTTCCACCGGCGGCGGCCCGATCAGCGACTACAAGTATCCGCTTTTAGACCAGATCGAGCTCGATCCGGCGCAAGGCCCCGTGATCGTCTTCGCGGCCAATGTGAACAAGGAAGGCCTCCATTTGCAGGCATTTTCGGCCAAAGAAGGCAAGCGGATGTGGCGAATCGCAATGGAGCCGCGCGCTTACACCGGATCGAATAGGACGGAGCGGAACCTGTTTTACGATCTCGATGGCGATGGCTGTCTCGACCTGGTGCTGTGGGTGCCCGCCAAGGCCGGCCAGACACGGGGAACGCAGTCGCTCATGAAAGCCTTTTCCGGCAAGGATGGGCACGAACTCTGGACCGCAGGCGATGCCGGCGCGTTGCAGTCCACCTTCCTGTGGCCAAGACCCGCCATGGCCGACCTCGATGGCGACGGCGTGGCCGAAGTGATCGCCACCACCTGCAACGGAACATCTTACGACAGCGACAAAAAGGGCTTTCCTTGCAACCTCGTTGCACTCGATGGCCGTAGCGGCAAGCTCAAATGGAAATGGGAATGGGTCACGCCCGAGCGAAATCTCTGGCCGCCCCTGGTGGTGGGAGGCCGACCGGACGGCAAGAAGCTGATTTGTGTCGGAATCAGTCAAGCAACCCTCGAAGGCGCCAGCATCACGAAGATCATGGTTTTCGATGCGGCCGGCAAGGAACAGGGGGCATTCGCATCGAAGCTCGATCCTCAACATCTCCAAGCGATCGCGAACCTGTCGGCTCGCGGCCCCGATGGCAAAAAGGTCGAAACGAATCCGACCCCGTGGTTCTCTCAGGGGAACAGCGCCTGGGGGATCCTTCACCTCGGCACAACCGGCCCGGAGGCGGTTCTTTACCCGACCAAAACCGGCCTCGCGGCTCTGGCGATTGCGGAAAAACAAACCCTCTGGTATTGGCCCATTTTGGGATCGCGATACTCGCTGATCCCCGACCGGGCGATCCGCGGGGTGCTTGGCGATTTCTTCACGCTGCGCGTGGATCAGAAACTCTTCGGCTTTACCCGCACCGGGGAAAAACCGAATTGGCGCATCGATATCCCGGGCGACAGCCCCGTTGATGGCGAAACGGTCTGGCCACAAGCCCATCAGGCGGACCAGGGCGCGCTCACCATCACATCCGTGTACGGAAATGGGCCGACGACGTTGCAACAAAGTTGGCCGATCGACGACAAGGGCAACTATCTTGAATCCAAGGTGCCGCGCACCAGCTACGAGCCTTTTCATGATCCGGGCCGCTTGCGGCGCCTGCCCTGGTTGCGCCCCCTCGGCGCCGTGCCTCCCATCGCATCCTCTGACTGGGAAATGCCGCCCTTGAATTTTTGGCAGGAGGGGATGGGCTTGATCTTCCTTGGCTGCTATTTCCTCGGACTCATGAGCCTTGGCCGCTGGCGCACGGCCCTCGCCTCGGTCGTCCTCTTTCTGATGCTTTGCGCGATCAGCGCCACGGTCCTGATCCAGACCGATCCGCGCGACCCCGCCGAGCATTACCTCTTGCATGGCTGGTACTGGATTTTTGTCCTTATGGGCGCGTTGGCCGGTTGGCTGCTGGTCATCGGCGGATTGCTCCTCACCGCAACCACCTTCCTGTTCAAATTACTCTGGAAGCTCCTGGCAAAAGCGCGAGCAGGTGTTGCCCATGCCTGAACGTCGTTTGCAATCCTCGGACGCGGATCCGACCGAACCCACCGAGGTCGTGAAAGCGATCCATCCCGCGACCTATCCGGCGGGTCGGCCTGAAGGCAACGATTTGCAACCGCTCAACCGGGACATGCTTGAGCGCTACCGCTCCTGGCTTGGCTTTCTGACTCGCATGCAGACTCAGGATTATCGTCCCGGCCGGTTTTCCGAATCGGACATTGTGCAGCAAACCATGTTCGAAGCCTGCCGGGACCTGCCGCAATTTCGCGGAAAAACCGAACCGGAACTGATGGCCTGGCTCAAGAAAATTCTGGCGCATGTGCTCGCTCACCGCGTCCGCCACGACCGCGCCGACAAGCGCGATGCGGGCCGAGAGATTTCCCTGGAAGCGGCGATTGAAGCTTCCTCGCTTCGCCTGGCTGGTCTGCTCGCCGATTCGGGCCCCTCACCCAGTGCCATCGCCATGGCCCGCGAAGGCGAGGTGCGCCTTGCCGACCTGCTTGAAAAATTGCCCGACGACTACCGTGAAGTCATCATCCTGCGCAATATCGAAGGCCTGCCTCACGAAGAGATCGCCACCCGCTTAAATCGTGGCGCGGGCGCCGTGCGGATGCTCTGGATCCGCGCTCTGGCGAAACTGAAGGAACTGATCGAATCAGCAGATTTGAAATAGGAAAAGAAAAAGAAAAGAAAAGAAAAGCATTTTAACGCAAAGGCGCAAAGAGAAGAAAAGAACGCAAAGAAGATCCCTAAGGGTTCTGGCCAGTTGATGTGACTGGTGAACCAGATCAAGTACCTTAGGCGCCGTACCAGAGCACCGCGAAATAATGAAAGCCGGTGCCTGCGAGCACAAAGAGATGCCAGATGAAATGGCCGAAGCGCAATCGTGAATCGGTCGCGAAAAAGATGACGCCGACCGTGTAGGCGATTCCGCCGGCAAGCAAAAGTTGAAGACCATGCGGCGAGATTCGCGCGACCAGCGGATTGATGGCGATCAGGATGAGCCAGCCCATCGCCACATAGAGGGTGGTCGAAACGACCACATTGGGAATCTTCTGGAACACTTTGAGACCAACGCCGACGGCCGCAATGCTCCAGACGAGCCCTAACACCGTCCAGCCCCAAAAGCCCTTCAGGACTCCCAGGGTAAAGGGCGTGTAGGTGCCGGCGATTAGAAGAAAAATCGCCGAATGCTCAATGATCAGGAATCTCTGCTTGGCCGGTCCGAAGGGCAAGGCGTGGTAGATGCTCGAAGTCAAATACAAAAAAGCCATCGTCGCGACAAAGATGCAGCAACCGGCGAAGTAGAAGGCGTCGGATTGCTTCTGAGCATCGAGGATCAGAATCGGCCCAATGACCAACGAAATGAGAAATCCCAGGCCGTGGCTAAAGCTGTTGGCGATTTCTTCTTCCCGCGTTTGCCTCCGTGGCAGCATGCAAAAATCCTTTGGACCGCGATTTTGCGGGCGCTTGCAAATCCTCCGCGCCCGGTTGACCTTGCCGCCCAGTCTAACACTGAAGCCGGCCGATGACAAAGACATTTCCCGCATTGACCTCTTCCGCGGCAACATCGTAAGCCCCATCCGGGCCTTCGAGTACCAGGTTTCCTCGAGCCCCTCATGATTATGAGACCAATACCTGGTCATAGCGCTTTTGCAGGGCCGTCAGCGCCGATTTATCGAGTTCCGCCGCGCCGAACAATTTTTCCAGTTCGCGGAAATACTCGTGCTGATTGCCCGATGGAGTGAAAAGAACGAGCACGCGTGCCTGCCCCGGTCCCTTGTTCGTGAAACCATGATGAATGCCGCGCGGGACGAACGCTACCGATCCCATGGGCCGTAGCGTTTTGACGCCCGCCACCTGGAACTCGATCTCTCCCTGCACGACATACAGAGTCTCGTCCATCTTCATGTGAACGTGATAGTCGATCGTCGCGGGACCAAGCGTCAGATCGTACATTTCAAACGATCCGCCCGTTTGCGGCCCCAGTACTCGTGAAACGATGGTGAACGGCCCCGCGATGTATTTCTCCCCTTCGCTTGGCAACAGCACCGAGGCAGCGGGATGGGACATCATGCATCTCCTTCGCGAAAAAAAGGCGGCGCTCATGGGAGCGGCGCGTCTTGTAGTTTACGCGCCCGCCTTGGGCTGGACCTTCGCGAGCCGGCGATTTCTGATTCTTGGCGCGATCTCCTCGCCATCGGTCAGGGTCACTCCCTTGCCGAATCCAATGGCTCCCGGCGACCGCCCGACCCAGTCGCTTTGGCGTCCCTCGATGGTCACGCTTCCATCCGGCAGCACGGTCAAGGAGGAGAAAATCGCATCACGGTAAGGGCAAGTGTTCGCAATGGTGCGATATTTTTCATGGATTTCAGCAGGATAGCTCGGGTGGGCATGCTGCGGTCCCACCCAGAAATAGGAAGCGGAATTGAGATGCAGGTAAGGGACGTTGCCTACGCGCAAGAGGTAATCGATATGCGTGTGGCCGCAGAGCGCCGCGAGGATCTTGTCGGCATGCGCGGTCAGGATCGTTTGCACCTCCAGGGCATTGTCGATCGCCGAGGGACCCGCCAGCGGCTGATGGGAAAGGACGATCACCGGCCCCAAGGCCTTAGCCAATTGATCGGCAAGCCACTGGGTCTGTTCCTTGCCCACATAGGCCGCATAGCCACCCTTGTGGGTGGGAGAGCCGGCATCGTTGCCGTCAAGGACAAGCAAGGTCAGCCCCTGAATCTCCCGTGAATAGTAACGCTGCGGCATCTTCCAGGCTTTGAGACACTGCTCCTTCTTGTGGCCGCCGTCCATGTCGTGATTGCCAAGGACATGCAGCGGCATGGCGCTCGTGGTGTTGAACAGATCCACTACGACTTGATTCTTGACGCTGGGCACCGCGAAATCGCCCAGTTGCAAGGTGGCGTCCGGCCTGAAGCTCTCCATCGCCTTGACGAACGCCGCCATCCGTTCGGGGCCATCGTGCATGATGTCCTGGTGCAGATCGGTGATCAGGCCGATCTTAATCGGTTTTTCCAAAATCGCGCCGTGCGTTTTGCCCAGAGCAGGCAACGCCAAGGATCCCGCCGCGACCGCGGCCGTCTTGATAAAGCCACGCCGCGATATTGCGGTACGGGACGACGCCTGAAGGTTCCAATTGGGAAAGGACATCGGTCTCTCCAGGATTCGTTTAGCAATCAAAACAGGCCGGCTGCGGGAGCTGGCAATCTCCCTTCAGATTACGGGTCACGAGGACCAGAGTGGGGTGCGCCTTCAAGAAGATTTCGTGTGTGGCCAGGGGACTGTTTAAGAAAGGAAACATCTCACGCGCAGGCGCCTAGAAAACACAGAGAAACGACGAAACCAGTTTTATTGAAGACATCGACACCTGCGGTTCGTCAGCCTCAAGTCCAGGGTCCCTCCCATTGCTCTCCGCTTCCTCTCCGCGCCTCCGCCTCTCCGCGTGGGAAAATGCTTTTCCCTTCAACCCCTACCCACTCAGCGAATCACTCCCCCCCTAGACCGTCACCCCCAATGCTCTCCGCCCCTCCGCGTCTGCGCGTGAGAAAATGTTTTCCGTTTGGCCTCTCCCCCACCCGGCGAATCATTCCCCCCTAAAATGCCCGTTTGCCGTTTCATAAAAGAAATCACTGGGGAACGGGGTTCCATGCGCACGATCTGGTCGTTTGGCTCGGCGGGACGGTTGTTTTTCGGCAAAGGCGCCAGTCTGCGCGCGCCTGAACTTGCCAAACAACACGGTTTGCGCCGCCTTTTCGTCATCAGCGACCCGATCCTTGAACAGGCAGGGATCGTCAAACGCGTCGTCGATCCCCTGATGCAAGCGGGCCTTGAGGTTCAGGTGTTTCTGGGCGGCGAACCGGAACCGACCTTGCAAGCGGTCCACAAGAGCCTCGCGGCGGCGCGTGCCTTTGGCCCCACCGGATTCATCGGCCTGGGCGGCGGGTCCAATATGGATCTGGCCAAGATCACCAGCAAGGTTTTAACCCACGGCGGCCAGCCCAAAGACTACACGGGTGACGACCGCCTGCCCGGCCCGATCATTCCCCTCCTCTGCATACCGACGACCGCGGGTACCGGTTCCGAAGTCTCGCATGCCGATGTCTACACCGAACCCGAAGCGGGGATCAAAATCGGCAGTTTGTCTCCCTTTTTGCGTCCGGCCATCGCGCTGGTCGATCCCTTGCTCACCATGAGCTGCCCGGCCAAGGTCACGGCCGATTCGGGCATCGACGCATTGACCCATGCCATGGAAGCCTACACGGCGGTTTCCAATGAGGAGTTCCCGCTGCCAGAACCGGGCCGCTCGCTCTATCAGGGCAAAAACCCGATGGGCGACATGATGGCGGAAAAAGCGATCCGCCTGGTGGGAAAATACCTGGCCAAGGCCGTCGAAGAGCCGGGCAACGAAGAGGCCCGCGAAGGAATGGCGCTGGCCGCAACCCTGGGCGGCCTGGCGTTTTCCAATGTCGGCGTTGCCGCCGTTCATGCACTGGAATACGCCGTGGCAAGCGTCGTGCCGGTGAGTCATGGCGCCGGCAACGGACTGCTCTTGCCCTATGTCATGACGCAATATCTCGAAGCGCGTGCCGCCGAATTCGCCAATATCGCGTCCTGGCTGGGGGCGGATGTTACCGGCCTCAGTCAACAAGAAGCGGCCCGCAAGGCGATTGATCAGGTCTTTGCGCTCAGGCGTCGCATCGGCATTCCCGATCGCCTGCGTGACCTGGGCTTTCCCAAGGAAAAACTCGCCGAGACCGCCGCCAAGGGCCACGCCGTCGAACGCATCATGCGCGTCAACCCGGTGCGACTGGACCTGGATCATTGCGTGCGCATCATGGAGGCCGCCTGGTGATTTCTTTGCGAAACTTTCGATATTCTCGATTCCTGACAATTCTCGGCCTCGCCATTCTCGGCCAAGGATTGCTGTTGGTCGAACTTTGCGCGAAGGAAGACCCTCCCGCGAAACAAGACTCGTCCATCAAGGATGCTCCCGCGCCCAAGAAGGACGCAAAGGGCGAGAAAGAACTCACGCTCGAAGAAAAATTCAAAGCACGCATCGCAGCGTTTCGCGAGAAGCAAAAAAAAGGAGCGCTCGCCGTTGCGATCCTCACCTCTCGAAGTGAGTTCTTCGATGGCAGCGGTTCCATCAGCGGCAAGGAGGGAGACCCGGCACCGACTTCCGCAACTCCCTTTGAAATCGGCAGCATCACCAAGGTGTTTACCGGTATCCTCCTTTCCGAAGCGGTCGAACGTGGCGAACTAAGGCTGGACGAGCCTTTGGGCAAAATTCTGCCCGACTGGAAATTCCCGGAATTCGACACGCGCCAAATTACGGCCATTGATTTGACGACGCACACCTCAGCGCTGCCTCCCGTACCGCTCGAAGTCACCGCCCGCGCCATCATGCCGTGGCTTGACCCCTACGAAACCTACACCGTCGACAAACTGAAGAAGGATATGGGCACGCTCAGCATCACCCGGCCTCCGGGAGCGAGCCAGGCCTATTCCAATCTCGGCGTCGGCCTGCTCGGCACCATCTTGACGCTCAAGGCGAATAAGGAACGCTTTTCCGATCTGGTCAAGGAACGAATCCTCGACCCCTGGGGCATGAAAAAGACGGTGCCCAACATCAAAAAGCTGGAAGGCCGGCCCGCGGCTTTCAACGCGGCGGGCCTTCCAGCCAATGCCTGGACCTTCGATGCGCTCGGTGGCGCGGGGTGCCTGGCCTCGACGACGGACGACTTGCTCATTTTCTCGCGCAAATTCCTCGACCCGCAGGATAAGAAAACCGTACTGGCGCGGGTCATGCGCAACTGGCGGGATCTGCCCACGAACGAACAGGCCACTTTTCAGACAAAATCGATCGGCTTTGGAGCCTTTCAAGCCAGGGCGAAAGGTCGAAATGAAACGATTTACTGGCACAATGGCGGCACCGGCGGCTTCTGCAGCTTCTGGGCGGTGGTGCCTGAGAAAAAGATCGCCGTGGTCGTCCTTTGCTCGGTGGCGGATCGCAAGGTCGATCGGATGGGCATCGACCTGTTGCTTGAGGCACTCAAGCAGGATGGATCGGCGGGCAAGTGAATCTCGATCCTCAAGTCGTCCGCCAAGCCTGGCAAAACGGCGATCGTCTCATGATCGCCGATCTGATGGAAGCGACCCGCCCCGGCTGGGCCGAGCTGATTCGTCTGGAATCGGCCGCCGAAGAGGACACGGGGAGCGCGATCGAGTCAGTCGAAACGATTCGCAACCGGCGGCGATTGATCGCATTGCAGGAACGCACGCACGGCGCCTGGACCCGATCGCTGTTCGACTGGGACTGGCAACAGGGGATGGTCGAGCGGCTCGAATCGACGATTCGAGGCTGGCAACGACTCAGCGCCGAGCCGCGGATCGATCCCGTGCTCGCTTGCTGGAGCGAAGGACGGCTTCGCCTCTCGATGGGCGAAGAGCCCGCCGCCGCGGAAATCCTCGCGCAATTTCCCCACTGGACGAGGCTATCGGTGGTCTCCCAGGCGCGCTTCGATGTCGAGCGGTTCTTGCGCCATTGCCCGGCGAATCGCTTGACCAGGCTCGACCTATCGGGACTGGAAATCGAGGGGGGATCGATCCGTGGGATGGCCGCCAGCGGCCTGCTTGGCCACTTGCGATCGCTTGATCTTTCACGCTGCCCGACGGTGGGCGACCGGGCCGCGCGCGATCTGGCCGAGGTCGGTTCGCCCAGTCTGGAAGAACTCGACCTGAGCGCATCGAACCTGACCCGGGCCGGCTTGACCGCCCTGCTGCACTCGTCTGGGTTTCCGAATTTAAAGGTCTTGAAAGTCGACCTATTCGAGCAAGAGAAGGCAAACCACGACCGGGGCCATGATTTGCGCCGCGCGATCGAGCATTCGCCGCTATGGCGTACGCTTGAGGCGCTCGACCTCAATGGCATCCATTTGCAACCTCATGAATGGGAGGCGCTTGCCGACTTGCCAGAGTGGCGCCGGCTCAGGCGGGTGGGGCTGGCCAGGGCGTTTCCCGGGCCGCATTTAATCAGTAAGCTCGCATCGAGCAGCACGCTTGAATCGCTCGATTTGGCGGGCAATCATCTGCATGGCGGGTCGTTCTTGGAATGGACTGCCGCGGGAAGGCCGCCCCGCCTTACCGCCCTTCGGCTCGACGACAACCCGATCGCCGACAAGGCGATGATCAGTCTGGCAAAAACCGGTTGGTTCTCGGGGCTCAAGCAGCTTGAGATTCGTTCGATCGAAATCGGCAAGCCGGGACTGACGCGGCTTGCCGAAGCCGTCGCAAATCACAGAGTGGAGCGGTTCGCGGCCGGCGGCAATTTTCTGGGGGATGTGAGTTTGCCCGCGCTGCTTGAAGCGCTCGGGCCGGTGGACGAGCTGGATCTGGGGGGCACCAGCGTCGACGAGCCGATCGCGCGCACGCTCAAGGAGCGCATCCCTCCCACGGTGCGCCACTTGACTCTTGGCCCGGTCGCCCTTGGCCTGGAACTTTCTCACACCTGGAAAGAACCGGGCCGGCTGGAGCATCTGGATGTGCTTGGGGTCTTGCGCGCGCAATCGGCCATGGCGGCCGATCGGCAAGACCTCACTCGCTTGCTCGACGCCTGGCCCGCACCCGGCTTGACGAAGATTGTCGATGAAACCGGGACCATCGCGCGGCGCCGGCCCGGGAAACCCAAGCCGACAAGTTCCGCCTGAGCCCCATCTGCCAAAGAGGCCCGACCTTCACCGCGAAAACCCCCCATCGGCCAAGGACTACGGAGTTTTGCGAGCGCCGATATCCTTGCGGTAATGCATGCCGGTAAAGCGGATGTGGTTCATGGCCTCGTAGGCATTTTGCCGCGCCTGGGCCAGATCGGCCCCCAGCGCCGTGACGGCCAGCACCCGGCCGCCATCGGTCACGATCCGGTTGCCATCTTTTTTGGTGCCGCCATGAAACACCATGACGTCGGGCAATTCTGCCGCGTCGGCCAGTCCATCGATCCGGTCGCCCCTCACGAGTCGGCCCGGATATCCCTTGGCGCAGGCGACCACCGCGACGGCCGGACGCGGATCGAATTCGATCTTTCCTTCGAACTCATCGAGGCGCTCGTCCACGCAGGCCTCAAGCAGGTCGAGCAGGTCGGTCTTGAGGCGAAAGAGCAGCGGCTGCGTTTCGGGGTCGCCCAGGCGTACATTGAACTCCAAAACTCTGGGGCCCTGGTTGGTCATCATCATCCCCGCATAAAGAACCCCCTTGAAGGGGATCCGCCGGCGGCGCATTTCATGGACTGTGGGGACGAGCACTTCGCGATCGACGCGCTCTAGCAGTTCGGGGCTGGCCAGGTCGGCCGGGCAAAAGGCACCCATGCCGCCGGTGTTGGGCCCCATGTCGTTGTCGTAAACCGCCTTGTGATCCTGGCACACCGGCAACCGCACAATGGTCCGGCCCGAGACCAGGGCAAGCACGCTTAGTTCATAGCCGGAAAGGCGCCGTTCAATCACGACCTGCCTGCCCACGGAGCGGCCGAACTCCTCGCGCACCATGATCCGCTCGACTGCTTCCATCGCGTCTTCGCGGGTGGAGCAGACCATGACCCCCTTGCCCGCGGCCAGGCCGTCGGCCTTGACGACGAGCGGATATTCGCGGCTCTGAATGAAATTGCGGGCGATTTCGGGATGGTCGCACACCTTGAATTCCGAGGTGGGAACATTGGCTTCCCGCATGATCTCCTTGGAGAAGGCTTTGCTGCCCTCCAGACGGGCCGCGTCCTTGGAGGGGCCAAACACGCGCAGGCCTTCCGCCTTGAGCGCATCGGTGATGCCGGCCGCAAGCGGGTCTTCAGGCCCGACGACGACGAGGCCGATCGATTCTTTCTTGGCGAATTCCACGATTGCGGGGAAATCGTCGAGCGCCAACGGAACATTGGCGATCGGCACGCGCGCACCGGGACCAGGAGTGTCGGTGCCGCCATTTCCTGGGGCGACGAAGATCATGCTGGCGCGAGGCGAACAGGAGAGTTTCCAGGCCAGGGCATGCTCTCGCCCCCCCTTGCCCAACACCAGGATGCGCATGACCAAATCACTCCGAAACGAAAATAGGCACAAAAACAAGCACAAAAACAAGCAAAACCATTACAACAATGGGCACAAGAAACGAAAAAGGGGCACGGCTTGCGCCATCCCCCCATCGTGAACGGGCCAGCGAGTCTGGTTCAGGCCCGCATTCATCAGGTTATGAAATTGAAAGGCTCAAGGGGAATCCAGAGACTCCCCGCGACAAACAAGCTGCGACCGATCTCGCGGTGGGCTAGGCGACCGGGACCGCGGCTGCTACCGGAGCGGGAGCCAGGGTCGCCTTGCAGGCATCCTGGCCAATCCTATGGCAGAAATCGCCAAAATCTTCGCTGTTTTGGCGTTCCGCTTTGAACTTCACCAAAAGCGGTTTGATTGCGGTGGCGATTTCGGTGCGAGGCACCAGATCGCGCGCGATGAAATTGAGGCGGCTGCCCTTTTTGTGACCGCCGACGAAAATCACATACTTGTCGCCTGAGCGGCCCACCAGGCCGATTTCCGATTGATAGGGCCGCACGCAGCCGTTGGGGCAGCCGGTCATGCGGATGCCGAATGCCTCGTTTTCCAGACCCAGGTCCTTGAGGATCGGCTCGATTTCGTCGATCACCGTGGGCAACGCCCGTTCCGATTCGCAGATCGCCAGGGCGCAGGTCGGAATCGCCGGACAGGCCATGCTCAGGGTGCGCACGGGAGACTTCTTTTCCGGTGTCTGAACTCCGTGTTCTTTCAAGATTTGCAAGATGCGCGCGTGGGCCGATTCGGGCAACTGGCAAAACAAGAGATCTTGCATCGGCGTCAGGCGCACTTCGGGACGAAGCTCCTTGACGATCTGGCGCACCGCGGTGCGCAGCTTGCAATCGCCATCGTCCTTGACCCGGCCATTTTCGACGCTGAGGCCATACCAGAATTTGCCGTCACCCTGGGCGTTCCAGCCAAGGTGAAGATCGAGTGCGGAAACGTCAACCGACTTGGGCAGCACCAGCGGGAATGGCAAATAGGGGGCGAGCGTTTCGCGGAATTTGTCCACGCCCCAGTCGGCCACCAGGTACTTGATGCGCGCGCGCTTGCGGTCGGAGCGGTTGCCATGATCGCGGAAGAGCTTGATGACCGCTTCACCGGCGGCCAGAACCTGTTCGCGAGTGATGAAGCAGATCGACTGCGAGATATTGGGGAAGGTGGTCGCCTTGCCGTGGGTCATCCCCTGGCCGCCGCCGACGAGGACGTTGTAACCGAGCAGTTTTCCCTTTTCGACAATGGCGAGGAAACCCAGGCACTGCGCATGAATGTCGACGCAGTTGTCGTCGGGCAGGCCGAATGCCACTTTGAATTTGCGCGGCAAGTAAAGCTTGCCATAGATCGGATCGACCACTTCGGAAGCGGCGGTGTCTTGTTGAACGCCGTTGATCCAGATTTCGTGGTAGGCGCCCGTCTTGGGGGCCAGGTGCATGGCAAGCGCGTGGCAATCTTTTTGCATCGCCGCGCGAGCGGGGTCGTTGGGCAGAGGCGCGGGACAGGCCATGACGTTGCGATTCACGTCGCCGCAGGCCGAAAGGGTGCTGACGAGCGCGGCATTCATTTCCGCAATCGTTTCCTTGAGGCCCTTCATGACCACGCCGTGATATTGGATGCTCTGGCGGCTGGTCAGACGCACGGTGTTATTGGCGTACTTGCCGGCAAGGTCGTCGAGCGTCAGCCATTGATCGGGCGTCAGCATGCCTCCGGGAATGCGCGCGCGAATCATGAACATGTAATGCTTGCCCGCCACACCCTCGGTGGAGCGGTTTTTGCGAGCATCGCGGTCTTCTTGTTGGTAGGTGCCGTGAAACTTCAAAAGTTGCTTGTCGGCTTCTTCGAAATGGTCGGCGCCAGACGCGATGGTTTGGGCGATCGTTCCACGCAGGTTGTGGCTGTTGGCCTTGAAGCCTTCCACGGGAGAAGGTGCTGCGGGTTTGGGAGGTGCCACCGTTTCGGCCTGGCTCATCGTTTCAATCCATCAAAAGGGGAGGGAGTCCCATAGCGAATCTGGAATCCTTAGTTAGTATATCGCCCTGCTCCTCTACTTCAGCCAAAACAAAGGATCGGTTCTTTGCAGTTTGGCGGAATCCACGGCATGACCTGAATACCGAGGACGCGGCAAGATTCCATAACCCATTTCAAAATAGGCAGTTGCGTCTTCATGGACATTTACTGCTTCTGAACTCCCTGACGAGGCCGGGGCAACGACCGTAAAAGATTCTTTTTATATCGATCGATAACAAATGAGCTGCTACAAGATCACTGCCTATCTCCTGACAAGACTGGGTCGCCCGGCGGTTGTCTAATCTTGGTTTGCGTTCCTGCCGATCCTTCTTGCACCGGAGCCCTCTCTCACAATAGGCTCTAGGCTGGCGCCAGACATGGAGGTTTGGCATGTATGCGTTTCTGGGGAAGTTCACCACAACCCAGCCATGGCTCGTTGTCCTGGCCTGGGTGGGTTTGGGTGTCACGGCTTCCTTACTGGCGCCCAATTGGGAACGCAATTCCCAAGACGACGATGTTCGCTTTTTGCCCGCCCGCTGCGCAAGCGTGCGCGGCTTTCAGCTACTTGAAGAAGCCTTTCCCAACGACGTCTCCGCCTGCAAGCTGATCATTTCGATCGAACGTCAAGACCGCCCGCTCGAGGCGGACGATTACGGCATGGTCGATCGGCTGGTTGCCCGCCTGAACGCCTTTCGCGCCGATCATCCCGAATGGAAAACGGGGACGATCGTCTCTCACCGCGACCCGTTCTTGGGTAAGCGGCTCATTAGCCGCGACGGGCACTGCACTCTCATTCAAGTTCCTTTGCCGACCCCCTACCTGGCATTGCAAACGCGCCAGGCGGTCGATCAGGCGCAAGCGGTGGTCGATGAGGTGCTTGCAGAAGTGCTTGCTGAAAAAGGACCGGGAATTGCCACGGTTCAACTGACCGGGCCGGCCGGGATCGGTCACGACCTCATAGCTGCCAGTGCCAACGGCCTCGAAGCAACGACCGGCGCCACGATCGTTCTTGTGGTAGTCGTGCTGCTCGCCGTGCACCGCGCTCCGCTGCTTGCGCTCATTCCCCTGGTTACGATCGCTCTTTCGGTCTGGGTCGCGCTCAAACTGCTGGCGATGGCCACGCTCATTCCCGGATTCCACCTGGTGAATATCAGCCAGATCTTTGCGGTCGTCATGCTTTATGGAGCCGGCACCGATTATTGCCTTTTCTTGATCAGCCGTTACAAGGAAGAATTGGCGCAAGGCTACGATGCGAAAGAAGCACTTAGCCGCGCGCTTGAGGGGGTGGGCCACGCCCTCGTCGCCAGCGCCGCCACAGTGATTTGTGGACTCGGTTTGATGATCTTTGCCGAGTTTGCCAAGATGCGCTGCGGCGGCCCGGCGATCGCCGTCAGCCTGTCGGTGGCATTGATGGCGAGCATGTCGCTTACGCCGGCCATGCTCTACCTCATGGGGCCGGCCGTCTTCTGGCCGGGCAAGCCACCGGCCGCCGGCCAGGTGAATCATGGGGGCATCTGGGACGTGATCAGCCACATTGTGGTTGCGCGGCCTCGGGCCATCTGGATCGCGTCGATGGTCGTATTGCTTCCCCTCTGTTTTCTGGGGCTTTTCGCCAAACCGAGCTTCCGGGCCACAGCCGAGCTGAACCCCTCAAGTTCGAGCATCCGGGGCATGCATGCAATTCAAAGGCATTTCGCGTCCGGCGAAACAGGACCCATCACGGTTCTACTT